>Ga0315288_10000217_pt1 | contig 69394 bp, 56 predicted proteins | sample YL17G11_20_MG_FD_203454 | JGI IMG/M metagenome (GOLD analysis project Ga0315288, IMG submission 203454) | Sediment microbial communities from Yellowstone Lake, YNP, Wyoming, USA - YL17G11_20 | ecosystem: Environmental > Aquatic > Freshwater > Lake > Sediment | place: USA: Wyoming | collected...
CCGCTTTCAGGAATACGCCGCGCATGGCCAGATTTGTCTTGTAAACGTGCAGTTCACTTCTGCCGCCGTCGGCCACGTCATACGCGCGCCAGTCGGGATACCAGACCTCGCTCAGGACAAGGAAACCGGGCTCATCCAACGTCACTTCCACCGTGACGCGATTCGGCTTGTAGTCGGTTATCGATGCGTTCTGAAATTCACCCTTGCCGCTTAGCGTGAAGTCCGGCCATTCTTCTATGATGGCGCGGCTTTTCATGAACTTCTTGTCAGCGAAGTGGGCCATCATCTCATCCGGTGTCTTGTCAACCATGGGCGTTACATGCCTGACGACAAACGCCCGGTCAAAGCATTCCAGGTTCTCAGTAATGCAGACGTCGCCCACCCAGTCCACCGGGCGAAAGGTTGCCTCGTATGCCTGCCGATCAACCGGCTTTGGGTTCTCCGGATTCACGCGTTTCTCGAACTCTTCTTGATACTCCAACATCGGCCTGTTTGTGAGGTAGTATCTCACATTGAATTCGCTCAGGACGTCGTTGATGACTCTCGGGTCGGAGTAGGCGTAGTATTGGAATTGCTGCACATAACGCAGTTGGCTGGAGTCGAGGTCCATGTTGAAAATGTTGAAACCGCGACGCCGCAGTTGGCTATAGAGCGGCTGTGGAGCGCCCATAGGGCGAATCAGGATGCGGGACGGCGGCTCGTCCTTGGACAGTGCGTTCAGGCGGTCCAGCAGTGGCGTATGCTCGGGATATACCCTGGCATCGTTCACCGGCAGCATGCTGACATAGGGCATGCCGAATGACATCAGGTCAGCCCCGATGATGGCCAGCGCGGCCACGCCGCAGATGATTCCGGCCCTGGGGCCGCGTCCTGAAAGCACAAACAGCCCTGCCGAGACAACGCAAATGCCCATCCCCACTATCAGTTCCCGCCGCACCTTCGCGAAACTCCACTCCGCCTTCTCCCGCGCCTCTGCGTCCGGCAAGAAGTACGCCGGAAGCAAATACTCATCATGCGCGTTCTTGATTGCCACAGACCATTCGGCCTTGAGTTGGGCCGCGTGCGCTTCGTGAGAGACCAGCATCTGTACCATGTATCCCGCGATAAGAAGCGCGACACCGACGGCGACCATCGGGACCCATTTCGACCGGCTTGGACGAGTCGCAAACAGGCGGTTCCAGACGAAGCCCACCAGCACCGCCACGCCTGGCAGCGCAACGGCGAAAATCCGCTGAGGCAGCCTGAATGCCGAAAAGCCGGGAAGTCGCGCCATGAGCCAGAACACCGGCGACCCATTCCCGTACGAGAAAAGAATGGCGAAAACACACACGCCGCAAAAGAACCAAACGTAGCCGTTTCGAGCGATGAAAGGCGCGCTAATCAAGAAAATCAGCGGCAGCAACCCGAGATAGGGGATTATTGACCATTCCGGTATCCAGGTGGTCCTCCATGAACCGTCTATCGGGAAACCATAGTAATGGGGCACGAGGGCCATGACAGATGCGGCGTTGGAGAACGCCCCTAAAGTGAGATAATCCGCAGGGCGCTTGCCTTCGTCGAGCACTTGGCCGGCGAACTCGACGGCCGGGAGCAACTGGATCATCGTAAGCAGCACGCCAACCGCCAGCGCCGCGCAAACCAGTCCCGCGCCGACAGCCGTGCGCAGGCTTCCTGCGGCAACGTATGCGTAAAAGACCTCGAAAATGCTGAACGCAATCAGCAGGGCCGTCGAATAGACCCAGTACTGGGTGTGCCCGCCGAGGAACTGCACAGCCTGCGAAATTGCGAGCAGCAAAGCGAAAAACGCCCCGGCGCTCCACCGTCTCGCCCGCACGCTAATCACTACCTTGCGAACCAGGTACAGACCAAGAACCATCCATGGGAAATTGTTGTGGCACATGAAACTGCCGTAAAAGAGCGTAGACGTCCAGATGCCGCTGAACATGTACGTAATCGCACCGGCCAATCCCGCGCCCCTGCTCAGGCCGAACGACCTGACGAAAAGGTATGCGAACCATCCGGCAAGCAGCGTATCCGCGAGAAAAATAAAGCCGAATGCGCCGTCGGTGGGCATGATGTAAAACAGAATGCTAAGGGGGTAAAAGGTGGCGTTCTGGACGTTTCCCACCACCGGCGCGCCGCAGGCGGCGTGAGGATCCCAGAGTGTGAGTTCCCCGTTCTTAAGCGTGTTTGTTACCTGATAGTGCGTGCGGACCGCGAACAGTTCCACCAGGTCCCCGCGCCCGGAAGTCATGAGGTAGTCCGGATGGGACAGCACCGGCCAGAAAAAGGCCGCCGCAAGCGCGGCCAGAATGGCCAAGGCAACGATTGTCTTGAATCGTCTCATCTGCCTCTCATACAGCTCCGCATCAGCATGCCGACCGTCTGCGCGCGACAAGGCCGAAGAAAACCAGCAGAACCAGAACGACCGGCAGGCTTATAAGAGTTATCGTCTTGCCTTCATAATATGAACTCGGTTCATAGACGAATTCGACCTTGTGCTTTCCCGCTTTCAGGAATACGCCGCGCATGGCCAGATTTGTCTTGTAAACGTGCAGTTCACTTCTGCCGCCGTCGGCCACGTCATACGCGCGCCAGTCGGGATACCAGACCTCGCTCAGGACAAGGAAACCCGGCTCATCCAGAGACACTTCCACGGTGACGCGATTCGGCCGATAGTCCGTTACCCTCGCATTCTGAAACCCTCCCTTGCCGTTCAATGTAAAGTCCGGCGTTTCCTCTATCGCGGCGAGGTTTTTCATGATCTTCTTCTTCACAAGGAAAGCCATTATGTCGTCCGATGTATCACCAACCATCGGCACGACTTTTCTGACCACGAAAGCCCGCTCGAAGCATTCCAGGTTCTCTGTAACATATACATCTCCCGCGGGCATCGAATCCCCCAAAACAACCGCGGCGGTTTCCGGGGCAGACAGTGCAACCTCCTTGGGCGGCGCACGCTGCTCAGCCTCTTTTTGATACTCCCGCATCGGCTTGTCTGAAACATAGTATTTCACGTTGAATGCGCTCAAGACGTCGTTGAGGACTCTTATATCGTCGTATTTGTAATTATCATATTCCTGAATATCCTTCAGTTTGCTGGAATCTATGTCGCCGCTCACCATGTTGAAATCACGGCGACGCAGATGGTGATAGACCATCTGAGAGCCAATCGGCGAATGATAGTCGCAAATACGAAACGGCGGCTTGTCCTTTGCAAGGTCATTGAGGCGATCCAGCAAGGCAGTGTGCTCAGGATACACCTTGATGTCATCCACCGACAATGTCCCTATAAAAGGCATCCCAAACGACATCAAGTCGGCGGAGATTATCACCAGCGCAACCAGGCCGCAGGCGCTTCTGACCATGCCGCCGCGCCCGGCGAGCACGAACAGCCCGGCGGAGACAACGCAAATGGCGGCCCCAATGACTAACTCCCGCTGTACCTCGGCAAAACTTCCGCTCGCCCTCTCCTTCGCTTCTCCGTATGACATCTGGTACGCCGGAAGACGAAACTGATCATGTGCCCGCTTGATCCCCTGTCGCCAGTCCGCCTTTATCTGCGTTTCGTGTATCTGGTGCCAGACAAACATCCTGGCCATATATGCCGCCATGAGAAGGGCGATGCCGACGGTAATTATTCGGATCCACTTTGACCCGTGTGACTGGTTGGAGAACAGGCGATCCCAGGCGAACGCCGACAGTACGACGACGGCGGGAAGCGCCTGCATGAGCATTCGCACGGGAAACCTGAAAGCGGAAAAGCCCGGCAGCTGCACCAGAAGCCGGAACAGCAGGGAATCCTCCCCGAGCGAAAAGAGCAACGCACAAATGCCCGCCGCGCAAAAGTACCAGACGTACCTGTTTCGCACGATGAACGGAGCGCCGAGCGCAAGGATCAGCGGCAAAATCCCGACATAGGGGCTGACCTCCCATGGCAAATCGTAGCCCCAATAGGAATTTTGTTCCGCCGAACCGTAGTAGCGGGGCACAAGAGCCATTACTCCTTCGGCGCTTATGAAAATCCCGGAAGCCCTGTAACCCGCAGGCCGCTTGCCTTCGTCAAGGACCTGTCCGGCGAACTCTATCGCCGGCAGCAACTGGATCATCACAAGCGCCGCGCATACCGCCAGCGCCGCGAAAATCAGCACTCCTCCCGCCACCGTCCGCAGACTTCCCCCCATAACGAAGCCGCAGAATATCTCGAAAAGGCCGAACACGACCAGGAAAAACGTGGAATAAACCCAGAACTGCGTGTGGCCGCCGAGGAACTGAATTGCCTGCGAAATCGCCAGAAGCAGCGCGAAAAACAGCCCCGCGCTCCACTTCCCGTCGCGCGCGCTCAATACCACTTTGCGAACCAGGTACAGACCAAGTATTATCCAGGGCAAGTTGTTATAATGCATGATATGGCCGGGGAAGAGTTTCGGCGTCCAGATGCCGCTGAACATGTACGTAATCGCACCGGCCAAACCAGCGCCCCTGCTCAGGCCGAACGACCTGACGAAAAGGTATGCGAACCATCCGGCAAGCAGCGTATCCGCGAGAAAAATAAAGCCGAATGCGCCGTCGGTGGGCATGATGTAAAAAAGGATGCTGAGAGGGTAGAAGGTGGCGTTCTGCACGTTTCCGACCACCGGCGCGCCGCAATCAGCATAAGGGTCCCAGAGGGTGAGTTCCCCACTCTTGAGGGTGTTAGTAACCTGATAATGCGTGCGAGCCGCGAACAATTGCACAAGGTCACCACGCCCTGAAGTCATAAGGTGGTCCGGGTGGGCAAGCACCGGCCAGAAAAAAACCGCCGCAAGCACTCCCAAAACGGCCAGGACCACAACTGACTTGAATCTTCTCATATATTTTCTATGAAACGTCGACCCAATATGCTATCCGCCGTAGCATCCCTCAATCGACACGGAAGAATATTATGCTACCCTTCTTCTTGCAATAACTCCCAGAACAATCAGGAGAACCAACACAATAGGAACGCTGATTAAAGTTACTGTCTTGCCAATATAATACGAGCGCGGTTCATAGACGAATTCGACCTTGTGCTTTCCCGCTTTCAGGAATACGCCGCGCATGGCCAGATTTGTCTTGTAAACGTGCAGTTCACTTCTGCCGCCGTCGGCCACGTCATACGCGTGCCAGTCGGGATACCAGACCTCGCTCAGGACGAGGAAACCGGGCTCATCCAACGTCACTTCCACCGTGAGACGGTTCGGTTGATAGTCCGTTATTTCCGCCGCTTGGAACTTGCCCGGTTTGTTCAATGTGAAGTCCGGCTCTTCCTCTATCACGGCAAAATCCTTCATCACCTTGCCGTTCGAAAGCAAGAGCATGATATCCTCGGATAGGGCTCCTTTCATGGACACGACTTTTCTGACCACAAACGCCCGCGGAAAGAAACGCGCGTATTCGGTCACATAGACATTGCCAGTTTTCACAGAAGCAAGGAAAGGGCTTGGCCCGGCCGGAGATTCACTCGATGCAGCCAGGCTGGCTGACACGGTGATTTTGGGCGCCTTGCGATACTCTTCAGCCGGTATGCGCGTTATAAAATACTTCACATTCAGCGCATTGTTGATGTCGTTCGTCTCGAGATTGGCGTACTTGAAAAACGTGTAGTCCTGAAAGTGTTTGACTTTGCTTGAGTCTATGTCTCCTCCAATCAGGTTATAGTCAAGACGGCGGAGTTGATGATATGGCACCGGAGAATAAAATTCCGAGATGCGGTAAAACGACTTGTCCTTTGCCAGATAATCCAGAAGGGGGGTATGTTCAGGATAAACCAGCGGGTCGTTCACAGGAAGAGTCTTCATAAACGGAATTCCAAAAGCCGCGAGGTCGCCGGCAATCAACGCAATCGCAATAAGTCCGCACGCGGTCCTCGGCCTGCCGCCCAACGCGGCAAGTCCAAACAGCAGGACGCAGGCGGCGCTTAGGCCGGCGGCGGTCACCGCATCCTTCTGCACCCGCCTGAATGAGGTGTCAACACCTTCAAACCCCTCTTGGTAAAACATCTTATGTTCCATAAGCGGATCCGCCGCCTGCCGCCGCAATATTTCCTCGCGCCACGCTTGTTTTACGTCGGCTTCGTGCGAGTCATAGCGAAGCAGCGTAGCGCCCATCCATACAGCAAGCATCAGAGCGATAACGATGGGAATAAGCCGCCTTACTCTCAGCCGCGGGGCATTGACTGTGAACAGCGCTTGCCAGCCGAACGCTGCAAGAACCGCAACAGCAGGAAGCACTACCGTAAGCATACGCGTGGGAGCCCTGAATGCGGAAAAGCCCGGAAGCCATACCATGATCTGGAATACGGGCGACGACGCCCCGAAGGCGTATAGCAACGCAACTACTCCCGCGCCGAGAAAATACCATGCATACTTGTTCCTTGCGATAAACGCGGCGCAAAGGGCCAATATGAGCGGCACAATTCCGACGTAGGGGTTAACCTCCCACTGCGGGTCACCGCCCCAATATGTATGCCGCTCGGCGGTGCCGTACATGTGGGGCAGAAGGGCAAGTACCCAGTAGTCGTGACTAAAAGACAATGCCGTAACGTAACCAGGCGACCGCTTGCCTTCGTCCAGCACCTGCCCGGCGAACTCGACCGCCGGCAGCAACTGGATCATCACAAGCGCCGCGCATACCGCCAGCGCCGCCAGAACCAGTCCTCCCCCGGCCAGCGGGCGCGCACTTCCAGAGATGACGAAGTTGGAGAGGACTTCGAAAAGCGCGAATGCAATCAGGAAAAACGTGGAATAAACCCAGAACTGCGTGTGGCCGCCGAGGAACTGAATTGCCTGCGAAATCGCCAGAAGCAGCGCGAAAAATATCCCGGCGCTCCACTTCCCGTCGCGCGCGCTCAATACCACTTTGCGAACCAGATAAAGCCCAAGGATTATCCACGGAAAGTTGTTATAAATCATATAATGGCCGGGGAAGAGTTTCGGCGTCCAGATGCCGCTGAACATGTACGTAATCGCACCGGCCACTCCCGCGCCCCTGCTCAGCCCGAAGGAGCGGACGAAAAGATACGCGAACAAACCGGCAAGCAAAGTGTCCGCCAGGAAAATAAAGCCGAAGGCGGAATCGGTGGGCATGATGTAAAAAAGGATGTTGAGCGGATAGAAGGTCGCGTTTTGAATGTTGCCGACCACCGGCGCGCCGCAGTCGCTGTAGGGGTCCCAGAGAGTCAGTTCACCATTCTTGAGCGTGTTGGTTACCTGATAATGCGTGCGCGCCGCGAACAATTGCACAAGGTCACCACGCCCTGAAGTCATGAGATACGTCGGATGCGCAACCACCTGCCAAAAGAAGCCGGCAGCCAGAATCGCCAGGAGGAGGATAACGAGCATCGATTTTGATTTATTCATTTCAACCCGCGTTAACGATACGGTATATTCACTTTATGTTACATCCAACTTGGCCGGATGTCAACGTCGTACTTCCCGAACTGGATTCCGCGCCTTGACAGAATACGCCTTTCAAACTACGATAATCCCGTATCTTACTCAGATAAGGAGGCAGTCCGATGCAGGAATCCACGGCAAAAAATCTGCAGGCGGCTTTCGCCGGCGAAAGCCAGGCCAACCGCAGGTATCTGGCGTATGCGAAGAAGGCGGATGAAGAGGGGCACTCGCAGGTGGCCAAACTTTTCCGCGCGGCGGCGGCGGCTGAGACGGTCCACGCGCTAAACCATCTTCGCACGCTCGGCGCAGTGCGGTCCACAAAGGAAAACATCGTCACCGCCGCGGAGGGCGAGCACTACGAGTTCACGAAGATGTATCCTGAATTCATCCGCGTGGCGGAGTCGGAAGGGGAGAAGGGCGCGGCGTACAGTTTCAACCTCGCCAACCAGGTGGAGCAGATTCACCACAAGTTTTACGTTGAGGCGTACGAGGCGCTGGAGGATGGGACTGAGATAAAGGAAGGGGACTACTACGTCTGCCAAGTCTGCGGCAATACGGTCCTCAACGATGCGCCCGAAGTCTGCCCGATCTGCGGCTCGTCAAAAGAAAAGTTCCTGAAGATCGAGTAACAATCTCCGCTTCGTCCGATGAGGATTTGAGAGAACGAAGCGCCGGGGCATTTCGGCCCGGCGCTTATTCTTTGAGTTGCTCAAGGATCATAGCGGCCATTTTTTGCGGAGAAGAATCGTAACGCACGCCGCGCGGCGCTGTAATGCGCGTCAGGCTTGTGGCGAGGCTGAATATCGAGGGCATCATGTTGTCTCGTTCCGGCTTTGTTTTAACGACTTCCTCGCAATAGGCCCGGATGAATTTCACCACCGCAGGCCTCTGACAGCCTGTCAGTTGGGAAGCAACCCTGATGAGGTTGGAAGTAGGATGCGCGCCGTGTTTCTCCAGCAAATTCGCGGCCTGCGCGATTATCTCCTTGTCGTCAAGAGTGATCAGAACCGAAAACAACTGAGGCCAGTAGTTTTCATAAATTGGGTTGTGTGCAGCCAGCAAAGGTGGGGCGCCTGGCTTGGACTTCACTGTTGAGTCAAAAAGGTATTCCTGCTCCAGTATTTTCGCCACAACTTCGTGCAAGGAGGGTTTGAGTTTGTTATCCGAATCACTGTTGATAAGCGTAACAATGATGTCCTTACTGCTTTGGGAGAAGGCGGGTGTCCGGCCGTTATCGACACTTGGTATATTAATCGACCGCACGAAAAAATCATGATCCAGAAGAAATGAGCGCAGGTCCGCCTCGTTTTTCTTGCCAAGCATATTGAGGTAAAAGGCGAATCTGAACATGTCATCGGCAAGATTCGCTTCCACGTACTCGTTGACTTCCGGATTATCTCCGCCCGGCCGCTTAAACTTTTCCTCAAGGTGCCGGCGGTGACGCGCCTCGAATCCGTCAAAAGCCTTCTCCACATCCGCAAGAAGGTCGCTTCTCCGCGAAGAGGCGATAAGGGCAAGCATCCGCAGTTGCACATCGGTGTCAGTGATTTCAGGTATCTTCTTGAGCATATACCCGGCGGGGTCCTCATGGTCAAAACCGACTATCATCCGCAAAGTCTTTTCGTAACCCGGCTTTGTGGAGGCACGCGAAGAATCTGGCGCTGTGAAATAGTACAACAAATCTCTGTTCGCATATTCAGCGATTATCTCAAGCAGCGGGACCGGATCACCCTGGTATTTGGCAAGGATTCTTTCGGAGACCTGACTTTTGTCAATGTCGGGGAGCAAGAAAATCATGCGAACGGCCGTCTGTTGTAGTTGCGGCACCAGCGCGGCGCTCTCCAAAATATCCAGCGCTTTATTCCCTTCGATATTTCTGATTATTCCCAACAATTCGTTTGCATTAAAAGGGCAGGGTTCACCCTTAGCGGCGGCAAAAAAGGCGGTCAGTTTCTCCCGTATGAGCCTGCTTGCGGTTTCAGCGTCAATTGTTGACAGTACCTGCAACGCGATATGACAATAGTAGTCCACCTGCGCGTACTGAAGCAACAGGTCTTTCGTCTCCGGGTCGCCGGGCGCAATCCCGCCGAGCACAGTCAACGCGCCGTTGACCTGCTTGCCCTGCCTTAGTCGTTCCTTCAAAAAGGGGATAATCCGCTTGTCCTTGATCCTGAGGAAGTACTGCATGACCTCACCATCATCCAGCATGCCTTCCTGCGCAAGGGCCGCGAAAGCGTCGTAGTGGCTCTCGTTCCACATGCCGTACCGGAGAATGCCCATCTTTATATAAGGCTGCCGCAAATATTTCTCGGCAATTGGTGTCGTCTGCTCCCGCCCGTAGTGGTTAAGCAACTCCATGACGCCGTACGCTATCCGCACTTTATACCGATCCTTATTGTCAACTTGCCGGTCATCAGCGAGGGGACCGTACTCTTTCAGGAAATAATCGATCTTTTGAAGCGCTTTTTCATTACGTGTCCGGGCAAGCACCCAACATGCGGCATACTGCGCCACGGGATTCGGGTCGTCCAATAACTCCTCGATAAACGGCTCGGCCGCCGGCATATACTCCTGAAACACGTATTGGAGGTTATGGAATTCCTCAACCGATAAAGTCTCTGCGGAAGTGCCGCGAATTTTCTGGGATAGTTCCTGCACGTTTTTGAACTGTTCCATCGTGAGGCCGTGGAGCGTGGCGTTCAGAATCCGCTCCGCGCGAAAGGCGACTTCCGCGTCCGTCGAACTTCTTGCCTTGTCAACAAGTTCGATCGCGGGAAGGCCTATCTTGACCAACTCCGCCGTCGCGTTCTCCCGCGTCTCGAAGTCCGGGGAGCCCAACTGCTCAATCAGCGCGCTGATTTTCGCCTGCAGGTCATCCGCGGGTTTGGCCGCGTCCGGCGCGGCGTCTTCGGCGAAGGCGAAGTGAAGGAGGGCGCAAAGAATGGAGAAGAAAAGTATCAGTACGACCGTTCTCATTTTTCCTCCGGAATCATGCAAGTCTCCTTCATATTTGACGGCAAAAAGCATTAAAAGTTTCGGACAATCGCCGCCAATGTTTGATTTTTCTTGCTGTTGCATCGCGTTCGGGGCTCAAACCCCAATCTACGTGCCGGCGAAATACCAGGTACGAGGGTCTGACCCCTTCGGGCTACAGCCAGTCGATGTCCGCGCGGTAACTCTTGAGGGCGGGCAGCGCCGTGCGGGCTTTGTCGATTTTCGCCAAATCAATTTCCGCGTACGCAATTTCCTCCTTGTCGCCGCATTCGAGGATGGGGCGGCCGACGGGGTCGTATATTGCGGACAGGCCGCCAAGGTTGTAGTCGCAGGTCTGACCGACGCTGTTGACAAGGACAAGGAAGTATTGATTTTCGAGCGCGCGGATGCGGGCGATTTCGCGCATGGCGCCGATGTGCCCGGCGGGCCATTCCGCGCCGACAAGAACAAGGTGCGCGCCGTCGAGCGCGTAGCGGCGGAAAATCTCCGGGAAACGCAGGTCGTAACATATCGCCATCGCGGTGGGGCAGAAGCGCGTGGAAAATACTTTGTGTACACTGCCCGGCGTCAGAAATTTATCCTCGAACATCAGCGGGTAGAGGTGCATCTTGGAGTATTCCGCGAGGACCGCGCCGGTTTGCGAAATGTAACTGGCGGTGTTATGAACTTTGCCGACGTCTTCATGCAGCATCGAGCCTGCCATGATGTCGATGTGCATCTCACGCGCCAGTTCGGAGAGGCGGGGGAGGATGGCCTTGTGAGCGTGGTCGGCCAGGTATCGCTTTGTGTTCTTCAGGTCAAAGCCGGTGGGCCACATCTCCGGCAAGACGGCAAGGTCCGCTTTCCGGGCGGAGGCCTTACGGAGGAACTGTTCAACATTGGCATGATTTTCGTCAGGCTTGCCGCAACGTATGTTCATTTGGTAAACAGCGATTTTCATGGGGTTCTCGCCCTCAAGGCTGTTTTCGGTGAATTTATCCGCTATCGAGTATATCAACTTGGACAATTCTGTCCAGTGCGGCGGAACCTAAAGAAATGCTTTGAGATAACCGATACTTTCACCGGCGCACCATTGCACAAATTACTGTCTTTTGGCACGAGTGGGAAATGCGTTGCACACCGTGTCGATAGTGGGAATTGTCGTGGACAGATTCGCCGCCGATGTCCGGCAACAAGGTGATATAAACGTCATATTCATCGATAATTACGGCAAATAGACTTTATTCCTGACCGCGGCAAGCGGTTTGCTGTATATATCTCAAATACGCCCACATTATAAGCATTTCATCAGATAGTTCATATCTAATCGCGGTTATTCCTTCTGCGCTCTTCAACTAAAAGATTCCAGATTGCGGTGCGCCATGGAGAAAAGAAAAAAATCAACAGGACCGATTTGGGGCCTTCTCACTTTGGCGGTACTGCTGTTCGGCCTGGGCATTACAACGCGGCCTTTCGGAAATGATTCAGCGAAAAATCAACAGGGGGCTGCAACCGCGACCGATCCGTCACCGGGCTTCAGTGTGCAGGTGGACCTATCCACCGTGAACTGCAACGAGGGCGAAGAATTGCCGCCCGGGTACTCGGTGCATCCCAACAAGGGCGTTACTCCACAAAGCGCGTTCGGCATGAGGGTGGATAAGGAGATGGAAAAACGGCATGGCGCCCCGGCGGATGCCGCCGACACGGACAAGCCGGAACAAGGACACAATGATTAGCGAGAGCAATAATATGAACAGCGCGAAAGACAAAAGGGAGAGGCCTTACGGGTTTACCATTGTTGAAATCATGGTGACCCTTGCGGTATTCGCCATCTTCGCGCTCGCAATGGGGGCGATGGTTACCAAGGGGTATTCATCCGAGCGCGCCATTGAAGATCAGGCGACAGTCACTGCGACAGCGAACACCTTGCTGGGCAGGATCAACGCCGTACAGTTTGGAACAACCAGCGATGCCGCTCCGACAACTGCCCAGATAAATGAGTTCTTTGACTCGAATTCGGATTTGGGGAACATTACGTTCCAGCAATTGAGGATCGCTCAGGGAACCAGCGGGTACATAGGTTTCACGATTAGCGGCCTCAGCGGCACGGCAAAACTGACTATAAGCAATGACCTGGACGACAACGGCAATACGACCGGCTTCCGCGAGGGGCGTACCGATCTGTACCGGGTGGAAGTGAAGTACAACAACAACTTGATTCTCAGAACGTACCGGGCCGCTCCCATTCAGAGGTGATTTTGCCTCACCAGTTGAAAGGAAACCCCGTGGGCGAGCGGAGACACTGGCGTTAGCAACGAGGTGCTACTATGAAGCGCAAATCAACAAGACAGGCCGGCAACGCGCTGGTGGTCATCATGTTCGTCGTCGTTCTGGTGACGGGCCTTATGTTCATCTTTCTTCAGCAGACGACAGCCGGCTTCAAGTCCCAGCGATTCCAGCGGGACAGCCTGCAGGCCCTCTGGCAAGCCAACGCGCAGATGCAGTTGGCAATGAACATGATTAATACCAGCACGTACGACGCGAACGGCCAAAACCAGGTTTTACTCCAGAACGCCAACACCGGCATACCTATATCCGGCACGAATGTCACCCTGACACTGATCGCCGGCAGCAATGGCTGGTACGAGATGCGCGCAACAGCCACCGTCGGCTCGGCAACCAAGATCATCAGGCAACTCGTTAGGGGCAGGGACACGTTCAGCCGCTTCGGCATTTTTACGGGCAATAATCCCGTCGGGTTGGGTGATCTTACCGTCGGCGATGTTCATACCAACCGGTGGCTCGAGATATACTTCCCGAACGCTACGTTTAACGGCAACGTGTCCGCAGTCCAGGGATTTCGATGGTACATTGGTGCGGCCCCGGGTAACACGCATTTCATGGGTCTGGTAAATCCAAGTGCCAGCGTCATTACCATGCCGACAATTCAAAACATGCAAAGTTATGCGAGCGGCGTTTACTACCAGAGCAGCACAAACAACGTTCAGATAACCCTCCTGGGTAACAGGGTGCAGATCAACGTAACGGGGGGGAGCAGTGGCAATTATGCCCTTCCAGCAGACGGAGTTATATATGTAAAAGGAAACGTAACGCAGTTGTCCGGCACGCTCAACGGTCGCCTGACGATCGTTAGCGAACAAGCAATAAATATCACCGGCACCGTCATGTACATCGATGGGAACAGCAACTCCGCTTATCTCAACGGTGACAGGAGTAACCAGCCGTTCGTGCCAAATCCTCAATATACGGGCAACAGTTCTCTTGGCCTCGCTGCAAACGGGCATATCAACATTACTTCGAGCGTGCCCAATTATGTTGAGATAGACGCCGTGATGTATTCTAAAACAGGCCACATCGGCATGGCCGGCTACACCATGAACGCCGACGGCACTGCTCTTACAAGTTATGACTCCAGTTTTCACAAGTCAGGCGTACGGTATCTAGGCTCGATGACTTCATACTTGCGCCCGGTGGACCAGATCGTCAACGGGAGCGGCACCGTCATTTCGGGCTTTACCACCTCTCTTTTCACCTATGACAGTGCTTCGTTTCTGGAACCTCCGCCATATTTTCTCACGTTCGCGCGGCCCCAGTATAGCGGCTGGGAAGTACTGCAGTGACGGATTTCTGCGCCTATCGCGGCTATTAACATGTATGCCCGGAAGAGACATGAGTCGGAGAAAACCATGAGAAGGAAGGCAAACAACGCGGGATTCTCACTTCTGGAAGTGAGCATGGTTATTGTCCTGATGGGCCTGATTTTTATGATAGTCTTCAGTTTCGCGCAGGTCACTACACGCGCCGCCATGACAGGCACAACGAAATCCGCCGCCCTCGATGAAATGCAAAAGGCCATTACCTTCATGACGCAGGAGTTACAGGGTTCATCCACTCACAATCCCGCCAATTACACCATAAGCGCCGACGCGAGAACGCTGACCTTTATTAGAGTGCAGGGCTACACAATAGTCAACGGCGAAGCGGTTTTGAGTTTCTCGCCGCGCATCACATATACGCTGGACGGAACCCAGTTGGTAAGACTGCAGGACCTTTCCAATCCTCCTGACGGGAGATATGCCCTTCCCGGCGAACGCAAGGTCCTCGCAAACGGCGTCACCAGTCTCCAGTTTGCCGTAGGTACCGACGGCAGTTTCTCCGTCACAATTCAGTTGCGCCTCGGCGATCCCACCCGGCATCTTGATACGACCGTTACAAAAACGCTAAACGTCCGCCCGCAAAACGATTTTTGATTTCCCGCGCTGAATCCCCCCGGAAACAAGCGCCAAGGCGGGTTCTGCAACTACTATCTTCATGCTTTCCCGCCTCCAGACCCACCTGTTCCCTCATACCGATATGACCAGGTGTACATCACGGCTCGATTGTAATCAACAACGCCAGTGGACACTTTTCCAATTTTCAATATAACGGCAACGTGCACACGTCCTGCTCGTCACAAGCCATGAACTACGCCTCGACTGCTATGGGCGGAACCACGCCTTCGGTCATTTCATGGCGAAGGGTGCGGTGATACAATATCCCGGCGCGATGATTTCTTACCCGCGTCCACCCGGAAAAGTGACGATTTTGGGCGCCGATGTGACAGGATCTGTTCATAATTGCCGGAACGCAAGAAAAAAAGCGCCGCAGCGCCATAATTGGCATGATTCAGCGCGACCCTCACCCTCTAAAAGCGGGAAATGTTTTTCACGCGAAGCAACGGGGTGGGAAGGCGAATGGTCAAATAACGCACGCCGCAACAGTGCACGCCGATGTGACAAAATCGGACATGAATAATCACGGCATCAGGGCTTTCTACCGCGAGACGGCAAGCGATTTGCTCTCTTTTCGTGGGTTCGATACTCCGTAAATACTCCGCCGCCTGATAATTCAAATCAAACTTCATCGTTTATCTCTCATCGTTTCACACAGGTTTTCGATTTAGGGTGTAACATGAAAAACCAAACTGTCATGACCGCATTTACTATACCAATACGGTTTACGGAAAAGAGAAGCGCAGGACGGCCAGAGGCCGGCGGTTTCACACTGCTCGAACTGCTGCTGGCTCTTATTGTTTTTATTGGGGTGGCCACGGCCATGATGGTCTGCTTCAGCCGGGCCGCAAGTTCTGACGCAATTTCAAGCGAGAACATGAAGGCCGGCGCGGCGGCGAGCCGTGTGATGAATTCGATACGCGATTACGCCTCCGCCAACTTCGACAAGACATACGCATACTACAACGCCAACCCGTCGGATGATCCGAACGGTACCGGCACAGCACCGGGGAACACGGTGGTCCTTAGCGCATCGGACGCGCCCGGCCCGTCATGTACCGTGAGAATCGATTTCCCGGAAAGCAACAATCAACTCTTGGAAAACATCACCGATGCGGATTGGGCCATGCCCAGAGACCTGAACGGCGACGGCTCAGTTGGATCAAGCGCTGTCAACACCACCTACAAACTCCTTCCGGTGCGAGTGGTCGTTACCTGGCAGGGGGTTCGCGGACTCAGCAGGTACACCCTTGTAACTCTTCTCACGGCAAAGCAGGTGCAGAGATGACCGGCGACACCAGACAGCACGAGCGGAAAAACCCGGCCTCGGGTATCAGCCTCATTGAAGTTATGATTGCCGTGGGAATCACCGCAACGATAGCCATCGCGCTTCTCGCGGCCATACCGAAATGGCAGGATGCTTACAGCGAGAACAATGCAAAGGCGTACTGCAACGACAAGGCGCGCGATGTCTTCACCAAGATGTGCGACGAGATACAGGAGGCCGGCACCAAAAGCCCTAACTGGAACTTGCCGGCCGAGGCAACCACCATCACCTTCAACAGGTGCACGGGGGCAAACTTGACGACCAAGCAGTGGGGGCCGTCCATTACTTATTCCTATAACGCCACGAACAAGACGCTTGTCCGCACATCGGGCGGCAGTTCCGTTACCGTATGCGGCAATGTGAAGAGTCTGACGTTTACGCCCCAAGGCAACAACGTCTTGCTCTCGCTGGTCATCGAGACGACCAGCAATCACGGACGCCCTCTTACCACCAATTTGTCAGGACAAGTAGCCCTGAGGAACTGACACACAGGAGCATTACAATGTTACGAACAAGAAGCGACAGAGGCACGGCATTGATAGCGGTTCTGATGATCAGCATCGTGATAGCCGGATTGTCCGCCACCTACATCATGAGAAGCGTGCAAAGCAGCAGGGCGACCCGCTATAACCTCGACGGCGAAAGGGCGCTCAGCATCGCGGAGGGCGGGCTTGACCATTCCATGAACCAACTTGCCGCGCAAGCCAGCGGCAACGTTTCCGGCCAACTCGGCGGGGGCGCTTACAGCGTAACAGTAACTTCCCCGTTCCCGGGCGTGTACACTCTCGTTTCCACCGCCACCTATGACGGCGTTGCGCGCAGCGTAGAGGCAACGGTACAGATGATAGATACTGATCCCTTGTCGCCTCCCGGCGCCCTCACCATTATCGACGACGGCGATACTTCAATTTTCAGCGCGAGGTTTTGCGGTAACGCCTTCATCATAACAGGCCATGATACCAATATAAACGGCTCGGCTGGTTCACAGCCGACCGTAGCCGGAATCGGCGTATTCGATAACGCATCGGTGACCGCCGTGTTAGCCGCGCTTCATGCAAACGGCGTACAGGATGACAACATCCTGGGCACCGGGGCAAACCCCAGCGTAATCAATGTCGCGCCGGGCAGCAGTTTAACCTTCGACTCAGTTGAGTCCTTCGCCGACCAGATGCTGCTGCTAGCCAAAGTCATAGTTCCCGCCGGCGGCAGTAATGCGTCATTTGGAACTAACGCGAGCCCGCAGGTAACTTACTTCAAAGGCGACTGCGGCATTGGCGGAACCACCTCCGGCGCTGGAGTGCTCCTCGTGGACGGCACGCTCAGCGTAACGGGAAAATTCAACTTCAACGGCCTGATAGTCTTGACCGGAAAGTCCGGAAACTCCTTCGACCTGTCCAGCAGAGGCAACACCAACGTGCACGGCTCGATAATAGTCCTCAACCCCGAAAGTTCTTTGAACACCGTCAATGCCTTCACGACCATGGACTTCAGGGGCAACATAAACATATACTATTCCTCGGACGGCCTGAGTAAGGCGTGGACGGCGGTGAATGGGGCCGGTAAGCCCGCGGTCATTTCGTGGCGAAGGATCAGATAGGTGGACCTAAATATACGGCATTAAAAAACCCCTGATGGTCAGTCAGGGGAAATGGAAAAAGTGATAACTTGGTCGTATAGAGTGGTGTATTTTCCCTTGTTACCATTGTTATCATTTACCTGTATTATAGCATGAAAAGGGCAAAAATCCAGCAAATTTTGCCCTAAAAATAAAAAATTTTCACACCCAACACAACATTAGTCCCCCCACACGTCGCAATTGAATGGTTCTGAGGAGGTAAACGGAAAGACGGGATCTACAACTACCATCTTCATGCTTTCCTTGCCCTCCTGATTCGTCTGTTCCCTCATACCCGTTCCGGGGCGAGTAAGGGGCTATAGCGCGGCTTTTCGCCACACCTCTCGCACAATTCGTTTATTTGCCGTTTCAGTTCAATCATAGTCATCTCGCGCCCGACCGCTAATCGATTAAAGGCTTCCAACTCTCTAATCTTTTCCTTCAGTTGCTGGTTCACCGCTTCCAGAGAATCCTTTCCGCGCATTATCTCCTTTTGGTGAGCAATCATGGCCTTTTCAAGATTTATTATACGCTCGCCGGCTCGCATTCTAGCGCGCAATTCCGCGGTATCAAAAGGTTTGACAAGGTAGTCATCCGCGCCGGCTTCAAAGCCCTTAATGACATCTTGCTTTTCATTCAACGCAGTTACCACGATGATGTAGGTATAACCGGGGAGGGGGGATGAACGGATCCTGCGGCATAACTCCAGACCGTCCATCTTGGGCATAATCAAGTCCGTTATAAGCATCGGGGCTTCGTGCTGGCGTATAATATTCCACGCCTCTTCTCCATCCGTTACCGGGAATACCTCGTACTTCCACCGCTGAAGGGTCTTCTGAATGAGAGTTCGCGCAACGGCATCATCTTCCGCTACCACGACTTTCATCCCATCAATGGCAGCGGTGCCCAGTATATGGGTGATCCGCAGGTCTTCTTTTGAGTTTGATTCCAAAGTGATGCTCCTACTTTAGAGATTCCTGTTATACCAGCAAGAACTGTTTCTTTAGAACGTTCACCTCGTCCATGAACTTGTTCAGAAGGCCTCTCAGAGGCGCAAGGTCGCCGGCCTTGGCTTTCTTCTCCATCTCTTCAGCGACGGCCGCGAGACGATTCGCACTCAGGTTACTTGCCGCGCCCTTTATGCCGTGAGATTCCTGTAAGATTGCAGCAGCATCGCAGTTCTCGATCGCATTGCTTAGAATTTGAACCTGCGCCGGCAACTGTTCATTGAAGATTGTGATCAACTCTTTGAGCAGTTGCTTGTTCCCATCCATGCGCTGCAACGCGGAATTGACATCGAAGACGTTCTGGTCCGCTGCGAGGCGCTGGTGGGCGGCTTTGCTCAATCTGGAACTCGTGTAGTTCTTGCGCAAGCCGAGCCACTTTGAAATGACGTCGAAGGCATCGTCCCGCTTGAGGGGCTTGGAGAGGTAGTCGTCCATGCCCGCCTCGATGCACTTCTCCCTGTCGCCAGCCATGGCGTGAGCGGTCATGGCGATGATCGGCGTGTGGCGTTCGGCGCCTTCCTTCTCGCGGATAATGCGGGTCGCCTCAAAACCGTCCATCTCGGGCATCTGCACGTCCATCAGCACCAGATCATACTTCTTATCCATCACCGCTTCGACTGCCTCCTGACCGTTCTTCGCGAGATCGCAACTGTAGCCGGCCTTCGTCAGCAGCCCAATGGCGAGTTTCTGATTTATGAGATTATCCTCAACCAGCAGCAGTTTCTTCCCGCGGGCCATCCTCACCCTTGTTGTGCTGTGCTCCGTAACAATGCGGGCAGCGCTTCCGCCTTTCCCGCCTTCTCCGGTCCCCGAGAGGATGGTTACGAGAGTGTCAAATAACTGAGACTGCTTAACCGGCTTGGTCAAGTAGCCGGCGCATCCGATCTGCTCAAAGCGCGCGACATCGCCCCGCTTGCCTGCCGACGTGAGCATGATAATTTTCACGTCCCTGTTTTTCTCGTCGGCCAAAATCCCGCGGGCGGTCTGCTCACCATCCATCTCAGGCATCTTGTAATCCAACAGGACGAACTTGAAGGGATTGCCTGACTTCACCGCCTCGTTGATGGCGCTGATGGCAAGCCTACCCGATGAGACGGATTGCGGAACGCACCCGAAGGACTCGAACATCTTGTGCAATACGGTCCTGTTGGTTTCATTGTCATCAACCACCAGAACGCGCATGCCGGAGATATCAGGTATCCGCCACTCCTCCTCCCCGGGAACGTAATCTTGAACTTCAAGGGGGACTTTGAACCAGAAACGGCTTCCCTTGCCCATCCGGCTTTCCATGCCTATTTCTCCACCCATCAATTCAACCAGTTGCTTGGAGATTGCAAGGCCCAGGCCCGTCCCGCCGTACCTGCGGGTGATTGAACCGTCAAGCTGCACGAATTTTTCGAATATCTGCTGGCGGTGGTCCTCCGCTATCCCGATACCGGTGTCGGTGACGGAGAACAAGAGCGAGGCCTTTTTGTCGCTCCTGTCCTCAATCTGAACGGCAACAACGACCTCTCCCTTCTCTGTGAACTTGAGGGCGTTGTCGAGAAGATTCAGAAGCACCTGCCTAAGCCTGCCGGGGTCGCCACGCAGATGGGCCGGGACATCCTGATGAATCATGCAGGCCAGTTCAAGCCTTTTCTTCTCAGCCTTCGCGGCAACCATGTCGGCGGCCCCTTCAACCACGGAATGCAGGTCAAAATCAGTTATGTCAAGTTCGAGTTTGCCGGCCTCCATCTTCGAGAAGTCGAGGATGTCGTTTATTACCTTCATCAGCGTTTCGGCGCTTTGTTTTGCGGCAGCCAGGTAGTCCTGTTGTTCGTCGTGTCTGACCGTGTCCTGCGCCAGTTCAATCATTCCCATCACGCCGTGCAAGGGTGTGCGGATTTCGTGCGACATGTTGGCGAGGAACGCGCTCTTCGCCTTGTTGGCGGCCTCGGCCGCCACAGCCATCTCCTCGGCCATTGCAATGGCCTTCTGCAACTGTATGTTCATCTGCTCTGCTTCGGCTTTGGCGCGTTCCGCTTCATTCTTGGCCTTTTCCAGATTCTCCAGCGCCCGTTTGCGCGTGGTAATGTCGTTGCCAATCAAAAGGACTCCAATAGGATTCCCTTTTCCATCTTTCAGAACCGAATTGCTCCAAAGCAAGAGCCGTTCTTTTCCATCTTTGCAAACAATGGTGGATTCGATTTCCCCGTGAATGTCGCCCTTCATGCCGCTACGGAATATCCCCGCTATGCGACCCTTCTCTCGCTCCGGCAAAAATATGTCAAGAGCGTTTTTCCCTATAACTTCAGCGTGACCATAGCCGGTAAGTTCCTGGGCGAATCTGTTAAACAAGACTAGATTGGCGTTCCTGTCCAGGACCATCAGAAAGTTGTTCGCGGTCTCTATGACGTTTTCTGAAAACTCCTTCTCCCTGCGCAATTCCGCAGTCCGAGCGACGACCTGCTGTTCGAGCGATTCGCGTGAGACAGCCAATTTGTCGGCCATCTTGTTGAATTCATTGGCCAGTTGCTCGATTTCGTCTCCCGTCCCAAGGTCCACGCGTTGGTCCAGTTGCCCGCTCCCGATTAGTTTAACCTTGTCTCGCAGGACCTTGATGGGTCTGGCTATTCTTCCCGTAAACCACAATCCGCCAAATACTATTGCAACGATTACCCCGCAGCCTATCAGCACCCCCGCCCCTCTGAGGCTGTACAGCATCGCGAATGCTTCCTGTGTACCCTGTTCCACCACGACATACCATTTCCTGCCTCCGAAACTAACGCTGCTGATGCCGGCCGGCATCCTGAGCGGGGTGATGCTCACTATAGCGCCACCGCTCTGTTTCCCGCAAACACCGCTGCCGTCTGTTATGTACCAGACGTTTCCGCCTGGGTTCATCTTTTCGAGAGTTTGTTTATCAACTTTTTTCCCCGGCAGAAACTCGTCGTTGTCCAAAAGTATTTCCCCGGTGGAATCCACCAAATGTACGTGCCCTGTTTTTCCAAGACTCATTTCCGCTGCTTCTGCGAATATGGCATTTACGTTTACAATGAACTTCACCACCCCGAGAAGATTCTTGCCGCTCTCATCCATCAGTGGCACGCATATGTCAACGGAAATTGCGCCCGAGCGGGCGTCACATTTAGGGCTGGCCACATAAACGGCGGGTTTACCGTCAATGAACATCGGCCCCCACCATGGATCATCACCCTGGTAATAGTCGTCCGTTCTTTCCGTTCCGCCGATAGTCGCGCCTTCCCTATCCGTGACGAGGATTCTCGCATACTCGTTCGGCGCGCTTTCTTGAATCACCTTCAATCTGTGAGACGCCGGCGTATCAAGCATTTTCTGGATGACTTCATCATTGTCCGGCGCTGAAATCCAGTGCTTGTCAATGGTCAATAACTCGTCCACAATCTCCTTTTCAGTCCTGCCGGCCCACCGAGCGTTGGATTTCTTCATCTCTTCCTTGAGAACGGTCTCCGTGAACGCGAAGCGCCTAACGCTGTCAATCTCCTCATTCAATAACTGCTCGGTCTGGTCGCGTGTCCCATGAGCGATTCCCTTGAAATTGGCACCTATGGAATTCTCCAATGAGGTCGTGAAGTACAATGTGCCTGCCACGGACGCAACCAGCATCGGCGCTAATCCCACAACGAGCAGCACAGCGGTCAGTTTCATGCGGATGCCGAATCTCGGCCCACTAATGCCTTTTCCACGCATGTTACGCTCCTGTTTTCTCGGAATACGTTTTAGGGTCTCCGTCATCGCGGCACACAGCAAAAACTCGGAGAAAAATGACATACATGTTTCAGGACAGAGTTAACCGCAGGGACATATTAGAAATGATTTCGGAATGATTTTGTGTTGCGTCGAGATGCCGCAAACCGTTGACGTGACCCGTTTCTGCAAGACGCAATACCTCATTCACTACCTGTTTCCTTGACCACAATTTCGGCAGTTTTTGCCGCAATATTTAATTATTTCCTCGTGCGCAGCCGCCCCAAAAGACCCAATCCGCGCAAATCATGGGATAACTCATAACTCACTTGAAAAGCAAGAGGGGCCTTGCCCCTCTGATGGCAAAGCCCCCCTGATTGTGCAACCACATTCTCTGTCGGTCTAGTGGTGCTTTGAGGCGTTCTTTTCTATCTGCGCCTTGTCGGCGTAGTTCCAGCCGGTGGGGTCCCAAAGATGCACATACTTGTCGCCATAATACTTCATCTTGCCCAGCGGCGTATCCAGTTCCTGGCCTTCCGCGCCGGGAATCGGTATAAGCCCCCTGTAAAGTTTCCCCTCCTGTCCCTCGCTCTTCGTACCCTTGGCACGGTACGCAATCACCAAATGCCAGCCGCCCTTGCTGATGATCTTTCCGCCTTCGGGAACGGGCGGCTTCTTTTCCTTGTCGGTATCAGGCTCGCACGACACAAGGAAACCGGCCACAAAAACCGAAACCACGAACAGCACTACTGCCTTTCTCATAAGTCACCTCACATGATTATCGGAAATGGGAATCGCCGATGACTCGGCGCAAGTCTTAATCCTTGCCGGCGGGCGGCTGCGGCTGCCCCGGCGTTTCGGGAGCGGGCTGCTCCCTGACAAAGACTTCGTACCACTTGCCGTCAACATCAAATATCACCTGCTCGCCTACGGCCAGGAACTTCGCGATTTCCGGCCGGTCTTCGATGAGTTTCCTGTACTCGTCGCCCAGATACTCTATTTTCGTGGTCTCGGTATTCTCCTTGTAAGTGCTCTGGACGTACTGATTCTTGTCGTTCAGGTAAAACGTCCTGTCGCCGACGTTGGCCATGTTGGCCCTCTGCGCCGCGCGGAACTGCGCGTCCTTCAATTCATCAAACGCCTCGGCGTTCGACGCGTTCTTTTCGTAAACATTCCGCTGGCTGAATTTCACGCCGCTCGGCCCCTCGGCCTTGTCGAAGCCCGCCCCCGCCTGGCGCATCGGTTCGGGCGCGGCGGCCGCCTGCTCGCGGAACACGCGCCCGCCCTGCGGAATGACGCGATCATTCGTCTGAATCAGGTACGAGGTGAACTCGGTAATAATCCCGTAGCGCTGGCTCAAATCTATTATCTGGTCCTGCAGGGCCTTCGCGTTTCCCGCCTTCGGGTTCATCCTGATGGCTGAAACCATGAACGATATCTTTCTCATCGCCCACAGCCGCGGCAGGAAATCGTGGTTGTTCTCGCGCTCGGCGAAGTTCTCTTCATAGGCATACGTCTGCTTCTCGCCGCCGGTGTTCCCGGTAAGCGTGATGGTCGCCTTGCCGGCGCCCTTGTAGCGGCCCAGCAGCATCAGTTGCGAGCCGCGGAAAAGATCCGGCATCTTCCCCGGGAACACGTCGCTGAGTTCTATTCCTTCGGATGTTGTGACGGCAATTCCCGACAGAACCGGTGAGGAAACCTTGTTGTAGAACCTGGAAACCTTCACTTCGATATCCTCGTCCTCGAGAACGTATTCATTCGCGCCGCGGCTGTCCTCCGCGAGTTTGTCCAGCATGATCGCATTGACGTTATAGCCCACGCCGAAGACGAACACCCGCGCGCCCTTCGCGTTCGCCTGAGAGATATTCGCGAGGATCGTGTTGGGATCGGTCACGCCGACAGTGGGCAAACCGTCCGTGAGGAAGACGATATACACCGGCCGGTCCGACGACTCGACTTCCTTGAGCGCCGTAAGGACGGCGGTATTGATGTCCGTGCCGCCGGTCGCGGCGATGTTGTCCACAAAGGTCAGCGCCTCGTCATGGATCCTCTTGAGGTCTGCCTTGCTCGCGTCCGTGCTGAAGTCCTGCAACGCCTCCTGGAACGCGGTTACGTCGTTTGAAAACGAGATGACGTTATAGCGGTCGCCGTCGTTAAGGCTGTCGAGGCATATCTTCAGCGCCTTGCGGGCCTGCTCGATCTTCTTGCCGGCCATCGAGCCGGACCGGTCAATGACGAAGATAATGTCCTTCGGCGACACCTTCCCGGCGCTCAAGTCGGGCGAGAGGAGCAGCATGAAATAGCCGTCCTCCGCTCCGGTCTTGTAACTCAGGACGTTGAGGCCGATGGCCTGGTCGGAAAGCGTGTAGTACAGGTTGAAATCGCGGTCGGACGGGACTTTCTCCCTCTCATACAGCACGGTCGCCGATTTCGCGTCCTTCCGGTTGACGGTAACGTCGTGGGAAGGGGAGACGATGTTTTTGATGGGGATGTTTGAGATAATCTCGATGTTCAGCGACAGCGTGCCGATGGGATTCGGGTGCTCGCGTGAAATCCCCAACGGCAGGGCATATTCAATCATCCCCGCATCAATGGCGAGGGTCTGCACGAATTCAAATTTCACTCTGACTTCGCCGTTCGCCGGAACAATGCCGACGGAAGCGCGATAGGCGCGCTCGTCCGCCTTCTCAAGGAGAGCAGGGTCGCTCCTCTGCTGAAGCAGTTGCAGGTACAATTGCCGGGCCTCTTCCTTGCTCAGGACTTTGCCTTCGATTTGCTTCTCGCCGACTATCAGCGTGAACTTTGATACGTCGGCGTTGTTCGGCAGGGGGAAAAGGTACTCGCCCGCAACATCGTAAGTGTTCGGGTTGTGGAACACCTGCTCCACGGTGGTGACCGCGACCTGATTGTCAATCTTCACGGAGACGCTCAGGAGTTTCACCTCCATTGGAGCGGTTCTGCGGTACCAGTCCGGCGGCATGATTCCGTCGTCGGGGGGCATGACAATCATCTTGCACGGATACGCCGTGCTCGCCGCGAGGATGACGAAGATTCCGACCAGAAATGCGATGCGTTTCATGGCTTGCTCCTACATGGCGTCAAAAAAACGTTGCGATATAATCTCTACCGTATGATTAGACGCCGTAAGACGCCGGAAGTTCCAACTTTTTGCTTCATCGCGGAAAATCCGGCTGCGAACGAAAGACAACAACGCTGCTCCGGACCCTGAGACAATGTTATAGCGCTTTGCCGCGCACGGCAAGGGTCAGGGAAGTATCAAAACCCAACCTATTTCAAGTTTCTGCGGCTCGTAATCCTTGTTGAGGGCCTGGATGTCCTTCCAGCGCTTCGGATCGCCATAAACCGCGCGCGCGATTGAGTACAGGGTGTCGCCGGCGGCGATGACGTACACGCGCGGCAGTTTAAGGACGCGCCCGGCCGGTACCTTTGCGGACGTATCAGTAATGTTGTTGTATTTCGCGATCCGCGCGGCGATGGCCGGGACATGCTCCGGCGCAATGAGGATTGTCGTGCCGTTGTAAAGTTTCAAGGATTTGTAATAGCGGGCGACGATTGCCTGAAGGGATGCCTCGTGCGGCGGCGCAAGTTCAGCGGGCAGATCAAGCGTTTCGGGGAAACCCGCCATTTCATCCGGCGCGTGGCTTGGCCGCGGGGAAGGAGATGTGACGGCGGGCCGGCCTTTACACGATACGCCGACGCACATCAAAATACCAATGACCACTACAACCGTGATTACCCTTTTCATAACTCGCCTCATGAGACACGGAGAGTTGCGGAAAATCAGGGGAGAATCAAGACCATCCCGATGGAAATTTTATTGGCATCGGGCATAATATCCTTGTTGAGGTTGTGAATGTCCTTCCATTTGTTCTTGTTGCCGTACAGTTTTCCCGCAATCGCGCCAAGACCTGATGAGTCGTCGCGCGAAACGACGTACACGCGCGGCATCTTCAGGACCGTGCCCGCGGGCTGGCTGGCTGCGGGATCGGCGATGTTGTTGTACTTCGCCAGCCGCTTAATGACTTCGGGGAGTTGGGCGTCCGTGATGGGGACGAGTGCGCCGTTGTTTAGTTTTACGGCCTTGTAGTACTTTTCCACGACGGTCGTAAGGCTTGCCGCGCACGGAAAGGTAAAGTCTTTGCCTAACTCGACTGTTTCCGGCAAGACAGCGGTCTGCTGCGTGCCGCCCTGCGACTGCCCAACGGATTCCGTTCCGCTTGAGACTTCCGTCGCTGTCCTGGATTCCAATTCGCCGCCCTTGCGTTCCGTTTGCGTCTTTCCCTCATGCGGCCACAGGAGCAACGGAAAAACAACAAGGCAAACAGCCAGTAGTACAAGCAACGCCGTCGAACCCAGAATCACGAGTTTAGCATAGTCCCTCATACTTTAAATCCCCCCTGCAAAATTATTTTTGTGCGCCCGCGGGGGCTGATTGCACAAGACCCAGCGCCCTGAGTTCGCGATTGTGCAGCCAGACCACCACCGGGCTGGCGATGAATATGGACGAGTATGTGCCCACGAACACGCCTATGCACATCGTGATGGCGAAGCCGCGCACCATTTCGCCGCCGAGTATCGCCAGCGTGAACACCGTCAGGAACACCGTCAAGGACGTAAAGATGGTTCGCGTCAGCGTCTGGTTGATGCTGTTGTCGACGTTCTCGATGAAGTATTTTTCTTCGCGGTGCTGACCGAGGTTTTCGCGAATTCGGTCGAACACGACGATGGTGTCCATGACCGAGTAGCCTATTATGGTCAACAACGCCGCCACGACCGTAAGTTCAAACTTAACGTTCAGCGGGGTTATAGTGTCCAGCAACGCCACTACGCCGATGGCTACGGTCACGTCGTGCAGCAGGGCGACAACCGCGCCAAATCCGTATCTGAACTGCCTGAACCGGAACCACACATAGACGATTATACCTGCCATGGCAAGGATAAGCGAAAACAGAGCGGTGTAACGAAGGCTCTGGGCCACTGAACTTGCCACGGTCGCCTTGTACGATATTCCGCCGGGGGAAACCACCAGCGGCGCTGAGACACCGCCGGCCAATGCAATGGGCTTTTCCAGCAGATTTTTCCTCATAATCGCGTCCAGTTTTTTCGTGGCGGTCCCGTAAAAATCAGTGCAGGTGGTCTCAATGCGATACTTCGCGTATTGTTTCTCGCCTTTTTGCAGCGATTCGATGAATTCCACCTTCCCAACCGTGTAAGGCTTGCCTTCTTTTCCTGCGCTGTTGGCGGCAATCGCTTCCTCGACGGCGGGCGGGATCTTATTGAGGAACTCGGCCCTCTGTTCCTCGTTAAGCCCCTGCGGGACCTCGAAAATCTCATACACTACAATAGTAGCGCCAGGATCGTTATTCAAATTGGTTATGTCTTCCAGTTTCAAGGAATTCTGGTCGCACTTTTCCTTCAGTTCCTTCATCACGCCTTCCTTTTCCCCTCCCGTAAACTTATACGGCAGAGTTACCGTATAAGCCTCTTCCGGTATCTTTTCCGGCACATCGCGCTTGAATTTGTCGCTGAGCACAAACTGGACCGCATCGCGGAAGTTGGGCATCGTGGGTTCCCTGGGTTTAAACGTCAAGGACATCTGGCTGAACCTGGTTTCCGCCAGCGGCATGTCAATACCTTCAGGCGGGAATTCCGCGCTGAAGACGTCGCGCAGTTTTCCTTCGACGATGCTGACAAATGTGTCGGTGTCGGCGTTTTTGGGGGCCCCGCTTTGCTCTCCGATCTTGCTGATTACGTCCTGAGGAAATCGAATGATGAACTCATACGAACCGCCGCCCTCCGCCTTGCCTCCCGCTACGCTGGGGGACTGCACCGACTGCACTTCCACATTGGAGTTCGGCGGGGCAATTTCGGCGAGTTTTGCCCGCGCATCTTCAATCTGAATCGGCGTGGTCAGATTCAGGTGATACTGCGCGCCGCCCAGGAAGTCGATGCCGAAGTTCGTCGTGCCGCGCGCCACGAAGAAGGCGATTCCAATGACCGAAAGCAGAATGGAACACGTAACCGCTATATGCCTGTACTTCATCCACGGAATATGCGGTCTCTTCACCCACCGGAGCATTCTGGCCTGCTTTATCCATCCGGCCTTGACCAATATCGTGAAGATGACCTTCGTGATCAACAATGCCGTGAAAAGGCTCGTGGCAATACCGACCGTAAGCGTAATGCCGAATCCGCGTATCGGGCCGGTGCCTTTCCACATGAGAATCAAACCTACAATGAGAGTGGTAATGTGCGAGTCTATAATCGTGGTGAAGGCACGGTCATACCCTGCCTTGAATGCTCCCTCCAGGCCTTTGCCGGCGGCTTTTTCTTCCCGGATGCGCTCGTAAATAAGAATGTTCGCGTCAACCGACATGCCCAGCGTCAGTATCAACCCGGCGAAGCCCGGCAAAGTAAACGTGGCCTGGAAGGCGCAGAGCGCGCCCAGTATCAGCGGGATGTTCAACATCATCGCGAAATCCGCCACGCACCCGAGCGCCAGGTAGTAAACCGCCATGAAAAGCAGCACAAGGCCCGCGGACAGTATCATCGAAATGATTCCGCGCCTCAGCGAGTCCTCGCCTAGGGCCGGGCCGGTCGAAATTTCCGATTCAAGCGCGATGGGCGTGTTCAACGCGCCGGACTGCAATGATATCAGGAGGTTTTTTGCCTTCTTATCCAGCTCGGAGACGTCAGTGCCGCCCAGGGTGATAACACCGTTGTCACTAATGACATTATTCACCCTGGGAGAAGATTCAAACGCCCCGTTGACAAAGACGGCCAACTTTCCATGGTCTTTACCATATTCAGTTTCGTTTATCAGGCTTTCCGTCATGGCGGCGAACCTCGGCGCGGAGGATACCGCCAGACTGAAGCCGACCGCGGGTTTGCCTTCGTAGGTCGTCAATCGGAAATCGACAAAGTCACTCGCCTGGAACTGAACCTCCGAATACAACAGCAAATACAGACGATTGCCGAGGCCTAGAATCGGATTGCCTTCCGGATCCTTGCCTTCGACCAACATAAAGCCCGATGGAGGCGGGGGGGCTACCTTCGTGTTTCGTGCCGTCTTGCGGCTCTCATCGTATTTCACGTACTCCCGTTCCGGCGCCTCGGCACGGAACTCAAGCGTACCAGCGCTCTTAAGGAGTTCCTTAAGTCCCGGCGCTTCCGCGGGAGCGCGCACCTGTATCTGCCGGTCACCCAGCGCGGAGACATAGATTTCTTTCAATCCGCTGGAGTTTACGCGCCTGTTGAGAACTTCCATGACGTCATCGCGCTGGCTGGCGTTGGGCACGCTCCACACCATCGTCAGCCCGCCCTTCAGGTCTTCGCCCAGTAAAAGTTTTCCCTCGGCGGGAGGCCACTTTCCAAACACCACCTTCTGCAAACCGGGTGGAATCATGCCGCCGAACGGCGGGAACATGAAGAAGAACGCCATGCCGACAATGACGATGATAAGAACTATTTTCCAGCCGACTTTCTCGTACATGCGCCTCTCCGTAATTCGTGAATTAAGACTCCGCTATTATAAGTTCATGAACATTCCCGACGTACCCGACTTGTTCGCAATTTACCAGGCTACTAATTATTGTGCCTCGCCGCGCGCGCGGCTCATGCACTTGATCGATTCCTAATAGCCGAAGTCTGCGCCGGCAGGGGCCTTCTTTTCATTCCGCTGTTTGGCTTTCCCGGCATTCGGCCCTTCCACTGTTTCGGATTCCAGTGTAACCGGCACATCCAGCGCGCCGGATTGCAACGCTATTACCAGATTTCTCGCCTTTGTCTCAATTTCTTGAGGGTCAAGCCCGCCAAGAGTTATGATTCCATTTTCGCTTATGATGCTTCGCACAGTCGGGGCGCTCTCGAATGCCCCGTTGACGTACATCGCCAGCCGTCCGTGCTCCACGCCGTACTCGTCTTCGTTTATAAGTTTTTTCGTTACCGCAGCGAATTTGGGCGCGGAGGACACCGACAGAGTAAAATCAACCGCGGGTTTGCCTTCGTAGGTTGTCAGGCGGAAATCCGCAAAGTCACTCGCCTGGAACTGGACCTCCGAATACAGCAGCAAATACTGCCGACCGTTGAGACCCCGGATTGGGTTGCCTTCCGAATCCTTACCTTCCACGATTTTGAAACCCGCGGGCGGCTCAACCTTCGTGCTCTGGGCGGCCTTACGGGCTTCGTCGTACTTTGCATATATTACTTCCGGCGCTTCCGCATAGAACTCAAGGGTTCCGATGGTCGCAAGCACGCTTTTCAAATCATCGGCGTTCCCCCATCCGACCACCCGGATTTCCCTGTCCCCCTGCGGCGATATTTTCGCATCCCCAAGCCCTGCAATCCCAACGCGTTTTTTGAACACTTTGATTACGTCGTCGCGCGCAGAGGCGTCGGCCACGCTGAACACCAGCGTCACTTTCGTTTCACCAAACACGTTCAGCCGAATGCCTTCAGGCAGCCATTTTCTGAGCGGGGAGAAGGCAAACATCGCCGCCGCCGCCACAATCACGGCAACAAGCATCAAGGCAAGTTTCCAAAGAATTCTCCCGCTCATTTCGGCCTCCCGACTTACGTATCCACAGCTCCCGTGTTGCATTTCCCGGTCGTTTTCGGGCTGGCCGGGTCAATCTTTTTTCTCTTTCTCTTCTTCCTCTTCTTCCTCGTCTTCCTTCGCTTCCTCGCGTTTTACGACGCCGACGACGGCGCTCTTGGAAACGCGCATCTTCACATCGCTGTTTTCGTCTATCTTAATGACAATTATGTCCTCCTTGATTGCGGCAACCTTGCCGTGGATGCCGCCCGCGGTAATGACCTCGTCGTTCTTGTGCAGATTGTCGAGCATCATCCTAAGCCGTTCGCGCTCCTTCTTCTGCGGGCGGAACATCATGAAGTAAAACACTACAACTATTATTGCTATAAGTCCCCCCACCTGCAACCAGTTCTGATCGCCCTGCAACAGATACGTGTATTGCGCCATGACCCGCTCCGATTACAGTGGAAATGAAAAACCGCCTGGTAAACGTAAACGCATTATTATAGAAGGCAAAGGCCGCATTGCAAGCAATTTTATTCCGCCACCCGTAATGCGGCGGGCTTTGGCGCGTGTTTTCCGAACCCGCCGGCAAGTATTTTGGCGGTCAGCCCCGGCAAAAAAAGCGCCGGGCAGAGAGCACAAACTCCCTTGCCCGGCAATCTTGGGCGACGCGGGGTTTTGGTCTTATTTCCGCAACAGGTTGACCACGACTGAGACGAGTTCGGTATTGCTGAAAGGTTTTACAAGGTAATCGGTGACGCCTGCCGCGAACGCCGCCTTGACCTGCTCTGCGTCAAACCAATCGCTGATGGCAAGTACCGGCACGTCCGCCCCGGCCTTCTCCTCGCGGATTCTGCGGCACAGGTCAACAACGTCGTACCCTTCCATCGAGGCATTTACGAGAATGAGGTGTGGAGGCGTAGCCGTGTCGAGGGAATCGACAAGTTCGCTTTCGCCGGCGATTCTGCAGACGCTGAAACCGGCTTCCGTGAGCACAAGGTCAAGGAAGTCGGCGGTTTCTTCGTCGTTGTCCATGATGGCGATTTGCACGCCGTTGCGCGTCTCTTTGTCGCGGACAAGCATTTCAAAGAATTGTTTAAGGAGCGCGCAGAACGCCGCGTTTGCCTCTTCAAAGTTGCCTTTCTTCACAAGCCGCTTTGCCTCGTCCACATTGACTCCGTCCGGCGTGAGATGCAGGTTCGCAAGGGCGGAGTGCTCCGCGGAGATTTTTTCCAGCGCACTCTCGAAGGCCATGTCCAGAGCGCTTTCATCTATGTTCTTTCTGCCTTCTTCGTCGATGACGTGCATGATCCTGTCATAGATGCCCAGAATATCCGCTATCCTGACGAAGGACTGGCTTGTTTTGGCGGCAGGGGGAGGGGCGATTTCCTCCGTGGCATTTCCCGCCGCAACGGCCCGTCTGCGCGGGTCCACCGAGGAGGTAATTTGCAGCGCCTGCTCAAGTTCGTCCACCTCGAGGACCTTTTTCACGCGGGCGATGAGCTCCTCGGTCTTGAAGGGTTTGGTCAGAAACTCCGCCGCGCCCACGAAGTAGCCGGTGAACTTGTCCGTGATGTCGCTCTTTGCGGTGAGGAACACCAGCGGAATCCTGGTGGTATTGGGGTTGTCCTTCAATTTCTGTGCCAGTTCGAACCCGTTGATCCCCGGCATCATTACGTCGGAGATAATCAGGTCCACTCTCTGCGACTGCGCGATTTCGAGGGCCTTTGCCGGTTCAGTGGCGGCGATTGTTTTGAAGCCGTGCTTGTTAAGGAGGAACGAGAGCAGTCTGGTAATACGCTCTTCGTCGTCGATGATAAGTATCGTGCGCTCCATAGTCTTCCCTTACGTAAGGAACGTACAGTGGCTGGTTTTCCCGGCGATCATCCCCTGACACCGGGCGCGTAAAGACGGTCGGATTGCCGAGTATGGATGTACGGAGAGAGTATGTCCGGAAATGAAATATTGAATTTATTGGATGGACCGAATACTTGCGCGGAGGCTTGTCATGCCTCCCCGGCCCCAAAGCCTTCGCCGGCTGCAGGCCGCTCACTGCCCTCCGGGCGACCGGCAACGCTCTCGGCTCGGGTGGCCTCTATCTCAACAAGTACTCTTTCGTCTTTTCTTTCCTCATACTCCAGTATTTTTTCATAATTTTGTATGGCTTTTTCGTATTCGCCCGCCTTGCGGTATAGTTTGCTAAGGCCCATGCGCGCATATTTGTTGTTGCTGCGGGAGAGTACGCGATGGTAGCACTGGCGCGCTTTATCATCTTCTCCGAGCCGCCGGTAAACGTCGCCAAGCCTTGTAAGCACGTTGTTGTTGCGGGGTTCCTTGGCCACCAGCCGCGCCCAGATGCTCTCGGCCTTCTGGTAATTCTGCTCGCCCCTGTAACAATCACCGAGACCGTAGAGCGCAAATGAATTCTCGGGGTCAATCTTCAGCGCCCTCTGATAATAGTCACGGGCCTTGCCGAAGTTCCGCATCTTCTTGTGGAGATTGCCCACCATCGTGAGGATATTGACGAAGTTCTCGTCGATCTCGAGGAGCTTATCACAGTAAAATATGGATTCCTCGTCGCGCCCCATCTTGTAATAAAGGTCACCGAGACCCAGGAAGATGTATTTATCGCCGTTGTTGATTTCGAGGGCGCGGAGGTAATTCTGCTCGGCCTTTTCGTATTCATGGATTTTCTTGTGAGCGTCGCCCAGGCTGGTGAGGACGAAGAAATCAAACTCGTTAAAGCCTATATACTTGTCCCAGACCTCTATGGCTTCGGAATATTTGCCCAACCCGGCGTACGAATGCCCGATGCCCTTAAGGGCGAAAGTGTTGTTAGGATCGATCTCGAGGATGCGTCGATAATGCTCTATCGACTGTTCGAACTGTTTCTTCTTGCGGTGGACGTCCCCCAATCCGACGAGGACGTAGGGATTGATGGAGTCTAGTTCATAGGCTTGAAGAAATAAGGTGAGAGCCTGATCCAACTGTCCTTTACGCATCAGTATATTTGCTTCCTTGGACAGTTCACTGACCTGCTTAAGAACAGAAAACTCCGCCTCTTTTTCTTCTCTATTGTCGCTTTTTGGCATGTAACCATCCCCCCGCGTACCAGAACGCGCCTAACGGCCACCTACAGGTAAATCACCTGTCTTCCCGTACTATTTCACAGGGCTCCACAGCCTTTCAGCGGCCAACACCACCGCTACCCCAAGCGGCTCCGCACCCACATAACCGTGGATCAGCCTGTCACTTGGTATTAGACACTTTATCGTCGTAAGTGCCTCGCCTTCTTTAAAAAACTGGGAACCGGCTTGCAGAGAGGGGGATAGGAGATATGATTGCTAGCGCATACTCCAATTTGCTCACATCTCCCCGTTTCAATATATTATCTGTTTTACTTTTGCTGTCCGTTGCAACTATAACTATTGAAGCCACACATTCCCCTCAACATCAATAATACCACGATAAGTGGCGTATGGCAAGTGAAATCTTTAATTTTCGTCACTACCAGTATCTTTACAATGACTTCCGTTACCGAAAATCGCGAAAGCACTTACCGGTAAACACATTAGCACACCCAGAGAAAACAGTGAAATCCAAAAATTTCTCAAACATTTCATCGGTGATTTATGCAAGTCCCAACAAAATTCAGCAACATGTGGAAAACCTGTGAATATGATACTTTGCTTCACCGACGGCGCGGACTACGCGCATGACAGCGACAGCCGCGCCCCAAGCCGCCCAGCGCGTGCATGCGTCCGAAAACTTCTCCTCAAAATGCTCAAGACGCATCTTGAAGTTACACGAATTATTTGTGTTGAATTTTCCACGAATAAAAGTTAGATTGTCATCCGATCTGTGTGCACTGCCCCGAACACAATGCCACCGGACGGAAAAAACATGAAACACACATTCCTCTTTACGGCTTTAGTAGCCATATTTGCCGCTTTGCTGACCGGATGTCCCGGCAAGGAAAACGGCAAGGACGGCAAGGGCGGCGGATCAAGCCGCGCCGACGTCATCAAGGGGCTTGACAACTTCGGTTTCGAAAAAGCGCCGCAACTCGGCCCAGTCCTCAAGGATTTCCTCCTGGCGATTTATGACAAAAAATACGACGACGCCTGGAACATGCTCAACAAAGCCAGCCAGAAAGAAGCCGCAAAAGAACTCGCCGGCGAAGTCGCCGAACTGAGGGAATCGATTGCGTCGATGGAGGCAAAAATCTCCGACGCCAAAACGCCACAGGAGAAAAAGAATTGGTACAAGTCGCAACTCGATGTTAAAAAGGCGCGCCTGGGGGAGTTGATGCCGCTAATCGGCGACGGGGGAAAATACTTCACCTACCTGATGGGTAATTCCGATGTCGGCAAGAGTTTTCAGGACATTGCCGACGGCCAAACTAAGGTCAAAATTATAGGTGAAACCATCAGCGGCGATAAGGGCTATATCTCCGAGGAAGCGGGAGAACGGGCTGCCGAGCAAAAACTGCTCTTCGTCATGGAAGAGGGAAAATGGAAGTTCGATTTCTACAACACCTCCGCCGCGCCCCCGGCGAGCGCCCCTGCAACGGCGGGCCAAAACAATCCTTGATCCGTCAAACGCATTCCCGGAGCGAAAACATGAAGACGATCCTCGCCCTTGCATTACTGGCTTCGGCGGCATTGGGCGGCTGTAAGGGTAGCGAAACAACCGGCCCCGGCGGCCCTCCCGGCAAGGAAAATCCGCCCGCGCAGATTACAGAGCGCGACAACTTCATCGCCGCGTTCGACAAGATCGGGCTTGAGAAAGCCCCGTCGCTCGGCCCCGTGTACCGCGAATTCCTTCTGGCCGCCTACGACAAAAATTTCGACAAGGCGTGGGAGATAATCAACCAGCCCAGCAAAAACGCCCTGACAAAGGAACTGCCGGGAAAAATCGTCGAACTCGAAAAACTCACAAAGAAAATGGAAGCGGAACTGCGGAAGCCCGGCATCTCCAGCGCCGCGCGCGACTTCTACACGCGCAGCGTCGCCGAGCAGAAAGCACTCGCCGGGCAGTTGAAATCCTTCAACGGCGACGGCAAAAAATATTTCGCCTTTGCCGTGGAAAAGACCGCCGCCGGCCGCCTGTCCGCGGAAATCCTCTCGCAAATGGAAATCACCGGCGAGACAATCAACGGCGACAGGGGAACCATCGCGCTGAAGCACAAGGATGCCGGCACAACCGGCGAGGTCCCCTTCACCCTTGAAAACGGCGCGTGGAAATTCGACTTCATGGAAACCACCGCGCCGTAAGCCGCAGGCAGCCCGCAGATTTCTGAACCACCAAGCCACCAAGAATTTTTGCCGCTGATGAACACTGATTTTCACTCATCCCTAACTACCAATCCCTCATCACGATGCTTTGTCCACGAGCCACTTCTCACTTTTGCTGACGGCAAACACATCTCGTCACTTGTTCTCTTGCGGCGATGGCTTGTTGCGCTCAAGCCATGCCGTGTATTGTTTGTACGCCTGCACGCGGGCCGTTTTTATGTCGGAGAGGTCGCCGATGAATTTTTCTCCGGTGAGGCGTTCAAGTGCATGGATGCTCGGCTCGACGAACTGGTCCCGCGCGGATTCGAGTATGAGCAGGAAGTACTCCGGCTTCTCGTACCACTTCTCTTGTTCCACAAAGTCGAGTGCTTCGATGTCCGGCTGCATTATCTTGAGCAGGTCGTCGCATCGCGTGGCGATTTCAAGGTCGGGATTCTTCACGCCTTCCTTCAATTGCGGCAGGGCCGCCAGTCTATACGCGGAGAGCGCTTGCTTCGCCGCTTCCCGTTTCTCATACTCCACGCTGCCCATCTCCATTATGAGTCTCGCAATCTCGTCCTTCTTCTCTTCACGAGACTTCAACATATCAGCATATTCACTTGCCGCCTTGATAACGCGCGGGTTGAAGCGGTAGTCCTCCACACACCATAATTCGTTCATGTTGGCGAAAAATGCTGCATGATCGTGTATGGCTACGGAAGAGTCGATGCTGTCGGCCACTTTTTCCTTGAAGACAACGTCTCCTGTCTTTGCGTCCAGGGCATAGAATGTCCCTTTCATATCTCCGAAGTAGACTATGCCGTCACTTATTACCGCGGATGCCACAAAGGACATCTTGCCATCAATGTCGTATGTCCACTGGGTACCTCCTGTTGCCAAGTCTAAACAATAGCACTTCCAATGGTCTTTCTTTTCCTCCGCAAATATATACACTTTGTTCTGCCAGATGGCAGGGCTGCAACCAATGTTATATGCTGCTGGCCCGAAAGACCATTTTTCGCGTCCTGTGCCAGCATCGATTGCGAATAACTTTTCACCCACCCCAATACACACAACGTTGTCGGCTACCGCAGGAGAGGAGTAAATAGCACCACCCAGCGAACTGCCAGTAAGAATGTTAATTGTACCCAAAGTCCACACCTCTTTGCCGGTCTCCGCATTTAACGCATGCACAATCCCGCGTCCTTCGCCAAAGAAAATTAGTCCATCACAGTAGGCGGGAGACCCTTCGACACCCCACTCGGGAACTGCATAAGACCATAGTAATTCGCCAGTTTTTTCATCCATACAGTAGAAATCCGCGCCGCCGATGTAAACCCTGCCTCCATGTACTATCGCAGTGGAACGCAATTGCGTGGATGACGGTTTCTTTCCCCATGCGATTTTGCCGGTGGCCCTGTCCACACAATAGATATTCCCCATATTATTGCCGATAAATACTGCTTTGCTCGTCGTGAAAGGCGAATTAGCGATACCTGTAGTGAAAGCACTATCTGTTTCACATTGCCAAAGTACGCTGCCGCTATACTCATCAAAGGAAATGAGTATGGGCAACTTGCCCCTTTGACATTCTCCCGATGCAAAAACCGACCCGTCTGATACACTTGGTGTCTGCTCAACTGGTCCCATCTTATCTATTACAAACCGCACATGAAGATACGCCTTCGGCCCCGGGAAGTCGCAAACCCCCGTCCCGCATATATTCTGGCGAAAGTAGGAATCTGGTGAAGGGTACACACCTTTAACCTCTCTAGGGTTGCGGTGCGGTAATAGTATAAACACTAAGACACCAACAAGGAACACAGGTGCCGCTATCGCAAATATTAGTTTTGATTTTGGCACCGGTCGCACGCATATACCCCTTAAATTCATGAGATTTTGTTGGCTACGTCTCCTTTTACGCTCTTCCACAGATCTTCTATATTCGGCACGCAGGCTCCGCTCTCGCTCTTGCGCCTATAATCCAACATCAACTCCAAAGTGCGTTTGGCCATATCCAAATACTTATCCCTATCAGATTTGGGGGTATCGGCTGCCAAATCAAGAAAATCTAATGGCTTGGTGTGAACCTCTCCCCATTGTCAAGACCAGTTTTGCTCTGAATTAAGGTGGATGTTGTCATCTGCTGCTGCAACGGAAGGAGCCCGTAGGGCGACTGGAGTTGCAGCAGCATGGGCGGTCTTCGGGCCGCCTGCTGCCTCCTGATTTTCAAAGTACGCTTCCGCGGGCGTCCGCCAGCCTAAACTCTGGTGCGGGCGCGCGTGGTTGTAGAATCGAAAGTACCGCTCCAAATTCTCTTGCGGCGATGGCTTGTTGCGCTCAAGCCATGCCGTGTATTGTTTGTACGCCTGCACGCGGGCCGTTTTTATGTCGGCGAGGTCGCCGGCGAATTTTTCTCCGGTGATGCGTTCAAGCGCATGGATGCTCGGTGCGAGGAAAATATCCCTAGCCGATCCCAAAATGCACAGAAAATAGTCGATCGAGTTGTGCAATTTTTCCTTCTCAACGAAATCCCAGCCCTCAATATCATTTGGGGGTATTTCGAGAAGCAAGTTGCCGCATTCATACCTTATCTGGGCGTCCTCCGAGGAGGCATTGGCGCGAATCTGCTCAATAGCAACGAGGCCAAGTGCAAGAAGTTCGTTATGCGCTTTTTGGCGGGTTTCAAGTTCCCCGCTGCCCAATAGATTGATCATAGTATCGATTTCTGCTTTCTTTTTCTCCCGTTCATTAATCACATCGTAATATGAACAAGATAATTCTATCACCCGCGGATTGAAGCGGTAGTCTTCTATGCAGTAGGTGGTATCTGCAGTAGCGAAAAACATGGCGTGGTCATGAATCGTTATTGAAGACCAAATAGCGTTTTCAACTTTCTCGTTGAAGATAACCTCGCCGCTTGAGGCGTCCAAAGCTTGTACATTTCCACTGTCATCACCAAAATATAGAATTCCATCACTGATTACTGGCATTTGAAGAACATCGACTGTTTCCGCGAATTTGTGTTGCCATAGTACGTTTCCGCTCTCAAGGTCGATACAGTAACATGTTGCAGTTTTATTCTGTTTTCCATCGGCAAGTGAAAATGTCAAAATATAAGCCTTCTTTCCCCAGATGGCGGCACTGGATACAAGTTGGTCTTTTGACGCATAAGACCACTTCTTAGTACCAGTCCCCGCATTTAGCGCATAAAGCGTGTTGCCATTCGAAATGCATACAGTATTGTCAGAAACCGAAGGTGATGAATGAGTACCGCCGTGACCTTCAACAAAATTCCATATTTCTTTGCCCGTCGCGGCTTCCAGAGCATATAGGGTGCCAAGGGATCCGCAAAAGAAAACCACCCCATCGCAATATGCCGCCGAACTATCAGTCGGGCCGAAAGGAATCTTGTGAGTCCACAAGACCTTTCCGTTTGCAGCATCCAGGCAGTAGAAATTCAATCCTCCGCCTATATATACCTTGCCGTTTGCGGCTATTGCTGTGGCACGGAAGGTACACGGTATGTCCGGAACTGTCGTCTTCCAGCGAAGATTACCATTGGCCTTATCGATGCAATATACTGTTCCGCCGTCATCGCCAACGATTACCGAGTTTTCTACGATATAAGGCGAATTGGCAATCCGCGGATCGCTGAATTTCGGTGAATCGGATTTATCTATTTCGAATTGCCATTTAGCGTCACCGGAATATTCATCAATAGCATAGAGGTATCGATCGGTTTTCACGAGGGAAACCATGTTCCCCGGGATAAAAACTACGCCATTCGATACAGCCGGCGTGGATTCCGTCGAGTGAGAGTCTATCACGAAGCGTTTATGTAGATATCCACCTTTAGGACCAGGTGAATCGCAAACGCCAGTGCCAGAAATGTTCTCGCGGAAGTATGCGTCCTCGGACGGATACGAACCACGGATCTCCTTTACGCCTGCGCCTGAATTACATCCCTTGCATCCCGTAAGGAAAATCACGAACAGCACTGCGATAACAAACGACCCCGTAAATGTTCGCAGGTGGAACATGGTGTACTCAAATGCCACGATGTAATCACTCCAGGAAAAACTGTCTCATTGTTTTGAAGACACACAGATTAATCAAGGAAGACCAAGTATTTCTTTAACATTCGCTTCCACGGCTGGAGTCCATAATGCGGCCACAGTAGCGCCCGCCTCCCCTCCTGCCTTGGGCAATCGCGCGGGCGATGAGCATGTCGGCAGGCGTGGTGATTTTGAGGTTTGTGTAATCCGATTCGACTATGAAGACGGGGCGGCCCATGCGCTCCACAAGCAGGGCGTCGTCGGTGAACTTGCCTTTGCGCGCGTATTTCCTGTAAGCCTGCCGCAACAGTTGCGCCTCAAAAATCTGCGGCGTCTGCACATGCCACAATCCTTCGCGCGACACGGTCTCCGAGATGCGCCGGTCTTTGGCGGCCCGCTTGAGCGTGTCCTTCACGGGCGCCGCCGGAATCGCCGCGCCGTGCCTGACCGCCGCGGCAATCACGCGCCTGACCAACCCCGCCGTCACAAAAGGCCGCGCCGCGTCATGCACCGCGATGAGGTCCGCTTCCGGCGCGACATGCGCCAGGCCGTTTGCGACGGATTCCTGCCGGATTTTCCCGCCTTCGACGATGTGCGAAATCTTATACCGCTTTCGGGCGCGCGCCAGTAATCTCGCGGCGGCGGCCATATCGCGCGGATTCACGACGACGATTATTTCGGCGGTCTCCGGCAACGAAGCAAAGGTCTGGAGTGAATATGAAAGGATGGTCCTGCGGCCGAGCGTCAGGAACGCCTTGCTCACGCCGCCCATTCGCGCGCCGGAACCGGCGGCGGCGATGATCACGGACATAATGTTTTTCATTTCATATTTGAAAAGAATGGCATCGGATTATGGACAATGGACGATGGATCATGGATTTGAACTAATCATACGTCATTGCCTCTCGTCTGCGGATTCTGATTTCATGGTCCATAGTCTATTATCCATGGTCCGCAGTCCGCTTCAGCGCTTCTTGTCGTTTTCGCGCTCGCGGCCTTTCACGCGGCCGAAGAACATCTTGCCCGCGCTGGACTGGTGCACGCTGGTGATGAAGATGTCCACCGTCTTGCCGATGAGGTCGCGCGCGTCGTCAACGACGACCATCGTCCCGTCGTCGAGGTAGCCGACGGCCTGCCCGGCTTCCTCGCCCGCCCGCACCATCTGCAGCGTCATCTCCTCGCCCGGCAGGACCACGGGCTTGAGCGATTCCGCCAAGTCGTTCAGGTTGACCACCCCGATTCCCTGCACGGCGGAGACCTTGATGAGGTTGAAATCCGTCGTGACGATCTTGCCGTCAAGGTCCTTGGCGAGGCACAGAAGTTTTTCGTCAACGTTGGGAAGCGTCCGATACTGCGCCTCGTGAACGATGACTTCGATGCGCGGGTTCTTGCGGATTTCGTTCAGGATGTCCAGACCCCTTCGCCCCCGGCGGCGTTTCAGGCGGTCGTGGGAGTCGGCCACGGATTGCAGTTCCTGCACCACAAACGCCGGAATGACGATCTGGTTGTCGAACGCGCCGGTCGCAAGCAGCAGGGCGATGCGGCCGTCGATGATGGAACTTGTATCAAGAATGTACGGCTTTAGCCCGCGCTGGGTCTTGCGGAATTCCACGTAGGGGATGATGAACTTCCATTCGTCTCTCGTCCGCAGAATCACCATCACCGACAGATATGTGAACACGAAGACAACGCTGAGATTGAGAGCGGCATCGAGGATTTCGTCCTTTTTCGTCACGTCCTTTATGAAGGGGACGAGATACATTGCTTCGACAAACAGTTTCGCCAGGATGAAGCCGAATATGAGGCTTATCATTATGATGGGCACGGTCTGGATGAAGGACCGCGCGAAGAGAACCTCCAGAACGATGAAGAACATGGCGAGCGCAAGCCCGAGTATCGACCCCGCAAGTTGGATATCAATGGGAAAGGGCCGTTCGATTTTGCCCAGGTACAACTGCGGGAAAAAGATATACCCCAGACCAATGCAAATGAATACAAACACGATTCGTATGAGTACGCGTGCCAAGTTTACTCCTCCCTAAATATAATGAAATATCAGTCCGCGCTGAATTCTATACAATGGGCCGCAGGAGTCAAGGAAGATGTGCCCGCGCCCTCAGTATATCGGCACGGCGGAACTTTGTTCTGGATACTTGGGCATACTGTGATATAATGGAAGGTCGGTTTATGTCACCCGAAAACTATATATGCGACGAAAACCCATAGTCGGCCTGAATTGTTCCCTGCGCCACTCCGAAACCAATGGCGTTAAACAGTCCTTTATTCTTGAGTATTACTACGATTCGGTCAGCGCGGCGGGGGGACTGCCGATTTTGTTGCCCCCGCTGATAAACGCGGACGACGTTCGGGCGGCGGCGGAACTGCCGGATGCGCTTGTCCTGGCGGGGGGCGACGACATAAACCCCGTGCGCTACGGGCAAGAGCGCCACGAAAAGACGCAACTGCTTGATCCGCGGCGGGAGGAGTTCGACTTTCTTTTGACGCGTGAGGCGTTCAGCCGCAAATTGCCGATCCTCGCCATCTGCGGTGGCTGCCAGTTGGTGAACGTCGCGCTGGGCGGCTCGCTCCACCAGCATCTGCCGGATGTTTACGGCGCGAACATCGCGCACTCCCGCAGCGACGAGATGCGCCGCGAGGGGCAAGAGTCCATGCACGAGGCCCGCTTTGAGAAGGGCACGCTGCTCCACGAAATCCTCGGCGTGGAAAGTCTTCAGGTGAATTCCTCGCATCACCAGTCGGTGGATAAGCCCGCGGACGGGCTGCGCGTGAGCGCGCGCTCGGCGGACGGCGTAGTCGAGGCGCTGGAGTGGGCCGATTGCCGCAAAAGGCCGTTCATGCTGGCGGTGCAGTGGCATCCCGAAAGGCTCAGAGGCGTCAGAGAACACATGCGGCTGTTTGAGGCGCTGGTTAAGGCGGCGCGCAAATGAAAATGAAACACAACGGAGGAAACGACATACAGAATAAGATAAGGTTGGGGGTGCTGATCTCAGGCGGCGGCACGACGCTGCAGAATTTCGTGGACAAAGCCAAAGCGGGAAAACTCAATGCGGAAGTAGTGGTGGTAATCAGCAGCCGCCCCAACGTCAAAGGCCTGGAACGCGCGCGCCTGGCGGGAATTGACCGCTACGTGGTTTCGCTCAAGGAATTCCCGGATGAGAACTCCTTCAGCCGCGCCATCACGGACGTGCTGGACCGCTACAAGGTGGAACTGGTTGTGATGGCGGGCTTCCTCTCCCTTTACAATATCCCGGAGCACTACCTCGGCAGGGTGATGAACATCCATCCCGCGCTCCTGCCGCATTTCGGCGGCAAGGGCTTCTACGGCGAGCGCGTGCAACAGTCGGTGCTCGACGCAAAATGCACGGAGAGCGGCTGCACGGTACACTTTGCCGACAATTTCTACGACCACGGCCCGATAATCACCCAGCGCAGAGTGCCGGTGTTCAAGGACGACAGCGTGGAGACGCTGCGCAAGCGCGTATTCGAGGAGGAGTGCGTGGCCTACCCGCAGGCGATAAACATGTTCGCGGAAGGAAAACTCGACGAGATCGCCGCGCGCCTCCGACGCATGGGAAGGAAGTGAAAAGCGGTCTTGACATTTCGACCGCTTTGACATATTCTGATTCCTGAGATTCCAAACAAGTGGAACACGCCGCAATTGCTCCTGTTGAAAAGGAGTACGGCAATGAAAAGGTGTTACGTCTTAATAATCGCATCCTTCCTAATCGCACTCTGCTACTCTCTCTCCGCCTATGCGGAAGATCCCGCTCAAGGCGCCGAAATGCTGCCTTCAGAGAGTGAATCACTTCCTGTTGAAGGACAACCGCCGGAAAAGGAACTGCGTCCCGCTGAAGAACAATTGCAGGGCGTCCACGCGGCAAAAACGGTGCGGATAGTGGTCTATTTATCCGGCGACAGCAAGAATCCTAGTTGGCTGGAGGACATGGCGCGAAAATTCTGCGAATACGCAGGCCTTACAGTAGTGTCTGATGATGACGTTGCATGCGATATGGCCCTATATATCGACGCCAAGGCGGAGGCGGTGTTTGCCCTGTATCGCATACAAGCACCTTTCTCATCCCAAGAGGGCGAAGGTGGCTGGGATCGCGCGGAGCCGAAGGCCGTCATTTTATATTCAGGGGCTGCGGTATCCGGCAGAATCTCCTTGAAGAGTGGGGATGCCAATAATAATGCAAAGACTTTTAAGACTTTTAGCGGCCGTGTGGACCCGCCGGCGCATATTGAGTGGAAGTCTTTTCGCGGGGCAGTCACGCGTATCCCAGAACCTCTGGACCTTCCAGACATGGTTGTCGGCAAAGTAACGGACGCACCATACCCGATCGCGTCTTCCGCTCCTTTCGGAGAAGCCTTGGAAAACGGATCCTTTGTGTCTAAAATGTTTGAGGTGCTCGGCGAAATCAGTGGCCCGGACTTGCTGATTTCGGCCCTCAGAGATGAACAGTGGAAGGTTCGACGGAGCGCCGCAGAAAGGCTCGGGGAAATCAAGGATAAACGCGCCGTAGAGCCGTTGATCGCTGCTCTCGGAGACGAGATTGCGTGGGTTCGATGGCAGGCTGCAGAAGCACTGGGGGAAATCGGAGATGAACGCGCAATAGGACCGTTGGTGGCGGCCCTCGGCGATAAAGACCCGCTCGTTCGTGAGAATGCTGCAAAGGCACTGGAGAAAATCGGGAAACCGTCCGTCCTGCCGTTGATCGCAGCCCTCGGAAATGAAGATAGTGATGTTCGATATGGGGCCGCGGAAGCACTGGGAAAGATCGGGGATGAACGCGCCGTCGAGCCACTCATCACCGCCCTCCGCGATGGAGATTGGCTTGTTCGAGACTATACCGCAACAGCGCTGGGGAGAATCAGGGATAAGCGCGCCGTAGAGCCGCTTATCGCTGTTCTCGGAGATAGCGATTCGGATGTCCGGCGTGAGGCTGCGTACGCACTGGCGAAAATCGGGAAACCGTCCGTCCCGCCCTTGATCGCGGCTCTCGGAAATGAGAATGCGGATGTTCGATATGGGGCTGCGGAAGCACTGGGAGATATCGGGGATAAGCGTGCAGTCGAGCCGCTGATCGCCGCCTTGGAGGATGAAGATGTGAACGTCCACTTGGCGGTATATCACTCTTTGGACGAAATAACCGGTAAGCAGTTCGAGGATCAGGCAAAATGGCAGGAATGGTGGGACAAGAACAAAGAGAAGATCAAATCGGATAATGGGGAACCGGGCGAGTAGTCAACGCTACATAGCCCGGATGACTGATCCGCAACTCTCACATAGGCAAACAGGGAAGCCCCGGCGCGGCCATGAAGATCCCCCGCACCGAGACCCCCAAACACCAACATTCCTTCCCTTAACCCTACCGGGCATGTCTGCCCGTGGCCTCCTTGTCCTTACGCTGGATTTCCAGATGTCTAGTCGTCCAAATGGCCAGATGACTAGTTGCGCCAATCCTTTTCATTACAGCGAGCCGTCAACGGGCGGCAAGGCTGATCCCGGCCGACCTCGCCGCGTGAGAATTTCGCCTGCTCACCACTAATTATATTTGCCGGTCTGACATTCTCAGGCGGTCGAAAGGATAAAGCGCAAAAAATTTGAGAATTTATGCAGGGTAGTGAGAACTTGTTCCCGAAGGAGCGTGGGTTACCGCAAAAGGGATGTAACGGCGGAAAGCATGGTGACAGCCGCGGTCTCGGCGCGCAGGCGCGTCAGCCCCAGTGTTACGACGCGCGCCCCGGCGGCAACGGCAAGGGCGACCTCGCCTTCCGTAAACCCGCCTTCCGGCCCGACAAGGCAGATGACGCTTTCGGGCTTCGAGGCGGAGGAGAGGCGGTCCCGGACGCTCTTCGCGCCGGCGGCGGGATGTGCAATGAGGATGAGGCTTCCGCCGCATCGTTCGAGAAAGGGGCCAATCGCGGCGGGCGTGGCAATGACGGGCAGGACGTTCCGCCCGCACTGCTTGCAGGCCTCGATAACCGTGCGGCGCCATTTTTCGCATTTGCGCGCGAAGTCCTTATAATGCACGGTGGAATTTTCGCAGTAGAGCGGCTGGAGCGCCGCCGCGCCGATCTCCGTGGCCTGGCGGACGATGTCGTCCATGGCCTGAGATTTGGTCGGCGCGAAGGCAAGCGTCAGGCGGCAGGGGAGTTCCCGGCTGACGGCGCGGCTTGCGAGGATGCGGAGCGTTGCGGTTCCCTTGCGCACACCGAGGATTCCCGCGTCGTATTCGTTGCCGACCCCGTCGAAAAGAGTTACCGTGTCGCCAGGGCCGCCCCTGCGGACGTGGATGAGGTGATGCGATTCCTCGCGGTCCAGTTCAATGATTTCCGCTCTCGGCTTGCCGTCTATGTAATACCTGTCATGTTCCATACGAAGTTTGCTTTGTGATGTCCCCGCGATGCAACACCTTCAAAAACAGCCAGACGGCGCCGACGAGCGTTAGAAAGCCGAACTGCGCTCCGCGCACAAGCGGCGACGCCTCATAAATCGTCATGTCTCCGCCGAAACTTCGGAAGGGATCAACGATTACTCTCACCAGAAAATACAGCCACATCGCCGCGAAAAACCACTCCCGTCGCGGTCGTAGCGCCGCCCCAAGCGTAACGAATAATCCCAGCACGCCGTACAAAACGACATAGTATAATTGCGTGGGATGCACGGGGAGACCGTGTTTCGCATCCGGCGGCAACAGGCCCTCCTTGTTCTGCTCCACAGCCGCCGGCGCACCGACGACGCGGCCATGATTATTGTGGATGACGGGGAACTGCACGGCAAGCGGAAAATCTTTTTCAGCCGGACGGCCGTAGCAACAGCCGTAGCAGTAACACCCGATGTATCCAACCGCCACCGCCAGCAGGAACGGCCCCGCCCAGCACGCCCAAAGGCGGTTGAGTTTCCACCGCTTCCAACCGACGAGCAAAAAGATTATCGCGATTAAGAAAGCCGCGATGTGCGTCGCGCGGCCTTTCGCGGCGAGGTTGAAAGATTCCTCGATATAATTCTCCGGCTGTTGATAGAGGACGCTCCCCAGCCGCGAGAGAATAATATACGCCGCCAGAAACCCCAGCGACCAGTCAAGCACGCGGCGCGGGCGGAGCGGGACGTTGTGCCCCCGCGCAAGAATCACCGAAAGCGCCATGAACAGCGACCCCGCCATGCCGTACAAGAACGCGTAGGCAGGCCATTTCAGCCCGCCGCTATCATAAAGAATCTGCCACATCGTCCGTTACCGCCGCAATGTGAACCTCGCCACGCCGTAAAAGGCGAGGATGTAAAGGAGCAGTTGGATTTGCGCGTTCTTCACGAGCGCGACGTTCGCGAACCAAAGCCCCGCAAGCAGGCAGAGCATCGCGACAAGGAAGACCGCTTTCGCCGCGCGCGACCGCCCGCGCAACAGGTCGGTATGGCGCGCCCCCGCGACATTTTCCGTTTCGGGTTTCATTTGAACTTCCCGAGAGGGGAGTGTTGAAAATCTCATAGAACCAAGCCCACGACCGGCACATTATACTATGCTTGAGCCGTGGAATTCCACAGGCAGAAGTCATCACATGCAGAATATGGGCATGGCTGGTGCAGTGAAGAAACAATGATTCCACCGGCTGAGATTGCGCGCTTACTCTTTCAGACAGACTAGGAAATCTTTTTCGTGAACTTGCACTTGGGGTAATTGGGGCAGGCGAGGAACGGCCCGAAGCGGCCGTTTTTCTCGACGAGCGTCGCTCCGCACTTTTCGCACTTCTCCGCGGCGGCTGGAGCGGCGGACGCTCTGGACGTTGCGGCGGCCTTTTTTGATGAGACTCTCGTTGTCTTCGGCTTTTGCGGCTTATTAGGCCCCGCGGGCTTTCCGCTTTTGGCCTTTCCGCTCTCGCCCTCGCGGGGCAGGGGCTTGGCATTCTTGCAGTTTGGGTACGCAGAGCAGGCGAGGAACGGCCCGCGGCGGCTGAACTTCACAATCATGGGCGAGCCGCATTTGTCGCACTTCTTCAATTCCTCGGGAATCTCTATTTTCTCCGCGCCGATGGCCTTCGTGAACTTGCAGTCCGGGAAGTTGGAGCAGCCGAGGAACCTCCCGTTGCGGCCGTGCTTCACGATCATCGGCGAGCCGCACAGCGAGCACTTCTCGTCCGTTATCTCCGGCTCCTCCTCGACATCGCCATTTTCCTCTATCTGCATAGTGTTCTTGCAGTCCGGGTATCCGGAACAGCCGAGGAACTTCCCGTGCCGGCTCCAGCGGTACACCATCTGTTTGCCGCACTTGTCGCAGGTTATGCCGGTCTCAACGGGTTTGCCTTTTTCGCTTTCCATGGTTGCGCTCGCTTTTTCAAGGTCCGCGGAGAATAATTTGTAGAATTCGTCGATTACCTTCACCCAGTCTTCCTTGCCGGCCTCGACGGTGTCTAGTTTGTCCTCCATCTGGCGGGTGAAGTCGGTGTTTATGAGGGTGGGGAAGTGCTTGACGAGTTTGTCCGTGACGAGTTCGCCCAGTTCCGTAGCGTAGAACCTGCGCTGTTCCTGCCGGACATAGCCGCGCTCCTGAATCGTCGAAATTATCGGCGCATAGGTGGACGGCCGTCCGATTCCTTTTCCTTCCAGCACTCGCACGAGCGTCGCTTCCGTAAAACGCGGCGGCGGCTGCGTGAAATGCTGGGAAGGATTGAGTTCCTTCAGATACAGCCCCTGTTCAGGCTCAAGCGGCGGGAGGAGTTGCTGCTCCTCGCGGCTGCTCGTGAGCATGACCTTGAGGCAGCCGTCGAAAAGCATTTCGCGCCCACCCGCCCTGAACAGGCAGTTGCCGGAAGCGATGTCCGCCAGCGTCACGTTGAACAGCGCCGGGGCCATCTGGCAGGCAATAAACCTCCGCCAGATGAGGTCGTAAAGTCTCCACTGGTCCGGGTTGAGATAATTTTTCACGCTGGCGGGATGCCGCGCAGGCTCCGTGGGACGGATTGCCTCGTGAGCGCCCTGGGCGTCCTTGTTTGAGCGATAATGAACCGGGTTCTCGGGAAGATACTTTGCGCCGAACGTCTGCCTGATGACATCCCGCGCTTCCGCAACCGCGGACTCCGCAAGATGCACGCTGTCAGTTCGCATGTAGGTAATCAGCGCCACCGAGCCTTCGTCGCCGAGTTCCACGCCTTCGTACAACTGCTGGGCGATGACCATTGTCTTCCTCGCGCTGAAGCCCAGTTGCGTTATCGCGCGCTGCTGGAGGGTGCTCGTGATGAACGGCGGCGAGGGGTTTTCGCGGCGCTGCCGCCTGTCAATCTTTTCCACCACGAAAGGCCCCGATTTCGCCTTTTCGCAAATCCTTCGCGCCTCCGCTTCGTTGGTGATAACGCATTTATTCCCGTCTATCTTGTAAAGGAGGGCGGTGAAAGCGTCCTTCCAGTCCTGCGAGGGCGCAAGATGCGCGGTGAGTTTCCAGTACTCCTGCGGCTTGAACGCGCGGATTTCCCGCTCGCGCTGGACGATGAGCATCACCGCCACGGACTGCACGCGCCCCGCGCTCAGCCCCTTGACCACTTTTTTCCAGAGCAGCGGGCTTAGTTTGTACCCCACAAGGCGGTCCAGCACGCGCCGCGCCTGCTGGGCGAACACCTTGTCCATGTCGATGCGGCCGGGGCTTTCGAAGGCGCGCTTGATTGCGTTCTTCGTGATTTCGTTGAAGGTGACGCGGTAGGCGTCCGCGGGCTTGAGGCCGATTGCCTCGAGGATATGCCAGGCAATCGCCTCGCCTTCGCGGTCGAAGTCCGTGGCGAGGTAAATCTTTTCGGCCCTCTTCGCGGCCGCGCGGATTGCGGAGAGGACCCTGCCCTTCTCGCGGATGGCGACGTACTTCGGCTCAAAGCCGTGCTCGACGTCGATGCCGAGTTCGCGCTTCGGCAAATCGCGCACGTGTCCCGCGGAGGCCTGGACCACGTAGGCCGGGCCGAGATACTTGTTGATTGTCCGCGCCTTCGCGGGCGACTCGACTATGACAAGAGATTTCGCCATCGTCTCAACACTCGCAAAATAATGTCGAAAAGGGGCGCATGCTAGCACACGCTCCCCGCAGTGTCAACCTGTCGGGAATTAAACCGCGTTTCTTTACGTTTGATTTATGACATCGGGATGCGCGCGGGAAAAATTTAGAAAATGAAATAAACCGCGCACGGCGAAAGTCGCGGAACCGCCCGAAAACCTTGAATCCGCCGGGGCGCGGGGATATAATCGCCGGACGCTTTTTTTCTTCAAGAGACCGCAACAAGTTGCCTGAAAGGACATCTCGACATGCCGCAGAAAAAAATTCTTGTAATCGGGGGAGTCGCCGCCGGCACGAAGGCCGCGGCGAAATGCCGCCGCGAGTCGCCCGACGCGGACATCAAGATTGTTACCGACGAAGCATACGTTTCCTACGCCGGATGCGGCCTTCCATATTATATAGGAGGCCACGTCAGGCGCGAGCAGTTGGAAGTGAAGACCGTCGCCGACTTCAGAACCGAGAGCAACATCGAGGTTTTCACGCAGCACCGAGCGCTGAGCATCGACCCCGCGAGAAAAACCGCGGCGGTGAAAAACCTTCGCGCCGGCGGTTCGGAGGAATTCCGCTACGACGTGCTCATCATCGCAACCGGCGCGGCTCCCGTAATGCCGCTGATCCCCGGACATGATCTTAAGAACGTTTTCACGCTGCGCACGATTGACGACGTGACGCGCATCAGCGCGCTCACGGGCGGCGGCGCGAAAAGCGCGCTCATCGCGGGCGGCGGCTACATCGGGCTGGAGGTCGCGGAGAACCTTGTGCAGCGCGGAATAAAGGTTACGCTCGTTGAAGCCATGCCGCGCGTCCTGCCGCGGTTCGACGAGGAAATCGCGCTCCTTGTGCAGAACCATCTGCGAGAGAACGGCGTCAGGCTCGTCCTCGGGCAGAAAGTGGCGCAAATCGACGGCAACAGGTCAGGTGAAGTCTCCTGCGCCAGCACTGACAATGGAGAGAAGATACCGGCGGACCTTGTGCTTTGGGCCGCGGGCGTCCGGCCGGAAGTTGAACTCGCGCGGACCGCGGGAATCGAAATCGGGCCGACCGGCGCGATAAAGACCGACGAGCGCATGCGCACGAACCTGCCGGACGTTTACGCCGTGGGCGACTGCGCGGAAACGAAGCACCTGGTCACCGGCAAACCCGCGTGGGCGCCGCTTGGCTCGACCGCGAACAAGATGGGCCGCGTCGCCGCGATTAACGCATGCGGCGGGCACGACACTTTCCCCGGCGTGCTCGGCAGCACCGTGGTGAAGGTCTTCGACGTCAACGTGGCCATGACCGGCCTGACGGAGAAAGAGGCGCGGGCGGAAGGATATGACTTCGAGACGGTCATCGTCCCGTGCCGCGACAAGGCGCATTACTATCCCGGCAACGAGTTCGTGACGACGAAACTTGTCGTTGACCGGAAGACGCGGCGCATTCTCGGCGGGCAAATCGTGGGCAAGGGAGTGGTGGACAAGCCGATTGACATTCTCGTCGCGGCGATAACGCTCAACGGCACGGTGGATCAGTTGGCGAAGATGGATTTCGCTTACGCGCCGCCGTTCTCCGGCGCGCTAAGCCCGCTGATCAACGCGGCCAACGTGATGCTCAACAAACTCAACGGCCGGTTCCGCGGGATCTCGTCGCTGGAACTCAAGAAGATGATGGAGGCCGGAGAGGACGTGCAACTGGTGGACACGCGCGGCGCGGAACAGTACGCCGCGGGGCACGTGCCTGGCGCAAGGCGGATTGCGCTGGGCGAGTTGCGCGAGAAAAGCAAAGAGTTGGCGAAAGACAAGCCCGCGGTCTGCATCTGCAACATCGGCAAGACCGCGTTCGCGGGACATCTTATCTTGCGGAACGCCGGCTTCAAGGACGTGAAAACGCTGGAGGGCGGCGTTACCGCATACCCATTTGGGCTGGAGAAGGGCGCGAAAAAGTAAATTACCGCGACAAAAAAGAACAGGGCGCGATTACCGCGCCCTTTGTTTTTTATGCGCGCCCGGCAGGATTCGAACCTGCAACCCTCGGCTTCGTAGGCCGATACTCTATCCAATTGAGCTACGGGCGCTTTGGGCAAATCTTTATATCACAATCCCGCCAAAAATCAAGCGCTTCATTTTCGCGACTCTTATTTCTCCTTCTCTTTTTCCATCAATCCCTGCGCCACCCCGATGCAGAACCAGGTCTTTGCCGCAGCGGATTCTTCCTTCAGGAGTTCAAGTGCGGGGACGAGCGTTTGGCCGGAATCAAGTTTTGCCTGCATAAACGCCAGGTCGCGGAACATCCAGGGATCTTCCGTGGCGACTTTTTTGGCGATCTCAATTGAGTCTGCAAAGGCCCCTCCGGCGCACGCGCTCATCGCCGTTTCACGGAAAGCATACGTGCGTTGATAATTGTCCTCGATCTCAAGCGCTTTGGCCGTTGCTTCGAAAAACTTTCCGTTTCTTGCAAAAGCAATCGCGATGTCCCGCTGGGCCGCAGCCTTCCGCCAGTGGTCTTTTATGCCTTCCGTGATTTTAACAGCTTCATCGTACATTTTTGCTGCCGCCATGCTGCTCGCGACATCGGAATAGGCGGCGGGCTTTCCCGAGTCCGAGTCCTTCATCTGGTCCGCCACAGAAATGGCGTGGGCGAAAGTCTCTTTCGCACCCTGAAGATTGCCGGAATCGGCTTGTATCCTAGCAATAAGACCGAAAGCCCATGCCTTGTACCGAGGTTGTTCAATGCATTCAGCGGTAGCAAGGGCGTCGGCGAAGAGGCTTTGTTTTGCCTGAGCTTCCGCGATGTCCCTGAGCGCCCACGACTTGGAGTCGAGAGCAAAATAGTACGGTATCTTCTTTGCCGCTGTCACGGCATCCTGAAACAGTCCGGCCTTTCTCTGCGTGTCGGCGACGCAGCGGAGAGCTGAGCCTTGTTGCTGAGGGTCGGCGGCCATCCGTTCCGCGGTGGCTTTCGCCTCTGCAATCATACCGACTTTGCTTTGCGAATCCGCGATTTCGCGAAATGCTGGATAACTGTGCGCGGCGTCTGCAATTTCGATGGTTTTGGCGAAGATCATGGCCGCTTCTTCGCGCTTGCCGGCCTTCGCCATGGTAACTGCCACGGCATTCAGAGCGTACACCTGCTGATAAGAATCCTCGATGCTGTCCGAGAAGGCGATCGCTTTGGAATATTCCGCCATGTCGGCGAAGATGCATACGATGCGGGATTGCTCGGCGGCGCGGAAGTAATCGTCCTCGATTTGGCGTGCAGCCGTCGTGGCGGTCAATAGCGTTTCTTCGGCATCAACCTTTCTCCCCGCCTTGGCCTGCGCGCTGGCGATGTATGTGAGAGCGAAAGCCCGGCCCTCCGCGTCCTCCATTTGCTGCGCTGTTGTCATGGCGCGTGAAAATGAACCCGCATTAGCATAGGCCTCAACAATGCTGATAAAAGCGAAAGAGCGATTCTCGTGGTCTTCTATGGCATTAGCCGTGGCGACTGCGTCAGAGTACATACACGCCGCCGCAAGTGTTTTGGCCAAATCGTGCAGGGCTTCGTCGCGCGATTCCCTGTCCGGTATATCCTTCACAGTCGTCATTGCTTGAGTGAGCCACCATCGTGGATGCTGTGAGTTCGTGGAGCAACCCAGACAGGCGAGAAGAACGGTAAGAACGAAGCAGAAGGAAACATATTTCGGGAGTGCTTTCATGTTTTTCTCCTTGAACATCTCTCATCTAACCTTTTTGCGAACCTGAACCAAACCTTATATCATAATTCCGGGGAAAGTCAAGTGCCCCATATGTATAATGTAAGTCTCCTCAACTCATATATTGTTTTTTTGCGCGGTCTCGGTTAAAGTAACGCTTTGTTAGTCTTCTGGAACGCCGCAGAAGGCGCTACGCCGTTTTTTCTTTTTAACGCGCGAAATGGCAAAACGCATCGCACGATTGATACTGAACCCTATCTCCGGAGCGGGAAGGGGAAAGAAACTTCTGCCCGACGTGGTCAAGCGCCTGGAAGCGCTCGATTACCACGCGGACGTTGTGCAGACCGGCAAGCCCGGCCACGCGCGCGAATCCGCGGCCAGCGCCGAAGCGGACAACGTGTCGCTCTTCGTCATTTTCGGCGGCGACGGCACAATCAATGAAGTCGTCAACGGGCTGGCGGGGCGGCCCGTCCCGATATGCGTCGCGCCGGTCGGCACGGCGAACTGCCTCGCAAAAGAACTGAACCTGGGCGCGCACATCGAGCAACTCGTCCGGCGAATCGACGCGATGCAGACGCGGCTCCTCGACAGCCTTCTCGTCAACGACGGCCGCGCGCTCCTTTTCGTGGGAGCGGGGTTCGACGGCGAGGTCGGCAGGAAGATGTGCGAGAACAGGAGCGGGCACATAACGGAACTCTCGTATTTTTTGCCCGTCCTCAGGACGATCCTCACTTATCATTTCCCGCGATTCAGCGTGGAAGTTGACGGGGAGGAAGTGGAAAGCGGGGCGACGTTTGTCGAAGTGGCCAATGTGAGCACATACGGCGGGCCGATAGTGCTTGTGCCGGACGCGAAGCCGGACGACGGCCTGCTGGATATACTAATCTCCGACTCGTGGCGGCGCGGCACGATGGTGGAGCATTTCGCGCAGGCCTGCCTTGCGAAAAGGGTAAGCGGCCACAATACCCGCCACCTGCGCGGCTGTGAGGTCGTGCTTACCGCGGCGGAAAACGTGCCGATGCAGATTGACGGCGATTTCGCCGGGCATCTGCCGGCGCGAATCAAGATACTGCCCAAGAGCGTTTGCGTGGTGGTTGACCCTACATGAAAGGGGGAACCGACATGAAGAACGAAGTAAGACAAGTGCGTGTTTCCAAAAACGTCGTCATCGGCGATGGCGGCCTTGCGGCGATTTGCGGCCCGTGCGTGATAGAGGACAGGAAGAAATGCCTCGACGTGGCCGCCGCCGTTGCGGAGATTGCGCGCGCGGTCGGCATGCCCGTGATATTCAAATCATCGTTCGACAAGGCCAACCGTTCTTCCGTCAAGTCGTTCCGCGGCGTGGGGTTGGCGCGCGGGCTTGAGATACTGGCGGAAGTGCGCGAGAAATACGGCCTGCCGGTCCTGAGCGACATCCATCTGCCGGAGCAGGCGAAGCCCGCGGGCAAAGTCCTTGACGTTCTGCAAATCCCCGCGTTCCTGTGCCGCCAGACGGACCTGCTCGTCGCGGCGGGCGAGACCGGCAAGCCGGTCAACGTCAAGAAGGGACAGTTCATGTCGCCGCTCGAAATGGCGAACGCGGTCGGCAAGATAGAAAGCACGGGCAACAAAAAAATCATGCTGACGGAGCGCGGCACGTCGTTCGGGTACAACAATCTCGTGGTGGATTTCATGTCGCTGCCGCTAATGCGCTCGCTGGGCTGTCCGGTGGTGTTTGACGGTACGCACAGCGTGCAAATGCCCGGCGGCAGGGGGACCCGGAGCGGCGGGCGGAGCGAGTTCGCGCCGGCGCTCATTCGCGCGGCCGCGGCGGTCGGCTGCGACGCGATTTTCATAGAAACTCATCCCGCGCCAAAGACCGCGCCGTCCGATGGCGATAATATGATACCGCTGAAAAACCTGCGGAAGGTGCTTGCGGACGCGCTGGCGATTCACCGCGCGAGGCAGAAATCATGAAAAGACGCGGAGCCGTTGCGCTGGCGCTGGCGCTGCTTTGCTCGCTGAACGCATGCTTCGGGACGGGCGAGGCCGACAACCGCGGCGACGAGCGCCTGCGGCTGCGGGTGGGGGCCTTTTACAGCGCATGGGCGCGCGGAAAAACGGACACCATCCGAAAACTGGTGTCGCAGAATTTCCGCGATAACGATCCGGATTTGGCGTCCTTCAAGGCTTACATGGACAAGACTAAAATAAAATCCTTCCAGCCGGGGGACATAGAGGACGAACTGAAATACAAGCGCGTCACGACGAACGTAACGAAAGACAACGGCGAGGCGATAACCCAGGTTTCATACTGGAAATTTGAACGCGGCGACTGGTACCTGGAGGTGATTGACTAGTGCGCGGACGGCGAACACTATTTACGATACTGCGAATCTCCGTCAGCGTGGGGCTGCTGATATGGGTGTTTTCCATCATCGAGTTCCGCGACACGGTAAACCTGAAGGACGGGACGGTCCGCCACGGCAGCGTCACAAACTGGCGCGAGATTGAGAAAAGCGATACCTGCCCGATTATCCTCACAAGCGGCGGCCAATCCCGTCCCATAAAACGCGAGGAAATTGCGCCGGAAGCCACGGTACACCTTGCCGATGGCTCGGTCACGTCGGGAATGCTCATCGAGCAGACTCCCGAAAGCGTGACAATCAAAACCGGCAAGGGCGCGTCCACTATCGCGAAAAGCCAGATTGTCCCTGCCAAGCCGGGTGAGCCAGCGCTCACGCTGACATATTACCGTCGCGGCCTGTTCTCGATACTCCGCAACGTGACTCTTGGCCTTATCATCATTGGCGTCATATATTACGGGCTTGTCAACATCCTCGGCAGCGTGCGGTGGTGGGTGCTGCTCAAGTCGCAGAAGATACCGATTTCGCTTTGGAACGCGAACCGCCTAACCTTTCTCGGTTATTTTTTCAACAACGTCATGCCCGGCCTTACGGGCGGAGACATCGTGAAGTCGTACTACGTGGCAAGGGAAACGCGGCAGAAGACCGCCGCGATAACCACGGTGTTTCTGGACCGCCTTATCGGGCTGGTCTGCCTTGCGATTATGGCCGGCGCGATGATTCTCGTAAACGCCGGCGACCCGAAATTCCGCGGTCCGGCGATGGTAATCCTCTCGTTCCTCGGCATAACGGGGGCGCTGAGCGTCGCGTTCTTCAGCCGCCGCGTAAGGCGCGCGCTGCGCATCAACGTCATGGTAAAAAAGTTGCCTTTCGAGGGACTCAAACGCGTCCTGCGGGAAATCGACCACGCGATCTTTTTGTTCCGCAATCACAAGACGGCCATCCTGATTACACTGCTGCTTTCATTTGTATCGCAGACAATCTCGGTGAGCACGAATATGTTCTTCGGCGCGGCAATGGGTCTGGAGCAGATGCAAACGCGGGACTACTTTGTTTTCCTGCCGATAGTGTTTATGATAATGTCAATCCCGATATCGCTGTCGGGCTGGGGGGTGGGGGAGCGGTCGTACCAGGGCCTCCTTAATACCGTCGGTGTTCCGATGAACCAGGCTGCGGTGATGGGCGTGCTGTTCAACCTGACGCGCACGATATGGAGCCTGCCCGGGGCCGCGTTCCTGGCCGTCGCCGGCAAGCGGCCGAGCGCTGAAGAGATGAAAAAGGAACTGGAACAAGAGGTCAAACAACCTGACAATCCCGGCGAAAGGAAGTAAATGCCGCCGCTCCGAACATACAAAGGCGCTATTCACATCCACACAAGATTCTCCGACGGCAGCGGCCATGTGAAAGACATCATAAAAGCCGCCCAAGACGCCGGGCTTGACTACATTATTATTTCCGACCACGACGAACTCCTGCCGGAGCAGTTAGAATTTCAGGGCTGGCACGAAAAACTGCTGGTCGTTTACGGGGTCGAACTGGCGGCTTGCAGGCTCCGCAGGCAACATTTTCTCGCGCTGGGCGTTGACTCGCACCTTCCGTACGGAAAAAAGCCGCTTGCGGAAAAACTTGAACTCATTCAGGAAGACGGAGGAATTTCGATAATTGCGCATCCCTCCGGCCCTTTCAGGCCGTGGCGCGGGCAGACGCACTTCGCATGGAGACAATTTCCGGAAAACTTTTTCCACGGTCTGGAAATCTGGACCTACCTGCACGACTGGTTGGGCAGCCTCGCGTGGGGGCGGCTGCGGGAAATGATCAACCGCTCCGACTGCTGCCTCCGCGGCCCGGATGCGCGGCTGCTGGCGCAATGGGACGAACTGAACCAGCGGCGGCGCGTGGCGGGCATCGGCGCACAAGACAACCACGCAAGATGGGTGCCGTTCGTTAAACAACGCGTGTTCGCTTACGAGTACCTCTTCAGGCGGCTGCTTACTCACGTTGTGACGCGGGAATTCACGGGCGACGCGAAACAGGATATCTCCGCTCTCCTGGCGGCAATCCGCGACGGCAGGGCGTACTTTGCCAACAACGGCATCGCCCCGGCGGACGGGTTTAGTTTCATCGCGGAGGCCGGCGGAAATCAACACGTCGTTGGGGAGTGGCTTGAGGGGCCGGCGGAGGTCCTGCGCATCGCGGCCCCCGAAAAGGCGGAAATGCGTCTCATCCGCAACGGCGCTGTCGCGGCCTCCGAGACGACGGACAACTACGAACTGCCCGGCCCAGCGCCCGGCGCGTACCGCGTGGAAATGCGCGTAAACGGCAAACCGTGGCTGTTCTCAAACCACATCAACGTCGCCATGCCGCGAACAAACCGGGCGGAGCCGTAACGGCGTCACGCAAAAAAAGAAGCCCCGCCGTCGCGGGGCTTTTTCGTGTTCGTCCGCTTGCCTTGTTACTTGGCCTTCTTGAGGATCTGCACCGCAATGCGTTCCGTGCGGAACATCTCCTGTATCTGCTCCGCTTCCTTCTTCGTCACGCCCATGACAATCGGAATAATCGCCCGGTCCGTGATTTCTTCCGCCTCAAAGAGCGAAACGCCGCGGATTTTGCTTATCAGTTCCTTCGCGCGCTGCCGTTTGTTTTCGGACGTGATCTTCGTGAGGAAAACATTGTAAACAAAAATATCGTTGGCGTCATGGCCGTTGCCGAACATCGGCTGTTGCTCCGGCTCGGCCGCCTTCGGCGCATGCGCGGTCTTCACGGCGGCGGTTGCGGCCTTCGCGCCTTCCTCGAATTTGATTTGCACCACCTTGTCGGAGTCTTCAACGTACTCGACCTCGCCAAACGTCTCGCCGTTGTCCAGGACATTCCGCGCCCGTTCAGCGACGATATGAAGACTGGGGCGCTTGGGCCAGGCGAGTTTTGGAAAATTACCGTTGATTTGGGATGTTGGATAAATGGTGAGAGGAATGCCGAAGAGATTCTTAAGGTACTCGCTCTCTTCCGCCGTGGCGTCGTCCATAAGCACAATCGGCGCCGATTTTATTATGCGGTCCGCCGTGGACTTTAGAACCGCAAACAATTCGGCCAGTTTGTCCCTGATTTCCTCATGCGGATAGCCGTTGAGGTGCGGCAATATTACAGCAAACAGTCCGTCGGGCATTTGGGCCATCGGTTCATCTCCTGGACAACAGAGGTTGTTTTCCGAGTTCTTAGTACTCTTGCCTCCGGTCCCGTCAACAATTTAGACTAATTTTACCAAATATTTCTTAATTGTCAAGTACCCGACGAGCGCCTTTTACCTTGCCCCTAGAATATCTCATGTTATAATCTGAAATCGGCATCGTCAAGCGAAATTATTAGAAATTTTCATTCTGGGAGTTGGACGTGAAATCAGCGGAACATAACTCTAAGGGCCGCCTCATAGTTATCGAAGGCGCGGACGGCTGCGGCAAAACAACGCAGGCGCGCCTGCTCGCGGATTACCTCCGGCAAACGCACCCCAAAGTCCTTCTCGTCCGTGAGCCGGGCGGCACCGCCATCGGCGAGGAAATTCGCCGCGTCCTGCTCAATCCGTCGCACCGCGCCATGTCCGCCGCCACCGAACTCCTGCTCTACATGGCCTGCCGCAGCCAACTCACCGGCGAAATCATCAAGCCCGCTCTCGCCGACGGCAAGAGCGTCATCTGCGACAGGTACCTCCTCTCAAGCGTTGTCTATCAGGGTTACGCGGGCGGACTGGGTGTGGATATCGTGCACCGCATCGGGACTTTCGCCACGGAAAACGTCGAACCGGACATCCAGATAGTCCTCGACGTTTCCTACGAGACCGCCCTCCGCCGCAGAAGCATGGAGGCGGACCGCATCGAGGCGCGCGGAGAATCCTTCCACCGAAAGGTCATCGAAGGATACAAGGCGGTCACGAAGGGCATGAAAAACGTCCATATCATCGACGGCAACCGCTCGGTCGAGGAAGTGCAAAAAGATATTCGGAGGATCGTGGCCGGTGAACAGCGCTGAAAACGTTTCCTCCGAAAATCCCCGCGAAATCGCGCTTGAGTTCTTCCGGAACAGCGTCAAGAACCGCCGCCTTGCGCACGCATACATCCTGCTCGGCCCGGAAGGCTCGGATAAAATCGCCTTCGCGCTCGACCTCGCCCGCGCGCTCCTCTGCGAATCCGGCTGCAAGCCCGCGGAGCCGCATTGCGCCGTCTGCAAGCAAATCGCCTCCGGCAACCACCCGGACGTGCAGGTGATTTCCCCGCGCTCCGCCGGCGGAAACGTCCTCATCGGCGACACCCGCGAAATGCGCCGCCAGGCCTACATGGCGCGATTCCACGGCCCCTACAAAATCTTCGTCATCGACCAGGCCGAAACGATGACCGAGGCCGCGCAAAACCAGGTCCTCAAGGTCCTCGAAGAGCCGCCCGCCGGCACGCTCATCATCCTGCTGGCCGCGGGCATCTCCGGCCTCATGGAAACCGTGGTCTCCCGCTGCGCCGTCATCAGGCTCGGCGGGCTTCCGGAGGAATCCATCCGCGAGCAGATTCTGAAAACGCACGACGTTCCGCCCGCCGAGGCCGCATGGGCCGCGCGATTCAGCCGCGGCAGCGGCGCTCGCGCCGAGCGCCTGCTCAAAGCCGACGCCGGAAAATACAACGACCTCATCACGAAGGCAGTCCTTAGCGGCGACCCCGGCGCGGATTTCGCCCTCGCGGACGTCCTCAAGGAAATGTCCGCGCAGGGAGAGGATTCGCAGGAGCGGCGCACCCTCGCCGTGGACGCGATCGACCTCCTGGCCATCCTCCTGCGGGACGCGCTTGCCGCGCAACTGGACATCCCGCCGGAAAACATGTATAATATGGTCGTGACTTCGGAGAAGAAATCCCCGAAGCACGGTAAAGATATTGTGGCGCTGGCCAAAATGTTCTCAACCGAAAGTCTTCTCGACCTTCTGCTCGCCTGCGCGGACATGCAGCGCAGGGTGGGGCAAAACATGAACATTGAGATTCTGTGCGACTGCCTGGCGCAGGAGGTCTTCAGTCATAAGAACGGATAACACCATGTACCTGGTGACGGCAAGATACAGCGACATGCGGACAATCGGCCAGTTCCTCTCCGAGGACGCAACGCTAAAGCGGGAGGACCTGGTCATACTCCAGACGGACCGCGGCACGGAACTCGGCAGGATTCTCTCAAGCCCGGCCCCGTACACTTCCCCGGAGCCTCCAAAGCAGCAGGCGCAGGAAAACCCGGCCGCCCCGCAGATTAACGCGGAGGCCGCCGCTCCCGTCACTGAAACGCCGCCGCAGGAAGGAACAGCGGCGCAGACCGCGCAGACCGCGCCGGGCAAGGTCCTGCGCAAGGCGCTTGGCGAAGATATCGCAAAGATGCGGGAAATAAAATGCAAAGGCTGCCAGACCGAGGCCGCCTACTGCAGGAACAAGATCCGCGAACTCAACCTGCCGATGAAACTCGTCCACGTCGAGCACCTCTTCGGCGGCGAAAAAATAATCTTCTACTTCCTCGCCGACGGCCGCGTGGATTTCCGCGAACTCGTCAAAGACCTCGCCCGCGAATACCGCACGCGCATCGAGATGAAGCAAATCGGCGTGCGCGACGAGGCCCGCCTGCTGGGCGACAAGGAGCGCTGCGGCATGGAACTCTGCTGCCGCGCGTTCCTGAAGTCCTTCGAACCCATCACAATGAAGATGGCGAAAAACCAGAAGGCCACGCTCGACCCGTCGAAGATCTCCGGCCACTGCGGCAGACTCATGTGCTGCCTGCGCTACGAAGACGCAATCTACGCCGAGTTCAAGCGCAAACTCCCGAAAAAGGGCAGCCGCGTCATCACCACAAAAGGCATTGGCGAAGTTGTCAATTATGATATACTATCCCAGACCGTAATGATCGAAACGGACGACAGGCGCCGCCTGACCGTCGCCGCGGGCGAAGTAACCGGGCGCGACACAAGCCCCCGCCCGCAGGAGCAGGCGCAAAGGCAGACTGACGGCAGAAGGGACGCCGCGCCGGCAAAGGGAAGAAACAACTCGAATGGCAAAAAGTAACTCCGAACCATTTGTCGCAGTCAAACAAATTTGGTCTGATTTGAGTGCGAGAGGGCCACATGGCTAAGAATATACCAGAAGATTTTCCCGCGGATTACGAGGAAAAAATCCGGGACCTCATCCGGCACGATCCGCGCTACGCGTACGAAGGCTACCTTTTCGTGTTCGCCGCGCTGGAATACACGCAGCGCATGGTGGCGCGCACGCGCAAGCCCGAAGGCGCCATCCTCCACGTCACGGGCCGCGAACTGCTCGATGGCATCAGGCGTTACGCAATAAAGCATTTCGGACTGATGGCGCGGACCGTTTTCGAAACCTGGGGCGTGCGCAGGACCGACGACTTCGGCGAAATCGTTTTCAGTCTCGTTGACGCCGGCCTCATGCGCAAAACGGACACCGACACCCGCGAAGACTTCAGGAAAGTCTATGATTTCGCCGAAGCCTTCGAGGGCGAGACCGAGCACCGCAAATCCTGGCGGCCCGCCGACTGAGCGGCCCGCCCAATCCTTTGGCTGACACATGGGCACGGACATGACTTCCACAAGCGCGGATGGAATCGTCCTGCTTGATTTTCCAAATCTGAAAACACTGCCTTTCCTCGCCCATGCCGTCACAACGCGGTTTGCCGCTGATGGACGGGAATTCAACCTTGCGCTCCACGTCGCGGACAGCGAAGACGCGCTGAAAAACCGCGCGGCGCTGTGCAGGGCGCTCGGATTCCCGAACGAAAATTTCACCTGCTGCGAGCAAGTCCATGGCTCGCGCGTGGCGATAATCGACAAGTCTGCCGTCGGGCGCGGCGCATTTTCGCGCGGCGATGCGCTGCAGGGCTTCGACGCAATGATCACCGCCGTCCCCGGCGCGCTCCTCGCCATGTTCGCCGCGGACTGCCCGCTGACTCTGCTCGCCGACCCGCATTGCCGCGCAATCGGCATCTGCCACAGCGGCAGGCGCGGGCTTGCCGCCGGCGTCATCGCAAATACGGTCGCCGCCATGAAGCGGCAATTCAATTCCAGTCCGCAAGACTTTCTCGCCGGGACCGCGCCGTCGATAGAAAAATCCTGTTACGAAGTGGGGAAAGATGTCGCAAAGGATTTTACGGAGAAGCATCCTGATTGTCTGACACCCACGCAAGGCGGGAAATATCTCCTTGACCTGCGCGGCGTGGTGCGCGCGCAATTAACCGCCGCTGGGCTGAAGCCGGAAAACATCGAGCAGTCCGCGCTCTGCACGCGATGCCGCGCCGACATGTTTTTCAGTTACCGCCGCGACGGCGAAAAGGCCGGCCGCTTCGCGCTGGTCGCCGGAATAAGAGTCTGACAGGTCTGACAAGTCCGACAACGACTGCCGTCACGGCAGCCTCTCCGCAATCTGCACGGCATTCAGCGCCGCGCCCTTGAGCAGATTGTCCGAGACAATCCACATGTTCAGTCCCGCGGCCACGGAGAAATCCTCCCGTATCCGTCCCACAAAAGTCCTGTAATCGTTCACCGCGTCGATCGCCAGCGGATATTTGTTCTTCGCCGGATCGTCAATCACGACAACCCCCGGCGCTTTCCTCAAAATCTCGCGCGCCTCGTCCGGCGTGATTTTTCGCTCGAACTCAACGTTCACCGACTCGCTGTGCCCGCGCAGAACCGGGACGCGCACCGTCGTCGCCGTCACAGCGATATTGTAGTCCTCCATTATCTTGTGCGTCTCGTTCACCATCTTCATCTCTTCCTTCGTGTAGCCGTTCGGCTCGAAGACGTCGATGTGCGGCAGGACGTTGAACGCTATCTGGCGCGGGAAGACCTTGCACCTGATGGGGCGCTTCGCGAGAACCGCCTTTGTCTGATTGATGAGTTCGTCCATCGCTTCAAGTCCAGCGCCGGAAACCGCCTGGTACGTCGAGACGACGATCCTTTTAATTTTCGCCACGTCGTGCAGCGGCTTGAGGACCTGCACCATCTGGATGGTGGAGCAGTTTGGATTGGCGATGATTCCCTTGTGCCTCGCTATAGCGTGCGGGTTGACCTCAGGCACGACCAGCGGAATCTCCGGGTCCATGCGGAACGCGGAACTGTTGTCGATTACGACGGCGCCTTTCGCGGCGAACAGCGGCGCGAAACGCCTGCTCCGCTCCGCGCCCGCCGAGAAGAGCGCTATGTCGACCCGCGGGATGTCGTCTTCGGAGAGCGTCTCGACCGCGACCGTCTTGCCGCGGAACTTTATTTTTTTCCCGCGGGAACGCTCGGACGCCAGCGGCACCAGCGTCTTCACGGGGAATTTCCGCTTCTCCAGCGTGCGAATCATTTCCACGCCCACCGCGCCGGTGGCGCCGACTACCGCTACGATTTTTTTCATTGGAGCCTCATGGAAAACTGAACACTGGCTGCAACGCTGCGGGATTATACCGCGCGGCGGAATTTTCGCAAGTCGCTCCTTTTCAAAATCGCCGGAAGTGATAGAATCATGCAATGCCCGAAAAGATGAAAATCATGCACATCATAACGCGGCTCATCCTCGGCGGCGCGCAGGAGAACACGCTGCTCACCGTCGAGGGCCTCCAGCGGCGCAGCGGATGCGACGTGTGCCTTGTAACCGGCCCGGCGCTCGGCCCGGAGGGTGAACTGCTCTCCCGCGCGCTTCGCAACGGCGTAAACGTCAGGATAATCGACTCGATGCGCCGCGCGATAAACCCATGGCGCGACCTCGCGACGTACCGCGCGATACGCCGCATGATAAAGGAATACGGCCCACTTGTCGTCCATACGCACAGTTCCAAGGCGGGAATCCTGGGCCGTTTCGCCGCGAAAAAATGCGGCGTGCCGGCGATTGTCCACACAATACACGGCCTTCCGTTCCACCCGTATGAGACGGCGCTGAAGAACCGCCTGTACATCCGCCTCGAACGCAAGGCCGCGCGAGCGAGCGACGCGATAATCACAGTGGCCGACGCCATGACGCGCCAGGCGCTTGCCGCCGGAGTGGGGGAGCCGCCGCGATTCCAGACGATTTACAGCGGGCTTGAAATCAACAAATATAAGCCGCTAAGCGCGGAAGAGCGCGACAAATTCCGCGGCGAACTCGGCATCCCTCGCGACGCCGCGGTAATCTGCAAGGTCGCGCGGCTGTTTCATCTCAAGGGGCACGAATTTCTCCTGAGCGCGATGAAGCGCGTCATCGAAGCCGTGCCGTCCGCGTATCTTCTCCTCGTCGGCGACGGAATACTCAAGGGACAACTGGAGAAAATCACGAAAAGCATTGGAATATCCGACCGCGTGATTTTTGCCGGCCTCGTCCCGCCTGACGATATCCGCAAGCACGTCGGCCTTTCTGACGTGGTGGCGCACTGCTCCCTGCGCGAAGGGCTGGCGCGCGTTCTGCCGCAGTCGCTGCTCTGCGGCGTGCCGGTGGTTTCCTACGACATCGACGGCGCGCGCGAGGCGGTCATCGATGGGGAGACCGGGTTTCTCGTCCCGCCGGAATCGGTTGACGAACTGGCCAATGCGATAATCAGGTTTCTCACTGACCGCGCGCTGGCCGCGCGCATGGCCGAAGCCGGGCGGCGGCGATGCCTGGAGATGTTCGACAGCGAAAAAATGGTAAACCAAATCGCCGCGGTGTACGAAAGAATCCTGAGAATGAAAGGAATCGCATGACTGCCTTGCGAAAAATCCGGGTGGGCACGAGGCGCGGCAGGCTGGCAATGGCGCAGGCGGATATTGTGCTGAGCGCCTTGCGGAAGCGGTGGCCGGAGCGCGAGTTCGAGACGGCCGGCATAACCACGTCGGGCGACCGGCTTTCCGCCATCGGCGCGCCTCTGCCGGAGGGCAAGGGGATTTTCGTGAAGGAAATCGAGCAGGCGCTTCTGGAGAATAGCATCGACATCGCCGTGCACAGCATGAAGGACCTGCCGACGGAAACGCCGAAAGGGCTTCGCATCGCGGCGACGCCGAAGCGCGCAAGGGCGAACGACGCGCTGGTTTCGCGGCACGGCGAGACGCTTTCAGCGCTGAAGCGCAGCGGCGTGGTCGGCACGGGGAGCATGCGGCGCTCCGCGCAACTTCTCGCCGCGCGGCCGGACCTGCGCGTGGCGGACATCCGCGGCAACGTCGATACCCGCGTGAAAAAACTCGACGAGGGCCTTTACGACGCGATTATTCTGGCCCACGCCGGGCTGGAGAGGATGATGCTGGGCGAACGGATTTCGGAGATTTTTCCAGTGGACGTGATGATTCCCGCGGCAGGGCAGGGGGCGCTGGGGGTGGAGATACGCGCCGGCGACGGCGAGGTCGAGGAACTTGTCCGCGCGCTGAACGACGAGGCGACGGCAGCGTGCGTGGAAGCGGAGCGCAGCGTTTTGAAATCGCTCGGCGGCGGCTGCGCCAATCCCATCGCGGCGGTCGCGGAGATGCAGGCGGACGGGACGATTCTCCTGCGGGCGCTTGTCGGTTCGCGCGACGGCAAAACGATTGTGAAGGCGCAGGGCGCGGGCGCGATGAAGGACGCCGAAGCGGTGGGAGTGAAGGTCGCGCGCGAACTGCTTTCGCGCGGAGCGGGAGAACTGCTTGACAAAGAAAGGTGATTTTTGAAGAATGACGCCGCAGTCGGGAGGCAATAAACGAATCTAATGCGATATTTTTCATACAAGGTCATGATAGTTATCCAGGCGGCGGCGCTGGCGGCGGCGCTCAACGGCTGCACGCCTCGTGGAGAAGGCGAAACGGCAACCGGCACGGAGGCCGCCGCGCTTGACACGGCGGCGCTGCTGCGCGAGATGAACAGCGGGAACGACGAGCGGTGGAAAGCCGCGGCCGCGCGGATTGAGCAGGCGGGGCCGGAGGCGCGGGGGTTCCTGCTGGAGGCGCTGCGTTTCAACGACGGGGGCGAGCGGCCGGCGAGGATCCGCGAGTACGCCGCGCGCAGGCTGGGACAGTTGAAGTCGCCGGACGTTACAGTGGAACTTTGCGCGGCGCTGAGGGACCCGGACAGGTTCGTCAGCAGCGAGGCGGCGACCGCGCTGGCGACTATAAAGGATCCGCTTGCCGTACCGCTGATAATCGAGATGCTGGAGGAGAGTCCGCGTCCCGATAGCGACGCGGAAATTCAGATGTTCGAGGTGCTCAAGAAGATCACAGCGCAGTTTGAGGGCTTCCAGTATCGCGTTGACGAACAGGCGCGCGCGGACGCGATTGAAAAGTGCAGGGAGTGGTGGGCGGCGCATTCGGACCAGCCGCAGTTGTGAATCAAAGAAATTGACCGGCGGCGCCCATTGGGGGTATAATAAATAAATATCAGGAGCATTTGAAAGACCGGCGACCTCTTTTCCTCTAAAGGAGTTTACAATGACCAAATATCTGATGTTGTTCGCAGCGGTTCTTTTTGCCGCGGCGGCGCTGATGGGATGCGCTCATCGCGGGTTCCCGCCCACGAAGCCCGCTGTAGCGAAATGCGTCACTTTGGAAATCACGCTTACGCAAGAGGTCGAGTCCAAGGAGGGCGGCGGAGCGCTGGAGACCAAGGAACTGATGAAGGTCGTTCAGCGCGTCAGCATCGGCAACGAGTATGCAAGCCGCACCGAGAAGACGAAGACTTACAAGGAAATGGAGGCGGACGTGGAAACCGACGTTACCGGCAAAGAGGTGTTTTCCATCGCCGGCGACTCAAAATACCTTGATAATGACAAGTTCCTTCTGAGCATGGAACTGCAATATACGGACGACGAGACGAAGGTGAACTTCTCCGCCAAGCCCTCGGCGATATTGCCCTACGAGTCAACGGACGCGGTGGCGCTTACCGAGAGCGGGGCATTCAAGGTAACGCTGAAGGTTTCCAAGCCGGAGTCGGCGGAGTACACGCGGCCATAGCGCGACGGCGATAGAAAGAAAACGGGCGATCACATGACAAGCGGGACCGCCCGTTTTGCTTTTCCGAAAGCGTCACGCGCGAGAGAGGTACTCGCCGGTGCGCGTATCAACCTTTATCGAATCGTCGTTCTGAATGAAAGGCGGCACGTTGACCTTAAGCCCCGTTTCCAGTTCCGCGGGCTTGTACTGGTTCGTCGCCGTCTGGCCCTTGATTGCGGGGTCGGTGTGGGTTACCTTGAGCGTTACCGTTGTCGGCAGTTCCATCGACAGCGGGTTGTTTTCGTAGAACTGCACGTTCACCTGCGTGTTGGGCAGGATGTATTTCATGGCGTCTTCAAGGATTTCCTCGGACAGCGGTATCTGGTCGAGGGTCTTGACATCCATGAAGATGTGCTCGGCGCCGGTGGAGTAGAGATATTCCATCACGCGCGCATCGAGGTAAGCGGGTTCCAGTTTGTCGTTGCTGCGGAAACGCTTCTGCACGACGGAACCGCTCTTGATGTCTTTCAGTTTCATCTGCACCATCGAGCGCCAGTTGCCCGGCGTCAGGAGGCTTAGTTCCACTATCCGCATGAGTTTGCCTTCGTAACTTATCACCGCGCCGCGCTTAAGTTGAGACGCTTCAATCATTGCATTGCTCCGTCGATGAGGTAATTCCGACCGAAATCGAGTCGGGTATTTTAACACGATGTTCGCAAGAATTCAATAGTCTTAAATCGGAATTCCCTTCGACGCCGCACGGCTTTTTGTCTTGAAAGCGTGCCGGGAACCGGTTAAACTACCTGTTTTGCCGCCCGTCGGCGGCTGCAACACCAAATTTCAAGTTCAGGAGAACCCGATGAAGACGAGTCTTTGTACAATTATTGTCCTGTGCGCGCTCGCGTTTATCATAGCCGGATGCATCGGCCCTGCGACTGAGAATAAAGGCGCGCAGGCCTGCGACAAGCGCGGCAAGCCGTGCGCCGAGTGCAAGTGCCCGGACTGCAAGTGCATAAAGGAAGTAAAACCCGCCGAGGTGAAGCCCGCGGAGAACCCCGCGGCGGAGCCGAAGCCCGCTGAAGCGGTCATTCCGGCCTATCCTTATGATCCTACGTCCAAAGAGGTGGATGATGCCCTCAAGGCCATGCAATTGGAGAATACTCCGACCTTAGGCCCTGTCTTTAAGGAATGGATGTTAGCGGC
>Ga0315288_10000218_pt1 | contig 69231 bp, 80 predicted proteins | sample YL17G11_20_MG_FD_203454 | JGI IMG/M metagenome (GOLD analysis project Ga0315288, IMG submission 203454) | Sediment microbial communities from Yellowstone Lake, YNP, Wyoming, USA - YL17G11_20 | ecosystem: Environmental > Aquatic > Freshwater > Lake > Sediment | place: USA: Wyoming | collected...
CGTAATATGGGCGGTTCTCCTTCAGTAAGATGCAAATCCGAGGCTTTTTTCTCGTTACACAATAAAAGCAGTTCGCGCATTTCCATAATAACCTCCTCTTGGTTTATAAATATTTTCTTGGGTCGGCAATCTTGCCTTCAATCGCAGAAGCAACTACAGTTGCAGGCGAAGCAAGATAAATAAAAGCATTGGGATTGCCCATCCTGCCTTTAAAATTCCTGTTGGCGCTTGATATTACTACTTCTGCGTCAGCGGGTATGCCGTTGTGTGTTCCTACACAAGGACCGCATCCGGGGCTAACCATGACTGCGCCTGCCCTGATAAATACATCTATAATGCCGGCGGCTAAAGCATCCAATAATATGGCTCTTGATGCAGGTGCGACGATAAATTTTACCCCGCCAGCAACCTTCTTGGATTTCAATATAGAGGCAGCTGTTTTAAGGTCTTCTAGCCTGGCGTTAGTGCAGGTGCCCAGATACGCTTCATTTATTTTTATATTCTTTAATTTAGCTATTGATTTTACATTATCTACATTATGGGGACAGGCAACCTGAGGCGTAAGTTTTGAAATGTCGTATTCTAAAGTTTTTTCGTATTTAGCGCCCTTATCAGCGATTACCAGTTTTATCTTTTTATTTTTGCTAACCCTTAATTTCAACCAATTCATCAGTTTCTTATCCACAGGCATAAATCCTGCCTTAGCGCCCATCTCAACGACCATATTACACATAGTAAAACGCCCGTCCATATCTAATTTGTCGATTACCGGACCGCAGAATTCAATTGCCTTATAGGTTGCTCCGTCGGCTTTAAGCTCGCCAATAATATGAAGAATAATATCTTTGGCAAATACACCTTTGGGGAGTTTACCTTTTATTATAATTTTAATGGTTCCTGGCACTTTGAACCAGTTTTTTCCCGCGGCCAGAGAAATCGCTAAATCAGTAGACCCCACCCCGGTAGAGAAAGCACCCAAAGCACCGTAAGTGCAGGTATGTGAATCAGCGCCTAAAACCAGGTCTCCCGGCAATATCTGGCCCGATTCAGGAATTACCTGGTGGCAAACCCCGCAGCCAATATCAAAGAGCTGAGTTTTAAAATCCTGGGAGAACTGGCGCATCCTTTTATGAATCCGGGATACTCCTTCATTGGGCGAGGGCGCATTATGATCAATTACCATACAGAATTTTGTGCCTAGCTTTTCTGTGCCCAATTCTTGCAACCTATCCATAATGATGGATGAGGTTCCGTCCTGGCCAAAGGCAAAATCAACTTTGCATATCGCAAAATCCCCTGCCTTCAAATCCCTTCCGGCATGATTAGAGAGTATTTTTTCCGCAATGGTCTTAGGTCTCATAGTTTATCCAACCAGGTGGCTATCCTATCCATGCCTTTTTCTAATTCCTCTAAATTAGTAGCAAAACTGATACGTATATAATCATCCCTGCCAAATCCCGCACCCGGAATAAGCGCTACCAATGTCTCCTCCAGCAGCCGATTAGCAAAGGTAAGCGAATCAAGCCTGGTCTTAGAAATATCGCAGAAGATATAGAATGCTCCTTGGGGCAGAGTAAAATTTATTTTCTTAATTTGCTTAAGCCTTTCAATAACATAATTCCTTCTTCTCTGGAATTCCTGGCACATTTTACGAGAGAAATCATCCGGCGCGCTCAGTGCTGCCACTCCTGCCTTCTGGCTAATTGAGGTAGGATTTGACGTAGAATGGTCCTGTAATTTAGAGATGGCTTCAACCACATCAACGGGACCGGCTAAATATCCGATGCGCCAGCCAGTCATAGAGAAGCTTTTAGATAGCCCATTAACCGTAATGGTTAAACCATATATATCCTCACCCAAACCAGCTATAGATACATGCTTTAGATTATCATATATGAGTTTTTCGTATATTTCGTCACTTATGACAAAAATCTTATTCTCCACACAGATTTTAGCTATTTGACTTAACTCCTCAATATTATAAACAGCTCCCGTAGGATTAGAAGGGCTGTTTAATATAATTGCCTTGGTTTTGGAATCAATGTGCCTTTCTAATTCTTCGGCGGTTATTTTAAAATTATTTTTAGGCAAGGTATTTATAAAATACGGCCTGCCATCACAGAGGGTTACCATTTCAGGATAGCTTACCCAATAAGGAGAAGGTATTAAAACCTCATCAGTCTTACCTATTAATGCAAATAGCGCGTTAAATATGCTATGCTTTGCCCCGCAGGAGACTACTATTTGGTTTGGCTGATAATCTAAGGAGTTATCCTTTTTGAATTTTTCGCAGATAAGTTTTTTTAATTCGGGTATGCCGGTAGTAGGAGTGTATTTGGTAAACCCTTTATTTATCGCTTCTATGGCTGCGTTTTTAATAAAGTCGGGCGTATCAAAATCTGGCTCGCCTGCAGCCAGGTTTACAACATCGCCTCCTTCAGATTTTAATTTTTTGGCTTTTGCAGTTATGGCAAGGGTTGAGGAAGGATTTACCTTTTTTAGACGTTCGGTTAACCGCCTGTCAATACGCATGGGGTTTAGAGGGAGTCTCTTTCTTTCTTAAATATACTCCTTAGGCCTCCCAGGAATTTTTTAGGAGGTTTTTTAGCAAGGGTTGGTTTTTCTAAAACCCTTACCTCAGGCCTAGTAGGCTTTTTTTCTTCGATATGCTTTTCTTCGGCCTTTATCTCTTTTTCTTCTTTAGGCAGCCTTTTTTCTTTTTTCTTGATTTCCATAAGTTCAAGAATTGCCATATTTGCGTTATCTCCCCGGCGGCGGCCGAGATTAAAGATGCGGGTATATCCGCCAACTCTATTATTGAAGCGCGGGGCGATATCGTCAAAAAGTAATTTTACCAGCGCGTGGCTGCACAATATCTTATATACCTGCCTTTTTGAAGCCAGGGTATTTTTTTTAGCTAAGGAGATGAGTTTTTCTATTAAAGGCTTGGCTGCCAAAGCCTTTGTCTTTGTGGTTTTGATACTCTGATGCACAATTATACTTTTTGCCAGGCTTATTATTGTGGCTTTACGCCAACTGGTAAAACGGTTTAACTGTAATCTTGATTTTCTATGCCTCATAACTTATTTAAATTTTTTAGTGTCGACCTGCATACCCAACGTTAATCCCATCCCTACAATAAGCTCTTTTATTTCACTCAGAGACTTTTTACCAAAGTTCTTAAGGCCCAACATATCCTCCTCAGTCTTCTTTACCAGGTCTCCTATAGTTTTAACGTTGGCTTCTCTTAGGCAATTAGAACTTCTTACGGACAGTTCCAATTCTGATATGGGCAACCTTAATTTCTCATATAATGCCAATTCTTCTTTGGTCATTTCCGGTTCTTCTTCTATTTCTTCTTCGGGTAACTGGCCGAAACCGACAAAAATATCTAAATGCCTCTGTAAAATATTGGAGGCGTACAGAAGCGCATCCTTTGGGGTTATTGCGCCGTTAGTCCATATCTCTAATATCAGTTTATCATAGTCCGTCCTTTGTCCGACGCGGGTATTCTCCACATAAAAGCTCACTTTTTTTACCGGAGTGAATATGGAGTCTATGGGGATAACGCCGATAGTCTTTTCCGGTTTTTTATTTAATTCCGCCGGCACATAACCTCTGCCCCTGGCTACTTCCATCTCAAGGTGAAATTTCGCCTCCTTAGTCAGAGTGGCTATATGTAAATCGGGGTTAATTATTTCTATTGTTTCATCGCCTTCAATATCCTTTGCTTTTACTTCGCCTTTATTATCTCTTTTTATATATATAGTCTTGGGTATTTTTGAGTGGGAGTTTAAAACCAGATTTTTTATATTTAAGATTATCTCAGGGATATCTTCAAGCACTCCGGGGATGGTAGAAAATTCATGATGTACCCCGTCAATCTTGACAGAAGTGACTGCGCTGCCCTCTACAGAAGACAATAAAACCCTTCTGAGGGAATTGCCTAATGTGACGCCATAGCTTCTTTCAAAAGGAGCGGCGGAGAATTTCCCATAATAATTAGTATAACTAGATTCGTCGCACTCCAATCTTTTCGGCAATTGAAAATCTCTCCATTTTATACCCATCTTCCCTCCTTAAATGAGTGAGATAACTTACGGAGTACGAAGTGCGACGTAAGTTATAGCGAAGCGTCTGCGAATTTAATCCCCCCTGCTTCGCTTTGCGAAGCAAAGCGACGGGGGAAAGTTCGGACGTATCCCGAATGTAGCAAAATGTTTTTGTGTCTCTTCGGGATCCCGAAGTTATTCTTCGAAGAGTAACTTCGTTCGGGATAAGTTATGTCGTTTACATTATCTTTAATATAAGGCTCCATAACTTATGTCCTCACTTATTTTGAATACAGCTCTACAATAAACTGTTCTTGAATTGTGCTAGGTATGTCTTCTTTTTCAGGCATTCTTAAGACCTTTGCCTTTAATCCCCCAGAATCCAGCTCCAACCACGAAGGAACAGTCCTGTCTTTGCTAAGTTCCAGATTTTCCCTAATCCTATTTTGCATTTTTTCGACTTCTTTTATCGCAACGATATCATCTTTATCTACCAAAAAAGACGGTATGTTTACTCTTTTTGAATTAACATAAATAAAATTGTGGCGGACAATCTGCCGGCCTTGAGCCCGTGAAACAGCAAAACCCAGCCTAAATGCCACATTATCTAATCTTCTCTCCAGGAGCTGTAACAGCATCTTGCCTGTTACGCCTTTTGATTTGGAGGCAATCCCAAAATACCTGCGAAACTGCTTTTCCAGGACCCCATACATCCTTTTTACTTTTTGTTTTTCTCTTAATTGTGCACCATAGTTGGAAAGTTTCACCCTATTCTTGCCGTGTTGGCCGGGAACATAACTTCTTCTGGCAATAGAGCATTTAGGAGTATTACACCTTGTGCCTTTTAAGAATAATTTTTCTCCTTCTCGCCGGCACAGCCTACAAACTGCATTTATATATCGAGCCATTGATTATACTCTCCTCTTCTTTTTGGGACGGCAACCGTTGTGCGGAATAGGCGTCACGTCTTTTATTGAAGTAACCGTAAGTCCTGCAGCCTGCAATGCCCTAATTGCCGACTCTCTTCCTGAGCCAGGGCCTTTTACGCGCACCTCCACCTCTTTTAATCCGATATCCTTTGCCTTTTTTGCCGCATCGGTAGCTGCTATCTGGGCAGCAAAAGGAGTGGATCTCTTGGCGCCGCTAAAACCCACTATTCCCGGCGAAGACCAGATTAACGTGTTGCCCTGCTTGTCGGTTATATTAATTACGGTATTATTAAAACTGGCCTGGATGTGGGCTATACCGGAAGTTATGCCTTTAGCAATCTTTTTCTTTTTTGCCTTATCTTTAGTAGCCATTAAACCGTGCCTCCCTTTGGCTTAGCTGCAGCAGGAGCCTTCTTTGGTTCTTCCACTGTTCTTTTGCTAACTGCTGCGCCTGCCTTACGCGGCCCCTTTCTGGTTCTTGCGTTTGTGCGCGTACGTTGGCCTCTTACAGGAAGACCTCTCTTATGACGCATCCCTCGCCAAGAACCTATATCTATTAATCTTTTTATATTCTGAGAAATATCCCTGCGCAAATCCCCCTCTACCTTATATCCGCCTTTCTGTATGGTATTGGTTATATGCAAAACTTCTTCTTCGCTTAAATCTTTAGCGCGTTTATCGGGGCTGACCTGAGCCTCTTTTAGAATTCTGCCTGCCAGAGCCCTGCCTACCCCATATAAATAAGTTAAAGCAATCTCTATCTTTTTTTCTTTGGGTATATCTATTCCTAAAATCCTTGGCATTCCTTATCTCCTTTAACTATTGTTTATCCCTGTCTTTGCTTATGTTTCGGGTTAACGCATATAACGCGAATAATACCTTTTCTTTTGATAATCTTGCATCTATCGCAGATTTTTTTAACCGATGCCTTTACTTTCATAGTTTTATTTAGTTCTAAAGGTTATTCTGCCCCGGCTTAAATCGTAAGGAGAAAGTTCTAATTTTACTTTATCCCCCGGCAGAATCCTGATAAAATTCATACGCATCTTTCCCGAAATATGCGCAAGCACAATATGGCCATTTTCCAATTCCACCCTGAACATTGCGTTAGGTAATGTCTCGATTACAGTACCCTCGGTTTCAATTAATTCTTCTTTGGCCATATTAATTAGTCAGTATTGCCGGACCGTTTTCTGTAATTGCCACTGTATGTTCAAAATGGGACGAAACAAGACCATCCTTGGTTACCGCTGTCCAGCCATTATCCAGGATTTTAGATTCCCAGGTTCCCATATTTACCATGGGCTCAATGGCAAATACCATACCCTCTCTCAATATTGGGCCTTGCTGGGGCCTGCCAAAATTGGGTATTTCAGGCTCCTCGTGCAGTTTTAAACCTATTCCGTGCCCCACAAATTCCCTTACCACAGAGAATCCGTTTTTTTCTACGTAACTTTGGATAGCATAAGATATGTCGGATAAGTGATTATCTATCCTTGCCTGTTTGATGCCTTCGGATAACGCAGTTTTAGTCACCTCAATCAGTTTTTTTGTCTTGGTCTCTATCCCTCCTATGGCCAGAGTAATAGCTGCGTCGGAAAAATAACCCTTATAATTTATGCCTAAGTCCAGGCTTATAATATCGCCGTTTTCCAGCCTTCTTTCCCCGGGTATGCCGTGCACAATCTCTTCATTAATAGAAGTGCATATATTTGCCGGAAAGCCTTTATAGCCTTTAAAAGCAGGTATTGCGTTTTCTTTGCATACTAATTCCTCTGTCAACTGGTCAATTTCCTGAGTAGAAATGCCTGCGCGTATAAATTCACGCAATTTCTGCATTATCTTGGCCAAAATTTTACCCGACTGCCTTATCATTTCTAAATCCTGCTTAGACTTTAGGGGAATCATATATAAGATTTACCATTTTATTTAAAACTATTCCTGCTTCATCATCCGCTACAATACGAGATAATTTTTGTTTTAACTCATAATATTTGATTAATTCAGAGGTTTCTTTTTTATATACTTCCAGGCGCTTTCTGATTGTTGCTTCCTGATCATCCGTTCTTTGATAAAGCTTCCCCCCGCAGTTATCGCAAATCATATCTTTTTTGGGCGGCATATTTTTAATGTGGAAATTTGCGCCACAACTGCTACAGACTAAACGGCCTGAAAGCCGCTGGATAATTACAGGCTCACTGGTATCCAGATAAATTACCGAGTCTATCGACATATTTTTTTCTTTAAACATATTATCTAATGTCTTTGCCTGGGTTATATTACGCGGGTAACCGTCTAATATAAAACCGTCTTTAGCGTCAGGCTCTCCAATTCTCTCTATTAACATTGCCGTGACTAATTCATCTGGCACAAGCGCTCCTTTATCCATAAAATCCTTGGCCTGCTTACCTAAATGAGTGCCTCCGGCGACATTCTTTCTGAGGATATCACCGGTGGCTATATGGGTTAAATTTAATTTCTTGGCCAATGCCTTTGCCTGTGTGCCTTTTCCTGCACCGGGAGGCCCCAATAGTATTATTCTCATCTCCTGCCTCTAATGCGGCCTGCTCTTATGAATCCTTCGTAATGGTGCATTAAAAGATGGGATTCAATCTGTTTTATCGTATCTAACATTACGCCGACGATAATCAATATACCTGTGCCGCCAAAAAAGGAAGCGACTAAATACGGCACCTTAAGCCAGGCCATAATGAAATCCGGAAAGACAGCAATAATAACAATAAATATCGCTCCTGCTAGGGTAATCCTGGTCATTACATAATCCAGGAATTCAGTAGTTGAAGCTCCTGACCTAATGCCGGGTATAAAACCGCCGTATTTTTTCATATTTTCAGAAAGGTCAGCCGGATTAAACACGATGGCCGTATAAAAATAACAGAAAAATATTATCAGCAATGCGTAAATAGTTGTATAAAGTAGGTGGCCTCTCATAAGGCTCTGGGCTAATCTTTGAAATACAGGATTGGGTATAAACGATGCCAGGGTCGCGGGAAAAAGGATTATTGACTGCGCAAATATAATGGCAATAACTCCTGCGGTATCCACTTTTAAAGGGATATAGGTACTCTGCCCGCCGTAGATTTTTCTTCCTACAATTCTGCGCGCATACTGAACGGGAATCTTTCTTTGCCCCTGGGTTATAAATACCACAGACAATACTACGCCGACAAGAAACACCGCCATAATTAGTAAGGTTACGGGCTGAATTTGCCGGCGAGAGGCGGAAAAAGGAGAGACCAAAACAAACAACTGATGTATGGCAGTAGGGATTCTTGAAATAATGCCCGCGGTGATAACTAAGGATATTCCGTTACCGATGCCCCTCTCCTGTATCTGCTCTCCCAGCCACATAATAAATATAGTGCCGGTGGTTAATGTAAGTACAGTGAGTATCCTAAATCCCCATCCCGGATACATAACTATCCTCAAACCCTCAAAACGGCTGGGATTCTCCAGCCACATAGCGATAAAAAAGGACTGGATTATTGAAAGGGCTATTGTGCCGTAACGGGTATATTGATTTATCTTCTCGTAACCTGCCTTGCCCTCCTTAGATAATTTCTCCAGAGCAGGTATTACAGCAGTCAGGAGTTGCAGAATAATTGAGGATGAGATATAAGGCATAATCCCCAAGGCAAAGATAGTTAGTCTTTCCATGGCGCCGCCGGAAAACATATTAATAATGCCAAATAGAGTTCCGCCCTGTGTTTTAGCGACCCGGTTAAAAAATTCACTTAAAGCCCCACCGTCAATACCAGGGGTGGGCACGTAACAGCCGATGCGATAAACGGTCAAAAGCAGTCCGGTAATAATAAGCCGCCTTTTTAAATCAGGAATCTTAAATGAATTTATTATCGCATCAAGCATTTATTATTTCTGCCTTTCCACCTGCGTTTTTGATTGTCTGGGCTGCTTTTTTTGAAAAAGCGTGGGCCTGAATACTAATCGGATTTTTGATTTCTCCTTCTCCTAAGATTTTAACCAATTTATTTTTGTCTTTAATCAAGCCTTTTTCTTCTAATAATCCAAGATTTATGTCGGGTTCCTTTAATTGATTTAGCTGCTTTAAATTTACAATCTGGTAGATTTTTTTAAACCTGTTGACAAAACCTCGTTTGGGCATTCTGCGGATAAAGGACGTCTGTCCGCCTTCAAACCCCGGATAAAAATCTCTTCCTGCGCGCGAGGTCTGTCCTTTGCTGCCTCTGGTAGAGGTTTTGCCGTGACCGCTGCTTGAACCGCGGCCCAAAATTTTCTTGCGTTTGTGAGAGCCTTTAGGCACTTTAAGGTTATGTAGGCCGAATTCTCTTTTAGGGGCAATTATTTCCTTGATCTTGCGATGAATACCCTTTTTACCGGAGGCCTTTCGAAGAACCTTTCTAGGACGGCCTGGCTTCTGTATTTTGTTTTTGGTTATCTTCTTTTGCATTTTCTAATATCTTTAGATTCCTTAATCCCTCTATGGTTGCCTTGATTACATTTATCGGGTTATTTGATTTTAGGCACTTGGTTAAAATATCCTTTATTCCTGCAGCTTCACAGATTGCCCTTACCGGCCCTGCGGCAATTATACCTGTTCCTTCTGAAGCAGGCTTCAGGAGAACCTTGGCTGCCCCAAATTTACCGATAATCTCATGAGGTATGGTAGAACCCTCAAGAGGCACGGGGAAAAGGGTCTTTTTTGCTTTGCTTAAAGCTTTACGGATGGCATCTGCAACCTCGTTTGCCTTTCCCAAAGCAAAACTTACGTGCCCCCTGGTATCTCCCACCACCACCAATGCCCGAAAAGCAAGCTTTTTCCCGCCTTTGGTTACTTTGGTTACGCGGTTAATAGCTATAATCTTTTCTATTAATTCATGTTGTTGTCCGGTATTAAATTCACGCATCTAAAACTCCATTCCTGATTTTCTTAAGGTTTCGGCAAAAGCCTTTATCCTGCCATGATACAGATAGCCGGCGCGGTCAAAAATTATCTTATTAATTCCTTTGTCTTTTGCCCTTTGAGCAAAAAGCTGTCCAAAAATCTCTGCGGCCTTCACATTTCCGGCAGAGGCAAATTTCTGTTTTATCTCTTTATCCAGCGTGGACATAGAAAAGAGTATCTTATTATTTGTATCGTCTATGACCTGAGCACATAGGTTCTTTAAACTTCTGTACAAAACTAAACGCGGCTTAAGGCCTGTGCCCAGCATTTTTAAACGAATGCGCCGGTGCCTTTTTAATCTTGATAATTCTCTCTTATTTTTCATTCTTTACTTTGCGCCTGCGCCTGCCTGAGCCTTACCCACTTTCTTTTTGACATATTCGCCTGCATAACGGATGCCCTTGCCTTTATAAGGTTCCGGCGGAAATATTGCCCGTATTTCGGCTGCGACTTGGCCAACTTGCTCTTTGTTTATACCGCTTATTACAATCTGTGTCTGCTTGGGGGTTTCTATCTTCACTCCTTCAGGAATGGCAAAATTTACCGGATGCGAAAAACCCAGTTGCAGATTGAGATTTTTACCCTGAACCTGCGCACGGAAGCCCACGCCTACAATCTCCAGGCCCTTAGTATAACCCTCGGTTACTCCTTTAATCATATTAGAAATTAACGCACGGTATAATCCGTGCAGCGATTTATCTAATTTTGTATTTGCTATGCGTTTTACAAAAACCTGATTATCGTTTATTTCTAAATTTATACGGCCGGACAAAACCCTGTTCAAAGTCCCCTTGGGCCCAGTCACAAAAACAGAACCCTCCTTAACTTCAATCTTTACGTCTTTGGGTGTAGCTACCGGCTTTTTGCCTATCCTGGACATATTAAATGAGCGCATAACTTACGAACACTAAAAAGTGTGAGTAAGTTATTTGCGCGAATTAATCCCCCCTTCTTGCTTTCGCAAGAAGGGGGGATAAGTTCGGACTTATAACTTATGTCCTCCTTCGCTCTCCGAGCTTCGAAGGACTATCCCCCGAAGCTTCAGCGAAGAGGGGATGTTCGCTTGCGCTCCATAAGTTATGTCCTCACTTACCATATATAACCGATGACTTCTCCGCCTACTCCGGTTTCTCTTGCTTCTCTATCCGTTATAATACCCTTGGAAGTAGAGATGATAGCAAGCCCCCTTCCTCTTATTACAGAAGGGATTTTATCGCGTTTTACGTATATACGCATCCCCGGTTTGGATACGCGCTTTATACTTCTTATAGCGGGCTTACCCAGGGTATATTTTAAATAAATCCTTAAGATACCCTGTTTTTTATCTTCTATATGTTTAAAATCCTCTATATATCTTTCCCTTTTTAAAATATCAAGGATAGATTTTATATTGTTTGAGGCAGGCACATCCATAGTTTCTTTTTTTGCCATCATGGCATTGCGTATCATGGTAAAAACATCGGCAATCAAGTCTGTTCTAGACATTTATTTATGCTCCTCAAACGCAATCTGCGTGCATCTGCGTTTTTGAAATTATGCATTTATTTTTATCTGCGTTAATCCGCGATTCACCAACTTGCCTTTTTAACCCCGGGAATTAAACCCTGCCAGGCCAATTCCCTGAAACAAATACGGCAAAGTTGAAATCTTCTTAAATAACCCCCTGACCTACCGCAAATAGGACAGCGATTGTATTTGCGGCTGGAAAATTTAGAGCCTCTCTTCCATCTGACTATTTGTGAAGTCTTGGCCATATCAATTAGTCTTCGTTTGAAAAGGCATACCAAACAGTCTCAATAATTCTTGTGCCTGTTCATGAGACTTTGCATTTTTAATCACAAAGGTCACATCCATACCCTGAACGCGGCTTATCCTATCATAATCTATCTCAGGAAAGATAACTTGGTCGATAATACCCAGAGTATAATTGCCCGCCTCATCGAAAGAATCGGCAGATACTCCTCTAAAATCACGCACGCGGGGCAGGGCTATGTTAACGAGCCTATCCAAAAATTCATACATCATTTTGCGTCTGAGTGTAACTTTACAGCCAATAGGAATACCTTGCCTGATTTTGAAATTTGCAATTGCCTTTTTGGCCCGTCGTATAATAGGCTTCTGGCCGGTAATCATAGCCATTTCTGACACCGACTTTTCTAAAATCTTGATATCCGTTATAGCCTCGCCGATTCCCATATTAACCACTATTTTTTCTAAGCTGGGAACCGCTAATTTATTGGTTATAGAAAATTTTTCCATCATCCCGGGGATAATTTCGTTTCTATATTTATCTAATAATCTGGGAGTCATAATTAAATTACCTCTTTACATTTTCTGCAGACTCTGGATTTTATCCCGTCTCCCGAAACCATAAACCCTATTCGCGCAGGTCTATTACAATGCTTGCAGAAGAGCGCCAGGTTAGAAATATCAATAGGCATCTCAATTGATACAATGCCTCCCTGCTGATCCTGTTGAGTCTTGCGTCTGTGTTTTTTGACCAAATTTATGCCTTCAACGATGGCGCGTTTTTCTTCGGGAAATATCGCTAGGACCTTTCCTCTCTTACCGCGGTCATCGCCTCTAATCACCTCTACTGTATCATCTCGCCTGATTTTAAACATATTATATTACCTCGGGCGCCAAGGATATTATCTTGGTAAAATTCTTCTCTCTTAATTCTCTGGCTACAGGACCGAAAACACGGGTGCCGCGCGGATTTAACTGGACATCTATAAATACAACGGCATTGCGGTCAAACCTCAAGACAGAACCATCAGGGCGCCTTATGGCTTCCTTGGTCCTGACTATCACCGCCTTGGCAACCTCTCCTTTTTTAATAATAGCGCCGGGGGAGGATTCCTTTACATTAACATTGATGATATCCCCTAACTGGGCGTGCAGTGAATTTTTTCTTCCCAAGACACAAATAAAAGAAGCACGTTTTGCGCCGGTATTATCTGCTACATCTAATATGGTGCGTAACTGAATCATTTTGCCTCTTCTTTGATTTCAAAATGCGGAACTTGGATCTTTTTGATTACTTCAATGAGCCTAAAACTTTTTTCTTTTGAGAAAGGCCTGGCCTCCTGTATGCGTACGGTATCGCCTGCTTTGGCTGTATTCTTTTCGTCGTGAACTTTTAGTTTTGTGTATTTTTTAACTATACGGTTGTATTTGGGATATTTCCTAAGTTGCGTTATCCTGACGACGATGGTTTTATGCATCTTGTCGCTTATAACTGTACCGGTGAATTCTTTTCTCTTTCCCATTTTTTATTTTTTATCCTGTTTTTCTTTTAAAATACCCTCTATTCTGGCTATGTCTTTTCTGACTAAAGAGAACAGGTGTGGCTTCTCTACCCTGCCGCTGTAACGTTGCATATTTAGTTTAAACAATTCCTCTTTAAGGTTTTTTTCTTTCTGCAATAATTCCTCTATGGATAAACCGCGTAATTCTTTCGTTTTCATATCTAGGTGTTTTCTATCTGTGTGTTCGGGTTACGAACTTTACCCTAAGAGGTAACTTATACGCTGCCAATCTAAAGCACCGCCTGGCAAATTCTTCAGGTACGCCGCCCAGTTCAAATAAAATAGAACCTCTCCTAATTACGCATACCCAGTGATCCAAATCCCCCTTACCCTTGCCCATACGCACTTCCGCAGGTTTTTTGGTGACGGATTTATCCGGAAAGACCCTTATCCACATCTTTCCGCCTTTATGCAACTGACGGGCCAGAATAACGCGCACTGCTTCTATCTGGATATTTTTAAGCCAGCCATTCTCCAATGCCTTAAGCCCGAATTCACCGAAATTCAGGTCTGATTTTCGCGTGGCTATCCCTCGCCTATTACCGCGCTGTAATTTACGATATTTTACCCTTTTAGGCATTAATACCATATCTTTGGCTCGCTTTCTTTATACGGCATTTTCCCTAAGTTTCCCTTGGGTATGTTGGGAGGCCTTTTTAATTAATATATCTCCCCTATAAAGCCAAACCTTAATCCCGATGTAACCGTAAGTAGTCAGGCTTGCAGAAAAGCCATAATCAATATCCGCGCGCAGCGTCCCTAAGGGAACCTTCCCTTGTTTATAACTCTCCTCCCGCGCCATCTCTGCGCCGCCCAACCTGCCTTTACAGGTTATTTTTATGCCTTTTGCTCCCGCAGACATTGTCTGTTCCATAGCCCGCTTTACTGCCCTACGGAAAGCCACCCTTTTCTGTATCTGTAACCCCACGTTCTCTGCTACAAGCTGGCCGTCTAAGGCCGGCTGCGTTACTTCTTCTATGTCAATAGATACCTCTTTTTTAATCAGGTTGTTCAGGTCTTCCCGCAGCCGCTCTATGTCTGCGCCGTGACGGCCGATAATTATTCCGGGCCTGGCTGTAAATATCCGTATTTTTACACGCTCGGTTAATCTCTCTATTATAATTCTTGAAATGGCGGCGTGCTTGAACTTATCTTTAATCAATCCCCTTATTCTATAATCCTCTTCTATAAAACGGGCATAGTCTCTTGGCTTAGCAAACCATCTGCTGTGCCAGTTTCTTATATAACCAACTCTTAATATGAAAGGATGAACTTTTTGTCCCATCTTTTTAGTATGTAGTAGATAGCATGTAGGCTTTAGGAAAAACCTAACTCCTATCTACTACATTCTACCTACTAGGTTTTCAGATCCAATTCTATCTTAATATGCGATGTCCTTCTTTTTATAGGCGCCGCCCTGCCAAAGGCAGCCGCTTTGAATCTTTTCCATATAGGCCCATTATCGCAGATTATCTTTGATATATATAACTGCTCGGGGCCAAAGCCTTTTACCTTGGCATTGGCTATAGCCTGATTCAATATTTTTATTAAATATTCCTTGGGCCTTTGGCTCAACGATAAAAGTATGGTTTTGGCCTCCAGGGCATCTTTACCATGTAGCAAATCTATGGTGTGTCTTACTTTTTTAGGTGAAATCCTTATAAATTTTACTTCTGCTTTTACTAACATATTATGTTTTTTCTGCGGCTTTCTTCGCCTTTACTCCGCCGTGCTTCCTAAATATGCGCGTAGGAGCAAATTCCCCTAATTTATGGCCAACCATATTTTCTGTTACAAAAACCGGTACATGTTTCTTGCCATCATATACAGCAAATGTCAGTCCCACAAAATCCGGTACGATAGTTGAACGCCTGGACCAGGTTTTTATTGCTTGGCGGGTACCTGTGCGCCGGAAATTTTCTACCTTCTTTAATAATTTTTCCTCCACAAACGGTCCCTTTTTTATTGATCTTGGCATTTTATTCCCTTCTCTTAATAATAAATTTATTTGAATGTTTATGTTTCTTCCTTGTCTTAAAACCTTTTGTAGGCTGGCCCCAGGGCGATACAGGATGAGGATTGCCTTGTCCTGATTTTCCCTCACCCCCGCCGTGAGGATGGTCTACGGGATTCATAGCCGCTCCCCTTACCGTTGGCCTTATGCCTAACCAACGTTGCCTACCTGCCTTACCTATGCTGATTGCCTCATGTTCTATATTACTTACCTGACCTATGGTAGCGCGGCAATCCAAGTCTATAAGCCTTATTTCTTCTGACGGCAGCCTAACATGAGCGTATTTGCCTTCCTTTGCCATAATCCGGGCAGAAGTGCCTGCCGACTTTACAATCTGGCCGCCCCTGCCTTTGGCTAATTCTAGATTATGAATTAATGTTCCGGGCGGAATATATCTTAAAAGAAGCGTATTGCCGATTTTTATCTCCACGTCTTTTTGGTTAGAAGAAACCACTTCATCTCCTACCTTCAGACCCAGGGGAGCCAATATATATCTTTTCTCCTTGTTGTTATACTCTACCAAGGCAATCCGCGCTGAGCGATTCGGGTCGTATTCAATAGCCACTACCTTAGCGGGTGTATCCAATAAATCCCTTTTAAAATCAATAATGCGCAGCAGCCTTTTATGGCCGCCGCCCTGATGCCTGACGGTTATGCGGCCGTAACAATTCCTTCCCGCGTTTCTCTTAAGGGCGATGACCAAGGATTTTTCCGGCTCATCCTTGGTAATCTCAGAAAAATCAGAGCCGGTCATCCAGCGCCTTGAGTGTGTTGTAGGTTTGAACTTTTTTATTCCCATATTACTTCACTTCTATTTTTTGTCCTTCTTTTAAAGTAACAATTGCCTTTTTTAAATCCGGTGTGCGTCCTAATTGATACCTTACCTTTTTTAATTTTCCGAAGGAAACAAAGGTATTTACATCCTTAACCTTTACTTTATACACCTCTTCCACTGCACGTTTTATCTGGATCTTATTGGCAGATTTCTGGACTAAAAAAATATATTTACCTTGCGGTTCGTATAAAGCCGTGGATTTCTCTGTCCTTAATAAAGCCTTGATTATATCATAAGAATAAATCATTCTTTTAGCCTCTTAGTTAAATCAGCCAGTGCCTGCTTCGTAATAATTAATTTCCTGGAAACCAAAACCTCGTATATATTAGTATCCTTTGCCAGGTTAAAGTTTAAGAAACTTATATTGCGTAACGCCAGTTTTATATTCTTATCTGTCTTATCTAACAATAAAAGTATGTTTTTTAAGGGCTCTATCTTTAGATTATAAATGATTTTGACCGCTTCTTTGGTCTTGGGTTTATCCATTTTAAAATTATCCAATACAATGAGGTTATTCTCTTTTACCTTGGCGCGCAGAGCGGATTTTAACGCCAGTTTCTTTATCTTATCGGGTATCCTATAAGAATAATCTCTGGGGTGCGGGCTAAATATTGCTCCTCCGTGCCGCCATAAGGGTGAACGTATAGAGCCTACCCTGGCACGACCCGTCCCTTTTTGCCTCCAGGGCTTGCGGCCGCCGCCAGAAACTTCACCTCTGGTTTTGGTAGAGGCGAGGCCCTTTCTTTGGTTTGCTCTATATACGCAAACCGCCTGGTATATGGCAGAAGTATTTATGTTGCCGTCAAATACAGAAGTGTCTAACTTGATAGTATCGACTTGCCTGCCCTCACTGCTATATATAGGTAACGTAATGGCTTCCATTGTTTTAGATTTTCTTGATTCGCTTCGATAGTCAATAGCCAATGGCCTATGGTAGTTGTCTATCGACTGGTTTTCTTCTTTGCTTTTCTAATAATCAGGTAACTATTTTTACATCCGGGCACAGCGCCTTTTATTAATAGTAAATTTTGATCTGCGTCCACTCTGAACACCCGTAAATTCTGCACCGTAACCTGACAGGCTCCCATATGCCCCGGCATATGATGCCCCTTCCAGACTCTGCCGGGCGTAGTGCTGGAACCTATGGAGCCGACTCTGCGATGAGACGTAGAGCCGTGGGTCTTGGGCCCGCCATGCCAGTGCCAACGTTTCATTCCTCCCTGAAAACCTTTACCCTTGGAGACCCCTGTTATATCTACAAAATCCCCTGCTTTAAATAAATCCGCCTTTAATTGCTCGCCGATTTTATATTCTATTCCGGGCTCTCGGCTTAATTCCTTCATCAGTTTCTGGCCGGGAATATTTAATTTCTTGAAATAACCCAAAAGAGGTTTTTTTAGACGGCTATCTTTTTTAACCGTATCAAACCCTAAGAGCACAGACCTATCCTTTAGCGCTAATACCGGACAGGGTCCTGCCTCAACAGCGGTGACCGGAACTATCCTGCCGTCTTCGCTAAAAACCTGCGTCATCCCGATTTTCTTGCCTAATATCCCTGCCATTTTATTTATTTTATTTCTACATCCACGCCTGCCGGTAAATTAAGTTTCCTCAGGGCATCTATCGTCTTAGAAGTAGGTTCGTATATATCGATAAGCCTTTTGTGTGTAGAAAGCTCGAATTGTTCGCGCGATTTCTTATCGATGACCGGAGAACGTAGCACAGTATAAATCTCTCTCTTGGTAGGCAGGGGCACGGGGCCCGAAATCTTGGCACCTGTGTGTCTTACGGTCTCTACGATCTCGCCGACTGCCTGATCCAAAAGACGGTGGTCATATGCTTTTAATTTAATGCGTATCTTTTGCATTCGTCGCTATTGCTCCTCATGCGCGGATGATCGCAGATTTTTATCCGCGGATTTAATATCATCCGCATGGAACCCCACATACTTTAGTCCGTGGTACCTTAATAGATCCTTGACATCTTTTATGTCAAGGATCATCCCCCGCCGCGTGCACGGTTTGTTTATTTAGTGAAATCCCCCGAAGCAGATTAAACAAACGCATTCCTCCACAGATTAAAATCTGTGGTCTCCTGCGAAGGGGGATGAATCCGCGTTTAGGCAATTATTTCAGAGACCACACCGGCACCAACAGTATGTCCACCCTCACGTATGGCAAAACGTAATTCCTTTTCCATAGCAATAGGTGTAATGAGTTCTATTTCTAAGTTAACATTATCACCGGGCATAACCATCTCTACGCCCTCAGGAAGTTTAGCTGTTCCTGTAACATCAGTGGTACGGAAATAAAACTGCGGCCGATAACCGTTAAAAAACGGCGTGTGTCTTCCGCCTTCCTCTTTGGTCAAAATATAAATTTGTGCCTTGAACTTTGTATGAGGAGTGATGGATTTGGGTGCTGCCAAAACCATACCGCGCTCCAAATCCTCTTTTTCTATACCCCTCAGGAGCAGACCCACATTATCGCCTGCCTGGCCATCATCCAGAATTTTCCTAAACATCTCTACGCCGGTAACTACTGTTTTTCTTGCTTCAGGCCGCAAGCCCACAATTTCTACTTCATCGTTTAGTTTAACTCTTCCGCGTTCAATTCTTCCCGTACCCACAGTTCCTCTACCCTCAATAGTAAACACATCTTCTACTGCCATCAGAAAAGGCTTCTCTAAGTCTCTTTTAGGTAAAGGTATAAACTCATCCACTGCCTTCATCAAATCCAATATTGCCTTGCAGTCAGGATTGTTTAAATCTCCGCCGGAATTCATGGCATTTAAGGCGCTACCTTTGATTATCGGCGTTTTTTCTCCGGGAAAATTATACTTAGTGAGCAGCTCCCTTATCTCCATCTCTACTAAATCAATTAACTCCTTGTCAGAAACCATATCCGTTTTGTTCAAGAATACCAGCATTGCCGGAACATTAACTTGCCTGGCCAGGAGTATATGCTCTCTGGTCTGAGGCATAGCGCCGTCTGCGGCCGAGACAACCAATATAGCACCGTCCATCTGGGCTGCGCCGGTAATCATATTTTTGATGTAATCTGCGTGCCCCGGACAGTCAATGTGCGCATAGTGCCTGGTTTCCGTCTGATACTCCACGTGGGAAATATTAATGGTAACTCCTCTTTCCTTCTCTTCAGGCGCATTATCAATGGAGTCATAGGTCCTTACGTCGGAGAACCCTTTCTTATTTAAAACCATAGTAATTGCCGCAGTAAGCGTAGTCTTTCCGTGGTCAACGTGACCAATGGTTCCGATGTTCACGTGCGGTTTTGTCCTGACAAATCTTTCCTTAGCCATTACATTCACCTCCTGTTAAAATATCCTTTTTAATCCCGCGGATGTAAAACCAGCGATAATCTTTTCTGCTATATGTGAAGGCACCTCAGTATAATATGAGGGCTCCATTGTATAGGAAGCGCGGCCCTGAGTTAAAGAACGCAATATTGTGGCATAATTAAACACCTCGCCCAAAGGAACATAGGCTCTGACTGTCCTTATGTTTGAGCGTGTTAGAATAGAAATTATCTTGGCGCGCCGTGAATTTAAATCTCCGATTACCTGCCCCATATACTCCTCCGGAACTACAATCTCCATATCCATAATCGGCTCTAATAAAATAGAGGCTGCCTTCCTAAGCCCGTCGTTAAAAGCAATGGCAGCTGCCATCTGAAAAGATAATTCCGAAGAATCTACTTCGTGATATGAGCCGTCAATCAGGGTAACCTTTATGTCGGTAACCGGGTAACCAACCAGGACGCCGCTTCTGGCTGCATCCATTACGCCTTTTTTAACCGACGTAATAAACTGACGCGGAATAGTGCCGCCCTTTATCTTCTCCTCAAAGGTAACGCCTGTTCCGGGCATCTCCTGCGGCACCATCTCTAATACGACGTGGCCGTATTGACCGTGACCGCCGGTCTGCTGTATGAATTTTCCTGTAGAGACAATTTTATGCGTGATGGTTTCACGATAGGCAACTTGAGGCAGACCCACTTCAGCCTCTACATTAAATTCTCTTAATATTCTATCAATGACTATCTCTAGATGCAACTGGCCCATACCTGCGATAATAGTCTGGCCGGTCTCCTGATTATAGCTTACCTTAAAAGAAGGATCTTCTTCCTCCAATTTATTTAAGGCCAAACCCAGTTTCTCCTGGTCATATTTGGTCTTGGGTTCTATTGCCTGTTGAATTACCGGTTCGGGAAAACGCATTGCTTCAATTAAAATAGGATCTGATTCATCGCAGAGCGTATCGCCGGTTTTTGTCTCTTTTAAACCCACTGCCGCGGCAATATCGCCGGTGGAAATATCTTCAATAATCTCCTGGCGGTTGGCATGCATGCGCAATAATTTTGTTATGCGCTCCTGTATCCTTTGTGAAGCATTATAAACATATTGACCCGAACTTAAACTACCCGAATATACCCTTAAATAATTCAGCCTTCCCACATAAGGGTCTGTGGATATTTTAAAACATATTGCGCAGAACGGCGCATCGTCGGAAATAGTCCTTTCTTCGTATTGACCGCTTTCCGGCTCTATCCCCTTTATAGGCGGCAATTCAATCGGTGAAGGCAAATAATCGCAGATAGCATCCAGCAGCAGTTGTATGCCTTTATTCTTTAATGATGCCCCGCATAAAACCGGCACAAATTTATTTTTTATAGTTGCCCCTCTTATGGCTTCTTTTATCTGCTTAGCGTCTATCTCCTGGCTATGCACAAACTTATCCATAATTTTTTCATCTGATTCCGCCAGCCTTTCCAGCAATATCTCCCTGTGCCTGCGGGCATCCTCCCTAAAATCAGCGGGTATATCCACAACCTCGAATTCTTTACCAAATTCGTCTTTATATACGATAAATCTTTCCTCAATCAGATCAACAATACCTTTAAGATCATCGTCTTTAATGTAAGGGAGCTGGATAGCAGCAACATTGGCTCCTAATCTCTTGTGTATCTGGTTAATTACTTCAAAGAAGTTGCCTCCCATGCGGTCTAACTTATTCACAAAGGCAATGCGGGGGACATTATAACGGTCAGCCTGACGCCATACTGTTTCTGATTGCGGCTCTACTCCTCCTACGCCACAGAAAATAACCACTGCGCCGTCTAACACTTTTAAAGACCTCTCTACTTCAATCGTAAAATCTACATGGCCGGGCGTATCGATGATATTAATACGGTAGTCGTGCCAACTACAAGTAGTGCAGGCAGCGGTAATGGTAATGCCCCTTTCCTGTTCCTGAACCATCCAGTCCATGGTAGCTGTGCCTTCATCCACCTCGCCTATCTTATAAGTCTTACCGGTATAATAAAGTATGCGCTCGGTCGTAGTGGTTTTGCCTGCGTCTATGTGCGCGATAAAACCTACATTTCTTATTTTTTCTAAGGCTACTTTTCTATCCATAATATTTGCGCCGTATTTTGCACTTACCATCTAAAGTGCGCGAAAGCCTTATTTGCTTCTGCCATTTTATGCGTATCGTCCCTTTTCTTTATGGCTGCGCCTTCGCCTTTATAGGCAGCAATGATTTCCTCAGCGAGTTTCTCTTTCATGGATTTGCCCTTTTTCAACCGGGCAAAATCCCTAATCCAGCGCAAAGCAATAGATATCCCGCGCTGTTGCCTTACTTCTATTGGAACCTGATAAGTTGCCCCTCCTACTCGACGGGGTTTTACCTCTAAACGCGGCCTTGTATTCTCTAATGCCTTATTAAAAATCTTTAATACGTCGGGTTCATCAACCCGTTGTTTTGCAATATCAAATGCCCCATAAACAATTTTTTCTGCAATTGATTTCTTTCCTTCCAACATAACCATATTAATGAACTTGGCTACAGTTTTGCTATTAAATTTAGGATCCGCTAAAACTTCTTTTGCTTGAATTTTTCTTCTTCTTCTCATTTGGGTCTTTTTGCTCCATATTTAGAGCGCGACTTTCTGCGTTGATTAACTCCTGCTGCGTCAAGCGTGCCTCTTACAATATGGTATCTTACGCCGGGTAAGTCTTTTACGCGGCCTCCCCTTACCAAAACTATAGAATGTTCCTGCAGATTATGGCCTTCTCCGGGTATGTAAGCGGTAACTTCTATCCCGGTAGTCAACCTTACCCTGGCTATCTTTCTTAAGGCAGAATTTGGTTTCTTGGGCGTCATAGTACGGACCTGGATACAAACGCCCCGCCTTTGAGGACAACCTTTTAAAGCAGGCGACTTGGATTTTTTCCTTTTAGATCTCCTGCCTAATCTAATCAGTTGAGTTATCGTCGGCATATCTTATTTTTAAACCTTTACCTCAAGCAATGACTCCTCTTCCTTCTTTTTATCCCCTGCTAATTTTACTACTTCTATATCTCTGTGGTCACGAAAACCCGTTCCTGCAGGAATGAGGTGGCCTACAATAACATTTTCCTTCAGGCCAAACAGTTCATCCCGTTTCCCCGCTGTCGCTGCCTCGGTAAGCACGCGCGTGGTCTCCTGGAAACTTGCTGCGGATATAAAGCTCTCTGTGGTTAAAGATGACTTGGTTATACCTAAAAGTAGCGGTGTAGCAGAAGCTGGTTTTCCGTCCTTTTTAATTACGCGCATATTCTCTTTCTGGAATTTCCATTTATCCACTTGCTGAATAGGTAAGAAGTCCGTATCACCGGGATCTTCTATTCTGACCTTCTTTAACATCTGCCTGATAATTAATTCAATGTGTTTGTCATTTATGCGCACACCCTGCAGCCTATATACCTCCTGCACTTCGTTGACCAGATATTCCTGTAAGATCTTGTCGCCGCAGACCCTTAAAATATCCTGCAATACCACCGGACCGTCGGTTAACTGTTGTCCTGCAATTACTTTATCGCCTTTATAAACATTGGGGTGTTTGCCGTGCGGAATAGTATATTCTCTTTCCATGCCGGTGGGAGACTTTACGATAATAACTCTTTGGCCTTTCTTGGTCTGGCTGAATTCTATGAAACCGTCGATTTCACTTATTACTGCCGGCTCCTTAGGACGCCTGGCCTCAAATAATTCCGCTACCCGAGGTAGGCCACCCGTAATATCCCTTGTTTTTACAACCAAACGCGGTATCTTAGCTAAAAGGTCTCCCGCATCTACTTTCTGCCCATCCTTTATTAATATGTGCGCGCCCATAGGAATAGGATATATTCCCATTACTTGTTTTGACTCATCCAGAATCAATATTTGGGGATGGTATTCCTGCTTATGCTCCACTACCACGCGCTCGGTCAATTTTGTAACCGGATTTAACTCTTCTCTTACGGTAACATCTTCTCTTAGATCCTCATATTTTACAAAGCCCCCCACTTCAGTAAGGATAGGCAATGTATAAGGATCCCAGCGCACAAATACCACGGCCTCCGATAATTCCTTTTCGTCTGCTATACTTATAAAAGCGCCCTGCGGCACAGTATAACGCTCAAGCTCTCTTCCTTGCTTATCATTTATACTTATTGAGCCATTCCTGTTTAAAACAATATACTCTTTATTTTTGGGTGCCACTCTTAGGCTATGGTATTTGACTATTCCTTTGTTTTTAGACTTTATAAATGATTGCGCCACAATTCTGGAAGCAGTGCCGCCGATATGGAATGTTCTCATAGTTAACTGAGTGCCTGGTTCACCGATACTCTGTGCCGCAATTATTCCTACCGCCTCGCCAACCTCAACCAGCCTGCCTGTAGCTAAATTCCTGCCATAACATTTGGCACAAACGCCTCTTTCTGATTCACAGGTGAGGACGCTGCGTATACGTATCTTCTCGATACCTAACCTTTCAACCTCTACGGCCTTTTCCTCGGTAATCTGGCTACCTTGTTCCAAAACAACCTCATCGGTAATAATATTCACGATGTTATCCAATGCTACTCTACCCACGATACGTTCTCCTAGGCTGACTACGACCTCATCGCCTTCAATTATGGCAGAAACCGTAATGCCATTAAGTGTGCCGCAATCCCCTTCGGTAATAATAACCTCCTGGGCCACATCCACAAGCCTGCGCGTAAGATAGCCTGCATCTGCGGTTTTAAGCGCTGTATCAGCAAGGCCTTTGCGCGCGCCATGCGTTGAGATAAAATATTCAAGGACAGTAAGCCCCTCTCTGAAGTTAGCGGTAATAGGGCTCTCAATAATCTCACCCGATGGCTTGGCCATAAGGCCGCGCATACCGGCTAATTGCCTAATCTGTAATCTTGAGCCGCGTGCGCCTGAATCCGCCATCATAGCTATAGGATTAAACGGATCCATCCCGCGAAAGAGTAAATCCGAAACCTTGTCCGTAGTATGCGTCCATATATCAATTACTTTATTATATCGTTCTCTGTCGGTAATAATACCCTTGCGATACTGGTCTTCAACCTTTGCCACCTCTTGCCTTGCCTCTTTTAAAACATCCTGTTTTTCCTTAGGCACAGTCAGGTCGTCTATACCAATAGAAATGCCTCCTAAGGTAGCAAACTCAAATCCCATTTTTTTGATATCATCAAGTAGTTGAATAACCCTACTATGTCCAAACCGCTTATAGCATTCAGCCACAACCTCACCCAGATTACTTTTATTCAGTTCTTTATTCACAAAACCAAAATCTTTCGGCAACACCTGATTAAATATAACCCTGCCTACTGTAGTGGTGATAATCTGTCTTTGGTTAATAATCTTTTTCTCGTCTAAATCAAAGACTAAATCAATCCTTAATTTTATCCTGGCGTGAAGCTCAACCAATCCGTCTTCATAAGCCACCATGACCTCATCGGAACTAACAAAAACTTTGTCCTCTCCTCTTGCGCTGGGTTTCTCTTTGGAAAGGTAGGCTACGCCTAAGACAATATCCTGCGTAGGAGTGAGTATAGGTCTTCCATCCGCAGGAGAAAATACATTATTTATGGAAAGCATAAGTACCTTGGCTTCGATCTGCGATTCCAATGACAGGGGCACATGCACAGCCATCTGGTCACCGTCAAAATCAGCATTAAAGGCAGTGCAGACTAAGGGATGAATTTTTATGGATTTTCCTTCGATTAAAACCGGCTGGAAGGCTTGAATGCTTAAGCGATGTAGCGTAGGTGCGCGGTTTAAAAGCACAGGATGGTCTTTAATTACCTCATCTAAGATATCCCAGACCTCAATTTTTCCGCGTTCAACCATCCTACGCGCGCCCTTTATGGTATGCACAAAACCCCTCTCCCTTAATTTCTTTATAATAAATGGCTCAAATAATTCTAAGGCCATCTGTTTAGGCAGGCCGCATTCATGAAGCTTGAGCTCGGGCCCGATTACAATTACCGAACGGCCGGAATAATCCACGCGTTTACCTAAAAGATTCTGCCTGAAGCGGCCTTGTTTGCCTTTAAGCATATCGGAAAGCGATTTTAAAGGCCGGTTATTGGCTGCCATTACGGCCCGGCCGTGCCTACCGTTATCCAAAAGCGCATCCACTGCCTCCTGAAGCATACGTTTCTCGTTACGGATGATAATCTCAGGAGCGCTTAATTCTATAAGTTTCCTTAAGCGATTGTTACGATTTATTACACGACGGTATAAATCATTCAGGTCTGAAGTAGCAAACCTGCCTCCGTCCAGAGGAACAAGGGGTCTTAAATCAGGCGGGATAACCGGCAAAACCTCCATGACCATCCAATCGGGCTTGTTAGCGGACTTCTTGAAATCTTCGACAATCTTAAGGGTCTTTAATATCTTGCGGTTATTAAGTATCTCTTTTGATTTTTCTAAATCACGGCGCAGTTTCCGAGAATAGGCGTCCAGCTCTAATTCCTTTAATAAATCCCTTATTGCCTCAGCACCAATCTTTGCTTTAAAAGAGCTGCTGCCATATTTGTTGACTGCCTCTTGATATTTTTCTTCGCTTAAAAGTTCTCTCTTCTTTAAAGGCGTGGTGCCTGAATCAACTACTAGGTATTCCTCGTAATAAATTACTTTCTCTACATCCCGAAGGCTCATATCTAATAGCGCGGATATCCTGCTGGGCACCACTTTAAAGAACCAGACATGCGTAACCGGTGCTGCCAATTCAATGTGGCCCATACGTTCTCTCCTTACCGAAGAACGGTCTACGGTTACGCCGCAACGGTCGCAGGTAATACCTTTAAACTTTATTCCTTTATATTTTCCGCAGTTACATTCCCAGTCCCGCACCGGACCAAAAATCTTTTCGCAGAATAATCCGTCTTTTTCTGGCTTTAAGGTGCGGTAATTTATGGTCTCTGCCTTCTTGATCTCACCCCTAGACCATGACTTGATGACCTGTGGTGAGGCAATCTTTATTGATATACTGTCAAATAGGCTGGATTCCTCTTTTACCTTTTCTGTTTTGACATCCAAACACAGGCCTTGTAATTCTTTTATTAAGACGTTAAATGATTCCGGAGTTCCATGAGTTAAGCGCTGTTCTCCCTTAACAATTGCTTCGTAAATACGAGTCCTGCCCATAACATCATCGCTCTTTACGGTGAGCATCTCCTGCAAGCTGAATGCTGCGCCATAGGCCTCTAAAGCCCAAACCTCCATCTCGCCTAATCTCTGGCCTCCAAACTGCGCCTTGCCGCCCAATGGCTGCTGCGTAACCAGAGAATAAGGGCCGATGGAACGGGCGTGAATCTTTTCATCTACCATGTGTATCAATTTCATCATATAGATATAACCTACGGTTACTTTCTGATCAAAAGGCTGGCCGTTATAACCGTCATAGAGGGTGAGCTTGCCGTTTTCTGGGAGGTTGGCGTTGCGCATCATCTCCTTAATTTCTTCTTCTGTAGCGCCGTCAAATACAGGGCTGTCTACATGCAGGCCTAAAACCTTGGCTGCCCAACCTAAATGAGTTTCCAAAATCTGGCCCACATTCATACGCGAAGGAACGCCTAAAGGATTTAATACTATATCCACAGGCGTGCCGTCGGATAAAAATGGCATATCCTCTTGGGGTAATATTTTTGCCACCACCCCCTTGTTGCCATGCCTTCCTGCTAACTTATCACCTTCTGCGAGTTTGCGTTTTGTAGCTATATAAACCACTACTCTTTTTAATACACCCGGCGGCAACTCATCGCCGCGCCTTACCTTTTCAATCTCCTGTTGCTCTTCAGCCAAAAGTTCCTGCATCTGTTCATCAAAAGATGAAGCCAGTATTTTTGCCTCTTCATTATCACCAAAATCCATCTTCTCTGCTTTCACTTTATCTACCCCTAAGAGCTGGCTCAACCGCGTTATCTTCTCACGCTGCAAAAATTCCATTTCCTGTTTATAGTAGGTCTTTAATTCTCTGGTTCTGGCTAACTCCTTGGTTTTGTCCTCTTTAGATTTTCTACCCCGTTCTTTACGTTGGAATATATGCGCGTCTATGGCTACGCCTTCTACGCCCGGAGGGACAGTCAAAGATGTATCCCTGACGTCAGATGCCTTTTCGCCGAATATAGCCCTCAGGAGTCTCTCTTCGGGAGAGAGCTCCGATTCTGTCTTGGGAGTGACTTTGCCCACCAGAATATCTCCTGGTCCGACTTCAGCACCAAGATGAATTATGCCCGTTTCATCTAAATTCTTTAAGGCTTCTTCGCTGACATTGGGTATATCGCGGGTGATTTCTTCGTTTCCCAAGCGCGTCTCGGTTGCCTCGATTTCAAATTCTTCTATATGTATAGAAGTAAAAATGTCTTCCTTAAGTATTTTTTCATTAATCAGTATGGCATCTTCGAAGTTATACCCTCGCCAGGACATAAAAGCAACTAACAGGTTTTTGCCCAAGGCGAGTTCGCCATTTTTGGTAGCAGTGCCGTCGGCGATAACCTGGCCCTTCTCAACATGTTCTCCTAATTTTACCAAAGGTCTTTGATTCAAGGCAGTATTTGCATTTGTGCGTAAAAATTTATTTAGATGGTAAATCTTCTTGTCAATAGCAATTGTAGAACTGTCTACGTAGGTTACCTTGCCTGATGCCTGCGTTACCACTAGTGTGCCGGAATCGCGCGCCACTTTTGCTTCCATCTGGGTTCCTACAATAGGCGCTTCTGTAATCATTAAGGGCACGGCCTGTCTTTGCATATTTGAACCCATAAGCGCGCGGTTGGCGTCATCGTGTTCCAGGAATGGTATTAAAGCGGCTGCTACAGAAACAAGTTGTTTGGGCGATACATCCATGTATTCTACCTGTTTGGGTGCAACTTTAGGGAAGTCGTTCTTGTAACGGCAGGAAATATCGCGTTCTGCAAAATTTCCGTCTTCATCCAAGGGGACATTTGCCTGGGCAATAACTTTTTCTTCTTCAATATTAGCCGTAAGATATTCTATTTTACGGGTAACGCGGCCCTCTTCTACTTTTCTATAAGGAGTCTCTAAGAGGCCCAGGGAATTAATCCGGGCATAATTACTTAAAGATGCTATCAGGCCTATATTTGCACCTTCGGGTGTTTCTATCGGGCAGATTCTTCCGTAATGCGAAGGATGTATGTCTCTGACCTCAAAACCTGCGCGCTCACGCGATAACCCGCCTGGCCCTAAAGCGCTCAGCCTTCTTTTATGAGTCATCTCAGCTAAAGGATTTACCTGGTCCATAAACTGCGATAATTGGCTGCGGCCGAAGAAATCGCGCACCTGGTTGGATAATAGTTTTGAGTTTATGAGATGATGAACGCTCAAACTATCAAAATCACTTAATATGCTTAATCTTTCTCTTATTGAGCGCTCAATGCGGCTCATACCGATTCTAACCTGATTCTGCACTAATTCGCCTACGGTTTTTACACGGCGATTGCCTAAATGATCGATGTCGTCGATTTTTCCTTCACCGTTTCTTAATTTAATCAGATATTCCATTACCTTAATAACTGTGGCTGAATCCAGGATTCTCTTTTCTAGAGAAACATCCATGCCTAATTTTCTATTGATGATGAACCTACCCACTCTTTCTAAGTCGTATCTATTGGGATCAAAAAATAATCTGTAAAATAATGCCTCTGCTGCATCTTTGGTAACCGGTTCAGTAGGCCGTATCTTACGGTAAAAATCCAGATAAGCCTCTTCCTTATTCTTGGTGTAATCCTTCTTTAAGGTATTGGTTATCTCCGGATATTCCTTTCCTATGGCACTAATAATATCGGAATCCCCAGAAAAGCCCAGTATCCTTAAGATTTGCGTAGCAGGGAAAGACCTTTTTCTGTCTACATATGCAAGTATAGTCTCTGATAAATCGTATTTAAATTCAAGCCAGGCACCGCGGGAAGGAATAAGCCTTGCGTAAAATATCTTTTTGCCTGTAGGATGCTCTTCTTCTTCGAAGAATATACCCGGCGAACGTTGAAGCTGGCTGACCACAACGCGCTCTTCGCCGTTGATAATAAAACTACCGGTATCGGTCATTAAAGGTATCTCGCCAAAATAGGCATCCTGCTCTTTGGTCTCGCTAGGGGTAATCAGCCTGAACTTTACCTTAAGGGGTGCCGCAAATGTTAACCCTCTTCTTTGAGACTCGCTAAGGTTATATTTGGGCTTGCCTAAGGAATAACTGATAAATTCTAATTTTATAGAACGCCCTGCGTCTTCTATGGGGAATATGTCTTCAAACACCTCCTGCAGGCCCTGATGTTTTCTCTCCTGGGCCGCAACATCGATCTGCAATAATTCACGGTAAGAATCAAGCTGCACATCCAGAAGATAAGGAAGTTCGTAAACTTCTTTAATCTTTACAAAATTTTTGCGTTTAATCATTCGTGGCTATCGCTCCTTATACGCAGATGGTCGCAGATTTTTATCCGCGGATATCCGCGGATTTAATATCTGCGGTAATCCGCGATTATTTCAACTCAACAGTAGCACCCACAGCCTCAAGCTTCTTCTTCATCTCTTCGGCTTCTTCTTTGGGCACGCTTTCTTTGATGGACTTTGGCGCTGCATCTACTAAATCTTTAGCCTCTTTTAATCCTAAATTCGTCATTGTCCTTACTTCTTTTATTACCGCAATTTTATTAGCACCGGAACTGGCTAAAACTACGGTAAAGATACTCTTCTCTTCCTGGGCAGCAGCAGCTCCGGCAGCAGCCTGAGCTCCTGCCATAGGCATAGCCATCATCGGCATATTGGCCTGCACGTCGAATTTCTCCTCCAAGGCCTTAACTAAGTCAGAAAGCTCCATAACGGTCATACCCTCGATAGACTTAATTAATTCATCCAACTTTTCCTTTGCCATTTTTTTCCTCCTATTCTGTTAATTCCCTTTTTTTTGTTTTATCTGTTCCAAACAATAAACAAATTTTCTTAGCACTTGGTTTAAAACAATTACAAAGCTTGAAATCGGTGATTTTAAGGTCATTACCGCCTGCACTCTTAATACATCTTTTGATGGCAGGCGCGATAACCGTTCTATATCTTTTTTCTCCAGAATCCTGTCTTTTAAGAAACCGCCCCCTAACTTCATACTTTCATGCTTACGGGAAAAATCGCATAATACACGGCATATATCCACCGGTTCTTCTTTAACGAATATCAAGCCACAGGGGCCTTCTATTAACTTGACCATATCCTCTAAGCCAACATCTTTTAGGGCGCGCCTGGCAACGTTGTTTTTTACTACAAACAGGTTGGCTTTTGTTTTCTTTAAGGCCTGCCTAAGCCAAGTTAAATCCGGGCTTTCTAAGCCGGAATAATTTATGATAAAAACACTCTCCGATTCCTTTAAACTGTTTTTTATGCGATTTTCAGAGGTCTCTTTGAATAATAAACCTAATTTTTTCATTATATAATTGCCTTTGGGCTCATATAGAAATTTTTAATCCTGGGCTCATCGTAGAACTGATAAACAGGCTTTCTACGAATTTACCCTTAACAGATGCCGGTTTTGACTCGGTTAAAGAACTGATGACCTGCGAGGCGTTTTCGTAAAGCTTCTCTTCCTCAAAAGAAATCTTGCCTACAGACAAATGCATGCCACCCTGCTTATCTACCCTAAACTCTACCTTGCCCTTCTTCACATCCTGTATTGCTTTTGTAATATCATTTGTAACCGTGCCTGTTTTGGGGCTGGGCATAAGACCCCGAGGCCCTAAGATTTTGCCTAACCGCGTTAACTCTTTCATCATATCAGGAGTAGCAATGGCACAGTCAAAATCTAAGAAGCCATTGGCTACTTTATTTATCAGGTCTTCTGCGCCTATATAATCTGCCTGGGCTTCTCTGGCAAATTGCTCATGCTCTCCTCTGCAAAATACAGCGACCCTGACCTTTTTGCCTGTGCCGTAAGGAAGTATGACCGTGCCGCGGACCATCTGGTCTGATTTTTTGGGGTCAACATTAAGTTTAAAATGTAAATCCATAGAAGCATCAAATTTAAGAGGAGATATCTTCTTTAGAACAGAAATCGCCTCTTTTAACGGATATATTTTTGCGCTATCTAAATCTTTTGCTGCCTCTTTGTATCTTTTACTGCGCATCTTCATTCTACTATGCCTATACCCATACTTCTGGCCGTGCCTTCTACGATTTTGACAGCGGCTTTCAGGTCAGATGTATTTAGGTCCTTTGACTTTTGCTTGGCAATCTCTTCAACCTGTTTTTTGGTTACTGTTCCGATTGTCTCCTTGCCGGCGGTTCCCGAGGCCTTAGCTAAATTTGCCGCGCGCTTAAGAAGAACTGAGGAGGGTGGGCTTTTAAGAATAAAAGTAAATGATTTATCTTCATAAACACTGATAATTACGGGTAAAATCAGGCCGTCTCTGCCTTTGGTCTGCTCATTAAATTGTTTACAGAACTGCATAATGTTTACGCCGTGTTGCCCTAAGGCAGGGCCAACCGGCGGAGCAGGATTTGCCTGTGCTCCCGGAACATGCAATTTTATCTGTGCGATTATCTTTTTAGGCATACTATATCCTCTCTACCTGCCAATATTCTAATTCTACGGGTGTTGACCTGCCAAAAATAGAAACGCTTACCTTTAGTTTTCCTTTTTCCGGATGAATTTCATCAACCGAGCCGTTAAAATTGACAAAAGGCCCTTCGGTAACCCTTACCTGCTCGCCTTTCTCAAAAATAGTTTTAGGTATGGGTTTTGCCTGCGTCTCTTCTGTTCTCTTTAAGATACTATCGACTTCATCCTGCGGCAGGGGCGTAGGTCTCTTGCCCAGGCCGATGAATCCGGTAACACCGGGCGTAGTTTTAATTAAAAAGTAAGTCTGTTCGTTTAATTCCATTTCCAGAAGAAGATAACCGGGAAAGAATTTTCTCTGAGATACCTTCTTTCGGCCTGAGCGGATCTCGGAAATCTGCTCTGTGGGAATAATCACTTTAGTAATTAAATCCTGCAATCCGTGCGAGGCAACTCTGTTTTCCAAGGCCGTCTTTACCTTATCTTCTGAACCGGTTTGCGTATGAACAACGTACCAATTCTTCATTTGAATAATAGACTCAATATCTGCGAAAGTAAAAGATCAATTAAACCGATGAATACCCCTATGATGAATGTGATTGCGATAACCACAAAGGTTGAACCCACCAATTCCTGACGCGTCGACCAAGAAACCTTGCCTAATTCCGCCCTTACCTCTTTTAAAAAATTTATTGCCTTTTTAAATATGTTCATCTTTTTAGGTCCGGCTCACAAAACTCAACAGGAGCGGCAGGAGTCGAACCTGCAGTCACGGTTTTGGAGACCGTTGGTTTGCCATTAACCGACGCTCCTAATTAAATGAGCAGACAACTTACGGAGTGTAAACGACGCAAGTTGTTAAGTTCAGCCAGACAACTTACGGAGTGTAAACGACGCAAGTTGTAGCGAAGCGTCTGCGAATTTAACCCCCCACCACTTTCAATATAGCATAGGCTAAATACGAAAGTGGTGGGGGGTAAGTTCAGCCAGACAACTTATGTCCTCCTTCGCTCTCCGAGCTTCGAAGGACTATCCCCCGAAGCTTCAGCGAAGAGGGGATGTTCGCTATCGCTGTATAAGTTGTGGCTTCACTTATTTAATCTCTTTGTGTAACGTATGCTTACGGCAAAACCTGCAGAACTTATTTATTTCTAATTTATCCTGATGCTTTTTTTTATTCTTTGTGGTCGTATAGTTTCTGTTCCTGCAAACCGAACATTCCAACGTAATAATTTCGCGCATATGATAAAACCTTCTAAGATGCTACTTTAAGAGGCAGAGCCCACGATCGGAATCGAACCGATGACCTCAGGCTTACCATGCATGTGCTCTACCGACTGAGCTACGTGGGCATAATCCTTTAACCATTCCTGGATAATCTGTTTAAGTTTCATATTATTTACGCACAACGTAGCCGTACCATAGATGTATTTATTTTTATTGATGCCGTTTCCGTGGTGATTAATAATTAATGTCTTGTTGAATTGCGAAAACGGTATATCCAACTGATAACTCCAGTAATCTTGCGCTTTTTTGGCAGATGTTTCATCGTGAATATTCAGCCAGAGTTTTATTTTCTGAGGATTTACCCCGCATATGCTTTTCAGGAATTTTATAAATATTTTTAACAAAGACGGGTCGGAATTAGTTAACCTTATGGATATGGAATTGTATTTAGAGCCCTCGCCCCAATACATACCCAATGCCAAGGCCTTTAAGCGTTCTTCCTCGGGCGATAACTGCTTCTTAATCTTAAAAGGGTCTCCATTGGGATTATGCTTACAATAAATGGCTTCGCTGCGTGAACGGCGCTTGATGCCGTTTTTGTCCATAAGATAGATTACTTTCCTCCAAGAAATCCCCAAGTCCTTGCCTATTTCGGCAGCAGATTTACCCTTTTTATACAGGCTCTTAATTTTTGTAATTTCAGGCATATAAGTTGTATTTAAAAAAATTTATGTATTGTAGAGTAATACAATACATAAAGAGTGGTTTACTGAACTAATTAATAAGATCTTTATTTTACTAAATAAAATTATTTTGTCAAGCATTTTTATTAATAAAATAATGGAACCCCACATACTAAAGTCTGTGGTACCTTAATAGATCCTTGACATCTTCCATGTCAAGGATCATCTCCCGCCACGCGTGCGGCTTGTTTATTTAGTGAAATCCCCCGAAGCAGATTTAGCAAACGCATTCCTACACAGATTAAAATCTGTGGTCTCCTGCGAAGGGGGATGAATTTTATATATTTGCTAAATTCCTGAAGTCCTTTAAGGCGAGGTCCTCGGGACGGATATTAATATCTATGCCGTATTTTTCGAAAAATCTATTTAATTTCTTTGGCGATACGATACCTTTGAGGCTATTTCTTAGGGTCTTTCTTCTCTGGTTAAAAGCTGCACGGATAATCTGGAAAATCAATCGCTCATCCCTTATGTTTGCTCTGGCTTCTTGCGTTAATTTTAATTGCACAAAACTAGAATCTACCCGAGGGACGGGGAAAAATGAGGTTTTCTTAATATTGAATAATATTTTAGGGTTCGTATAATATTGTATAAAACAACTTAGTGCGCCGTAATCTTTTGAACCACAAGGGGCGTGCATCCTCCTTGCAAACTCTTTCTGCACGCTAATAAATATTGTATCGATTTTGCTGCGGTATTTCAGGAGATGCTCTATTATGGGAGTGGTAATATAATAAGGAATATTGCCTATGACATATAATTTATTTTTAGATTTTGCGAAATAACTTTTAAAATCAAACTTTAATATGTCCTGGTTGATTATTTTTATATTTTTATATTTTTTTAGATTCTCTTTTAAGAGATCGCATAAATTAGAATCTATCTCAAGCGCATAAACTTTTTTAGCCGTCTTAGCGATTAATTGCGTTAGCTCTCCCCTACCCGCGCCTATTTCAAAAACAATATCGGAAGGCTTAAAGCCGCAGAAACCCACTATCTTCCTTTGTATATTCTTATCGAAGAGGAAATTCTGGCCTAAATATTTTTTAGGTTTAAGGTGCATCTTAAGGCAAGTTTGACTGCTTCGATTAATGAAGCGGGGTTGGCGAGGTTGAAATTTGCCGCGATATCAAAGGCGGTACCGTGCAAAGGTGAGGTTCTTATAAAAGGAAGACCTAAGGTTATATTTACTCCTGTGCATTTATCCAATAATTTTAAAGGGATCAAGGCCTGATCATGATACATCGCCACAACACAGTCGTATTCTTTATCTTTTGCCTTTGCTATAGCCACGTCAGCTGATATGGGACCATAGATATTTTTTATCTTGGTCTTTAACTCTTTCAATGCCGGCTTAATAATTCTATTCTCCTCTCTCCCTATCAGTCCATTATCAGAGGCGTGGGGATTTAAGCCGCATACCACAATACGCGGCTCTTGTATTGAAAATAATTCCCTTAAGGATTTATGGGTAAGGAGAATAGTTTTATATATTTTATCTTTGGTTAATCTCGAGGGGACCTCCTTAAGGGATACGTGCCGCGTTATAAGACTGATTTTTAGATACTTATTTAAAAGCATCATCACAAAATCTTGGGTATCTGTGCGCTTGGCTAAAAATTCGGTATGGCCGCTAAAATTAAAACCCGCCTCATTTATAGACTCTTTTGAAATAGGACAGGTTACCAGGCAATCTATTTTTTTCTTTTTAATTAATTCTAAAGCCTTATCTAAATATTCAATGGATGCCTTGCCGTATTGCGCTTTAATTCTGCCAAAGGAAAAGTTTTTATGTTGTACATTGTTTAAGTCTATAAATTGTGTAATCGGTAATCGGTAACCCCTGCCTGTCCGGCAGGCAGGGGTAATCGCTAATCTATTAAAAACCCATTTGTCTCCAATAATTATAAATTCGGCTAAACCCTTAAGTTCCTCTATAGATTTAGCTATTATGCTCGGACCTATACCGGAAGGATCCCCCATGGTGATACCTACTCTAATCCGAGAAGATTTTAATGTATGCCTTTTTTTTGAGTTCATCTAACCAGTTGGCTAATTCCTCCTGCAGTTTCTTCTCAAAAAGAAACGTAGAAATTTTTTCCTGGACTTCGGATAAATTCTGCTGACGGGGGCCAGTGATATTAACTAATTTAAAAATATAGAAATTCTCATCTACTGCGATTGGCTCTGATATATCTCCCGGTTTTAGTTTAAATATTACTTCCTCAATATCTTTTCTTAATTCCTGGCCTTTTTTGGCGTTTAGACTATTTACGGGCAAGCCGTATTTTTCTGCTACGGTCTTTAAATCCTGCGTATTTTTTAAGTCAGTGGAAATCTTTTTAGCCAAATCTTTATCATTAACAGTTATGGATTCGAATTCTCTTACTTCGGGCGTGCTAAACTCCTCGGTATTTCTCTGGTAGAAATCCGTAATCTCACCCGGATTTATTACGATTTTGCTGCGCACCTGCGAATTAATAATGTTATACATAAGCAACTGGTCTCTTACCTTCATCTCTATATCCGCCTGGCTAAGGCCTTGTTGGTATAATGCATTTTCGAACTCCTTATCTGATGCATAACGTTTTTTTATTTCATCTACCTTTGCACTAACCATATTCTCATCAATCTTTATATTGTTCTTCTTGGCCTTCTGTAAAATAAGGCGGTCTTCGATTAGTTTATCCAGTAAATCTAATTTCATAGATTGTATCTTGCTTTCTAACTTTTCTCCTTTGTATTCAGTTGCCAGCTGTATGCGCATAAAATTAACAAAATCATCTAAGTCTTTCTGTGTAATTACATCACTGTTGACGATAGCAACGATTTTGTTCTGGGCATATGTCGGTGGCTTCCAGAGCAGGAAATAGACACAAAGACACAAAGACACAAAGACACAAAGTTTTATTTTAATGCGGTAACTGTATTTTTTCATTTGTCATCGCTTTCTTAAAATTTCCTATTGCTTCTCTCAAGACCCGGCAGTAGAGGTCAAAACCTACCGCAGCAATAAATCCGTGCTGCTGGACCCCTAAAAGGTTACCCGCCCCCCTTATCTCTAAATCCTCCATCGCGATTCTAAAACCCGAACCTAAATACCAATGCTCCTGTATAACCTCTAACCTCTTTTTTGCCTCGCTATCCAAAACCTCGTTTTTAGGAATCATAAAATAGGCGTAAGCCGGCCGGTCAAACCTTCCCACCCTGCCCCGCAACTGATGCAGGTCAGATAAACCAAAAGTATGGGCATTATTGACAATTATAGTATTTACATTGGGGATATCAATGCCTGATTCAATAATCATTGTGCAGACCAAGACATCTATTCTGGTTTTTAAAAAATCTATCATTACCTTCTCCAAAACCTTTGATGGCATTTGGCCATGGGCTATGGCTAATTTAGCTTGAGATGGTAAAATCCTGTTAACTCTTTCTTTTACTTTTTCAATATCCCAAACGCGGTTATGCACAAAATAAACCTGTCCTTTTCTTTCTAACTCGCGCGATATTGCCTGCCGGATTAATTCTTCATCATATTCTACCACAATAGTCTTTACCGGCAACCTATTTTGAGGCGGGCTATTTATTAGCGATAAGTCCTTGGCTCCCATCAGGCTCATATATAAAGTCCGGGGAATAGGAGTAGCGGTTAAGGTCAGGACATCAATGGTCAACCGGATGCGTTTTAATTTCTCCTTTGCCCTTACTCCAAAACGCTGCTCCTCGTCAATAATCACCAGGCCCAAATCCTTAAATTTTATATCGTCGGATAGCAACCTGTGCGTTCCGATAACTATATCAACGGTCCCGTTGCTTAGGCCCTCAATGATTTCTTTCTGCTGGGCCTTGCTTTTAAAACGCGAGAGCATCGCAATATTTATGGGAAAATCCTTTAGGCGCTGGCTAAAATTATAATAATGCTGCTCTGCCAAGATAGTAGTAGGAACAAGATATGCTACCTGTTTATTATCCATCAGCGCCTTAAATGCGGCACGCATAGCCACTTCGGTCTTACCGTAGCCCACATCACCGCAAAGAAGCCTATCCATGGGCTTAGGCGACTCCATATCGGTCTTTACCTCAAGCATCGACTTCCTCTGGCCGGGTGTTTCTTTATAGGAAAAGCCTGCCTCAAATTGTTTTTGCCATTCGCTATCAGGAGAATAATTAAATCCGGATACGCTCAGGCGCATTGCCTGCAGCGATAAAAGTTCCCAGGCTAATTTTTGTATACCTTTTCTGGTTCTTTCTTTTATCCTCTGCCACTCTTTGGTGCCTAGTTTATGTAATTTAGGCCTTCTTACCTGAAAGGCAATATACTTCTGAACCAGATGCATTGAGTCGGTCGGCACATATAGTTTCTCTTGGCGGTCGTATTCAATTACCAGGTGATCCTTATATTTATCCTGAATCTTTATTTTTTCTAACCCCAAAAATCTTCCTATGCCATGCTGCGTATGCACAACATAATCGCCGATGCCAAGGTCCACAAAGCTCTCTATAGGAAATTCTTCCTTGAAGGTGAGGGTTTTGAAATCGCGCGTCCTCTTTACGGGCAGGATAATTAGCATGTTATGGTGCCAGAGAGGACTGCCTGTTAAGGGATCAAATGTCTTTATGGATGCGATTTTATCCGCGTCTAATTCGATACGTACGGGCAATTCAAAGGTAAAAGGGAATATATCAAGAATACCACCCCGTCGGGAAAAATCCCCTTCTTCACTGCAGGCATCCTGCCTCTTGTAACCGAATTCCACAAGGCAGGCTAAGATGTTATCCAAATCAACAGTAGCGCCCGTATATAATTTCAGAGATTTAAACATCTATATCATTTTGTGCTTTTGCGTGACCAGGCAAGGACTAAAGGCGAGGCAATATAGACCGTGGAATAAACACCGGATATAAAGCCCACGAATAAGGCAAAGGCAAAATTACTTAATACCTCTCCGCCGTAAAATAAAATCGCTACTACCACTAATAAAGTTACGCCCGAGGTAAGTAAGGTTCTGCCTAATGTTTGATTGACGCTTAAGTTTATAAGTTCATAAAGGCTTAATTTTCGCAAAAGACGGCTATTTTCTCTAACCCGGTCATAGATTACAATAGTATCATTTATAGAATATCCTGCGATAGTTAAAAAAGCAGTAATTGTCAGCAGGTCTATTGGTTTATTTGTTATAACCATAAATCCCAAAGCCACCAGTACATCGTGAAAAAGGGCTATTACGCCTGCTACGGCAAAATTAAGGTGTTTAAAACGAAAAGCCACATAAATTAGAATCCCCAGTAGCGACCAAATAAGGGCAGAAAGTGCCTTATCTCTTAAATGTTTACCTGCTATGGGTCCTACCTTTTCTATTCTTAATATCTGTATTTGCTCCTGCGGAAACTTTTCTTTCAACTTATCGGTAATAATGTCGCCTTTATCAGCAGCGGTTTTGATTAATACCACATGGGGATTTTCCTTAATCTGTTGTATAGAGGCATCTGCCAAGCCAATATCTTTTAAAACCGAGCGTATATTTTCTATGGGAATAATATCCTTAAAACTGTATTCCTGAAGCTGGCCTCCGGTAAAATCAACTCCATAAGCATCTTTGCCTTTTTTTAAAAATGCAATCAAGCCCACAGAGATAATTATTATTGATATGGCATAAAATAGTTTTCTTTTGGCAATAAAATCTATTTTAGTCTCTCGGATTAATTTAAGCATCGGTAAAGACTTAAAAACCTTTAAATAGAGTAATAATTCCATGATTGTGCGGGTAACGACTATAGCAGTAAACATACTGGCAATCAGACCTATGGTTAGAGTTACGGCAAAGCCTCTTATTGAACCGGTGCCAAACTGAAATAGCAAAAACGCAGCAATTAAGGTGGTAAGGTTTGAATCAAAGATTGCACTGAAAGCTTTACTATAGCCATTAGCAATGGCCGTGCGCAGCGTCTTTCCTCCCGCCAACTCTTCTCTTATACGTTCATTAATCAGGACATTTGCATCCACTGCCATACCCAGAGAAAGAGCAATACCGGCAATACCAGGCAGGGTTAAGGTTGCGGATACACCGGGGAATAAAAGAGGCAACATACCTAAGCTGCCCAGGATGATAAGTAAATTAAGTAAAAGCGCAAAATTCGCAACTATACCGGCTAATAAATAATACGCCGCCATAAAAATAAAAACTAATATGCCTCCGATAATACTTGCCTTAATTCCTTTATTTATAGAATCCTGGCCCAGAAGCGGGCCAACCGTTCTTTCTTCCTCTATATGCATGGGCGCGGGCAGAGCACCTACCTTTAAGACAATTGCCAAATCCTGTGCTTGCTCAACCGTAAAACGGCCGGTTATTACTGCCTCGCCTGAAGGAATTGCCTCTTTAATACGTGGCGCAGACTGAACCTTGCCATCTAAAACAATGGCTAATCTTTTACCTACGTTATTGGCGGTAATTTCCGCAAACTTTTTTGCGCCCTCAACATTAAATTCTAAAGCGACTATAGGCTCATTAAATTCACTCTGGGAAAAACGCACAGAGGCATTAGTAAGGGCATCTCCGGTTAAAACTGCTTCCTTTTCTAAAAGCAGGGGCTCGTTCTCTTCCTGGATATATTTAAGTTCATACCCTTCGGGAACATTGCCTCCTATTGCCTCTTTTAATTTCTCAACATTGCTTTCCATAAGCTTAAACTCCAAGAGAGCGGTTCTGCCGATTAATTCGATAGCGCGCTGCCTATCCGTGACACCAGGCAACTGCACCACAATCTCATCTATCCCCTGTTTTTGTATCGTAGGCTCTCTTACGCCAAACTCGTCAATTCTGTTTCTGATAACCTCTAGTGCCCTGTCTGCCGCATCTTCTTTGGCCTCATCTTTGAGGTGGCTGGTATCTATCTTTAGCACAAGGTGCATGCCGCCTTTTAAATCCAAGCCTAGATTTATCCTTTTATCTAAAGGAAAGGCAAAGTAGGCACAGATACCAATAACGGTTAATACAAGAATTATCTTATATAAAAGTTTTCTTTCCATAGGTCAAATTTAATCCTTTAATTTTCTCCTGCGGACTTCTTTTTATAGGCAACGCAGTTCTTTTCTATCTCTATCTTCACGTTATCATCTATTCTTAAAATCAGAGTTTTATCTTTCACATTCACGATAGTGCCGTGGATACCGCTGCTCGTTACAACCTCGTCGTTTTTGTTTAAATTGGATAGCATCTTTTGGTGCTCTTTATCTTTTGTTTTCTGGGGACGGATAAGTAAGAAGTAGAAAATAATAAATATGAAAATTAAAGGAAGAAAATTAACTATGGGGCTAACTGTTGACTGCGGCATCTTTGGCCTCCTGCAATTTTTTAATCAGGCTTTTAATTGTCTGCGAAGCCTGGGCACCGTTTTTTACCCAAAAATCATACCTTTCTTTGTTTAACTTTACAATAGGGGGATTCTTTGTCGGTTCGTAAAAACCCAATTCTTCAATATAGGTGCTATCGCGGCTGCGACGCCCATCAAAAACCGTAATGCGAAAATGCGGCCTCTTTTTAGGGCATTTTCCTATCCTTCTTAAACGTATACGCACTGCCATTTTTGTTACCTCCTTTATTTTGGGCTAATTTGTAATGGCCTCAATCAAGGCCTTGGCTTTATTAACTGACTCCAAATACTCCTTCTGCGGAATTGAATCAGCGACAATGCCTGCACCTGCCTGAATATAAGCAAGATTATCCTTGATGATGATGGTTCTAATCGTTATGCAAGTATCCAGGTTATGTGAAAAACTAAGGTAACCTATGCAGCCTGCATAAGGCCCACGCCTTACATTTTCTAATTCATCGATAATCTCCATAGCGCGAATCTTGGGGCTGCCGGTTACTGTCCCTGCAGGAAAACAAGCCCTTAGGACATCGTAAACATCGTATTTTTTATCTAAACTCCCCCTCACTTCAGTTACCAAGTGCATCACATGCGAGTATCTTTCTACGCTCATAAATTCACTGACATCTACTGTGCCAGACTGACAAACCCTGCCTAAATCATTTCTGCCCAAGTCCACCAGCATAATATGTTCTGCCTTCTCTTTGGTACTATTGAGTAATTCCTGTTCTAATTTTTTATCTTCTTTCTCAGTCTTGCCTCGCCCCCGGGTGCCGGCAATAGGCCGGGTCTCTACCCGCCCTTCTTCGCAACGCACCAGCATCTCAGGAGAAGAGCCTATTAATGTAACATTTTTTAATTTTAAAAAGAACATATATGGCGAAGGATTAAGGCCTCTTAAGTTTCTATAAATGTCAAAAGGTGCCTTGCCTATTTTCTTTTTAAACCTCTGTGACAAAACTGCCTGAATAATATCGCCCTTTTTTATGTAATCTTTGGCTTTCTTTACGATACTGCAGAATTCAGATTTATTATAATTGGAAACCACGCCACCCATAGAATCAGGATTTATCATTTTTTGCAGATTATCCATTTCTTTATTGCTTACTGATTTTATTAAATCCTGATGAATGGACTCTATTTTTTTAACTGCAGCGCGATAAATCTTCTCTTTATTAATCTTTGAAATTCTTGTATTGGCTCCAGGCAATATAGTATTGCTGACAATCTTTATAGTATGATTAACATGGTCAAAAACCAAAATAGTATCGGTTAAGACTAAAACAGAATCCGGCAGTTTTAAATCGTCGGGATTTTTATCTGGTATATCTTCAAAGAACCTTACCATATCATAGCCTATGTAGCCTACCAGGCCACCATAAAAACGCGGCAGCCCTTTGATATCCACAGTTTTGAAATCTTTCATTATAGCCTTGATTTCATCTAAGGGAGTCTTGCAAGTAACAAACCTGCGAGACGTATTTTTTGCCGGATATATCATTTCTATATTTTTGCCTTTGCTTTTAAAAACCAGGGATGGTTTTGTCCCCAGAAAAGAATAACGCGCAATCTTCTCCTGGCCCTCTACAGACTCAAGCAAAAAGGCATAATCGTCCTTTTTTATCTTTAAAAAGGCGGATACAGGCGTATCTAAATCCGCGCTGATTTCCTTATATACAGGTATAATGTTGCCCCTGTTAGATAATTCTAGAAATTCCTTTAAGGAAGGATAGTACATAGTTCATTAACCTTTCAAATTATCTTTCTATAAAAACATGACCTATTACCCGTATGACAGGCTACTCCTGTTTGTTTTGCTTTAATTAAAAGGCAGTCCATATCACAATCATAAAAAATGGATTTAACGTATTGATAACAGCCGGAAGTTGAGCCCTTTATCCAGTATTCTTTTCTTGAGCGCGACCAGAAACAGGTCTTGCCTATTTTCAAAGTCCGCCTTAGTGCCTCTTTATTCATATAGGCAAGCATCAGGACTCCACCTGTCTTATAATCCTGGATTATAGCCGGGATTAATCCGTTTCTGTCAAATTTTAGGTCTTTTATATTAAATTTTATTTTTCTTTTCATAATCTTACAGGGACGCCTTTCTTTTTTAAATACTCTTTAACTTGGGCAATGGAATATTCCTGATAATGAAAAATTGAGGCTGCTAAAGCAGCATCTGCACCTGCTTTAGTAAGAACATCGTAAAAATGCTCTAATTTTCCTGCTCCTCCCGAGGCAATAAGCGGGATATTTACTGTCTCTGTAATGCTCTTTGTTAATGCCAGGTCATACCCGTCCTTTGTTCCGTCATAATCCATACTAGTAAGCAGGATTTCTCCTGCACCTAACTGCGCTGCTATCTTAGCCCATTCCAGCGCATCTAAATCTACAGGCGTCCTGCCTCCGTTGATATAAACCTGCCATTTTTGAGCTTGGAGCTTTTTTGCATCTATTGCCACCACAATACACTGGCTGCCGAACTTCCGGGATGCCTGGTTAATTAAATCCGGATACTTCACGGCAGCGGTATTTATAGACACCTTATCTGCTCCTGCATTCAAAAGGTCTCTGATATCATCTATATTACTGATTCCGCCACCTACGGTAAAAGGCATAAATATATTTTTTGCTACCTTTTCAACCAGATCTATTAAGGTCTTGCGATTCTGAAAACTGGCGGTAATATCCAAAAATACGAGTTCATCCGCCAGACTCTGGTCATAAACCTTAGCTACCTCTACAGGGTCGCCGGCATCCCTTAAGCCTAAAAATTGGACTCCCTTTACGACCCTGCCTTCTTTGATATCTAAACAGGGTATAATGCGTTTGGTCAGCATAAAACTAATTTTATTTTAATTTCTTATAAAGATATCCCCTTAGCAGGTTCCAGGTTTGTCTACCTACTCTGCCGTCAGCTACCAAATTATTTGCTCTCTGAAAAGCCCTTATAGCTTCTCTGGTCTGCCTACCCATCCTGCCGTCTATAGCGCCGGGGTTATAACCTGCATTCTGTAAGGCGATCTGAATCTCTTTTGCTTTTGGACGGGATTTTACTTCTCCTATAACCTTTTTCTTGAGCGCCTTCCTGCCTAACCCTTTTTTTTCTTCACTTGGTTGATTTAAAGTATTTTTCAAACTCTCTATCTCGGCATCCTTTACCTGAAGTTGTGTCTCTAAGGCTAAAATCTGGTTTCTTAGCCCTTGCATCTGAAGGTCATTTTTTTTCCTAGAAGTTGCGCATCCGCTGACTGAAGCAACAAAGAAAATAATAACCCATAATAATATCACCTTTCTCAACATAAGTCCCTCCTTTCTTATGCGATTTTTGAGGCCTGAGGCAAGGTAAACATTCCCTCGTATAATGCCTTACCCACAATCACGCCTATCAATCCCTGATTTTCTAATAACTTAATTCTGTGTATATCCTTCAAAGAAGATATTCCGCCGGAAAGAATAATCTTCATTCCGGTTTCTTTTAATAACTTTTTCGCGTATTTTATGCTGGGGCCCTTTAAAGTCCCGTCCTTTAATGTATCGGTATAAATCATTTGCTTAAAGCCCACCTCTCTTAAAATCCGGCCAAACTCCGATACTCCTTTATTCCTGTAACTTGCCTGCCAGCCCTTGGTTAATATCCGTTCTCCTTTTGCATCAATACTTATAATAACCCTTTCTTTAAATTTACTAAATGCCTTTTTTAAGAAGCCCTTATCTTCTATTGCCTTTGTGCCTAAGACTACCCGCTGAATACCCAAGTCAAGCAATGCTTTTATCATTTCGATTTTTCTTATGCCGCCGCCAAATTGTATAGGCACATCTACATTCCTTACGATATTTTTTACTATATCTAAATTCTTAGGGATACCGCTGAATGCGCCGTCTAAATCCACTATATGTAATAATTCTGCGCCCTGCTTTATCCAATGCTTTGCAGTTTTAAGGGGATTGCGTGAATATACTTTTTTATCAAGCCTGCCCTGAACAAACCTTACTACACAACCGTCTTTTAAGTCTATAGCGGGAATAATTAACATTTTCGTTATAAATAACCTTTGGCTTCGTTCGTGGTGCTTGAAATTTTTTGCCGTCTGCTACGGTTTACTCCTCGTTTCCGCCAGTAGACTTACGTAAGAACAAGCGTGCTCCAACTCGTCGTAATACCTTAAAATTTCTAATGCACGCTCACAAATCCTAAGGCTATTCATATTATAAATTTACAAAATTTTTTATAATCTTAAGCCCGATATTCTGGCTTTTCTCAGGATGAAATTGCACGCCGTATATATTATCCCGCCAAACCATAGACGCAAAATCTATGCCGTAATCCGTCTTAGCAGCAACGACCTTTGTATCGTTGGGCTTGGGATAATAAGAATGGCAGAAATATACATAACCATTATCTGGAATATCTTTTAATAACGGACACTCACTTTTGACTTTTGACAATTGATTCCAGCCCATATGCGGCACTTTCAGGCCCCTTTTCTTATCGAAAAGTTTAACTCTCCCCTTTAATACGGCTAAGCCCGTCGAATCTTCTGCCTCGTCGCTTCCTTCAAACAGAAGCTGCATACCCAAACAAATCCCTAAAAACGGTTTTTTATTCTTTATATATTCGTCTAAAGCCTCAATCAAGCCCTTTCTTTTTAATTCATCCATAGCATCAGCAAATGCGCCCACGCCCGGCAAAATAACTTTATCGGCGTTGCGTATGTCTGCCGGTTTATTGGTAACCCCTGTTTTGGCGCCGCAGGACTCCAATGCCTTTTGCACACTATGAATATTACCCATGCCGTAGTCAATAATCGCAATCATTTAATGAGCGCACAATTTACGAACACGATAGTGTGAGTAAATTGTATGCGCGAATTAATCCTTGACACGTAAAATTCACTTTAAATGTCGTCGTTTTCGTGTCAAGGACAAGTTCGGGCTGATAAGTTATGTCATTGACATTATTATTAATATATGGCTCCATAACTTATGTCCTCTCTTAATCAATTATACCTTTGGTGGAAGGCACGCCTTTTCTGCGCGGGTCAATTTGCGTTGCAAGGTCTAAAGCTATACCTAAGGCCTTAAAGACAGGCTCTAAGTTTGTATGTAAATCGGGATTTACGGTGGTAATGCCGATATTCAAATTCATGCCTATTCTTTTTGCAAGAGCCTCAAAAAAATGATTAGCATATTCAAAAGAATAACCGTCATCGTTTTTATATTTAGAGAGTTTCGGATCTCCAGAAATGCCGGTAAAAAAACCTCTTCCGCTTATATCCACAATTACGTTGGCGACTACGTCTTCCATGGGGGCGTTGGCTGAACCAAACCTTTTAATCCCTCTTTTATCGCCGAGCGCTTTCTTAAAGGCATCCCCTAAAACAATGCCGATGTCTTCGTTAGTATGATGAATATCGACTTTCAAGTCTCCTTTGGCGGCAATATCCAAATCGAATAAACCGTGAAAGGTAAACAATTCCAGCATATGATCCAGTATGCCTATGCCGGTATCAATCTTTGCCTTGCCGCTGCCGTCAATATTCAATTTTACGGTTATATCCGTCTCTTTTGTTTTTCTTTTTATGGTTGCAGTCCTCTTTTCCATTTATGATCTCCTCGACCTTAAACTCGACCTTAAACTTAATATTTATTCAAATCTTACTTTAACCGAATCCAAATGCTTACTCAGCCCTTCAATTCCGGCAATCTTCTCTAAAGGCTCTTTGATTCCCTCCAGCGCTTTCTTGGAATAACTGATAACGTGATTAGTCTTGATAAAGTCAGATACCGATAATCCCGAGAAGAATCTGGCAGTCCCACCCGTCGGTAAAACATGGCTGGGCCCGGCAACATAATCTCCCACTGCCACAGGGCTATAAGGCCCTAAGAATATAGCACCCGCATTTCTTATGCCCTTCATTAATTTTTTCGGATTTTGCACCAGGATTTCCAGATGTTCAGGCGCAATTTTATTCGTAATCTCCACTGCCTGTTCCAGATTCTTGGTCAGTATAATAAAACCGTTGATATCACCATTTTGAGATTTTATCTCTTTGGCTAAACTCTTAGAATTGGTAATCAATATGCTTAAGCCTTTTGCATGTTCTGTTTGCGCTCTCAGATCAGCAGTAATAAACCTTGGGTCGCTGTAGCGGTTAGCAATAATTACTAATTCCGTCGGACCGGCAATCATATCAATATCTACTATGCCAAAAACCTGCCTCTTTGCCTCGCTTACATAAATATTACCCGGCCCTACAATCTTATCCACGCGCGGTATTGTCTTTGTGCCATAGGCTAATGCAGCAATACCCTGAGCACCACCCACACGATAAATCTCATCCACTTTTAAAAGGTTAGCTACTACCAGTATATGCGGATTGATATAACCTTTTTTATCCGGCGGACTAATCAAGATTATCTTCTTTACACCTGCCATCTTTGCCAAAAGGACGGTCATATAAACCGTAGAGACCAGCGGCGCAGTCCCTGCAGGTATATAAATGCCCACCTTATCTAAAGGCGTATAGTTTTGACCCAGAATAACCCCATCCGCATTCTTTATTCTCCAGGACTTTTTAATGGTCTTGCGATAAAACCTGTTTACGTTTTCAATTATTACTTTTAGGCTTGCGACAAAATTCGGGCTGATGCTCTGGTAAGCACCGCTAATCTCTATTTCAGAGACCTTTAACTGCCGGACAGATAGCTTGACACCGTCGAACTTTTTGGTATATTTTATCAGCGCCTCATCGCCAAAAAGACGCACATCTTCAATGATGCGCCTTACTTTCTCTTCGATAAACCCGCGCCTCATAGAACTGCGGTTATAAATCTTATCTAATTTTTTACTGGTAAAACGTATGATTTTCATAGGAAAATTAAATACCTCTGATTATTTCTTTTAATTTTTCAAAGGCCGCGGGGAAATTCTGAGGCTTATTGCCTCCTGCCTGGGCAAAATCCTTCCTTCCTCCGCCGCTGCCGCCGATTAACTGGGATACCTCTACAATCAGTTTTGTGGCATCCAGGCCGCGCTCAACCAATTCAGGAGTTATACCTATCACCAGCAGCGCCCTGTCTTTGTCTTTTGAGCCTAAGGCAATAACGGCATTGCCTGTTTTTTGCTTGATTAAATCTACGGTCCTGCGTAATAAATCCATATCCGCATTTTCAAATATATGGCTGATAAGACATGTAGCGTTTATATTCTGTGCGTCTTGAATCAACGTATCCAAAGAATTTCTTATTATATCAGATTTCTGCAGATTTAGTTGTTTTTCTAATTCTTTTATACGGGACAACCTTTTTTCTAATTCTGCCTTTATATTCTGAACAGGCACATTTAAACTGGATGAAATATCCGCAATAATGTTTTCCTGCTCTTTTATTATCTTATAAGCTGCCACCCCGGTTACTGCCTCTATCCTTCTTATGCCAGAGGCAACAGAGCCCTCCTGGACTATTTTGAAGATGCCGATCTGGCCCGTAGAATCTAAATGAGTGCCGCCGCATAATTCACGAGAAAAATCAGCGATGGAAACTACCTTTACCTTAGCCTCGTATTTCTCACCGAAAAATGCTAATGCGCCCTGCCTCTTGGCGGTTGCCAAAGGCATACCTTTGGTATCAAGGCTGTGATTATTGATTATATAGTTATTTACTGTCTCCTCAATCCTATCCAATTGGGACTTATCTATATCTTTAAAATGCGTGAAATCAAAACGTAACCTATCCTGCGCAACTAATGAACCCTGCTGCTGTACATGTGCGCCCAAGACTTTTCTTAAGGCTACCTGCAAAAGATGGGTGGCAGTATGGTTTCTGGCAATAGAAAGCCGTCGCTCTGTATCTATTTTAGATAATATAATATCGCTCTTCTTGAAACTTCCCTCTTTAACCTTACCCGTATGTATGATTACCTTACCTGACTTCTGGGTATCCAGAACATCAAATATGCTCTTTCCTTTTATAAACTCACCCCTATCTCCAACCTGTCCGCCTGACTCAGGATAAAATACGGTCTTATCCAGGATTATTTTTGCCTCATCGCCTTTATTTATCTTTTTTGCCTCTGCATTATCCTTTATAATCTTTAAAATCTTGGCCTTCGTGGAAAAATCTTGGTAGCCTAAAAATTTGGTCTCTTTGACCCTTAAGTGTAAATCCTTAACATTAAATACATCGCCTTTCATTGCGCTCTGCGATTTCGAACGGTTCTTCTGATTTTCTAATTGTTTATTAAATTCTTCGCTAAATTTCTTCTCATCAAATTGTTCAATTTTTATATGTTTTTTTATCCAACCGGTCGTTAGTTCTAAGGGTATTCCATAAGTGTCGTAAAGACTGAAAGCAGCTACGGCGAGACTGCTACCAGTAGTAGCAGCAATTAAATTAATCTCATTAGGATTAGTTGCTTTCTGTATAGAATCTACATGCTTGGTTAATATTGGACCGTTAGTCTCTTCTAATATTGGTCCACTTCCTTCTAAAGTAGCAATAAAATTCTTCTCCTCGGCCAAAATAACCTCGGAAATATTTTCTCTGCGTTTATCTAGCTCTGGATAAGGCTGTTTCATAATCTCCGATAATACCGGCACCAACTTATACAAAAACGGATTCTTTATTCCCAGCGTCCTTAAATGCAGGATGCTTTTGCGGATGATTTTTCTGACCACATAGCCTCTGGCCTCATTAGAAGGCAGAACACCGTCGTATATGGCAAATACCACGGCACGCAGGTGATCAGTAACTGCATAAATCAGTTCCTTTTGGCTTGAGGCTTGAGGCTTAAGAGCCGAGGCTATTTCTTTAATTATCGGTTGAAATAAATCCGTTTCAAAGTTGCTATATACTCCCTGCATTACCGCAGCCAACCTCTCCAAACCCATACCAGTATCAATATTTTTCTTAGGCAAGGGTTCTAATATCCCGCCCTCTTTGCGGTTAAATTGTGTAAATACCAGATTCCAGACCTCTACAAACCTGCCGCAGTTACAGGAAGGATTACAGTCAGACCTGCCGCAGCCCGTGTTGCTGCCCTGGTCAAAAAATATCTCAGAACAGGGCCCGCATGGCCCATTAGGGCCTTTTTGTTTTGCCTCTGATGGCCAGAAGTTTTCTTTATCGCCTAATTTTATAATCTTATTTTCCGGTATTTTTATCTTATCTTTCCATGCCTTGTATGCTTCATGGTCATCTTTATATATGGAAACCCACAGGCGCCCCTTATCAATCCTTAGTTCCTCAGTCAAAAAATCCCAGGCAAAATCAATTGCCTCTTCCTTAAAATAATCTCCGAAGGAAAAATTTCCCAGCATTTCAAAAAAAGTATGATGCCCGGGGGTTTTACCTACCTTATCCAAATCATCGGTGCGCAGGCAACGTTGGGCAGTGGCTGCGCGCCTAAATTCAGAAACATAACCTAAGAATTCTTTTTTAAACTGATTCATGCCTGCAGGCGTAAACAATACTGTGGGGTCATCCTTAGGAACTAAAGAATCGCTTTCCACAATCTTATGTTTTTTGGATTTAAAGAAATCTAGGAAATTCTTTCTTAAGATATCCGCTTTCATAATTGCCCAACCACATCAAAGACTATTTCCGCAGAAAAACCGCGGCGCAGAAGATAGTCCAGAATACGCCTCTTTGCTTTTAGGGGCTCAATCCCTTTTAATTTACTAATCTTTGCCTTGGCAATCGCTTTTACTATATCCTCCTCAGCATAATCCTTTTTTATCTGGTCAATCTGGCTGTCTATTATTTCCTTATCTACGCCTTTTACCTTTAATTCTGCCCTAAGCCTCCTTAAACCCAGGGGCCTTTTGATGCGCGACTGAATCCAGGCCTTGGCAAAATAATTATCGTCGATAAATTCCTTTTCTTTTAGAAACGCTATAGTATCATTTATTATTTCTTCGTTGAATTTTTTATTTTTGAGACGCTGGTAAATTTCTTTTTCGCTACGCGGCCTGAATTTAAGCAACAGAAATGCGTAGTTCTTTGCTTTTTTTATTTCGTCTGTGCTTTTATTCTTCACCTTTAACTATAAAGTAACCGCGCGAAGTTCTAATCAAGGCATTGCCTTTTAAGGCTTTAGTTATTTTTTGATAATCGGAAATATTCTTAACTGCCTGTTTATTAATTTCTAATATCACATCGCCGGGGATTACCCCTGCGTCATCTGCCGGGCTGTTGGAGTCAACATCTGTCACTACTATTCCTGTTTTCTCCTCAATCCTAAAACGTTGCACATTCTGGAGGGTTATATCCTCAACCCCTAATCCCCGCCATTTCCCAGATTCCACATAAGAACTCACCTGCTCTAAATCCTGCGGCCTTTCGCCAATCTCTACATCTAAGGTTAACTCTTTTTTGTCTCGGATTACTAATACCTTTACTTTACGGCCAACCTCGGCTTTACCCACGGCATTTAACAATTCCCTGACGTTATTGACGGTTTTATTATCGAACTGCCTTATACAATCGCTTTCCTTAATTCCTCCCTTTTGCGCAGGGCTATTTTCTAATACCTTGGCTACTAAAACGCCGTTTTTATCCGGCAGGCCAAAATACTTTACTAAATCATCGGTTAAGTCCTGCACAGTTACACCCAGCCAGCCATAAAGTATTTTCTTTCCTTCAATTAGCCGAGAGATGACTCTTTTGGCATTATTTATAGGTATGGCAAAACCTATGCCTTGATATCCGCCGCTGGTGGAAAATATTGCCACATTAATACCCACTACTTCGCCTTTAAGATTAACTAACGGGCCGCCGGAATTACCCGGATTTATAGCAGCATCGGTTTGAATTAAATCATTATAGTCTCTGTCGCGAGAAACCGTCCTGCCTAAAGAGCGATGCAGGGCACTAATAACACCGGCGGTTACTGTGGGCTCGGGGTTCTGCATGGCAAAACCAAAAGGATTGCCAATAGCTACTACCCACTGCCCAATTTTTAAATTATCCGAATCCCCTAAATTAGCTACCGGCAGATTACGCGCATTTATCTTTATAATAGCAATGTCTGAGCGTACATCTACTCCCTTAACTTCTCCTTTAAATTCTCTGCCGTCAGGTAACCTTACACTTATCTTATCCGCTCCGCCGATTACATGTTCATTGGTTAAGATATAACCCTCAGGGTCAATAATTGAGCCTGAACCCAGACCTATCTGTTTGTATTCCCGTTCCGGCATCTGGCCAAAGAAATCATCAAAGAACCTGCGCAAGGATTCGTCTCCTCCAAAAGGCGACGCACCGAAAGGATTACTAGAATAGCCCCTGCCGCCCTTAATGCGTGCAGTATGTTCTGTGCTTATGGATACCACTGCTTTGCCTGTGACACCAGCCACATTGATTATCGCATCTTCCATCCTGAATCCCTCAAAAGAAGGGGTTGGCTCTGGTTTTGTGTTTTGACTCTGCGCTGATGGAAGACCAATGACCAGACCGATTAAAAGCGCTGACCCGAAAAACAATCCTTTTCTTTTCATTTAACCTCCACCTCCTATATCTATCAACCTAGGCTAATTTTTTTCCTTACCTCTTTTTCAATATCTTCCTGTAACTTGGGTTTTTCTTTTAATAATTTTATGACTGCGTCTCTGCCCTGGCCAAGTTTTTCATTTCCAAAGGAAAGCCAGGTCCCTGATTTCTCAATGACTCCGATATTAACGGCTGCGTCTATGACACTGCCGGTCTTGGCTAAGCCTTCATCGTGCAGGATTTCGAATTCTGCCACCTTAAAAGGCGGAGCAACCTTGTTTTTCACCACTCTTGCCCTTACCCTTCCACCGATAACGCTATCACCGACTTTTATAGAACCTATCCTTCTTAAATCCAATCTCACTGAGGCGTAGAATTTTAAAGCCCTTCCACCGGTAGTGGTTTCGGGAGAACCGAACATCACCCCGATTTTTTCTCTTAGCTGATTAATAAATATAACACAGGTGCGCGATTTACTTATAGCAGCAGTCAATTTTCTTAAAGCCTGAGACATAAGCCTGGCCTGTAAACCCATATGCGCATCACCCATCTCGCCTTCTATCTCAGCACGCGGAGTAAGCGCAGCCACAGAATCAATCACAATCAAATCCACGGCATTTGAACGCACCAAGGTCTCGGTAATCTCTAATGCCTGCTCTCCGGTATCCGGCTGCGATATGAGCAGGTCATCTAAATTCAGTCCCATAATTTTGGCATAAGTAGAGTCAAAGGCATGCTCTGCATCTACAAAAGCAGCTACCCCGCCTTTTTTTTGAATTTCTTTTATTACACTTAATGTAAGCGTAGTCTTACCTGAGGCCTCAGGTCCAAATACCTCAATGACCCTGCCACGCGGCAGGCCACCTATACCTAAAGCCCAATCCAAAGTAAGCGCGCCCGTAGGAATAGCATCCACATCAGCTTTTACCTGGCCTCCTAATTTCATAATCGAGCCTTTGCCAAATTGCTTTTCTATCTGCAGCAGCGCTAATTCTAAGGCTTTCTTGCGGTCAGAAAAATCTTTGGGTTCTTCTAAAGCTTTTGATTTTTTTTCTTGCGACATAGCAAACCTCCTTTTAGAGTAGACACTAATTATATCTTAGCAAAAACTTTCTGTCAAACACAAAAACTATTTTTCTTTTCCTAAAAATATTCTGCCCACAAGAAACTTCGTCCGCCAACAAAGTTGGCTGAACTTAAGAACTCTTCCTTGCGAAGTTTCAGTGGTTAGGAAAGTTTTATACTTTCCTACACCATAAAAAATCTCTCCTTTCTACTATTAATAGACGTATAGGTGAGGAAAATCTAACTTAAAAATATGAGAAGAATACGAAGGGTTGACATTTGGGCTAAAATATGCTAAATTTAATACCATATGGAAGAACTAATCAAATCCAAACAAGAACTTGAGCGCACCAAAACCGAGCTGGCCATACTCTACGAAGTCTCCAATGCTATGCGCACCACCCTAAAACTCGATGAGATTCTATATATTATTTTAACCGGCGTAACTGCGCATACCGGCTTGGGCTTTAACCGGGCACTGCTTTTTCTGGTAAATGAAAAAGAAGCCCTTATTGAGGGAAAGATGGGCATCGGCCCGGAAACCGTCGAAGAAGCCAACCGCATCTGGAGACAGATAGAACTGGAAAAAATGGATTTGGACGACCTAATTAATGTCTATAAAATCTCTGACAGTGCGCTTGAATCGGGTTTCAACCGGCAGATAAGGCACTTAAAGATTTCCCTAAAGGAGAATAACGACTCATTACTTGCCTTAGGGATATTAGAGGGTATGCCGCTGCATCTTACCAAAGAAACCATAGAAAATTACAAGAACGACCCCCTCATACAGACTCTTAATGCCGAGGAATTAGTCGTTGTTCCTTTAAAGGCAAAGGATAAGATAAATGGCATAATCCTGGCTGACAATTTCATCACCAAAAAACCCATTACCAAGGAAGACATACGTATGCTGATTATGCTGTCCAACCAGGCGGGTCTAGCCATAGAGAACGCCCAACTTTACGAAAAAACCGTCATCCGCACCCACTCGGATTCACTTACCGACCTTTTCAATCACGGCCATTTTCAGTACCTGTTACAAACTGAATTAGAAAAGGCAAAGGCTACCCATAAACCCCTTAGCCTAGTTATGCTGGATATTGACGACTTTAAAGTTTATAACGATAAATTAGGCCATCAGGCAGGAGATGATATTTTGAAAGACCTGGCTGGCTTGCTAAAAAACCAATCCCGGAAAATGGATTTTGTCTGCCGTTACGGCGGCGAGGAATTTACCATAATCCTGCCCCAGACAAACAAGAAAGAGGCGTTTTTAATTGCAGAACGTCTCAGGCAGGATATCCAAAATTACTCTTTCGTTCACGAAGAGATACTTCCGAATAAAAGATTAACGGCAAGTTTAGGTCTGGCTTCTTTTCCCGAAGACGGTGCTTTGCCTTCAGAATTAATCGCCTCATCCGATAAGGCCCTATATCAGGCAAAGCAAAAAGGAAAGAACAATACCTGCGGCTAAACCGGTTCAGCAACCGCCTCTCTCTCCTCTTTAGGTTTTTCTTTATCTGAAAACTTTACCGAGACAATCTTAGAAACCCCTGATTCCGCCATCGTAATCCCATACATCACATTGGCATTGACAATAGTCTTTTTGTTATGGGTTATCACAATGAATTGAGAAGTTTTAGAAAAATCCTGCAACAGGCGGCTGAATCTATCCACATTTGCCTCATCCAAAGCCGCATCTATTTCATCCAATACGCAAAACGGCGAAGGCTTAATTTTAAATATGGCAAATAGCAATGCTATGGCAGAAAGCGATTTTTCTCCGCCGGAAAGCAAAAGCACATTCTGCAGTTTTTTACCCGGCGGCCGGCAGATAATCTCAATGCCGGATTCCAGAGGGTCCTGCTCGTCAATTAAAAAAACTTGCGCGTCTCCTCCGTTAAAAAGCAGCCTGAAGTAATTGCGGAATTCTTCGCGTATCTTCTCAAATGTCTCCAGAAATAACTTTCTGGTGGTACGGTTAATCTTGAGTATCGCCTCGTGCAGTGAGTCCTTTGCCGAGAGCAAATCATTCTGCTGCTGAACTAAAAAATCATAGCGTTTTTTCAATTCATCGTATTCCTCAATAGCCACTAAATTCACAGTGCCGTAAGAATCTAATTTTTCTTTTAGTTTCTGAATCTCATTTGTAAGCTGACTCTCTGAAAATTCCTGCGTAACCTCGCTTACCGTATCCAGGTCGGTTTTATAGGCCTGCAGTATTCTTTCTGTTATGCTCAAAATCTTAAAATCCACTTCCTTGGCCTGCATCTGTAACTGGTATGCATTATTCTTAAAAACATCCAATTCTTTTCTGTCTGTATCTATTTTTTTCGTTATCTGGCTTAGCTGCTGCGAGTTTTCCTTATGTTTTGCTTCTGTCTCATTCAGGCATTCTTTTTGATTCTGCAAATCATCCTGCCTCTGTTTAATCTCTGATTCCAGGTCCTTAATCTCTGATTCCAGTGATACCTGTTTTTCGCTGGCCTGCTTTTCCTGATTCTCTAAATTCAAGATGCCTTCCTTATCCTGATCGTATCTTTCCTCCAATGCCCCAACCGCAGCCTCATCGGAAACAGTGCGTTTATTCAAGGTTTCTAACTCGGTCTTGGCCTGTGTAGTCACTACTAAAACCTTCTCCTTTAAGTTGCTATTTAAAGTAATGTTATTCTGTTCAGAGGATATAAGGTCTTCGCTATCCTTCTGTTCTTTTTCTAAAACAGATAATTGAGACTGAACCTGGGCCAGTTTCTCCTGCAATACCGATAATTCTTTGTCTACATCGGATAATTCTAAAACCACAATATCTTCTTCTTCTTTTATTTTATTGAATTGTTCCAGGATGGTCTGATGAAAGGCCTTTTTGTTCACCAGCGCCATCTCCTGATTACGCCTTTCCTCCTGCATAGCCTCTACAGACTTATTCAGCTGGGAAATGCGGTTCTCTCCTGCTGTCTTGCTATTTTTTAGGGAATTTATCTGAGCCTCTATTTGCTCTATGCGGCTGTTAATCTTGCGGCTATCCAAATCAATGGGCTTTGCCTCGCCTGATAATTTCAAGCTATCCAGATAGCCCTTAACCTTTATTACCAAGGCACTTATTTTTTCTGAAGGCGGCTTATCCAGATGTATTACCACATCCATTGATTCGCCGATGTCATCATATTTTGTCTTTAATTTTTCCACAAATTCTTTCTGGGATAATAAAGTTAATTTCTGTTTCTCCAGATCCTCTAATTCCTTATTAATCTTAGCTAAAGATGACCGTTCCTGTTCTAATTCCTGTTTTAATTGGGAGATTGCCAGGGATAAATCCTGAAAATTCTTCTCCAGGCCTTTTAACTCCTGCGTTATGCTGCTAAGACTATCCTGGGCAACGGTTTTTTCTTCTGCGACCTTTGCGCCCTCAATCTCCAGCCTTTTTTTCCGCGCCAGACACGCCTGCTCCTTAGCCATCAAATCCGTAACATCATTTTTGACATTGGTTAATTTAGTCACCAAATCCATAATGCTCCTCTTGGATTTGGCGATATTCTCCAGAGAAGTCTTTACGCAGGAATTGATATTATTTAGTTCGCCTTCCTTTTCTTTTAATAGCGTACTTTTCTCTGTGATGTTTTCCTTTATACTGCTACAGTCCTGTTTTGCTTTATTTAATCTCTCCTCATCCGCAACCAGCCTTTTCTGCATCTGCTCAATCTGTGTGTGAAGATATTTTTTGCTGGAATCCAATTCGGTTATCCTCTCCTGATTAACCTTTATGCGCTCCCTGTTTCTTAAGACCGAATTGTCTATGTTGGTTATGTTTTCTTTTATACTCTTTAAATTATCTTCCAAGCCCTTTAATTCTGCCTGACAATCACTGATTTTGGATTCCTCTTCTTGAATTATATTTAAAAACTGGGCTTGCTTACCCTGTAGTTCTCTTAATTGCCCTGTTAGTTGGTCTTTCTGCCCTTGCGATGAATTTTTCTGCAAGATAGCCAGATTAATCTCCTTTGATTTTAAATCCTCAAATACCTCTTTGTACCTGCGCGCCTTGTTTGCCTGGCGCTCTAAAGAGCCAATCTGGCGTTTTACCTCGGTAATAATGTCGTTAACGCGGGTAAGGTTCTGTTCTGTTTCTTCTAATTTTCTCAAGGCTTCTTTTTTCTGTATTTTGTATTTGACAATACCGGCTGCTTCATCAAATACCAGGCGCCTGTCTTCGGGTCTAGCACTTAAGATAAGGTCGATTTTACCCTGTTCCACCAAAGAATAACCTTCTGCTCCGATTCCTGTGCCGCTTAATATATCCAGTATATCTTTAAGCCGCACTACGGTTTTATTGAGCAGATATTCGCTTTCACCTGAGCGGAAAATCCTGCGGGTAATCACCACATCCTCATGCTCAACGGGAAAGAACCTATTAGTATTATCAAAAGCCAGAGTAACCTCTGCCATACCCAAAGGCTCTTTGGAATCTGTGCCGTTAAAGATAACATCCTCCATCGCAGACCCGCGCAATGCCTTGGCTGACTGCTCTCCCAAAACCCAACGAATCCCGTCGAAAAGATTGCTTTTACCGCAGCCGTTTGGACCGACTACCGCAGTAATACCCGGCTCAAAGTGCAAGGTGGTCTTGTCAAGAAACGATTTAAAGCCCACTAATTCTAACTTTTTAAAGTACATAGCCGCTACTCCTTTGTCTTGGGTTTAGTGGCATCCGATAATTTATTTAAAAAATCTTTTATCTCTTTGGTATGCTTAAGAACCCTTCTGGCGTTATCTTCGGTCATATTTTCACCGTCTAAAACTGTTGAGCCAATAATTAAATTAATAGCGTAAAGGTCATTATTGATATGATGATTAAGGAGTTCCCAAATAAGGGGGTGCACGGTTATATTCTTTTGTTTTATCGTTTCATAAACCTCTGCTTCGTTCGGTAGAGGATTAGCCATTTAGCTTACCCCCTTTCTTATTCAGTTGCTTTACCAATCTATTTACCCATTTGGAGAGTTCATTTATAGTTAAAGGCTTGGTAAGGTATGCCACTGCACCAATGTGCCTTGCCTCTCTTATCCTTTCTTCGGCTTTATCCCAGGTAATCATTGCGCAGCGGCACTGCGGCAGCAATCCCCTTATCTTTCTTAAGGCCTGAAAACCGTTCATTCCTTTTTTAAGGTAAATATCCAAAAGCGCAATGTCAGGCTTGGCCTTTCTGGCTATTTTTATTGCCTCCTTGCCTGAAAGAGCAGTATAAACAGTAAATCCCCTCTTTCTAAAAAGAACCCCCAGAAACCTGCAGATATCTTTTTCATCGTCAACGATTAAAAGCTTTATCTTTTTGCTAACCATCCAATCCCCCTTTCAGCCCGTATTTAATACAGGCATCCTTTAGCGCATTGTGCAGACGCTGAATCGTCTCCTTTATAGGATATCGCTCATCACGCAAATCCGGCGGCATCTCTATAAACTTAATGCCTCTTCGGATTAATGCCTCGACTTCCTCCCATTTTATGGCAGGGTCGCCAAAAAGAATTATCTCTTTGGGCGGATGAGGAAGTTTCATCAGAGTAGTTCCGAATTCTCCTAACAGTCCTACCAAAGCCACATCCATAAGAATTATATCAGGTTGAAATTTCTTAAGCTGCTCTAATTGTGCCATCCCGGTTTCCAATACTTCATAATTGCCTCTGCAGGTTTCTGGGTTAGAAAAATAATCCTTAACTAAGCTGGAAATTAATAAGCGCGGGCTGACAACCAGAATGCGGGTTTTATGTAACGGTTCTTGCCTAATAGCAACCGGCAGCTGTTCAGGTATAGCAGGTATCTCTTCGGATAAGAGCTGCTCTACGGCCCTCGTCAAATCTTCAATTAAAAGCGGCTTGAGAAAAAACGCGTCGTAGCCAATACTGTCAACTCTCTGCTTATATTCTAAGTCATAGGCAGTCATTACAATCACTTTGGTACGCGGATAATCCCGGCGCAGGTATGTTAATAGACGGATGCCGTCTACTTTGGGAAGCTTTATGTCTAAGAGCACAAGGTCAAGTCTCTCATTTTCTATTATCTTCAGGGCTGCCTCGCCGTCCTCTGTTTTAAATATATGGTAGCCCCGGCTGCGAAAGAATCCCTCTAAAGTATCTGTGACAAACTTTTCATCATCCACAATAAGGATTTTTTTGGGCATCTTATTCTTTAGTTCTGGGTTTTCCCGTATCTGGGTCTATTGTCTTATAAATCGTATCTTTAAGTTGCACTAAAACCTTTTCTGCTCCCATAACCTGCTGCTCTAATTCGCCAAATCTCTTTATAAGCATACCTTTTATTCCTTGCGGCAAGGGATTATCTTTGGATTTTTGTTTTAATATCTCCTTAGTTACCCCCGCCCCCACACTAATCTTATTATGCCAATTTCCTATCTCATGAAATAACTCTCTAATCGTTGCCATACCCCTTCCTTTCTTTTAACTAATGATAAACAATAATTTTATGTTCTTGCTTCCGCGTGCTGAAAATTTTCGCCGTCTGCTACGGCTTACTCCTCGTTTCCGCCAGTAGACTTACGCAGGGCAGGCGTGCTCCAACTCGTCGTAAATCCTTGTAGACATTTGCCGAAAATTTTCTAATGCACGCTCCAGCAAAGACCATAAAATTCATATTTAAAACTTTGCCAAAAGCGCCTCAATCTCCGCCAAAACTATCGGCTTATAAATTACCTCATCCGCGCCTATTTTGCGCAACCTATTCTCCACTGCCTCATCATAATAAGCAGTAACCATCACGAATTTCATCTTAGGATATTTTGCCTTTGCCTTCTCTAAGATTTTATCTCCGTCTATATCCGGAAGCCTGTAATCGCACAGAATTATATCAGGTATTGCTTTCTCTATCATATTCAATGCAGCCTGCCCGTCTCCTGCCTTATAAACCTCATAGCCAAACATCTCCAAGCCCCTGGCAAAATCATTCACAAATTCAAATTCATCATCCACAATCAAAACCTTTTTCTTCATGCTCTTCAAGCTCCTTTAGGAAACTCCAATATAAAAGTTGTTCCTATGCCTGTCAGGCTATTAAAAGAAATCTCGCCCCTGTTCCTCCAGACCAATTGCCTGACAATGGAAAGCCCTAAGCCGGTTCCTCCCTTGGGCCCTTTAGTAGTAAAAAATGGCTCAAAGATTCTATTTTTTTTCTCCTCAGGAATACCTTCGCCTGTATCCTGTATTTCAATGCGCACCTTAGAATCCTGCGTGGTTAATCCCTTGACGGTAATTACACCGGTTTCTTCAATTGCCTGAGCAGCATTACGGATGAGATTAAAGAATATCTGTTGCATCTCCCGCCGGTCTGCTAAAACCTGCGGCAAATCAAGAGGCATAATTTTATCTATCTTTATCCTTTCTAATTCTAAATCATGGCTGACCACTGCAATAGCCTCATCTATCTCTTCAGGAACATTGACTAATTGCGGCTTGAATTCTTTGGAGGGTTTGGCAAAATTAGAGAGCCTGCGCGTAATATCGGCAATGCGGTTGGTTTGCGAGAGGGTATCGTTTAGTATATTTCTACACTCCTGTATAATCTCATCCCGCGACATATTATTATAAAAGCCGCGCTCAATACCCACAAGAAAAACCTGTATCTTGGTATTGATGATATTTAAGGGATTGCCGATTTCATGGTAAATTCCCGCAGCCATAGTACCGATGGCAGCGCGTCTTTCTGACTGGGCTGCTTCGGTAATTAGTTGGGCATTGCTTATGGCAATGGATTCGGTTCTGGCTAAGTCCAAAAGCACCTCTAAATCCTCTTTGGTATATTCCTCATCTGACTTCTTTTTACCTAATGAGATAAAGCCAATCAAATCATTATGTAGCATAAGCGGTAAGACCACCAAGGCCTTAAGTCTAGCCATTTCACCGGCAATCTCAGGGCTTACGCCAATAATCCCATCTATTTGTTTGATAACTGCGGGGTCTTTGCTGGTCTTTAAGAAGGTAACCAGCCTAGAATCTGAACTAAAAGTTATACTTTTATCCTCTAAACCAGAGGCATTGTAGAGTTGGTATTTATCCTCTGCCTTATTTAAGATAAAGATAGCTGAAGTGTAAGGGTGCAGGGTTTGGTCTAAGAGCTTTAAAGTAGAGCTGACTACCTCATCTAAGTTTAAGACCATAATTACCTCATCAATAAAGGCCTTTAAGATTTGCTTGTATTCGTATTTCTTCTGAAAGAGGAATTTGTCGGTAGAATTAACCAGCCAGGTCTCAAGTGGCCGCAGGAAGATGGTAATGATGAGTGCGCTTACCGCCAGAGAAATAATACTGTTGCCTCCGATAAGGCGGGATACCAAGAGCGTAATAGTCACAAATACCCCAAAGGCAAACACAAACATCCCGGCAAAGACAAGCGTCTTCTTGATGATGACTTCGATTTCCATTAGTTGATGCCGGACAATGGCGTAAGTAAGGATAAAAATGTATATTATTACAAAATAATTACCTATCGGGGGGATTCGTATATTCATTGGGGGGAAAAAAGTAGTGAGCCCCCCAGCAAAGCCGATTAACGCAGCCGATAATACATATTTCAACTGATTACGTTTCTGTAAGGCAGCTTGCTTTATGCCCTTCCACAAAAGAATATGGGCATAAATTAGATAAAACGCATAAAACAGAAGAAAAAAATTGTAAATAAAGCCTACTCTTGGCAAGTAATTAATCCCTGTTTCTGTGGCAGGAAACATATACTTCCTAAATAAGTAAGTAAAATTTAATACAAAGAATATCAAACTCAGAAAATAGCCGAGAAGAACAATATTTTTTTTGCTATCTTTGGTGCCTAAAATGGCAACAATGAAATGAAAAAAAGTTGATGGTATGAAGACTGACCCACAATAAAGAAAGCGATCCCAAAATAGACCTTCGCTAGACGATGAAGACTTTGCTAAATTAGCAAGACCAAAACTCCACAGCGATACGCTCAACATAACTAACATAAATTGCCTATTCACTGTATTTCTATAGTTCTTGCTGTAGACGAATAGCCCCATAATAAAACTTACGATGGCTGTTATAAAGGACGATAACCAAAAATAATTCATTTTTAATTAAATATCAATATTGGCCAACTATTTATCGCCGCTACTCTCTTGAGTAACTTATCTGGATTGACTACGTTGGGATAAGTAACTAATTTAAGAAAGCTCAAATCTGAGATATGATCTGTGTAGGCGTAACTATTTTCTAAAGAAAAACCGTGCTTCTCAAGGAACTCTTTGACTACCTTAACTTTATTTTCCCCATAAAGTATCAGGTTAGAAACTTCGCCTGTAAGTCTTCCATTTTTCTCTTCGAGTACAGTGGAAATATAATATTCTATTCCAATGTGGTTTTTTATAACTTCTGCAAGCAAATTTATTGTTCCGGATATTAAAACAACCTCATCACCATTCTTCATATGTTGTCTTAAGATCTCCATGGCTTCTGGGTAAAACAAACATTTAAGTTCACTTTCAAAAAAATCGCTTATTAACGCCTTAGTTGCGTTAACATCCCAGTCTTTAAATGCTCTATAAACCTTTTTCCTGATAGGTATTACATCTTTTAGTAAGGAGATCTTCCACAAAAAGAATAAGATATAAATCTTTACCAGAAAAAGGAAAGAAACTTTTCTTTTTTTAAACAAATATTTCATTAAGAACTGCTGAGATTGTCCTTTTATAAGGGTGTTATCTAAATCGAAAAATACTATTCTTTTCATTCTGGATATTCCTGATCTATCAATTCAGCTATTTGCCTCATTATGGTATTTGTAATATATAATAAAGTATTTTGGGCCTTGTCTTTGTTATAAAGTTCAGAAAAAGATAGAGGTTTACCTATTCGTATTTCGCATCTCCTAGCAAATTTAGGAAATTTATCAAGCCTAGACCAAAGTTCATATGTGCCTTTTATCCCTACAGGTAAAACTGGAGCCCCTGAAGTAAGGACTATCTTTGCTATGCCTGTATGGGCTTTCCTTAACTTTCCTGTAGCGGAACGAGCTCCTTCAGGAAAAACCCCCAAAACTTTTCCTCTTTGTAACAATTTCATAGTATCCTGGTAAGTATTGGTTTTAGCAAAGTTTTCCCTATCCACTAAGATCTGATCAGTCCTACTTAAGAAAAAACGCCATATTTTATTTTCAAAGTGTTCCTTCTTTGTTAAATAGTGTATCTGCCGCTGGCAGATTGCCATAAAACAAAAAAAATCCAAATAGCTCTGGTGGTTAGAGGCTATTATTAAAGGACCGCCCCTCGGAATATTATCTATCCCTTCCACACTCCTAATCCATAGAATTTTTACTAAAGGGGCAAAAATAAACCTCAACAATCGGTAAAGCATGAAATACTAAAATTAACTATTTAAGTGATTAATAATATGCTCTATGATCTTTGCTGGAATTTTAAGTTTATCGAAATCATGATCTTTAACCTCTACTCCAAAAATTTCCTTAATTTCAAACGCTACTTCAACCGCGGTAAACGAATCCATGCCTAAATCTTCCACTAAATCAGAATCTAATTTTATTTTTGCAATGTTAACATCCAATCTATCCGCTAATACCTCTTTTATCTTCTGTTCTATTTCTTTTCTATCCATCAAACCTCCTAAAAATTAGACAAGAATTATTAGAACCGAAACCGAAGGAATTAGACAGAACAGTCTTTATTTTAGCTTTTCTTGGTTGATTAGGCACATAGTCTAAATCACAATCAGGGTCTTTATACTGATAGTTTATTGTTGGGGGGATTATTTGGTTCTCAAGAGCTAAACAGCAGGCCACAGCTTCAATTGCCCCTGCAGCCCCAATAGTATGGCCAATCATTGATTTTGTAGAAGAAATGGGAATCTTATAAGAATATTCGCCAAAGACATTCTTTATCGCCAGGGTTTCTACTTTATCATTAGCCTGAGTAGAGGTTCCGTGAGCATTTATATAGTCTATGTCTTTTGCTGTTAGATTTGCATTTTCAAGCGCCTTTGAGATAACCGCTACTGCGTCTTTACCATTTGGCTCAGGCATAACCATATGATAAGCGCCGGAATTAGATGCATATCCGATAATCTCTGCATAGATATGGGCGTTTCTTTTTAATGCATGGTTTAGCTCTTCCAAGATATGGATTCCTGCCCCTTCACCTAAAACAAAACCATCCCTTTGTTTATCAAAAGGCCGCGAAGCCTCTTGGGGAGAATCGTTTCTTTTGGAAAGCACCCGCAACGCGCAATAAGCACCGAAGGTAAATTGAGTAACAGGCGCTTCTGTGCCGCCGGATACGCATATATCCATTTCTTCATCTTGAATCTTTCTAAAAGCCTCTCCGATTGCATAACCGCCTGATGCGCAGGCTGTAGAGATAACCATATTAGAACCTAACAGATTATATTGTATGGCAATGTGGCTGGATATGGCATTGGGAGTGACTTTAACTACGCCTAAAGGGTCTATTCTATTTATTCCTTTTTTTAATGCTGCTATTATCTGTTCTTCGTGGAAAAGCACTCCTCCCAATCCCGAACCCATAACCACACCAATTCTATTTCTATCTTCTTTTTCCAAATACAACTTACTATCTTCTAAGGCCATCTTTGCGCAAGACAGGCCTAAATGCACAAACCTATCTACTCTTTTAGCTACCTCTTTGGGCATATATTTTAGAGGGTCGAAGTTTTTTACTTGGCCGGCAATTTTAGTATTTAGATTTGAAACATCAAAGGAGGTAACCGTATCCACTCCCGACTTGCCTTCTATATTTGCCTGCCAGAATTCTTCTTTGCCTATCCCATTCGACGCTACAACACCCAATCCTGTTATTACTACCCTGCGCTTATTCACACCGCACTCTCCTGCCTTTGTATCCACGCATCAATCTTTTCCTTTCTAAAGCGCCATTGGCCGATGAGTTTTACGGCGGGGATTTTGTTGTGTTTTAGCCAATCATAGATAGTGCGGCGCGTAACTCTTAAATAAGACGCCAATTCCTCTATAGTCATCAATGTTCCATTAGCCATATGTCTCTCCAAATTATGTTTACATTATAAATAAAAAATAAAATTTGTCAAGGAAAATCTTTACATTCTTTGACATAATGATGAATATAGGTTTATTATACTGCTAAAAGGTGTATAAATAGGTAAAGTTTACAGGATGATGGTTTGTTTGTAACTTATTGAATTGTCGATAGTTATATAACTAAAGTTAGCGAGGGAATTATATTATTCTTAGATAGGATGAGTGCTGGTCAGAAAGCTTAGGAAAGGAAATTTTAATTCCTCTGCCTAGAGATTTGGCTATTTTTATTAAAGTCTCTATAGTTAAATTTCTCTCTTCGCCAGTTTCAATTTGAGAGATGAACTGCTGAGAAACGCCTAATTTCTTTGCAAGATCAATCTGCCGAAGATGCTTTTCTTCTCTCAATTCAGCAATCTTCTGCGCCAAAGCGACCTTGGCACACTCAAGCTCATAGGCTTTACGGAATTTCTCATTTTTTAACTTTTCCCTTAAATCAATCTCGATGTTTTCTAATCTTACTTTATTCATTTGAATCACCTCACAATTCCAACCGTTCTATATTTGTTCCGCAAGCTTCTGTTTCAATCTTTCTTTTTATGCACAATCTCAAATCATTTTCAGGAATCTTCTTTACATGTTTTTTTATCGCATGAACCAGTATTGCTCTTTCGCGTAAATAAAAGAAATAGAATATTCTATTATCTTTAGGGCGCAACTCATAGATTCCGTCTTCAAGATAATCTGACATAGGCCTACGCAAATTATTCCCTTGCTTCTTCAGTTCTATAATATACGCGAATACTTTTGCCTGTTCCTTCTGCGTCAAAGAATCTATAAATTTTTTAACTGGCTTACTGCCGTCTTTGTCTATAAAATAATATACACCTCTAAGCCTATCTTCTTGCATTTAAATTATACAAGATATAACTTGTATTGTCAAGGGGTATTTAATTGGCCTCTCATTTCTAAGGCGCCAAATTGGCACCTTAGGATTTCCCGATATTCAAAACGGTTCCTACACACGAAACCCAATTCTCCTTTTGGGCTCTTTAGGTTGCTTCATTAACTGACGTATCGCCTCAAATATATCCTTTATGCCTGCATCATGTTTCTCAATTTTTATTTCAAGTTCGCCTAACTTAAAAGCAAGTTCTCTGTGGGTGGATATAATCTGGCGCAACTTAACGAATGTTTTAATTATAATAATACTTATTTTTATTGCTCTTTCGCTTTTTAGAACGCTTGCTAACATTGCTACGCCATGTTCAGTAAAGGCGTATGGTAAGGCACTGGAATGCTTCATGGTCCGGAACTGGTTGCAAATTGCAACCAGTTCATCTCGCTCTCCGATTGTCAAAGAGAACATAAACTCTTGTGGAAAACGCTTGATATTCCGCCTTACCTGCTGATTTAGATACTTTGTTTTTACTCCATAAAGCTCAGCGAGATCTCTATCTATCATAACCCTATGACCCCTTATTAAAAATATTCTCTGTTCAACTCTCTCTTCGGGAATTAATTCCTTCATCTTCATCGCCTCCTACTCAAATGAAGCCATAACTTATGGAGTATCGGTTTTGATACTCTCCGGCATAAGTTATCTGGCTGAATTTGACCCTTGACAATTTTTGGAATATGGACAGTTACCGTAACCAACCGTAATCTCAAAAATTGTCGAGGGTTAAGTTCGGGCATACAATTTACGTTTACTATCGTTCCGTAAATTGTGCCCTCACTTAAATAGACGTAGAAAGTGGCTAAATCTAACAGGGATTTTTAGCGGATAGCTTGCTTGGTTCGGCATGACCTCTGAAAGATGCAAATTAAGGTTTTCGCTGAAGCGCACATTAGAATTTTTTCGGCAAGAGTGCACAAGGATTTACGACTCGCTGGAGCACGCCTGCCTTACGTAAGTCTACTGGCGTAAGCGAGGAGTAAACCGTAGCGCACGGCGAAAAAATTCAGTGCGCGCAAGACAAAAACCTTAATTTATCTCTTGAGGGCTGCTTTGAACTTCTTGGTTAAGGCAGGAATGATTTGGAAGAGGTCTGCGACAATGCCATAGGTTGCAACTTTAAAAATTGGTGCATCAGGGTCTTTGTTGATGGCGACAATTATTTTGGAGGACTGCATTCCTACTAAGTGTTGAATCTGGCCTGATATTCCGCAGGCAATATATATTTTGGGTGAGACGGTTCTTCCGGTCTGGCCTACCTGGTGCGAATAAGGCATCCAGCCTGAATCTACTGCTGCGCGCGATGCGCCTACTGCTGCTCCTAATACATGCGCGAGTTCCTCTAAGAGTTTAAAATTTTCCGGGCCACCCATCCCCCGTCCGCCAGAAACAATGATATCTGCCTCGGCTAAATTCACCAGGCTCTCGACTTCTTCTATAATATCCAGCAGTTTTGTACGCGATGAAAGTAAACTGCCGTCAAAATTTTCTCTGATAATTTTACCTTTGCGCCGTTTATCGGGGCCGATAATCTGCATTACCTTATGCCTTACCGTGGCCATTTGCGGCCGGTGATTGGGCGTGATAATGGTAGCCATAATATTGCCGCCGAATGCCGGACGGGTCTGCAGTAAAATTTTCTTATCTGAATCAATATCTAATCCCGTGCAATCTGCGGTCAGGCCAGTATTAATTCTAACAGCCACCCGTGAAATCAAAGAACGGCCAATGGAAGTTGCACCGCAGAGAAAAATCTCAGGTTTGTATTTCTGGATAAGTTTTACGAGGACATTGGTATAGGGCTCATCCTGAAAATTTGCCAGTTCCGGCGCTTCGATAACGTATGCGGTATCCGCACCATACCAGAATAATTCATCCGACTGCTCACCCATATTATTGCCTAAAAGCACAGCGCCTACATAGGTATCCAGTTTCCTGGCTAATTCGCTGGCCTTACCCAATAACTCATAAGAAACAGACTGGATTTTACCTTTCTTCTGCTCTATAAAAACCCAGACGCCTTTGTATTCTTTTAGTTCTGGTTTTTCTCCCTTGGCTTTTGGTTTTTCGATGAGGATGGCTTTCAGTTTACAGGCAGGCACACAGGCACCGCAGAGATTACACTTATTTAAATCTATCACGGCCTTTTTATGGCTTTGGCTAGAGGAAGCCAAACCACTGCTCTCTAGCTTGTCCATCATACGGATAGCATCAAAAGGGCAGGCCTTAATACATAATGAACAACCCGTGCATTTTTCTATAATAATCTGAATATGCATATTATTTAGGGTATCTCATTCTTTAGTGCTTCTGTTAATTTTTCAGCTATTTCTTGAGCTTC
>Ga0315288_10000219_pt1 | contig 69202 bp, 87 predicted proteins | sample YL17G11_20_MG_FD_203454 | JGI IMG/M metagenome (GOLD analysis project Ga0315288, IMG submission 203454) | Sediment microbial communities from Yellowstone Lake, YNP, Wyoming, USA - YL17G11_20 | ecosystem: Environmental > Aquatic > Freshwater > Lake > Sediment | place: USA: Wyoming | collected...
TGCCGCTTCTCTGCAACTATTTTTGTTGCGACCTTCCTCGTCTTTCTTTTCCAGCCGCCAGTCACGTAATATGCGCGACGCTGTTTTCCTTTGTATTTGCAGGGCATGAATTATCGCTTCAATATTCCACAAATCTTACAATGAATCACACCGTTTCCCCACTGCCAATATTCGTGCTTATGCGAAATCTTTCTGTTCGCTTCCTGTATCTTATAAAATTGAGACCAACTTTTCGTTGAACCGCCTATTGGCGGATATACAATAACGATTTTTTTCCTTTTTGTCATTTCTTGCTCACCTTGAAAATCACATACCTCCGCCCGCGCGGGTCATAACGCATGTGAACATAACGCTTATTACGAGAATTCCATCGCTTGATGATTTTTTTAGACATGATTACACCAATGTGAACACGAACACGAATCGTGTTCGTGTGACGCTATTTGTCAAATCAAGCATATAAAACTATTTCTTTCGCGCGAAAGAATAGGACTACGGAGAAGAAACAAAATAATGATTTACCCAATATTCTGCGATTTCGACCAGTTCTTCGCTGTCCACATCATACTGGTCGCTGACTCCGACGATGATTACCTTCGACATTGCATCGGGAAAATGCTTTCTTATGAACATCTCTTGCGAAATATCCATGACAAATATCTTATCTGCCCAGTCGACCAGCTTTTGATTTAGCTTGTTTGGATAACCGTAATCTGCTCCAGCACTCTGGACTTCGTGCTGCGGACATAATCGCCTAAACACCCGCTCAAAGGTAGGGCTTCTGTTCAAGTTGCAAGCACATACGAAAAGGATTTTCATAATGTAAACTACCCACAACTAAACTGGCAGTTTTCTACCGCCTAGTTCCCATAGAAAATCGCTCTGGTATTTATCGGAAATTTCCAAATATTCTTCTAGGGAAAGGTCGTTGAACGGCTCTACATGTAAAACGCTGTCCTTTACCCATATCTTGCGTTTAATTTTAATTGTCTAACCACCGCTTTATTTTTTCGTGCGAATGCCCTACTTATGCCTTCTTTGAGTATATAAATGTATGTTATTACCCCGTAGTTACACTAATAGTAACGTTTCACAAATCTTGTGAAATTAAAATGGAAAGAGAAAAAGAAAAAAGATTTCGTTTTGGTTCACAATTGGAACTTGTCGCTTAGGTGACATAGAGTGTATACGATTGAATCGTGTAGACTGCCGTCGTCGATGCATCGTCCTTCACTGCACCTTCTTTGAGGGTCACACCATCCGAAGATAGGTATGTACCGACTGATGCGAGGGATATGATTGGGTCGCTCGACGGGTTTATTCCAGAAAGTGCTCTCAAACCGCACGTCAATGTGTGGTAAGGTGTGTTCAAGACTTTGTTGCCTGAAGCGATTTTGAATGCGTATTCGTAACCCGAATATGCACGTGCTTCGTAAGCCGTCATTGAACCTTTCTGGTCTACCAATGCTACTCCGTCTAGGGAGCAAGCTGGTATGTCGTATTCAGTCGTCGGCAAGTCTAGAAGAATCCAGTAACCTCTGTCGCTGAAGTCTAATGCGGTTGCCGATGCACGATAAAGGAGCTGCACGTTTGCCTCTCCGCTCGTGTCAATCGTTGTGTTTGTCGCGTTATCGGTTGCGCTTTCAAAAACTGCGCCAGTCGCTTCCCAGTTTGTTGCACTTGCGTCGCCAGTATCGAAGATGTATGCATTCTCGTCGATGCTGAACATTCGAGCCTCAAGCACACCGTGCTTGCTGCCTTGCATGTTCAGTGATGCATAAGCTCCTGTCGGAGTGAAAACTGCGTTTCCACCCGTTACCTGAGCTGTAGCTATCGAACCGAGTGCTAGTGACTTTATCAAAGAGCTGTCGCCACCTGCGCCGTCAGAAGAAATGAGCTTCAAAGTGTAGGTTTCCCCACAGTTCAAATTCTTCGCGTCTGCCGTAGTTGCGACGATTGTCTGATAGTCACCGTTAGCTCCGAATAAATAACCTGTCGCATCGAACGTATCTGCTGTCGTATTTTCGATGTTCGATAGCGTGAAGGTCACTACTGTGGTTATTGTGCTACCACACTGAGCTGCTGCTGCTGCACCTCCTGCTGGGGCTGCTTGGAATGGGTTTACAAACTGTCCCGATACTCCTGTTCCTTGTGACAAAACATATACTCCTAAAATGGCAACTACGGCTATTGCCGCGATTACCACCATATTTTGTCCTGCCATTTGGTCTCACTTGCAATGGCTTTCGCGGGGCGGTAGATAAAGATAGCACTTTAGGACAACGGGACGCGTTTGATTATTGAGAAGTGGTAATTGCCACTAAAAATTAAAGAAGTTATTTTAAATCGCTTATTGTTGAAAGATATTTGTCGTTGCAAGACGAATACGGGCAAATATCCTTTCAGGTTGCTCTACACATCAACCTTTCAAGTTGAATAAAGCACACAACTTGCGAAATCGTTAGTATAGAAGAAATTTAAAGATATATTCCACACAAAACTGCGCGTCATTCACTACTTCTTCGCCACAACCACATATCCCGTCGGAAACTTGTCGTCCGTACCGCCGATTTTTGCTACGAGCGGATTCAGCCAGCCGAAGATGTAAGCGAGCTTGCCGTAAGCCAAGCACGACCAAAGCGTGTGAAAGCGGTTGCCGTGCGGATATATTTCGATTTTGCCGAACTGCGCAAAAAGCAGCGATAAAGAATCTCTCGTAAAGCGCCAGTAATCGTGCGGGTCTGCGTGATACGGGTGCAGAAATGGAATTGCTACGACGGCTTGACCGCCCGCGCGGAGCACGCGGAAAATCTCCGAAACGGCTTTGTTAACATCGTAAACGTGCTCAAGAACGCTGATACAGAAAACCGAATCTACTGAACTGTCGTCGAGCGGGATTTTGCAGATGTCACCGAGAACGTCGGGCTTCGACGCTGCGTCTATATCCAATGTTAGCCATTTGTCGTGCGCGAACCACTTTTTGTACCACGATATTCTTGCGCCGACATCGAGCACTGTGCCAAAAGCCCTTTTCTGCGGAAAAGCGCTTGCGGAAAACGCGTTGCCTGCGCCGAGCTGCTCTAACATTTTACGGAGCGTTAAGAAATGAACCGAAGATATTGACCATTTTCCAGATTCAAAGCCCATTTAATTTGCCTCTTCACAATTCACTTACACACTTTTTGAGGCTTTTAAGTTCTTCTATTCGTTCCATCGTTTCTGCTAGATATAATTTTCCTATCGGATGTTTTTCAACTTCTTGCACTATCTGTCTTAAGCCATCATCTACTGTATGCGTTTCAAGTTCGGCTATACGATTATCAATCATATCCGCCACTTTCGCTAGAAGGTCGGATTTCTGGGAAGCGAGAGCATCTGCATAACACATCGTACATAGTTTGCTTCCCTTTCCATGACAACAAACTATAAAATTACTTGCAGTTTTTATAACCATTCAAATCGCCTCGATGCACTTTTTGTCCAAATCTTGTATTTCGACATTGATTACGCTTGCGCATTCGTGTATTCGCCAACAATCACATTTATGACTTATGTGGCGTAAAGTCAGTTCCAGCACTTTCGCCTTCAGCTCGGATTTCTGGGAAGCGAGAGCTTCGTCAACGACTTCAGCTAATGCCGCCCATTCTTCGTCCGAATCTGCAAATGTGTCAAGCATCATATCGGGACACGTAATTGTTTTGTGAATACCATTGCAATACGGGCATTTCTTTCCTTCAGGTTCGGTCATGGGTTACGCCTCAACCAAATATCAATATTGAAATCACTGCTAGCAACCAAAGGCATGTTCCAAGTATGAACCAAAACGCTATCTTTTCATATCCAGTCATATTTTATTTCAACTCCTCTTTCAACGCTTGCTTTTGCACCATTTCTGTTTTAAAAATAAATTTACGCTCAATTCCTTGTTTTGCTACAACGTCATCCAATTTCCAAAGTAACCGTGACATCACATCGCATGTCCAATGATTTGTATTCGGAACGTCTTCTTCATGCCAAACATGTACAGCTTCTTGAAAAGCTTCGATTAAAATTCCCATGTTCTTAAGGCAACATTTATTCAACTTCGGCTTTTTGGTTCGTGTCATTTTTTCGCCTACCTTTTCGTGCCGACTACGTCAATCATCGGCGGAATATAGTCCGCAATCGGATGCTGACCTCCGTATTCGCTGAACGCATACGGCAATCCAGTCGGCAAGTCTTCTATCCTTCGCCACATCTCCCAGAGATGCGATAGGAATAACGCGACTGTGCGCCTTCGAGCCATCGCATTTATATGCGCGGTCTTCTGCTCGTCAGTCTTGCATCGCTCGCATTGATGCTTGCTCGGATTGCTTGCGTGATATTTGTTCAAACTTTCTTGCAAGTAACGCCCATAAATGGAAGTCGGATTGTTTTTCAGCTTCTCAAACGATTTGCCGACTTTCCAGCAAGTCATCTTCATGAACGTTGAGAAGTGTGCTTTTTCACCTTTGACCAAGCGTTCTGCTCGACCCTCAAACGTTCCGAGACCGCAGAATCGAATCATCTTTGAAGCGTTTGTCGCACGATGTATGTCTATGCCACCGTAAAGCAGCGATGCCGAAAGCATGATGTCGATACCTTTGATTTTCGAGAGCCATGTTATGAAGACTGGATGCTTTTTTACATCTATCGCAATCATGTCGCGCAGCTTTTCTTCTTCGCCCTCATATTTGTCGTAAAGTTCTTTCACTGCAATTTTATGTTCAGGCAAAAGATTCGATTCAGGATTGCCGATTTTCAGACCCAACCCTATTCGGATTTGCTGCATGTCGTAGAAAAGACGAACCAATCCGCAGGTAAATGCGGATTGGCTGCCTCGTTTTTCCCTGATTGTTCCTTTGAGAACTTTGGCTCGCTTTGTTTTAGTTGTTCTTTTCTTCTCGATTGCTCGTTTCCGAACGAATGGTCTTTCACGATTCTTTGCTCGTTCGGGCTCGCTTGAGCCATCTTTCATCTTTGCTCGCTCTCGACCATTTGGTCTTTCATATGCCGTTGCTCGTTTCTGGTCTACAATTCTTTCACACCGAGTTGCTCGTTTTGCTTTGCTTGTTCTTTTTCCCGTTTTTGCTATCATAAAACTCAGTCCTCTTTGATTTTCATCTCGCTTATCTTCAAGCCGCGCAAAATCCAATATAGCTTTTGTAGTGCTTTCAGCACGCTCTTGTTTTTCTTGTCAAGCATACCGTTCTCGATTATGCTTGTGATGGACTGGATGTAATGAAGCTGCGTCAGACCAGACAGACCTTGCTGTACTTCCTCGATTTTTGCGAGCTGCTTGGTACTATATGTCTTACCGCCGAGATGAAGCAACGGTTTTTTCAGTGACACGACTTGCTCTGTCTCAGTCGAAAATGCACCATGCTTCTCGAACTGGTCTACCATCGCTTCTGTCCAGCCGAGCAACTTGCAGATTTTAGAATTCGTCCATCCTAGCTTTAACAAGCGGTGAGCGTTCATAATCTTCTCGGAGAAGTTCAGCGACTCGCCGTGCGTGACATTGCGTTTTATAGCTGTAGAAAGCCATTCTGATTTTTGCAGATGCTCGTCTATATCCGCTTCTACAGTCTTTGCACCGAGCTTCTTCCACGCAAGCGTAGTGTGCCAACCATCAAGCGTGATGTAAAATCCTTCTTTCTTCGGATTCGGCACAAGCAACGGGCGCGGCAATGTTTCGCCAGCTTTCAGGTTCTCCGAGTAGTTTAGCGTGTTCTGCCATCGCTCATGCGTTCTCGGATAATATTCTTCGACCATTTCTATCTTATCGATTTCAATTTGTTTTGTCTTCATCTTTATTCACCTTTACCTTTTATTAGTGGTAACTATACCACAAAGCTTAAATCTGTTTATTCACCTTTTTCTTTTTAATCAGCCATCGCTGGCAACTGGGGCATTTCTTCGGGGTCGCCACGCGATTTTCCCAGTCGTATTTACAAAATTGGCATATCATTTTTGGTCACCATCTAATTTTATACATCCGTTTTCTTTCAGGAACTTGATTATACACTCATCGGTCATTTTTTTGAATCTTGTACCGCGCCGAATATCTGCGTTTCCTCCAGTGTATTCACACTCACCTTTGCCGTACAGACCGTGATTATTTTTTGGGTTGCCACAATTTTCGCAAAGGTCGGCTATTCCTTCCATTCCGCGAATGTCACATCTGTTCTCGACTTTTCCGCATAGAGAACAGAACATTTTGCCAAATCTAGTGCGGAGTAGCCGTCCTTGACCATAAGCAGATTCGCAGTTCTGATGCGCGCCAACATCTTTGGCTATGAATGCATCTCCTTTTCGGCGGTGCTTCGCCCAATGAGCGTTAGCTGCAAAACCACAGTTGCTAATCATATCACCGCAGAACTGGCACGGACTTTTTGTAAATGTTTTTCGTTGTGCTCCCATATCATTCACCTTTCTCCCATTCGTAAAGCATTTCTGATACATCGATGTTCCACCAATCGCACATGTCGGCATGTTTCAGACCAAGTGTGTGGTCGAATTCGTGCGCCATCGTCTGCAAGACATCTATCATGTCAGCTTGCCATTCTGTCGGCAATCCTATTTTTACAAGCTTTCTTGCGCCTTCGAGATGATTGCGCCTGTCGCTTCCGACATACCAAACTTCTTTGTAATAAGCATATCCAGTAGCGTATTCTTTACGGGCTTTTCCGAATTGGACTTCAACGTCACCATCGATGCCTTTGTGCTTCATCACAAGCTTGGTCAGCTTCCGCAATTCGTCTGTCGGCGTGCTGGTATTATTTATGATTTTGAGTTTCATATTTTAGCACCGCATTTCTTGCATAACATCACTACAATTACTACAACAACAGTATACTTAAAGCTTCTAAAACTCGGATGTATATATCGGAGAAGCTGTTTTATTCGCCTTCTTGCGCGGGCGGCGGGCGCTGAGAGCCGCGCTGTTGGGGCTGTTCGGGCTGCTTGGCTGGCGGCGTGAACTTGCCGCCGACTTGTTCTGCGACGCGGACAAGCTTGACTGTTTCGGGCATGAGAGCATTACGCACATCAGCAAGAAGATGCGGAATGTCGTCTTGCATCTCTGGCGGCAAATCTGCGTGCTGCTGCTTTATTTCGCCAGTCATCTTGTCCATGACGATGTAACGGAGCGTGCCGTCTTTTTTGTCGGCAAAAAGACCGAACAAGAACGTCTTGTTGCGCCCTTCCATCTCTGTGGCATAAACGAATTTTGAATTGATGATATATTCGCGCTTAAGCTGCTCGCGCTGCTCTTTCGGCGCATCGACCATGCTGAAGAACATCTCTCCCGCGTCTCTGACATCCAGCAGACCGCGTTTCTGGACTTTATCGCGCATGAGAATCCAGACGATGACGCAGAGCACGATTACAAATATGGTAGCGGCGAGTATAATCACGATTTCTATCGGGATGACTAACCATCCTTGCGATAATGCGAAAAGCGCGGCGATTACTAACGCTGAGATTAAAATTATCCACCACGTCGGAGTCTTCGTTTAAGTCACCCTAAATAACTATTACTGCACCACATACACTTGTCCTTTTCGATATGCGCAATTAATTTCTTTCGGTTTCTCATTCTTCCGAGTTTGTCATAAATCGGCTTAAAGGTGCATCCACATACCGCATTCATCTAACTTCCTCTCCTCCGCTTTTTGAATCTCGGCTTGACTACTTCTCGCTGGCTCATCGCCGCCAAGTGGCAATCTTTCACATGAACGCCCGACCAACATCGGCAGCCGTTGTCTTTACAGCGAAGTTTTGATGTCATTTAGTCCGCCTCATCAACCAGTTGCGGATTCAAATCTATGACGTTTATTCCTTTCCCAAGCATATGTTTTGCACAAGTAAGTATTTCGCAGATGGCTTCTACATCGCCTTCGAGATATATTTTTGTGAAGTAGATTGTCATAGTTTCGCCCGTTTTGCCCGTGCAGCTTTCCGCATGGCGCGCTGCCTTGCATATTGCTTCTCTCGGTAGATTTTTGTCTTGTCGGGATTGCGCTTCTGCCAATCCGCGACGTACTGCATCTGCTTTTCACGGTGCGCCATGTAGTATTTGTGGTTGATTTCTTTTATTTTGCCTTTGTGCTCGGCGTTATACTTCTTCTGGTAAGCTAGACGCTCTGCGCGGTGGTGTATGTAGTAGGATTTTTTCATTCCAGACACGTCTCCTTGTTTCGTAAATAATACGCCTTCTGGTACGCCTTGAATTTGTCAGACTTCTGGTACGCCTTCTGGTACGCCTTGAATTTGTCAGACTTCTGGTATGCCTTCTGGTACGCCTTGAATTTGTCAGACTTCCGATATGCCTTCTTCTGTGCATCTTGATATTTTTTACGGCATTGCGCCGAGCAATATCTTCGGCTAAACAATGCGGGGTTGCCGCACGGACAGCGACTTACTTCTTTGGTCATGGGCTTATTCCAAACACTGATACATCTGACCAGTTTTTGCCGACTTTCTCATCACTAACGTGGCAAGAATGGGCAACATCCCGCGTTCGATGTTCTTCTCAAGCTGGTCGGCAACGGTCTCTGAAACGTTTGTGTGAATCAATTTGCTGTCTATGATTGCGCTTATGACTCCGAACTTTCCACCCGCGCGGAATTTGTCCGACGGTATCACTACATAATCCAGTATTTTCAGTTCTCTGTTTAGCAGCGATGCCGCGTCGACGCGCTCGCCTTCAAACGTCGTCTTCTTCATAATGTCGCTAAATTTCTTTATCGGTTCTTGCTTTAAAGTTTCATCCATATTCAAATCCCCTCATTTTCAGATTCTTCTTCTTCGGTTTCTTCTTCTGAATTTTCGTCTTCTTCCAAATTTTCGTTTCAGTCATACTTCCCAACGATTTGGTGTATTGCGTCGCTTGATTTCGTCCTCTCGACATGTTCGATTGCTTTCTTCAGTTCTTTCTGACCCGCGCCGTAAGACGTTTCGTTCTCAAAGGCGACTGTAGCCATGTGTCCTATGCCGTAATCCTTGCCGACTGCGGCTATGGCGCGCTTCACAAATTCGTCTTTTGATATGTATTTTTCATCTGGCATTTTATATCACCTTTACTTCTGGCTGTGCGACTGGCGTTTTGCCGCTCCAGCAATCTTTACAATACAACGGTTCTTGCGCCGTGCCGTGATAGACGACGGTTCTTTTGCAACCTTCGCATTTGACGGGCATGGTTTCACCTCATTTTCAAATCGGAATAAAAATAAAACAAAAACGTCTTCCTACGGAGTCGTGGTCGAATTCTGCATTGGAATCTGCACAAACGGAATTCCGCTCGTCACTTGCGGTAATATTCCATTCCATTTGTTTACTGCAACATAGCTGATGTATTGCGGCGATTTTAGCAATTGCTGGTTGATGATGTCTATTGCTTGTGCGTCTCCGTTTGCTTTCGCTACTGCTTGTTGTGCTTCAAACTGTACTTGTGCAAGTTTGTTCTGTGATTCAAGTGCTCTTTGAACTGCTGTCTGTTTTGCTGTAATAGCTTCGTTGAATGCTGTTGGAAACGCAAAGTTCACAATGGAAATAGATTCCACTACGATATTTCTGCTTTCCATTCTTGTTTTGAGAGCTTGCTCAATCTGGTCTCTTACCGTTTCTCGCTGTGTTATAAGTTCCTCTGCGTTGAACTTTGCCGTCGTCGCTTTCACGATTTCCTGAACGGCTGGAGCAATGACCCTGTTTTCATAATCAAGTCCGATGCTCTGATACACCGTATTTGCACTATTCGGGTCTAGGTGAAAGTTGACCGCGACTTTTGCCGCCACGTCTAGCAAGTCTTTTGTCGAAGCCGTTGCATCGACCTCGTATTTCTGCGTTCGGACTTCCATCATCACGACGCTTTGTATAAACGGCGTAATCGTATGGAATCCTTCGCCTAGAACGACTGGCTTCACTGCACCTAGTTCCACCACTACTCCTCTATTTCCTGCTGGGACTGTCACGAATGCAGACATCACAGATAGTACGAGTAATCCTATTATTATTGGCGTTACTGCTATCCTGCCCACATGCGGTTTCCCCTTATTGTCATACCAAAATCCCATTTGTGTTCACCTTTTCTACACGTTGTTATTGCTTTTTCATGCCGCGAAGCATCCGTCTGTCAAATTCTATCGGCTCGCCGCAGTTTGAGCAGACGAAGTGCTTATCAATAACTTGTTTTAGTTTTGCCATCTGTGAACTACCCACGGCTAAAGCACGTGGGCTTCCTGCATCTCTGACAAAGCTTGCTCATTGCTGAGTAGAGGTTCCGTCTCCGCAGGCGTAGATTCCTGTCGTTCCGACAGTATTGCTTTTTGCAATATGTTTCTTGCGGAATTGTAGTCTCTGTCAATTTCTAGTCCACATTTGCATTTATGTGTCCTATCACAGAGTTCTTTGTGTACTATTTCTCCGCAAGTTGAGCATATTTGCGTTGTGCCATTAGGTCCAACCTTCACAACTTGAACACCAGCTCTTTCAGCCTTGTATTCAAGCATCTGGATGAACTTTGACCATGAAGCATCTGATATAGACCTTGCTAGATGATGATTTTGTAACATGTTTTTTATTTGCAAGTCTTCGACTGCTATCAATCCGTAATTATCTACATAATGTCGTGATAATTTATGTAAGAAATCTTCTCTTTGATTTACTATTTTTTCGTATATCCGTGCTACAACTAGCTTTTGTTTTCCTCTATTTTTCGAACCCTTCACTTTTCGTGAAAAACGTCTCTGTTCGAGCCCTAGTTTTTCAGATGATTTATTCAAGAACTTCTGATTTGAAAAATTATTTCCATCTGAATCAAAGACATAATTTGTAAGACCCATATCAATACCTACTTTCTTCTGATTAGATGTTTTTAGAATTTCGCTTTTAGTCTCAGAAATCACTAGAGCAAACCACTTTCCTGATGCTACATGTTTGATTGTGACTTGCTTTATTTTGCCTTCGATTTTTCGATGGACAATCATTGGTATTTCACCTATCTTAGAAAGCCACAGCTTATCAAATCTTGTATTATTTTCAATCACAGCAAAGCCACTTTGATTATAGCTGAAAGTTTTGAACCAATTCTTACCTTTGAATCGTAAGCTACCGACTTTCCTTCCTTTCTTCTTTGTTTGCGACAGACTTCGAAGGTTCGAAAATAATCTGTAATTTTCATACTGCAATACTTTTGAATATACTCCTTGCAGTTCAGGTTCCACACGTTTGATATCAACAATCATTTCTTGAAGTTGTGCTTTGTCAATAACTTTTTGCGAGGATAATTCGCCAAGTAAAAAATTATAAACATACCTACATTTATCAAGCGTCCAAAGCAACTTTTTCTCATTCTCTTTGGTTGGGTACAATCTGAATTTATAAGTTTGTATCATATCATAAACCCTTCTGTTCTTCAATATATTTTTGAATCATCTTATCCGAAATATGACCGTGTGTTGAAACGAAATAACTTCGAGTCCATGTGGGATTTCCCGCTCGCACGAGGTTAATCACCTTAAGTTTTATACGTGGGAAAAACTTAAATAGGTGTTTTCAGGCGGTTTTTGCCGTCTTTTTGTCCTTCCGTCTGAGCCGATATATCTTGCTGCGCTTCCACTGGCGCATGTGAAGCTTGTTGAGCAATACAAGATTTTTCAGCGCGTTTGAAACAGACCTTAGGTCGGCTTTACCATATTTCGACACGAATAGATTGTATACGTCGGTGGTGTCCATCTCCTGCGGATTATCGGCAAACAATTCCATGACTTTTCTGGCGCGGTCTTCTTCTATTTTGCCAAGTCCCATGATGCCGCGCCCGTGCAAATCGTATACCTTCATCATCAACATATACCTCGTGAAACATGCATTTACGCACTACCTATATACTATGCCTAACCTTATATCATGTATGCTAGCGGACGTTTTTATAACGTGCTTTACTTTATTCCGTGCCGTGTCTATTAATATTATTATAACACATCTTCACTCTTCTTTGGCGGTTGTGACGATTTCTGCCCGAAAAAGTACGGGCTGCTTAGGTCACATTCGCAGTAAGATGCGCCTTCTTTGCGCGGCTGCTGGCATTTCGGGCAGATTTCGGGCGTTTTATCCACGTGGATAATAGGTTCGGGCACTTCTTCAGGTTTTTTACACGTGTAATCTGATACGGATGATACGGATGATACGGATGATACGCCTTTTCCTATTAGGTTCTCTTGTATGAGAGACTGTATGCCTTTTACCGTATCATCCGTATCATGTGTATCGGACTTGCCTTCAATCATCCATTTCAACCCCCAAATGACCTTGTATGTGGTGTCTTTGCCGTCAATTTTAACGTGTGCAGTCTTTCGTTCAAATCCTTCGGCTGACAATTCACGTCCGATTTCGATTATGGTCATGTGGCGGTAGTCGTTTTGTCCAAGCCACGTTGCAAATCTATCCGTAAATTCCGAATAGATTATTGTGCCATTTACATCACGTTTACAATTCTCCTTGATGAATTTGCGGAGCGGATTGGATTTTTCCTCATATTTCTCCCGTCGTTCTTCTATCGTGCCCTCGTTGGAGAATTTGCGCGTTTTTAGCAATTCGCTTAATATTTTAGCAGATTTCAGCGCAAGTGCAGGGTATTCTTCTTCAGGGATAGTCGCCAATATGTCTATCGTTTCTGGAAACTCGTTCGGAAAGTCTAAAATCTGCCATCTTCGATAAAAGCCGACTGTTTTATCTAGCGTTACGGGCAAAGAGTTGCTTCCGAGCAATATTTTTGCATAGTTGATGTCTTCAAACGGCATCTTATTTTTGAATTCAAATCCCATCAAGTCTTGACCAGTCAGGCGTTTTATTCTCTGTGTTTTCCTAAGCGTCGTCAAGTTTGTTTCTCCCATCACACAAACTAGTTTTTTATACAATTTTGCACTCTCAAAACGCGATTCGAGCAGCGTATCAAGGTCAGTCGAACAGCAGTTGTTTTCGCCGATAAACTTTCTCAGGAGACCAAAGAACTTCGATTTACCATTAGAGCCAGAACCAATCAAGCAGAACGCGCGGTGTATTGGGTAATCGGGCAACATGCAGTATGCAATAATCTCATAAAGCGTCTGGACGTATTCTTTGTTAACCCACTCGGCGAAAATCTTGTCCATCGTCGGCGTTTCTTCACTTTGACCGAGCGCATACGGTAACGGGTTTGTGAAGAAATATTCGGCGGCTGAATCAAATATTTCACCAGTCTCGATGTCTACTATGCGGTCTTTGAATTGAATCCACGTCTTCTTCGGGTCTTTTGGGATATTCTGGCGACCTATTCGGCGCAACGCTTCCAATATTTCGTTTCTAATCTGGTTGCGTGTCGTCATAATCGCGGTCTTGAGAGTCTTGTCGATTTTAATCAGGATGTCGGTCTCGTCGACCATCTTCCATGCGCTTACTTCCTTGTCCCAAAACCACCACAGTTTGTTCTTGTCGTAGAAGTATGGGTGAAGCTCAAAAAACTGCTTGGCGAGGTCAAGATAGTTAACAAAGCTTACTATTCCGCCTTCCCACCGCGTATCGACCAGACCGTATTTTGCCTTTGCGACGGCTATGATTTTCTTGAAAAGCTCGCCGCGTATCTTTCCTTTCTTGGACTCGGAACACGGAATGATTTTCTCCAGCACGCCGATGAGCGCGAGCGAATCGCCGCCCGACATACATCGAAAGCAGTACCAAACATTGTTTTTCAGATTGACGTGAAAATTCTGTCCAGTCTGAGAGCCATGCACGGGATGGCTGCCGCACAAGCAGTCGCCGCGTTTCTGCATAGAATTAACATGGTTGCCGAGCACTTGGAGCATGTTCGGTTTGTTTAATGCGTCTTTTGTGTCGGTGACGGAAACATCAAAGCCGCCGTCTTCTTCGGGCGTGTAGAATTCACTCAGCGACGATAAAAGAGTCCCCTTTTTGATGCAGGCAATCGGAAGATTTCTTTCGACTGTGTAGACAGTTCCGTTCGGGTGTATCGAATTCGGCGCTACCACATATTGCCCGCGAAACTGCAATTCGCCGTAGTGCGTCTGCTTTCCTTCTCCAGATTCTTGCTTCAGCACGATTTTCTTTCCCAAATCGCAGATGAAATAATAATGAAAACCTTTGTTGCTTTTTACGGTAAAAGTCTTCGGCAAGCGTTCTTCTACGGCTTTTATAAGTTCTGGGTTGTCTGCATCCAGAACAACAAGATTGCCTATACCTGTCATCACTCCGTAATTTCCACCGTTTCTGATATGATTCAAAAGAGTCGCGTCGTCGTAAGCATGGTTGTTTTTTGTCTGCCATTCGAGAAGCGGCGGACTTTTCGACTTCGGCGGTAAGACTATGAAACGAAACGCGTTATTTCTCAGAGGTTCTGGTATTTCCACTAATCAAACACCGTCTTTTTCGGTTTTGGTGTGCCACCTACGAAACACTTATCAGATTTCGTTAAGTTACAATCTCGGCAAAGAGTTTGCAAATTGGATAGTTCATCAGTTCCTCCTTGGGAAACTGGCAACACATGGTCGGCGTGTAGAGTAATTTCGGTTTTAGATTTTCCGCATTCAACACACGTGTAGTCATCGCGTTTGAAGACTTCGTGTCGCAATTTCGAATCAATTGGATGTCGTTTGTTAGAATTTTTATTTTTTGGCGTTGAAAATTTATCCAGTTCCATTTTATCTGCAATTTGTACAAGTTCTAGTTGAATCGCGGGATTTAAAAAAGATTCGGAAGTAGAAAAAAATTGATGTAGTTTGAAGTATCCGTTATTTAGTTTTGAAATGCAACAAAACGAACATGCGTGGTCTTCTTTTGAATGGCAGTTACAACATGAAGCGTACCACAACAGTGATGGAATATAGCTTCGTAACGGTATCCCATCATCGATTTCCTTGCGGATTCTAGCTAAATGGTGTGCCAATTCTTCTGCGTCGATAATCATTGTTCCGTTTAATGCAAACATGTGTGCATACATTGCTCGGAATAGTTCGTAAACGTTGTCGAGTTCTGTTTCGGTTTTAGCGTAAACGATGGAACAATGAACGTAATGTTGACCGAAGAAAAATTCCATTGCGGCATGTTCTTTCTGTTCAGCTGTTGCTGGGAATTCTACATCAAGTCGGTTAAAACGTTTTAGAAAATCCTTCGGATAAATAATCGTATCTAGCGAGCATAGAGGTTTTTCTAAATTCATTCCATCTCCTCCACGTTTGATACGTCCTTCAGGAAAACAAGAATCGGTTTACCATTATCTAATAGAGAAATCGCTTCATCGTCAAATTTCTGGAGAATACCTATCCTGAACGGCGGATTTTTTGATTCAAGAAATATGCGTATCTTTTTACCAACGCTTCGTTCTAGAATTTCCTTACTGACGGACATACTTACAGACCTCTACGAACTAACTATTATTTGTTTTCCGCCACTAATATACTTTTAGGTAAATCAAAACTCTTTCGGCTGTCCCGACGGAGTAGCAGGTTGTTGCGCCTTCGTCTCCGCCTTCTGCGGCGCACGCGCCTTCTCGACCACGCCTAAAAACCTGTCTATGCTGTTGACTGGGATGGAATCATCAAGTCGTTTTTGTAATGCCGCATTGTCTGCTTTCAACTCTAGCACACGTTCTGTGAGATGCGTGACTTGATTTATCAAATCCGTTTCTTTCGTCGTCGTGCTCGTCACGATGCTCGTAATCAGCTTGTTCGTCGCCTCAAGCAGCTCGTCCATCGTCGGCTTGCCGTTCTTGATTTTCAGATGCGGGCGCAGCAAAGTCATAATCACTCCGAACGACTTGTTCAGCTCGTCGTAGTTTGTTTTCGTCGCATCGGACTCGTTTTTCATCTTCTGCGTGATGTCAAGCACAGCCAGAAAATCTTGGTTAAACTGCTTCATCACGGCGGAATAGTTAGCATCGGCGGCTTCGTAGCGCGCTATCAAATCAAGCACTTTGTCGATGTAACGCTTGACGCTCATATCGTTTTTCAAGATTTTCGCGTCCTTGTCCATGCGCGAGCGAATCATCGTGATTTCATCGTCGATGGCAGCCATCCGTGCGGAGAAGTGGTCGAGATATGTCTTTGCGCGCGCCAGTATTTTATCCGAGTCGAATTGGTCTGGCTGCAAGAACGAAGTGTCCGTCTGGTCGGGAATCTGCCCGCCCTTTATCGCGACATCTTCGTTCGGTTCTGGGACTTCAACTGGTTCGTCTGGCATAAAATTATTTCACCTTTTGTCTCTTATACGATATTGAAAAGAACGGTGTGTTTTCCCATTGATGACACTTCTTACATCTATTCTCTTTGCCAAATTCTTGCCCGATAAAACCGACATCTGTCGCATCGAACAATACTTTGATTTTCTGCAACAACTTTTTCGTGCTGCGCTTCACTTTGGTATGAATGAATACGTCGATAAGTTCGCATTCATCTCCGCCGAATCCGACATCGATATTGTAATTCGAATATTTCGGCTTTAGAATATCAGAGTGTTTCTCTATCAATTCCATCAGCGTTTCTAATTTCATTTATTATTTCACCTACGTTTTTTCCTCAGCGCTATAATCCATTTGCCACTCGATTGAAATCAAATCTTGGATGATTTTTTGAAGCTCATAAATCGTCCGTGCGGCTTCGTCGTATGTGACATCTTTGGTGCACTCGTATTTCGTAGCGATTTTCTTGCCCTTCGATATTATGCCGATGTTTATCATCATATCATCTACGGATTATCTTCATCTTCTCTTGGGCGGCGGCGCTCCAAGCGCGGGTCGAAATATGGCGTGTTCTGCGGATATGCCCGCGCCTTCTTGCCCATCGTGCCTATCTGCTCCGCCGCGCGCATCAGCGTCTTTGCTGGTTCGCGCTGCATGTCTTCAGCCAAGCGCTGTGACTGTCCGAGCTGCGAATTCAAGCGCGCAATCATCTCATGCGCCGATTTTAATGCGACAACCACGTCGGCATTCATCTGCTGCATCATAGTCGCATCGGGTTCTATGTATATCAATAAGCCCGTTTTAGGTATGCCCGAACAGCCGTTCTGCATGTTTGCAAACTGGAAAATACAGTCGCGGTCAAGCGTAAGTATGCGCGACCCGCTCCGTATAAAATCGCCGTCTTCCGAAATCGTCGGAAAAACCGTTAACGTCACTCTATCGCCAGAAAGCCCGCCGCGCGGCAAATCATAAGTCCCCATGATAAATTTGTCCTTGAAAAACCCGACAAATGCGCCGACTTTGGGAGAAACTTTAAACAAACTCATCTATTTCACCTATCTCGCCCTCATTGCCAAGCGGCTTGCAGAATATTTCTGCCAGAACGTCCATGCGCCAAAGAAGCCCGCACCGACTATTATTCCAATCACGATTATATATATCCACTGCCTCAAGCCCGCGTTGTCGTTTTCAAGCTGGGCACGCTGCATTTCTTCTATCTTGTGAGCAGCATCCCACGACGTTTTTGAAAGCATAAGATTTAATTCTTCGGGCGTTATGTCGACTGGATATTTTGTCTCGCACATCATAAAGCTTGCGTTGTAATCATCGATGACATTCGGTATACATGTCATATTTCCGAGTGCGTTCGGAAGCGTGATTTCAAAGCCGTTTGCTGCTGTGAAATCTGCGAACTCGCCCGTAAATATAATCTGTCTGTCTGGATTGTATACAAAATCTGGCGAAATCAGTTCGATTACGCCCGTAAACGACCCGCGAACGTTCGAGCGGATGAGCAGAGAAGCAGCGCCCAAAGCGTGCGTAAGATTTATCTGGGTGTTGTTTGTCAAGTCCGTTAAACGTTCACCGAACTGGTCGTTCCACAATATTTTTGCCTGCACCGTCGCGGTCTCGTTGTAAAGAGGCGTGAAAGTGAACGATATAAGCCACACGTGCAAATCGATTGCGCTGCTTGTGGTGAAAAGTGGATGTGTCGCATTTGTTCCGAAACGCCATTTGCCGAACGCAAGTGGCGAAGTGCTGTTGACCCAGTTTAAAGGTGAAACAATAAACGTCGCCGATTGCGTCGCACAGTTGCCAGACGGGTCGCACGCAGTCACATACCACGTGTTGTTCCCCATGTGAGTCAAGTTAGTGATGCGGTAAGACCATTCATTTGGCGTGTCAGAATCGGTCATGTTGTATATCACATTCGACACAGAAAGCTGGACGCTCGCCAAGCCGACGTTATCTTTCACGAAAGTCGAAATCGTATTGGCATCTCCGTAGCTGACGTTCGTTCTCAGCACGGACAGATTTATTATTTCTGGAAAAGAAGTGTCGGGGACGTTCATCTGCAAAGTCCAGTTCTGCGAAGTATGGTTTGTCAGTTCAGACCACACGAGCGTGGCGGAATAATTGCTCGGAATCGTGCCCGAACTGGCGATGTAGAATATGGGGATGGTTTTGTTAGTCGACGGTTGCAATGTGAAATCGTCTCGGTCAAACACGAGCTTGCTGGAAAGGTTGTCGTTCTGGAAAGAGACGCAGAACGTCAAAGGCTGGTTGCCGTAGTTTATGATGGTCTGGCTTTCAGCGAGCTGTGCAGCAATCGGCGGCTGCGCCGAAAAGGTATATGTTCCGTATTTCGTCGCCGTCCAGTTGACGCTGCTCGACGTGATGTTCGTATAGACGGTGAGATTTTTAGTCTGTGCGAGAGTCATAAATGTCACGGGAGTCGTATACGAACCGAGCGCTGCGCTGCCGTTCACGGTCAGCGTTATGTTGGCGCAAGTGTCGTTTATGATATTAGAAATCGGAGAAGTCGGTGAGAAAGTAATAGTCGGTGTCAGAAGAAGCGGGCTGAAGACAAGCGTCGTGATATTGCCGTTGACGGCGCAAGCTTGAATCGTCACATTCGCAATCGTATCCAAAGGCACGTTCGCAAACGTCACGTTGCTTATCTCGACGGACGCGTTGTTCTTCAATGTGAGATTGCCGTCCGCGAGAGCTACCCCTACAAAGATTATAAACACGGCAAGTGCAGGCAAAATTAATTTATTCATCAGATATTACACCTAATATTGTCAATTGTTTTCAACAATTTGTCCAAATCTTTTTTGTAAACATTCCAACCGACCTCATGCGAAAAAAAGGTCGAAACTCCCCATTTCCAAACCGCCCTCTTAACGGTCTCCTTGTCGACATCGTTCGCGCATACGTGTGCCAATAACTCAGCGTTTTTCATTCTTTTTGCTTTCATTTTTTCACCTTCCGAAAATGTTTGTTTGGGTAAAATTTTGGAAAATACCCAAGCAAAACAATAATCACAATCCATGCGAGAAGTGCTGGATACACCACTGTAAGCGCAAATGTGCCGAAAATCATAGCCGTAAACAGAATAGTGTAACTGCCTTCGCCGAGATTCCAGAAAAATCCTTTTAATGTTTTAAATTTCATTTATTCTCCGCCTTCTTTTCCTTTTTGCAAAATTCGCAGTTCTTACCTTTGCACATCGTTACTGCCCAAAAACATACGCGAATTCTATGTTTTTTAGTCGTACACCAACACCTGTTTCATGGGGTTACATTTGCATTTCGATTTCGGCTGACCGCACGTCTGACATCGCAGCGTTTTTTTCGTCATAGTGTTCCCAGTTCTCGTTTGTGCTTATTGCGGATGTGGTCGAAAAACTCATCGGCGCTCGTGGTTTTGAACGGACAAGCTCCACACGACCAGTCCAGTTTTTCAGGCGGTTTGAACATCGGTCTTCACCCTGTAGACTTTCTTCTCATTGACTACGGCTTTCTCGATTTTGTTTTCTGCAACGAGCTTCCGTAATACCGACTGCACGCGCCCGTTTGCAGCGCTTTCTTCTTTATGGATTACTGGATAGATGTGCTTCACGATTTGATTGGAACTCAATCCGTCAAACCGCTTGAGCAGTTCTGGTATGTCGATACATAGGCGTTTTGTTTCTTCGGATGGTATGCGACCTTGAGGCATATTATTCCTTCCACCACAGCCAACGGTTCATTCTTTCTCACTTTCTTCGCGCTTTGCGCGTTTTATTTTGTAGTATATCATCGCTGGGCGCAATCCAGCACCAGCGATTGGCAAGCGTTCTATCTTTCCAGCTTCAAGCAAACGCTTAATCCAATAAGCACAACTTCCAGTAGAGAAACCGCAATCCTTTATGAGAACATTCCAAGATTTTTTGCCTTCCGTGAGCAGAGAAATAATTTTTTTCGGGCGTTCGGCATCGAAACTCGAAGGCAGGCGCATATGACATCTTGTGCTTGGATGGTATTTATACTTAACGTGACTACTTGATTTGTAATCTGATTACTCGGTTCAGAAATATCTTTAAATAACGAATTTTTGCAACGGAAAGAAGTTTAACTTATTGTGCAATACCGCTTTCTTCGCTTTCGATTGGTGTTTCATCTGTATTTTTTTCAGGAGAACCCCGTTTTTTGCTAACTTCTTGCACAGTAGGAATCTCAACATCAGCCCTTTTGCAGAGCGAGGCTAAGTTTCTGTATAAAGTCCTGTAACCGACGACTTCGATGCGCTCGCGCTGGTCGTGTGTTGTCATCAAGAGGTTAATACACGCCATCAGCGATGCTTTCAGAAATTTTACGCGGTTCGACCTTGCGACAGTTCTTCCAGCAGGCATAACACGATTTCCTCACAGCGATATTAAAAGATTAGGTCGTGCGCAGTGTTACGGAATCTTTATAACCGAAGTAATCCAATTAGTAGTGGTGGTGTGATGGGAGAGCGATTTCATTGCGATAGAGTCGGATGCGACAAGGAAGAAGAACATCCCGTACCAGTTGTCATAGGCGGGTTGTTGAACAGGCGGCTGAACATAAAAACATGTTCAGGCTGTGCAGACGAGATAGTAGCGTTTGCAAAAAGCAAGAAATAATCAAAGCCCAAACAGCCTGACAAGAGGGGAGTACATCCGACTCTGAACCCCTTAAATTTGAGAGGAGTCTTGTCATAAAACTGCGGATGGTTTGCAACGGCGGTAAGCGAAAGCGAACTGTCGTGAATCGTAGATGAGTATCGACGTATCGAGAGGGGTCATACGAGATACATCCGCAGGGCTGGGGCAAATTTGATGAGGGCAAAGTTCGGGGTGGTGTTATCGTAAAAGTCTTTCGCAGATGAGCAGTGGAATCTATTTGACAAGTTAATCGACATGAAGCGTATAGAGAACATGTCGCGCGACGAGCTAGCCCGCAAACTCAAAGGCAGCAAGCGCAGCAAGCACACTTATGATTTCATAGAAACTTTAATAAAGTACGGCTGCTTAGAGCCGACCAGCGAGCGCACAGTCAAGGGCAAGCAAGTTATACTATACACAAAAAATCTAGGGCACATCGATGTAATGGTTCGCAGCATGGTTTGTTGGCAGCCTATCAGAAAGCGAATTAAGATTTGGGAGTTGCCGCCATGACTGCTGGGTATTGCAATCGTTGTCATTTTCCAGTCGGTTCGAGTATGCACTATAAAGTTTGTCTGCGTCATAGAAAGCGCGGAAGGAGAATCAAATGACCACCGCCAAGATGCGGAAGCATTGTCGAAAATGCCACAGAGATGAAGGCGAACATTGGGGCGAGCCGTGTCTGAAAGTAACAATACGAAAGCGCCAGAAGGCGCAGGAAGATTTGGAGTTCGATAAATAATGGCAAAGGGCGTAGCTTTTCTTGCACCATTGATTGCGTTGCTCCTCGGCTCGGCAGTCGTTCTCGGCGGCGCGCTAGTGATGGGGATGGGAAATTCGTTGCAGAACGCTACAAATATATCGCTTCTGACAAACCATACAAACATTTCTAATGCATCGACGCTTGACGACCTGACAAATTTCACAATCGATACGGCGACTTCGATTCCGTTCTCAGATTTATGGGACTATTTGGCTTCTGGAGTTACGGGCGTATTTCGATGGCTCGGAAACGTCTTTGCTGGAGCTGTACAACTAGTGATGAGGTTATGGATTCCCGATGCAGTAATTCCCGTTTGGTTTGGCTGGGTAATAACAGCGATGATGCTATTGTGGTTAGTCAAGACACGTTTCACATGGTTCTGGGAATTTTTCTACAACAAGATATGGATATTGATTATGATTTTAGCCATAGTTTTTATTGCAGGCGTAATTTTAAAGTACATTGGTGCAATCGCTTAATAAGGTAATTTGAATGCCGACAAAACTACACGGACAGCAATGCATGAGATGCTGGCGTGTCTACGATTGCCTCTATAACTGGTATTTGCATCTCCAGCGCGGCTGCGACGGAAACAGATGGACGAGGTAGAATGATTTACATAATCCGCTACAAGCGCATCTGTGTCAAAGTCGACATCACGAAGCCCAAGTTTTGTGAAGGTTGTGAAAAGAAATTCCGTCTGCAAGCACATCATATGAAATATGCGTATACAACCGATGAAGTCAGAAAGAATCCGCAACTAGCGGCAGAGAATTTGCAATTCCTGTGTTTTTATTGTCACAAAATCGGTGACGCGATTCGCAAAATCCGTGAAAATCCTGAGAAGGCTCGAAATCTCGGAGTTGAATTATGCCCCGTAACACGCTGTTAGACCGCCGATTTTTAATAAACCACCCGCTACAGCATTCACGCTATGCCCCGAAAATCTGGGGAAGGCAGATGCCGAACGTCGAATTCAATTATCAAACACAGGTGCAGAATAAGATAATTTTAGGTACGACAGAACCTTACGGTCAAGGAGATTTAGTCAGCATCCCGCGCTATGAAGTCGAAGGCGGAACGCCGACACGACAGACCATTTTTGTATTGGGCTTTTCTGGTGCGGGAAAATCGAAGCTCGTCAAATTCATAGCTGGGCAAGCGCTTGCGCTCGGCGAATCTCTTGCAGTAGTATCCGACCCTAAAAATGAATGGGCGTGCGTGAGCCAGAAGCCGCCTAAAGCAAAGAAAGGCGAGCTTCCCAAAGGATATTATACACGGGCAGCGCCGACCAGAAGTTACATTCCAGAATATATCGTCGGAAGCCGTTTGCCGTCGGACATCAAGCGCGACATGGTATTTAATTTCAAACTTTCCGACCTTGAAATAAATGACATGAAGACTCTGCTCGGCATCCGAGATGATTCGCTAGACCAAGTGCAAGCAAATATGAGTCTGTTGCTTGATGCAACGTGGACAAATCTGAAGGAAAAGCTCGGTGACGGATATGAATCGCGCACACTAGCAGATTTGGAAAACGTTATCCGAGAAATGCCTACACAATATTCTGGTGAAGGTTTCGCCGCCAAAGTGACAAAAGCCAAGCTTCTCGGCAAGCTCCAGACGCTAAAGACCCAAAAGATTTTCGGCGAGAAAGGAATAAATCAAGTCCAAGATATTCTTGAAGGTCGGATACCCGTGCTCGTCAGCAAATATTCGCAATTCGAGAACTATGACCGTGTTTATGCTTCTATCTTTATGCGCCAGCTTTACAACGCAAAGATGAGCGGGGTCGTTAGAAATCCACTTTGGTATATTGTAGACGAAAGCCAACGGATTATGTCGCGTGCTTCATGTTCGTTAATCACGTTCGTTGATTTGATTCTGCGAATGGGTCGCCAGAAACTCATGCATGCTATTGCATCTTCGCAGACGTTTTCTGCAAGCGGTTCTTACCGAGATGCCATACCTACCGAAGTTCTCAGTCAATTTTCACACATTCTCGTTTGGAGAATACAAAGCCGTGAAGACCTCGATATTTTGTGCAAGGCTAGAGGCATAGACCAATATGACTGGCGGCGCAAATTGCTGCAAGAACTGGATGTCGACCATAAGAACGGTGTTTTTGAAGCATGTTGGGTGAAACCGAATGGAGAATGTACGACATTCTACACTTTCCGTAATCCAATCTTAAATCACACGTATGAGGGATAGCGGTCAATTACCACCTAACAAGTTAGGTGGCTTGTAACTAAACTAGGAGATTCATAATGTTCGAAAACATTCGAAACCCCGTCATCGTCTGCTACGATAGGCTCATTGACAGAGAGCCCGAAAGTCAAAGCCAATGGCTTGACTCTAGTTTGGATGTTGCGAGCGGCATTGAGGTCGGAGTTGCAGGAATACCCGCAATTCCAACAGGAGAAAAATCCTTGTCTGCGAGTACCGATTTCATGGCACAGTCGGCAAGATTTGCTGGTATATTCGGGACTGACATAGACAACAGAACATCCTATCATAGAAGCTTTGTAATCGACAAAGCTTTGGAGTTGACTGTAAGCCCACGAATGGAGAGTTCTATTGAATCTTCGTCCCTTGCTGGCTCGGATATTTATACTAAGCTTTTCCATAGCCACAATATCTCCTGTTCTCAAACTGTTTACAACTTCTCTACTAATCCTATGGTTTTCGTTTCGCATAAAACGTGTCCATCTGCTAGACAATCTTTTGAGATGCCGTTTGGCAGATTTCGTTCCTTTGCTTTGCAGAGCAGCGACGAACCGTTGATGCTTGAGCATCTTGGGCACAACGCTTCCATAGAACTTCCCGTCGGAAGTAACAGCAAGGTGCTTTATTCCGACATCGATGCCGAGAATGCGTCTATGCTTAGTAGCGCACAAATCAACGTCGATGTCTTTGGAAAGGCACAAGCCGAAAAATATATTTCCATTCCTGCTTATCCATATCAGGCTTTCACAAGTCTTCCAGTCAGAATAACGCGAAGCATATTCAGGCATCGGAATATTAAACTTCTTTCGACCTTTGAGAGTGGATATATTCAAGATTCCGTGTTTATAAGAGAAACTACGAGGCGGATTGAATCGCATAGACTTTCTGGAAACAGTCGGCTTGCTTTTGGCTCGTTTGACCATTCCGCAAGCCTGCTTGATACAGGCGATAGAAAGTTGTGCAGGCAAGCCAGTGCTACGCAAATGCTTGTAAACAAGCGGATGCAATCTGATATTGTTTCGGATTCGCTTTTTCCAAGCCACATCTACACAATGTTGCATTCCTGCCCGATACAACTCCATTGTCTGCAAAACAACGGGGTCTTTCGGAAGCTTGAGATTGACAGTTACGCTACTAAGCATAAGCAACGTATTGAGGTTGCAATTATTAATACGTCTCAATTCCTCCTCCCAACTTGTTGGGAGGTCTCCTTGAGGCGACGTTTATGAAGAAATGTATAGATTGCGGAAAGAAAAAGAAAAGCAATAATGGAATTCGATGCAAATCATGTTCTAGGCGAGGAAATAGAACCAATTTCTGGCGTGGCGGGACAGCAACAATAGATGGATATATTTATGTTAAATGTTATACGCATCCGTTTGCTACCAAGCAAGGGTATGTTGCCGAACACCGTTTAGTTATGGAACGACATCTTGGCAGAATGCTTTTGCCGACGGAAATAGTACACCACATCAATGGAGTAAGAACTGATAACCGAATTGAAAATCTAGCGTTATTTTCTTCATGCGGAGAACACATAGCACATCATATAAAAGGAATACCGAGACCAATCGCTGTGAGAAGAAAAATAAGTAAATCGTTAACTGGGAAATGTCATCCTCCAGAGCGGGTTGAAAAGAATCGTATTTCTCATCTGAAAAAGAATCGTAGGAGGCAACAAACATGATGTTTTATACTTTCCGCAATCCAATCTTGAATCACACCTATGAGGGATAAACATGTGGAATCTGCGAAAACACAAGCCGAAAAAGAAGCGAAAAATAAGCGTTTCGCGTGCTATAGCGCCATACGGTCATCACGAATGCGGTGATGGTTTTCGCGGTGTCGTAGTCGAAATCAAGTCGAGAAAAGGGTTGTTCGTATGCTCGATGTGCGGAGCGGAAAAACACGGCAAAAACTTTGTCAAAATGCCGAAACCAGAGGGAGATGGAAGAAGATGAGTAAAATAGCAGTCGTGGGCGGGTCAGGTTATATAGGAAGTCACGTAGTAGATGAACTCATCAAACAAGGACACGAAGTTGATGTCCTTGATATAATGAAGCCTCATAGACCAGATGTAAATTTCAAGCACATAGATATAACAGATTTTTCGCGGACAATCATTCCATTAACTGGTAATTATGATGTAGTTTATCTTCTTGCGGCGGTTGCCGACGTGCGTGACATGGCAAAAATACCAGTAGAAGCTTGTCAAATCAATGTCATGGGTGTGGTCAACGTATTAGAGGCAATGCGAAAGTTATCGATTCCGCGTTTGATATTTTCGTCAACTGTTTGGTGTTACGAATCTGCGCTCGAACAAAACGTAGACGAAAATACACCATTTTCGTTGAATCGATGTAATAATATATACACTGCATCCAAGATTGCCGCCGAATTATTTATTAATGCCTATTTCAAACTTTACGGAGCACCCAATTTCACAATTTTAAGGTATGGGATTCCCTATTCGGGTCGCGCCCGTCGAGGCACAGTAATAGAATCTTTCGTCACCAAAGCGCTTGCGGGTCAGCCGCTTACAATACAAGGAGACGGATTGCAGACTCGGAAGTTCGTGAACGTCGAAGACCTCGCTCGCGGCAACGTTGCAGCGCTAAGTCCGAAAGCCGCAAACCAGACTTACAATCTCGAAGGCAGCGAGCTTATAACAATCAAGCAAATCGCCGAGACCGTCCAACGTTTGGTCGGCAACGTTCAAATCACATATCTTCCAGCACGTGCGGGTGACTATGAAGGTAAAAATGTTTCAGCCGAAAAAGCGAAGCGCGAACTCGGTTGGACTCCTCAAATCAGCTTTGAGGAAGGCATGAAGAAATATATCGAATGGCGCAGGAGTCTGAAATGACCGAAGCCAAAAAGCCGAAGTTATGGTGGACAGAATCTGGATGTGCTGGGTGGTGGCGACTTCATAATGAACAGGGATATATTCCATTTACTGGGGCGGAATCAAACTTAATCGCAGGTCGGCACATCCCGAAATTGCCAAAGACGGCAAAGAGGAAATAAAATGACAGACGAAGGAAAGAAATGCTCACATGGAAGATTGCTATTTCGTGCGAGTTGTGCAGATTGCGGAAGCGAAGATGTAAATCCTGAAGGTTTACATAATCCATTTGAATTACACAGTGCTTCCCAGAAATCCGACCTGAAGGCGAAAGTGCTGGCTTATCTTAGGCATCGTGCTGTTCATCTTTGTGTCAGGAAAGAAGATTGGGAAAGCATAGAGAAAGGCATCGAGGCGATTTGAATGGTTATAAAAACTGCAAGTAATTTTATAGTTTGTTGTCATGGAAAGGGAAGCAAACTATGTACGATGTGTTATGCAGATGCTCTCGCTTCCCAGAAATCCGACCTGATTGCGAAAGTGCTGGATGATAAGTTTATAGAATTATTGGCACAAGAATCCGCGAGTTATGACAGAAATAACGAGTCTTGGTATGGACACGATACAGATATTGGCGATTTGCCAAGCCGTTTGAAAGAGTTACTCAAAAAGCGCATCGAGGAGCTGGCGAAATGACAGAAGAAAAGATTTGCAAAAATAATGACCCGTTTGTTTTCGTTCATAGAGATTGCGCTGTGCATGGGCGTGTAAAAAGATGGGCGTGCGAAGACTGCGTGTTTGACCAAGCCAAAAAGCACGAAGAAGAAATGGAAAAGATGGACGGATGGAATGCCGACTACAAAAATAATTATAATAAATTGCAGGATAAAATAGAAAAGCTCGAAGCCGAAAAGAAAGCGATTTTCGATGCGATAAAATCATTTCAAGTTTCTAAGTCAGGTAAACTTGGAATATGGCTCTCACCAAAAGAATGGCAAGCTCTCAAAAAGAAGTTTGGAGTGGCATGAATGCCCGACCAACTGAAGCGTTGTATGCGTTGCGGAGCAACGCCAAATCAAGGCGGGGTCTATTGCGATGCTTGCGCCGCTAAAGAAGCGGACGACCCAAGAAATGCGTTTTGAGGGGCGATAATAAAATGCTTAAAATGCTTTCGATAAAAGAACTTTGTACGCAATGTCATCAGATAGCAAAAGAGCACGGCTGGTGGGACTGGGAACGGAATGAAGGCGAAATAATCGCGCTAATGCATTCGGAACTTTCTGAATGCCTCGAAGAAATGCGAAAGCCCGACAGGGACGATGGTAAGGTCGCCGAAGAATTAGCAGACGTTCTTATCCGTATATTTGATTTATGCGGTGCAAAAAATCTCGACTTAGAGCCCGCATTAATGAAGAAAATAGAAATCAATCGGAAAAGACCGTACAAGCACGGAAAGAAATTTTGAGTGGTTAAATGGTAAAGAAATTCATATACAAAATTCTGTTTCCCGAAGGCGAGGGCTGGAAAAAGCGCTGCCATCTCGTTGAGCCTTACATCAGAGGTCTCGACATTCTCGACATCGGTAGCGCCGACCCCGACAACCCGTCAGCAGAGGGCAAGATGCACGCATGGACAAAGACCGTTGCAAAATCGAGTTTAGGAATGGATATTCGCCCGCCCGCAGACGTAATCGCCAACGCCGAAGATTTCAAGCTCGATAAGACGTTCGACTCAATCCTTGCTGGCGAATTAATCGAGCATCTCGATAACGTCGGTCTTTTTCTCGATTGCGCTTACAAACATCTCAAGCCGAACGGCAAGCTCATCATCACAACTCCGAATGCAATCTGCCCGATTTACTGGTTTAGAACAAATCCGTCGTGCCACGAGGAGCATACGCAGTGGCACACAAGGCGGACGATAACACAGATACTTGAAAGGCACGGTTTCAAAGTAGTTTACATTTCGCTATACGGGCATCTATCATATACGCTGTTCGTGGTTGCGGAACGGGTGGAGAAAAATGTGCAGTGAGATGATAAAGCAAATGGCAAAGGAACTCGTCTGTGCCGATTGCGGCGAGCAAGCGACAGAAGGTTCGATGAAGCATCCGTTTTGCCGAGCATGCTTTATGGAACGCTTTGGCGGAGACTACAATAAATACTACGAATTCCTCAAAAGAACGCACGGGTGAAATAATCTGTCTTCAAAAAGAATGTGCGAATGTTGCGGGCGCAATCATTGTTCATGCTCATGCGTTTTGATATGGCAAAACGGCAAGGTAGTGTCGTGCGAAAAGCACGGAGAAGTGAAACGATGAAATGCAAAAAGAACTCGCCAAATCCCTTCGTCGTATGTATGATGTTCGGGTTGGTCTTATTTTTTATAGGCTTGCACGCCGTAGACAATTCTTGGAATCTACATACCGCCGAATGTCTGCTTGGTGATGAGCTGGTCGATACAAACGTGTTCGGATACGGATTCGGTGTGACTCAAGCTTACACGGCTGGACTGTTGATGATGGTCTGGGGAATGGTAGTATTCGGCGTATCTTGCGTGATGTATAAACGGAGGAGTTTGCGATGAACATTGGAAAATTCTCGGTTTGGAAGGATAGGGCAATGATGTACGGTAGTATGTATAGCTGTCTCATGGTTATGTATTTGTTTTTGAGCAAAGAAGCGCTTGGTTTATCGTGGGTAGAATGGATTGCCATCTTAACAATCACACTGTTGATTGTGATGGTAATAGACCTCAAGAAAATATATCCAGAATCACAAGAGTATAGTTTTATTCGCAATCCAGCTTGGGTGAAGATGGTCGCACAATTAGAGCGCATTGAAAAAAAGGTGAACGAGCTTGAAGCTTCTTCTGGTTGACGCGATAGGCGATTCTGAGCTGCACACAGCATTGCCGCATTTAGGTTTGGCGTACATTGCAGCTTATCTGCGAGAAAGAATGACAATTGAAATTAAAATAGTAAGCAAAGAAGTCGTTGAAACTGTACATGAATTCAAACCTGATGTAGTGGGAATAAGTTCCGTCAGTGAAAATTATAATATTGCTAAAAAATATGTTAGCGTGTGCAAAAGTTTAGGTATTACGACAATCATCGGAGGACACCATATAACGGCTTTGCCCGATACTTTATGTGCGGACTTAGGTGTGTTAGGTGAAGGTGAACAGACCGCTTACGAAGTAATAGAGTGCATTCAAAAATACGGATTTGCTTTGGAAAAGCTAAAACACATCAAAGGTGTAGCATATTTTGAAGATGGCAAGGTCAAGATAACGGAAAGACGCGAACCGATAGAACCGATGGATAAGTTGCCTTTTCCTGCACGTGATTTACTCCCGATTCAGAAAAATGGTTGGGTTCATTTGTTTACATCTAGGTCGTGCTGCTATAAATGTATTTTTTGCGCTTCTTCGGCTTTTTGGGGCAAGTTGCGTTTCTTTTCGGCGGAATATGTGATGAAAGAACTGAAATTCATAATCGAAACTTATAATCCTTCATTCGTAACGTTTTCAGATGATTTATTTATCGCTGACCGACAACGCTTTGAAAAAATCGTTAACATGATTTGCGAAGAAGGCATTCATAAGAAAGTCAAATTCATTCTAAAATGCCGCGCCAATCTTTTGAATGACGAAGTTATGAAACTGCTGAGGAAGATGTCGGTCATAGAAATTGGCGCAGGGATAGAGAGCGGATGTCAGACTACTCTAAGTTATTTGAAGGATAGTGTTACAGTCGAACAGAATGCAGAGGCGATTCGCTTGACCAAGAAATACAAAATTTTATTTAGTCCAACTTTCATTATTGGCGCACCGTATGAAACCAAAGCAGACGCTCTGGAGACGTTAGAATTCATCAAGAGAACCAAACCTGACCAATTTAATTTCTTTCAGTTGATTCCTTTGCCATCAACTGTAATATGGGAATATGCACTCAAACGCGGATTAGTTTCAAATGATATGGAAGATTGGTCGAAACTTAATCTTGACCCGAATGTTGATAAGCGGAAACGGATTTTTATGGCGGAGAAGATGACAATCGAAGAATTTGAGGAAGTTCATGCTCTGTTTGAAAAGGAACGCAAAAAAAGATGGCGTAGTTATGCCATACGAAAAGCTATTCGTCACCCAAAAGCAGCTTTGTTGTGGCTCAAGAAAAAGGTGCAGTAAATGGTTTGGTTCAAGAGAGCGTGGTCTCCGAAAAGATGGAATGATGGGCATCTCGTAACTAAAGGGAAGGGTAAAGGGCGTTTTTGGGTGCATTATCCGCCTTGTTCAAAAAAAGGCTATAAATATGGATACGTCCTTCGTGCGTATGCTGTTTGGGAAATATATAGGGGAAAAATACCGAAAGGATATGTTATACACCATAAAGATGGTAATCGCTCAAATGATAGATTATACAACTTGCAGTTGATGAAACGTTCTGAACATACACGACTGCATTTCACAAAATCTAAAATCAAAGTAAATTGCAAAAACTGTGGCAAAGTTCTTTTTGTGCACCAATGGAGAATCAATAAATGCAAGGAACACCTGTATTGTTCAAAAAGTTGTAGCATGAAAAAAAGATGGTCAAAGTATAATAAATGGAGTAAAAAACATAAATGTTGTATTTTGTGTAAGACTATAAGTATCAGACATCAAGGACATGGGTTGTGTCAAAAATGTTATTTGCATAAATACAATATGAAGATGAACGTGGTGAAGAAATGGAAGTCCTAATCGCACACGCGCACAATTCATTCCTCAGCAGAATGGGCGGCGCGCGCAACTACTTTCAACACCTAATAGACGGTCTTCTGAGCCAAAAAGATGTCAAACTGACCTTTCTCGGCATGGGCGAAAGCGTGCATGGGGCAGAATGGTTTGTACCCGTTATAAAAGGCGAAGTCGGCTCATGGTGGAAGTTTGACTTCGCACTTTTCAAATATTTGCTACGGAATAAACCCGCTTCGGACGTTATTATACATACTGGAAAGCTCGACACGATGCTGCCATTCTTCATACTTTGCCGTAAAAATAAGAAAATACTGAGCGCAGACACGCCTTTTTTCTACGTCAATACGTTCCGCTTTCCGTTCAACAAGATAGCTGGATGGCTCTACAACCGCTACGAAGCGTGGGCGGTTAAGCGCATCGTGGCAATCGCTACGGACGAACGCACTAAGAAATATTATCTGAGCAAGTATCCAGAATTGGAGCAGAAAATCCACATCGTGCCAGCCGTCGTCGACATGGAGATGTTCAAGCCCGCGCCTAAAACCGCAAAGAACGCCATTATTTTTGCTGGGCGGCTTGAGCCAGTCAAAGCCGTGCCTTATCTAATCGATGCGTTCCGACTACTCAAGGAAAGATTGGCAGATGTGTCACTACTGATTGTTGGTAGTGGAAGCGAAGAAAAGAGGTTAAAAACATTGGCGGACGGTATAAATGGTATCGTTTTCGCGGGAGAAAAGTCCCACGAAGACATGCCGACGGTGCTGAATAGCGGCAACGTGCTGGCACTGACATCGACGACGGAAGGAAGTCCGCTTATCGTTCGAGAAGCATTGGCGTGTGGTCTTCCAATTGTCAGCCGTGCAGTCGGCGACGTAGCGCAAGACATCACTCCAGAAACGGGTGAAATCGTGAACGGTTCGCCGAAAGAATTTGCCGATGCTCTATACAGAGTGTTGCAGCTTCCAGCCGAGCAGACGCAAACGGTGTGCGTCGCGCAAGCGAAGAAGTATAGCAAGGAAAAGCTGACGGAACGGATAATAAAAATCTATGAGGCATTATGATGCGTTACCTTATTGTGGGCGGTTCGGGCTTCGTCGGAAGTTTTTTCGTAGACGCATTGATGGCTCAGAAGCACGAAGTCACAGTATACGATAATCTGAGCGGCGGCAAAAAGGAATTTATAGCGCATCATCTTTCTAATCCCAAGTTCAAATTCATCGAAGGCGACATGCTAGATTTGCCGTTATTGCAGACAGTGATGAAGAAAAAAGAGTTCGTCATTCATCTGGCAGCCAATCCCGATGTAAGAAATTTCGGCGATGAAGATTATAAGCGAGATACGCAAGGCATGAAGAATGTGCTCATCGCCATGAAAGATAACAAAATAAAGAAGCTCGCATTTTCTTCAACGTCTGCCGTTTACGGCGAGACGCAGCAGATTCCTACGCCCGAAAGCGCACCGTTGCAGCCGATTTCACAATATGGCAAGAGCAAAGTCGAAAATGAAAAGATGATTGCGGAACACTGTGCCATATTTGATGTACAAGCTTGGATTTTTCGTTTTGCGAACGTTATCGGTTCGCGCGGGACGCACGGCGTGATTGTAAACTTCATCGACAAGCTCAAAGCAAATTCAAAAGAGCTTGAAATAATGGGAGATGGCAAGCAGTCCAAATCCTATGTTTTGGTGCAGGACTGCGTTGCAGCAGTGTTGCAAATGATTCAGCATTCAAAAGATTTTGTGAATATTTGCAACGTCGGAAACGAAGATTGGGTTGCTGTGCACCGTATTGCCGAAATCGTCTCCGAAGAAATGGGATTGCAGCCGACTTTCAAATTTCTTGGCGGCGACAGAGGTTGGGAAGGAGATATTCCAAAAATGAGGCTCTCAATCGACAAAATCAAAGCGTTAGGGTGGAAACCGACTTGCGGTTCGGAACAAGCGGTGAGGAAGACGGTGAAGGCGCTTTTGAATGAAAATATTTGATTTATTGAAGAAACATTGGGTCATGCTGGCATTGATATTAATTATGCTAGTATCTGCTGAGGTTCGTCTGTTCGGGTATTATGATTCGACTGGTGTTCCGCGCTGGTCGTTTTTGCGCAATATAGATTCGTACTACTATCTTCGGTACATCGACATGACGTTAGAAAACAACGGTGTGCTTCCAAGCATTGATATTTACAAGCAATCCCCCAATGGCGAAGCAATCGGATACCAACACATGTTTTATAGCTATCTCGGAGCTTATTCTTATCTCGCGCTTGGAAAACCGTTCGGGCAAACATTGCCAGAATTTTTGGCATGGTTTCCCGTCCTGCTGTCATCGTTAATCGTAATACCAGTCTATTATCTCGGCAAATATTTGTATGACAAAAAAGCTGGCGTGTTTGCGTCTATTTTTGCGGTCTTAGCGCTGCCGTTTATGTCACGTTCACTCGGCGGCGACCCAGATTCCGATGCAATAGTCATGCTGCTGTTTTTCACGGCGTTAGCGCTCTTTTGGGCTGCAAAAGCCGTCATAGGGCGACCTAAACGGGTGATTGCATTAACAGTCGGGTTCGGATTATCCGTCGCAGCGTTCGCATTGACGTGGACTGGATTTTGGTTTCCAGTATGGATAATCGGCGCATTTCTTGTGTTGAAGACTTTGGTGACGCTATTACGCACAAGAAACATCCGCCAGACGTTCCATAATGTCAAATGGCTGTGGGGGATACTATTCGGCGCATGGGCGGTTTTTGCAGTAGTGTTATTGCCCGTCGCTGGTCTGTCATCAATCACGCTTCCAGCTACACAGGGCACGAACTTCTTTTCCGTCTATAAAGTAGAATCGACGATGATGTTTCCGAACGTAGACGTATCAGTAGCCGAAGCACAAGCTGGCAGTAGCATACAGAACATAATCAGCGATGCGTCTGGAATCGGAGCTGCATCGCAAATCACGGGTATGCCATTTGTATTGATGATGTTAATCTCTCCGTTCTTGCTGATGTTGGGGTGTTTCGCCTATCTAATGTATGCTTATTACAAGCGCCGAGAAGGTCTGGATACGTTGTTTTTTGTCGGGATATTATTTGTAGTTTTTATGTTTGCAAGCGTGACTGCCGCTCGTGGTAACATGTTTCTTGCGCCGATTATAGGACTCTGTGCTGGAATAATGCTTTCAAAATTGTGGGAGTGGGCTAGAAAATGAACAAAATAGATAAGAAAAAATTAGATAATAAAAAATATTATAGAAAGTTAAAAGAAACAATAATTGCTCATTATAGTAAAGGTTCGATGAGATGTAAAAAATGCGGAGAATTAAGGTTGTATGCTTTACAAATAGACCATATCAATAACAATGGTGCAGTACATCGTCGGCAAGTCGTTCATGGGCATATTTACGAATGGCTTATACGAAATAATTTTCCTAAAGGGTATCAGGTGTTATGTGCAAACTGTAATTGGATGAAAAGAAATAAAGTTTGTTGCAAGTATCGTAAAAAAACAGGCAACAAAACCGACCAAGCATATTATAGAAAGAAACGAAAAGAGTTGCGCTTCAAAATCATAAAACACTATTCTAAAGGTAAGATGTGTTGTGCGCAGTGTGGCGAAAAAAAGATTTGTGTTTTACATCTAGACCTCATAAAAGGAAGGGGGTTGCAATACAGATTGAAGATGGGATGCGATTCTTCTATTTCGTTTTTCAGATGGATTGTAAAAAATAACTTTCCATCAGGTTTTCAGATTCTTTGTGTCAACTGTAATTTAGTGAAAAGATACGAAGAAAATGAATGTTGTTTAAGTGATGACGATGAATAAAAATATCAAATCGGTAATTATTGGTGTTTTAACTGCAATTATTATAACGGCTTTTTATATCGTACCTGCTATGTCGCTTTCATACAATCAACCACCTGTTCTAGACGATAACTGGTGGAATGCGTTGAATTGGATTAAGAACAATACGGCAGAATGCGCGACGATTGCAACATATTGGGATTTTGGAAGTTTCATCACTGGCATCGCGCGCAGACCAGTCGTCTTCGACGGCGCTAGCCAGAATGCACAGCTTACAAAGCCGTATAACGGCACAGAAAGCGGAGTGCAAATAATCCCATACGACAACGGCATCCAGCAGATTGTGTTGTATGGGAACGGCAACGAGACGCGCGCCCGCATCAAAGACATAACTACTGTAATGCTCACGGCAAATGAAACGCTGGCAGTCGACATTCTGCGTGATTATGTGAAGCCTAATTGCAGTGAATTATACTTCATCGCAAGCGCAGACCTTATCTACAAGTCGCAGTGGTGGTCATACTTTGCGACGTGGAATCCGACACGCGACAGCACCACACCGTTAAGCATGGGGGACATCTATACATATATGATTTTGCAGCGTTCGCAGACACGGGCGCTGGTGCAATATAATGCGACTGGCATGACATATCCCATATCTGGAAGCCAGTCGATTACTCTTTGCCAGAAAAATAACACGATTGCAGCGTGCAGTGATGATGTGGTAGGTCTGTTGCAGCAAGACAGCCAGTTTGTACGGATACAGAAAGTAGTGTGGATGCAAAGCGACGGGTGGCATCAGCTTGTGGATGATGATGCTGAACTGAAAGGCACGGTGATGATACTTGATTCAAACGCCCAGACCATCGCCTATATGATACCGCCTCTCGAAAACTCGATATTCACCAAGATGTTCTTTTACAACGGCGCTGGACTTGAGAACTTTGAGCTCATAGGCAACTGGGGCGGTGAGGTTAAGCTGTTCAGGGTGAAATTGTGAAGGTAACGTTCCTCACGCCGCCAGCAGTCGATGGACGCGCTCCCGAACGTGGATTCGGTTGTAATTACGGCGTTTACAACCAGCCCAATATTTTTCCGCTCTATTCCGCCGCCCTTCTCCAAGAGCACGGTCATAAAGTCCAAGTCATCGACGCTCCAGCAGAGCGCATATCCGAAAAAGAATTCAAGGAAATGATACTGAACGATGACAGCGATTTCTACGTCTTCTATACGGTCTTTTTGTCTGAAGAAACAGACAAGCAATGGGTTGAATGGATAAGATTTACAAAGTCGTATGCCAAGATTATTTTTATGGGTTCAGAGCCGACCTCCCGACCAGCCGACTTTCTTTTTGACGAGCGCACTTTCGTGGTTCGCGGTGAAGCAGAATATACACTACTAGGATTGGTTGAACGTTGGGGATATGTAAACATACTTGGATTAAAACGTTGGGGATATGTAAACATACTTGGATTAAGCTGGTTGAACGGCAACAAAATCGTTCACAATCCGCCAAGACCGCTTATGACGAACGCACAATTGGATAAACTGCCGTTTCCAGCGCGGCATCTCATAAAGGCGAATCTTTATTTCAACCCGAAGCTTCAAGGTCGCCCTTCCACCGTAATGCTCACGAGCAGAAATTGTTTTGGGCGGTGTATCTATTGCATCCCATCAAGTTATACGTTCGCACGTGAAATCGAGAACAAAAATCATTTTGGCTGCAAGCCGCGCGTCGGTCTGCGCTCGGCTAAAAACATAATCAAAGAGTTCAAACAACTTAAACAGGAAGGTTACAAGTCTGTTGCAATAATAGATGATAATTTTGTCAATGGAAAAGAACGCACAATCAAGATATGCAAAGGGATAGAGAAACTCGGTCTCGAATGGGGCTGCCTTGCGCGTGCAGACCAGCTTCAAGACGAGGAATTATTGCGCTGTATGAAGCGCGCTGGCTGTGTCTGGGTCGACATCGGTGTTGAATCGTTTGACCAGCGAGTTCTGGATTACGTTCAAAAAGACACTAAAGTCGGTGACCAGTTGAATGCAATTATTTTGCTGAAAAAGGTCGGCATTGAACCGAAAGTGAACATACTCATCGGTGCGTGTCCGTATGAGACGGAAAGCGACGTGATGTGGATGCTCGAAGTGTTGAAGAATCTCGACGTGCGTTTCGTTTCATTCGCCGTTGCTATCCCGCACCCGAACACCGAATACTACAATATCGTCAAGAAAAACAAGTGGTTTGCGACCAAATCAAAAGATTTCGAGCCAGTCGACCCGACCAAGCAAGTCATCATAAGCTTGCCGAACATGAACGCCAAAAAGCTGCAAGAGCTCGTTTCTACGGCTTACCGCAGCTATTATTTTCGCCCGTCATACATACTGAAAACATTGCGAAGGACAACGAGCCTTCGAGCGCTGAAAGAAAACGCTGGCGTTGCGTGGCGGCTTTTGAGGGGATAATATGACACATCGAATTCTTCAAGGCGATGCACTTGCCGTGTTAAAAACGTTGCCATCAGAATCAGTAGATTGTTGCATTACTTCTCCGCCTTATTGGGGCTTGCGGGATTACGGAGTAGAAGGACAAATTGGTCTTGAAAAGACACCCGAAGAATATGTTGCAAAAATGGTCGATATATTTAGAGAGGTTCGCCGAGTTTTAAAGAAGGAAGGCATTATTTTTTTGAATCTTGGCGATAGTTATATGTCTGGTGGTGGAGCAAGTAGACATTGGGGATATACTGACCCTAAATATAAGAACGGTAGGAAAGTAGAACATTTTGAGCCAACTGCCTATCCACATCCGATAATTAAGCCAAAAGACCTCGTAGGTATACCATGGACAGTCGTCTTCGCTCTCCGTTTAGACGGCTGGTATCTTCGTCAAGATATAATATGGCACAAGCCGAACCCGATGCCCGAAAGTGTGACTGACCGATGCACAAAGAATCACGAATATGTTTTTTTACTTGCGAAAAGCCAGAAATATTATTTTGATGCGGAAGCGATTAAAGAGAAGTCAATATGGTTCGATAAGGATGCACGTTCAAAATTCGGCAGAGTTCCGCATAAGTCAGGCAAATCTATCATGCAAGAAAGTCAGTATGCTATCAACGGAGTTGGTTATAGTGCTGATGGGATGCGCAATAAGCGTTCCGTTTGGACAATAACAACCGCACCATTCAGCGAAGCTCATTTCGCAGTCTTTCCCGAAGCATTGGTAGAACCGATGATTAAGGCTGGCACAAGCGAGAAAGGAGTTTGTCCTGATTGTGGGAAGGCGTGGGAGAGAATAATGGAAAGCAAACCTGCTGAATCAACAAATTGTCCTAAAACACAATTGGCGTATGAAGCGAGGGGCGGGATAGGTATTCCTACAGGGACAGTTGGCAAATCTGGTAGTGGTCGTATTGAAGGTTATTCTATAACTCTCTGTTGGCAGCCGATTTGCAACTGCAACAAAGAACCGATGCCCGCGACAGTTTTAGACATCTTCTGCGGTTCAGGCACAACGGGCGTGGTAGCAAAGAAGCTTGGCAGAAACTTTATTGGAATCGAGTTGAAAGAAGATTATTGCAAACTCGCTGAAGAACGCATTGCTGGTTTCGAGCGCAAGGACTGGAAGATGAAAAAGACGCATATTAAATTGGATGATATAATATGAGCGTTACAATCATTTTGAGCGTTAAGAATAATGTGCGCACGATTAGGCAATGCGTTCAGTCGCTCTTGCGTCAGTCATATAAACATTATTGTATTCTCGTCGTAGATTCGTTCTCCACCGACGGCACACGGCAAATCCTCCAAAAGTTTGCCGCAAAGAAGCAGATTAAACTATATCAACTAGACGGATGGTGTCCGCACGCTTATAACTGGGCACTCAAAAGAATCAAGTCCAAGTACATCGCCCTAATAGACGGTGACTGCGTTGCAAAACCAGATTGGTTGAAGGAACTGGTCGCGGGGTTCACGTCCGACGATATTTTAGCCGTTGCTGGCTATTGTGGAACGCCTAGCAATGCAACAAGACTCCAACGCTTGATAGGCGCAGAGCTGGAAGCTCGGTTCAAAACGTTTCCAGAATTTATCAGCCGTGCGCCGACCATGAACCTCTGCATCCGCACGAAAGTCGCACAGAAGCTAAGGTTCGATGAAAAATTGCGCGTGGCGTATGACACGGATTTCGGCTGGCGCTTGACTAAACTAGGTAAGATGCGCTATAACAAGCGGGCAGTTATTTTGCATCATCATCGTTCGTCGTGGCGCAAATTCTTCAAGCAGCAATATACTACAGCCAAGTATATGCCGTATCTTTATCTGAAACACAGAGGTCGAGCAAAAGGTGATGAAATTTCGACGGGAAGCATGATAATCCAGCCGTTTTTGTTGTATTTGCTGGGGTTTTCAATTCTGCTAACGTTTATTTGGACATATATCTTCGCTGATGCGTGTTTTATATTTGGATTGCTTTTCGGAATCTATATTGCCGACATTACAAGAATTGGTAATATTTCGTTGATGTATATTCCATTATTTTTTGTGCGTACGCTCGCATGGTCGCTCGGTCTGCTCGTAGGAGTCGTGAGGAGATAACAAAATGACTGGTGAAAAGAAATACATGGGAATATTTACGCGTGACCAAATCGTAATAGGGACAATACTACTTTTGATTTTACTTTTAATTCCAGAAATAAGAAATGAGATTATCGGGTGGTTCATTTGAAGATTTGTTTGGCGTGCTCGCATGGCGGGCATCTGACAGAGCTGTTGGAGCTGGCAGAAGCGTTCAAAGGTCACCGTACATTCTTGGTGACTTATGTGTGCAGACGCACAAAAGAAATGCGTGCAGATTACACGATGCCCGACATCGGTTACAATCCGTTGCGTATGCTATGGGCATTTCTAAAAGTATTCTGGATATTTTGCAAAGAGCGTCCAGATGCAATCGTGAGCATAGGTGCGGAGATAGCGATACCGACCTTTTATTTAGGAAAGTTATTCGGTGCGCGGACAATCTTCATTGAGAGTGTCTGTCGTATCAATTCCGCTTCACTAGCGGGCAAAATCGTGTATCCTATAAGCGATAAGTTTTTCGTGCAATGGAAACAAACGCTCGCGCACTATGGAGAAAAAGCGAGATATTTCGGAGGGTTGCTATGATTTTCGCCACAATCGGAACGCATTGTCAGTTTGACCGATTGGTTAAAGTATTAGACAAAATACGTTTCAAAGCTGATGAATTTGTTGTTATACAATTGACTGAAGACTCATATAAACCACAATACGCCCTTTGGTGCACACAACTTAATGCAAGCGAATTAGACCAGTTTTACAAGGGTGCTCGAATAATCATCTCGCATGCTGGCGCTGGAGCGATTATCACGGCGCTGAAATACAAAAAGCCGATAATCGTCGTTCCACGCCAAAAGCGGTTCGGCGAACACGTCGATGACCACCAGCTAGAATTGGCTCGTGAATTATCTAAAGAGGGGCTGGTTACGGCAACGACTGTCGGCAGTCTGGAAAAAGCTATGAAAATATGCCGAAAACCGCGCAAAGTCGGCGAAAGAAAGCTCGGTCTAATCAAAGCTTTACGGGAAAGTTTGGAGGAATTTGCATGAAAATGTGCATCATTACGTCATCAAAGCTGCCGCCCGAAGAAGGAGTCGGCAATTACGTCTGGAATCTGGCGATTGCACTCCAGAAACGCGGGCACGAGGTCTCGGTCATCTCGAAAAGCGACAAGGCAGTCATATTGAACGTTTCTGGCGTGAAAATCTATCAAGATGCGATTCTTTCGGGGTTTCCGCGCTACCTGAACGAGCAACGCGCAGTAGTCGAAGGAGTGCTCGAAAAGCTAAATCCCGATGTGATATACATGCACGTTCCACTTGTGATGACTCCGAAGACAGACAAGAAAATCATCACGATGGTGCACACTTCCCTAGTCGCCGATGCAAAATATGCCAAGAGCATGAAAATAAAAGTAGCGACAGCGCTAATCAGCCGTCCGACGACGAAGAAACTAATCGAGCGTTCATCGTTCATTACGACTCCATCCGAAGCCGTAGCAAGCGAAGTCGTGAAATATTACGGCGTAGATGAAAACAAAGTAAGCGCCATCGGTTCTGGCGTTTCCGACGATATATTGAAAAACCAGCGCAACGAACAGCGTAAACCATCTATATTATACGTCGGGCGGCTCGACCCGCGCAAAGGCATATTCGATTTGCTCGAAGCGGCAAAGTCAATCCAAGTCAATGCGCAAGTCTTGATAGTCGGAAAAGGAGCGGCGGAAGCGGAGTTAAAGCGCAAAGTCGTTGAGATGGGGCTGAACGACAAAATCAAATTTTTAGGTCACGTTACTAGGCGGAATCTTCTCAGGCTGTATGCGACGTGCACGGTTGCCGTTTTACCATCACACTACGAAGGATTGCCGATAACTCTCTTGGAGATGATGGGTTCTGGTATGCCCGTTGTTACAACAAACATACCAAGCATAACTTGCGTGGTCGAACATAACAAGAACGGGTTGTTGGTCAAGCCGTCTTCTCAGAAGGCGCTTGTGTATGTAATAAGGAGATTGCTTGCAGACCATAGATTGCGGCAACGGCTCGGACGCGCAGCGCGCCGAACAGTCGAAAAGGAATATACTTGGGATAAGGTAGCAATCCGTGTGGAAAAGATTTGCGAGGCGATATGATGCGCGTTTGTGTGTTATGTTTCGGTTTTAGGCAGGTAAATCTGCGACTGCAACCGTTCCGCTATGTATACGAGATGTGCAAAGCTATGCACCGCGCGGGGTGGGAAGTGACTGTTCTTACTGATAAAAAGAACATGACCAAAATCAAGGACGTAGATTATGTAAAAGAGATTCCTAGTTTTCGCGCTTTCGGCGGTTATTCAAACGCTGTCAAAGAGTCCATTAGGAGAATAAAACCAGATGTTGTTGTGGAACTGCTCGGCGCTCCAGACCTTCTGCGCAAAAGCGATTACCAGAAACCGACAATCGGAATTTTCACAAGCACGTATACGTTCGGGATAGCGAGATACAAACATCCAATTGTCGTCCTTTCCGAAGCCAACAAGCGGAAGCTATTGAAGCTCGGACTCAAGGATGTGACGGTCATACCGCCCGCGCCAGATGAAATGTTCAAATCTTTCAAACGACCATCGAAGTGTGAAGACATTTTATACTTAGGGTCTTGCGATGCGTGGCGCGGCATAGGCACGTTAAGAAAAGCATGGCATCTACGGAAGAATAATTCGGGATTAATATGGTTTCTTACCCGTCAGAAAGGGTTTATGCTCACTCCAGAAGAAGTCTGCGAGCATGTAAAGCGGGCGCGAATCATAGCCTTGCCGTTCCATTCTGTCCGCTCAGACGTGCCGTTGACTATATTGGAGGGCATGGCGGCTGGAAAGGTAGTCATATCAACGAACGTCGACGGGATACCAGAACTGCTGAAAGGTCGCGGGATTGTCGTAGAGCCGCGCAATGCCAGACAATTGGCGGATGCGATTGACCTCATATATTCCGATGACGAGCTTGCCGACAAGCTCGGTGCACGCGCAGCAGCATTTGCAAAAGGATTTAGCTGGGAGAAAAGCGGTGAGCAATTCGTAAAACTTGTGAGGAAAGTTACATGCGACTGATATGCCTGATTGGGACTGATGGGGCAGGGAAAACGTGGTATTGCAAGCGGCTTGTAAAGAAGCTCGGTGCAAAATATGTTTGGTTTCGCTTCAATCACTTCTTCTCGCTGCCGTTGCTCGCTTATGCGCGTATAGTCGGACTATCAACGGGAAACACTCATAATTTCTGGAAATCTCCGTTGTTTGCGCGGTTGTACGTCAAAACACAAGTAATCGACAACAAGCTGGCTATTTTTCTTCGTCTTCGGGGCGATTCAATTGTGTGTGACCGATTCATACATGACACAATAATCGATTTGCATCTGTCTACAAGGATTCCGTTAAAACGCTTGATTAAAACATTTCGTCCGTTGATTCCGAAGAACGCGCTCGTTGTGCTGGTGAGTGCTGATATTAAAACGCTGAAAGCAAGGCGACCAGATGACCAATTTATTAACCAAAAGGTTAAATTATACGAACAGCTTGCACGTGAAATGAAATTGCCGACAAAGTTTTCAATCGTAATTACTTAGGTGAAAAGATGTTCAGTGAAGTCCACACAAAGCTCGTTAAGGAGACAAAAAGCACGTGGAGAATACCCCTTATCATCGCGTCAAACTGGCTCTTTCAGGGCATGACGGGCATGGATAGGACGGAATTTGTATTTCGTTATGTCGTCGAAACGTTGCTGGGGTGCTGCATATTTGCCGTGACCTTTGAGATTATACCGACTTTCTTTATCGCGCACACGCTGAACTGGATATTTTTCGGGCAGATTCCAGTGCTGATAAAGAACATCGGGTATGGCGGAGCTGATAAAACGGCTGTCAAAGATTACGCATACCAGTTGAAATATCGCGCCTCACGCGAGAAATCAATCAAGAAGACCATCGTTATAGGCAGCATGGCGCGCAGCGAGTTGTCTAACACGTCGGACTTGGATGTGTGGCTTATGCGGAAGTCTGGTATCGTAAACGGTATTCTTGCGTGCAAATTCGCCGCCAAAGAAAGAATTAAAGCTTTCGTGGCTAATTTCCCGCTAGACATCCACGTTTTAGACAATCCGCGCAAGTCGAAGGAAAAGCCAAAAGTGATATGATGAAAGAAGCAAAATACAAACGGAGAGCGAAGAACATTTATTCTTTTTTACGATATTTAAACAAACCTTTAAGTAGAGTAGAAATATTTAAAAAATTCAAAGAACATAAGCTTATTCATAAAGGAATTAATACAAACGATAGAGCACTGAATTATCTAATTACAAATAAGAAGATTATAAAATATTTTGCTAAATCTGGAAGGATAATGTTTAAGGTGTTATAATGGAGATTCCAGCAGCAAAGATTTATTTTCCGCCAGAAGATATAGCCCAGATTCAAGAACGCATAGCGGAAGTCTTGAAGTCTGGACGGCTGACGCTCGGCAAATACGGACAAGAATTCGAGCAGAAGTTCAGCCAGCTATGCGGGACAAAATATGCGGCTGCGACAAATAGCGGGACAAGCGCGCTCGAAATCATATTGCGTGCAATCGGCGTTGAGCAAGGAGAAGTCATAACATCGACGAACACGTTTGCAGCCAATCCGTTTGCTATAATACATGCTGGCGCGCGCCCAGTCTTTGTCGACATCGATTACGACCTTAACATGAGTGTTGAAAGCGCAAAGAATGCCATAACGCCGAATACAAAAGCTATTGTCGTTACGCATATAGGCGGACTTGTATCGCCGAGCATAAAGGCGCTGCAAGAAATCTGTAATGACCGCAAGATTCCTTTAATCGAAGACGCGGCGCACGCACACGGCAGTTCGCTGGATGGCAAGATGGCTGGGAGCTTCGGAGAAGCTGCCGCGTGTTTTGATAAAAATACAAAAATCATTACAGAAAAAAGTAGCAAACCAATTTGTCAGATACGAGTTGGAGAGAAAGTTTTAACTCATACAGGAACTTATGAAAAAGTTAAAGCCGTTCATAAACGACACTACAAAGGAACTTGGTATAAACTTGCGTGTGCTGGGATGTCAAGTTCTCCTAAATGGGCAAAACATTCTTTGAGAGCTACTGAAGAACATCCTATTTTGATATATAGAAACGGACAAAAAATATGGATGCCGATTAAAGATGTGAAAAAAACGGATTGGGTATATACATGGACAAAAAAATGTGAAGTATGTGGTAAAAAAATACCTTTCTTTTGGCAGTTATGCGAATATCACAATCCTGCACAGTTAGCTTCGGTGAGGGCAAAGATTGCCGCAGCAAAAGAAACTGGTAAAATAATAAAATATAAAACTTTACATTATTACCGAGATATTTTGCCTTACGCAGATAAATTAAGGAATGAAGGTTATCGCGTAATTCCTATTGGTGTTGCTATACCCGACATAATTGCAATAAAGGATGGTAAAGTAGTAGCCTATGAAATCGAAAATCGAGTTTTACCACGAAAAAAAATGTTAACGAAATATGGTGAAACTCAGAAAAAGATTTATGATGGCATTGTTTGGGTTTTATTACCGCCTAAATTGCATTCAAATAAAAATAAAACAAAATATGTTATTGATGAAAATTTAGCACGTCTTCCGATTAAATCAATCCAAAAGATATGGAGACGTAAAAGACAGGTATACAATTTGACCATAGAAAAAAATAACAGTTATTTTGCAGTTGACCTTGCAGTTCATAACTGTTCGTTCTACCCGACAAAGGTAATTACCAGTGCGGAGGGCGGCATGGTCGTTACCGACAACGAAGAAATCGACAGGAAAGCTCGTATACTACGCGACCAAGCAAAGCAAAGTTTCAGCACAAATCTTTGCGTGGACATCGGATATAACTGGCGTTTATCCGAGCCTCACGCCATCATAGGATTGGCGCAATTAGCTAGACTGCAAGAATTTATCCAGCAGAGGCGGCGCATTGCAGCATTTTATGACAAAAACATTCCATTGCCTATCGAGCCTTTAAAAATCCCGCCGCAATGCAAATCCAATTATTACAAGTATTGCGCCTATCTTCCAGAAGGCATGGATAGAACGGCATTAAAACAAGAGATGAAACAGCGCGGCGTAAGTCTAAGCGGCGAGGTTTATGAAATACCTTGCAGCAAACAACCGCCTTTGAAAATGTATGCCCCAGCAGAATGGGCGTTTCCAGTGGCGGATAAATTGTGTGCTCGACATATCTGCCTTCCAATCAGCGCCGTTCAAACACTAGAAGAAGCGAAATACGTCACCGAAATGCTGAAAGAAGCCATCACCAGACTAGAAAAGTCATCTGGACAGTCTCGCTAGGTGTCTCGCGCAGATACCATGTGCCATTTTCGCACGAGATGTTTTGGATGATGACCGACAACATGCGGTCAATCCAGCAAATATCTGGCTTGGCGGTATGGTCGGCTGCAATTGTCGGTGCGGGAAAACTCTGCACTGGCACGGCAAGTTGAACCAAAACAAGGATAATGAATGCACTCGAAAGCAAAGCAATTGTGCTGTGATTCATCGGAAAAGTTAGCATCGAATCTTAATAAAGGTTAATGCTCAAAAAGATGTATTAGGTGTGACAAAGATGAATCCCAATCATGTGCAAATGGTGCAAATCGCGGCATTAGCGGGTGTGGTCATCTTATTTTTTGCTGGCGTTTATGCTACGCTTACGGCGATTCCGACAGAAGGATGCCGTATGCTTGTCAGCACACCGAGCGTCAACGGCTCGGAGCACGGTTTTTGGACGTGGGCAAATAACTGCACTATGTTAAAAACAAAATGCTTGGAAGCGCCTTCCGAAGGACTTTTATGCGGCTGGATAGAAAATTGGTCGGTCTGTAAATGTTCTGTCAATACGATTACGCCGACCACAAATCTTACATTCAACGGTACGGTTTAGTGATATAATGGATATAATAACGCTCTTGTATTCCGTACAGCTTGCAAAGATTTTGATTTCAATCTTGGTCGGATTTGTTCTCTATGCCTTGACGAATCAAAAGTCGATGTGGTTTTTGGGTCAACTTTTGATTTGGCTTGCTCTGCCTATTCTTGTATCGTTCGGATTCGCTGGGGCATTCAATGTTACGTTAGATTGGTTTATCAAGTATGTCTTCGGAGCGGTAGCTTGGTTCGGTCTTGGACTGCTCGTCTTCAAGAAGTCGCGCGAGCCAGTGCTCGTAGCGATTACGCAAGTAATCATCGGTCTTATTTTTATTTAGCAGAATTTTAAATAGATTCATTTCTAAAGATATGTGTTCTCTAGCCAGAGAAATACGAGCACATATCCTTTCAGATTGGGTGCGGAAGACCAACAATCTGCGAAATCGTCCCCCAATCCGTGATGGGATTAAACATACCCGCTTTTAATCCCGTCCCAGCCGTGATTTCCGTCACTGTCCCCAATCCAGCCGCACCTCCGCTCGGAGTGGCGAAAGATGCCGTGACAGAAGACCTATATGTCATTAAAACCGCAAATACCAGCAATAAAACACTCGCAAGATATATTTTTTTCATGTATCCACCCGTCGCGTTCTACGTTTCTTCGCATAAGAGCGGATTGCTAGAGTCACGGCGATGGTAATTATAACACCGATTATCGAAAGCCCCCAATATGGAAGTGACACCTTGACTCCGAAGAACTGCGCTGTCACGTCTTCCATAAGAAATGCGGCGATGTCGCTTCCGATGTCGCCCGTGCTGATATGGATATAAACAGCGACATAGTGGACGCTGTTAATACCCGATGGCGTAACTATTTCTCCGCGCATTCGGAAAGCATAATCAGTCTGATTTATGTTTGATGGGACTGCTACATTGATTCTTACAACATAGGAATCTCCAGCATTGACGATAATATCTCGCTGGCTGCGCAGAGCTATCGTATCGGGGTCTAATATTCCCGCCCACAGCCAGCTTGTATCGTTCTGTTGCTCTATCGATAATCGGATGGTCTCTGGCTGAGTGCCAGTGTTCTTGACGACAAAATCAAGATACTCCCTTCCACTCGGCACTGCTGTTATACGATAATTGGGCGTTAGCGTAAAGTTATAATCACCCATACCGAATCCGTATGGCGGCTGTATGCCGCCGCCCGTGCCGCCGACTATGGCGACATCATAGAGCCAGCTTATTTCCACTTGCGAATCGCCTTGCGCGATGCTTGAATTGGTGTGGTTTGTATCGATAAGCAACGTGACGCTGGTAAGGTTGGACGATAATGATAAGTTAAGCGTGCTTGCATTCACGGTCACATTTTCACTGTTGACGACGCGCGTATCCCAGTTTGTAAATCGTGCAATCGGCATGTTATAATATATCTTGAACTCCTTTGTGATGTTATCCGTATTGTTCAGATAAGCGCGATATGTGTAAGTGTATCTGACAGTTCCGTTTCCGAGATTTACACCGACTGCGTTCAGACAATAATCGGCGTACGCGGCTGGCATACCAACGCAATCGACAGTCGCATTCACGTTGCGCTCCAGAATCAACGGCGAAGCCGTGATTAAAGTATGATTTGTCACGTTAACGCTACCGTTCGCTAACGTGACGCTCCAGACGCTAGAACTAGCATTAACCCATCCGCTCGGAAGCAAAGACGTTGAGTTTACAAGAATATTCGTATAATTCAGCGTATCCGTGTTGTTAATCAGAACCGTCATAAAACCAGTTACATTTTGATTAACCGTAACTGACGTAGAAATATTGTAGTAACTTCTACTTTTTTTAATAATGTTTGTTTGATTGCATATTACATCGAAATTTACTCCGCTTGTCGATACATCGATAGCGGTGGTATTAGCATCCCAACCAATACGGCAAATTGAACTTAAATTTATGTTTGTTAGATTGATACTTGCGTTATTTGTGACATTGATTGGTATTTTTGTATAAGTGTTGCTGCCAGCTTCGGTTGTTAATCCGAATGCGTAAGAGGATATTAACAATAATGCCAGCATAAAAGTTAATTTTGAATCTTGCATATCTGCACCTCATTTACTTCTTTTTCAATTGATTCTATAATTCCGTTTAAATTATTTTTAATATCGTGCTCCCAAAAACGAAGAACTTTATACCCCCGATTGATAAGATTTTGTGTAACAAACAAATCTTTCGCTTTTTTTTCTCTTATCCACAATTCTAATTTATTTCTATCTAAACATTGTTCGCAACCGTGCCAATAGCAGCCGTCGACGAAAATACAGATATTCGGTTCAATGAAAATATCAGGTTGCCCTAAAATTGGTTCGTGCACTCTAAAAGAAATATTTTCTTTCATCAAAGATTCTTGTATTTTTTTTTCAATGGATGTATCTTGTAACGGTGAAATTTGTTTAAGTCTTAGTTGCCGTGCATATTCTCTGCGCTCAGGATATTTTTGATAGTATTTTTTGAGTCCATTACTAATATTTTTTCTAGTTTCTTGAGAACGTTTTATTCCTTTATGAGCACGAGAAAGTTTTTGTCTTGTTTCATACGATAGTTTTTTACCAATCATTTCATCAGAGTGTTTTTTAATTCGTTTATCAGTCTCTTTCGTTAATCCTTTACTCCATGCTATTCTACCCATTCCTGCTTTGGACAATTTTTTTCTATGTTCGTCGGATAATTTTTTACCTTTGTGTAAACGAGAAAGTTTTAGTTTATGTTCAATACTAAATTTTTTCCCTTTGTGCCCAATACTTATCATTTTAACTCGTTCATCCATTTCCTTTGTTAACCCCCTATTCCACGGAATTTGACCCAAATGACTCTGCGATAACTTTTGTTTATGTTCATCCGTAAATATCATGCTTGCACCTCTGTCCCGATAATTTCCGTCAAATAGTCCCCACTATCAGCAACGTAACTGCAGTTTGTAGTAATTTGGCTTGCGCCTGATGAAACATTTGCAGTGACCGTGTTCTCGCACGCACTTGTCAAATCAGTATTATTGAATGCAAACGCTTGCGAGTTTGTCGCATTTAGGTAGGTCTGATTGGTGATATATTGATAAGAAAGGTTCGACACGACTGAAACGTTCTGGAATCGCTGCTCGAATCCTTCAACTTCCACTATCCAATCTCCGCTTGACGCATATTCGGTGCAGTTAGTTGTGATTTGGTTAGCTCCAGAAGGTATATTTGCAGATGCAAGATTCTTGCATTTGGATGAAATGTCAACGGCTATAAACTGGAACGGCTGTGCATTTGTCGTGTTGAGATATGACTGATTCAGAACATATTGCGTCACCAGCGTTGAAGTCGGTGTGACGTTCTGGAAAAGCGTCCAGTTTATTTCTGTCTCCGTTATCCAGTCGCCAGTCCGAGCAACAGTGGTGCAGTTCGCCGCCACGTCGCTTGCTCCGCTAGGTACGTTTGCCGTAGCGGTGTTAGTGCACATCGAAGCCAAGTCTACGCTTGTGAACGCAAACGACATCGCATTCGTCACGGCTAACTTAGTTCGGTTTAATATTCCCTGAATAGCCAATGTATGCGGATACGTTAAGTTCTGGGCATCAGTTGCAGTATCGCTTATGGTCTCTCCAGTAATCCAGTCACCCGACCAGATTGATAGCAACTCCTCCGTAGCCGCTATTATTCCAGTAAACTCGCCGCCAGAACCGAGCGTTCCGCCGCTCGGTGTTAGATGAGATATATTATAGGGCAAATCTATCGTGCCGTCGAGCGTATCGTTCTTCTGAATCTGCTGATTTGCAAGCGTATGTGCAAACACATTTTCTTCATAGGAATCGTTAGTCAATACCCACGTCAACGATTGGCTTGCAGTCGCATTTGACGTGTCGTTCACATAAGCCGTATCAGTCTGTGCGAGCGTATCTAAAATATCAAGAATGATGTTATCGATTCCTGCAAACGCTGAAATGATAGCTCCGAACCATCCGTAATGCAAATCTGCTACGTCATTTACATCACTTGCAGTCAGGTAAAGCAGAAGATTTAGCGTGCCGCCGAGTGACGTTCCTTTCAGAAGTATGTCGACAAGGTTCAAGACTGGCGGGGCATTTATTATGTATCTTGTTTCAGATGTCCCTACGTTGTCCATAATATCTTTGCATTCGACATACCAGCTATGATTTCCATAGACGCTGAAAGTCTTTGTGTTCTGCTGGACTATGCCTCTTTCAACGCTTGCAGCCGTCGTGTTCAGAACGCCGTCGATGTAAAGATTGCAGTATGATATTTGGAAAGTGTTTGCAACCGAATAATTGAAGTCGACTGGATTGACGAGAACCGAAGCATTTGCTGGAGCTAGCAGACTGATTGCTGGAGTCGAAGTCACTAACAAAACATTCTGGCTGGTCGAATTGTAGACCGTTCCGTTCACATAACACGCAACCGACCAATTTACTTCTTGGTCGGTATAAGCGAACTGTTTTGTAAAGGTATATTCGCTGTTTATGGTTATAGCCGTCGTGTTCGTCTGGTCTGTATAATTGCCAGTCCAAGTCCCGTTGTAGACGTTAAGGTTCAACGAGCAGTTGTCAATCGATACATTGTTCGGTATGCCGATGTCAAAAACAAAATCGTATTTGTAATTGTTCAAATAATCCACCCAGCTCGTTCCCCCCGTATTATTGTATTCGGTGAAGTTGAAAGCAGAGATAACACTCGCACTCTTTGCCTTCAGTGTAGTGTTCTCAGACAAGTAGAAACTGTATCCGTCATCCATTTTACCGTCTGGCGTTGTCGAGAAGTAATAATTATCGTGATTCAAGTTCCAATATAGCAGCCCGTCTCCGCCGTTGCTGAAGAAACTATTTATGACTTGCTGATAAAATCTATCCTTCAGCGCATTCGTACCGTTGGTCGGCATAGCAAGTTCTTGCAATAATACTGGCATCCCCAACTGGTTAGACCAGTTCACGTACTGCGTTACCCAGTTCTGATACGCGTGCCGCGCCAAAGCAGGATTGTAATTTGGAACATAACCTCCTTCCCACCTGTTGTTGTAGCTGTAACCAGAACCAGTCGACCACCAATCTATTGTCGCATTTGAGGTTATACCGCCTGTAACCCACGATAGATTAGTTGCATTCTCGCTTCTCTGTGCAAACCAATCCCACTGGTCTGGATGCAACTCGAACGTAGCAAAATCAACACCCGTTCCATTATGGTTAGTAATGAAATTTGTTCCTTCCCACTGTTCACCCCAACCTTCGATTCCTAGACCGACCAAATGGTTAGTATCTATGCTTTTGATGTAAGCGGTCATATTCTTAGTCCAGTTTATAATATACTGCTTGCTTCCAGTGCCATCGCTTTTTGCTCTCGGCTCATTTGCCAGCAGCCAAGCGAATATCGTCGGGTCATTTTTGTACAAGACTCCCGTCACCGTGTTGTTTCTGTTCAAAGTATGATTTATGAAATTCCTGTAATAAGTCTTCGCGTTCTCATCGGTGTAGAACTGGTCATGGAACAACCAATAGCTATCGTTGCTATAATCGGTTAAGTTCTCAAATGTTTTGTTTGTGGTCGGCGATTGCTGAACGTACCATCTCATCCCGCCGTAATCGTTCCAGTTGTTTACCAACACTAATTGCAATCGTATGTCTCGTTTGCTTGCTTCCGATATGACCCAATCCAACGCTGCAAACATATCTTCGCTGTAATTACCCGCAGTGCCGATTTCGAATAGGTTATGATGCCCTCCAGAATTGTTGTTAATCCAAACGCCAGTAGAACCTCCTTCCATGTTCGCCCATGTTCTTATCACGTTTATGTTGAGATATTTTGCCTTGTCCAGAATTTCTGTAACATAAATTCTGCTGTTGTTTATCTCGTTCCCGTCGTCATCGTACGTGTGATTGGTCGCGTAGTCCGATAGGTAATATGAATCTACACCTTGCAAATGATAAGGCTTTCCGCCAAGAGTGAAGTTGACACCACTGACATTGACGAAGCTTGTTATCCTGAAAGAGTTGTTTGCAAACGGATAACCCGTATTCCACCAGAAGTTGTTTATGGCGAATGATTTGGATATACCGCCACTATTATTTGAGGAATCGTTGCAATAAACCGTCCAAGTGTTAGAACCTGCCGTAGAATCAACACCCGTAAAGTTGTCTCCAGCCGTAACTGCTGTGGAATTGGATGCTCCATTATCCGTCGAATACCAGCAACTCTCCAGCACTACGCCACTCGTTAGGTCATAATTCAGCGTACTTATGTTTATATCGTAAGTAGTGTTTGCTGGATAAATTATAGTCAAAGGCACGACGATTGTTTTTGTTGAGCTATTAAGCCAACTGCTATAATCAAACCCATCATAAGTAGCCGCCGAGCAAGTGAAATTATCATTTTCAGCGAATGCGGTTATCGGGACTTTAGTTCCCGTATAGCAGACGGTATTATTTGTGCAACTGACTTGGCTATCCCACGTGCTGTTTGCGACGGTATTTTTGTACCACGTGAAATTTACTAACAAAGTTGCATTGTCGGCATCGGCTGGAATCGCACTACAATTCAATGGTATGATTGTTGCTGGCGTTGTTGGAATTATTGTCGTTGATGCAATGGTTGGAATAGTATTCTGTATCATCAACGTGCTTGAATTTGTCTGCGTTGAATTCGCCGTGCCGTCTCCACAAAACACGCCAAAAATCCAAGTTTCCCCTTGTTTTGCAGTGTTGGCTGATATGTTAGCCAGATTTGTTGCGGTATTATTTGTGACGACAGCCGAACCGCTTGAATTTGACGCTCCGTTCTTGTACCAGTTCCAATAAGCTGTTATCGTATTGCCAGAATCAGGGTCGGTGCATGTTGCGTTGCCGATGAGCGTGTCGGTCGTCACGGGCAAAGCGGGCGTTGCGGTGACGGATGTGACGGTTGGGGCGGTGTTACTGGTTTGAGTTGCGCCAATGAGCCATGTCTGACTTTGCTCAGCTATCAGCCAGTCATCGTTACGAGTAGCATTATGTAATCGTAATTCAGTAATTGCCCCGTTGAACATGGAATAATAATTGTCATAAGTGCTTCTATTCGTAGAAAATAGATTGAGAGTATTGTTTTGCGTACTCGAACTAGTATTTGCCGTTGATGCATTTATCACTCCATTTTTTATCACCGAACTATAGGTTGATGAATTACGTTGTCCTGCCCATTTTGTCATAGTGTTATTTGTGTAAGGAAGTGATGGACAAGTTATTGCGATGCCACCAAGCCAATCCATTACGACAATATTATTAGGTTGAGCACTTAATCCATTTCCTCCAACTATTGATGCTTGTTTATATGCTCCAGCAATGCTTCCTCCTTCCGCATCGTATAACTTTCCTATACTCATCCATGCAGTCGTCGCAAATGGGGTCACTGGAGGTATCCATGAAGTCGGCATGTATATCTTTCCAGTCGTATTCAATGAGCTTCCAGAAGACGTGTCAGATTGAATAATGCTGGCGTTAGCCGTTGGTATATTTCCAAGCCCCGCCGCCGCTAACGAGTCGCTTAGATTTGAAAAGTGATATATTCCGCGATAGCCGTTAGACCAAACGTCGGCTATGTTTTGACCATCGCCACCGTTTGTATTTCCAAGATAAGCATAACCACAATATGTTGAACTACTATCTGGCAACGACGAAATCTTAACCCAAAATGTAGCGTTATTTGTAGCATTGCCGCAGAATATTGAACTATTATCATCGAGTTCGTAAGATAGTGTGCCGTCTTCGGCAGTATTTAGAAAACGAACGTTCGTGCAGGTTGTGGTATTCCACAATGTTGAATTTGATGTATCAATATTGATTCTGCTAGGGAAATTTGTAAGTGTTGTCGTAACAGTCGAATTAACACAAAATTGTTGCTTGTATGTCCAGCTCGAATTCCACCACGTCGCATGTGTCGGCACGACAAACATCGCCAAGACTAACACCGCCAACCCAAATATCATCAGTTTATTATTCATACCCGTCTCCTTCTCGCGCCGCCTTTCGCGCTCAGCGCATAAGCCGCGTAAATCCCGACACCGCCAATCGGCAAAAATATCCAGATTGGAATCGACGTTATACCCATGAACGGCTGCGCTAAGGTTATACTTCCAGTAAGCGAATTAATAATTGTGCCTAACAAGTCGCCCAACGATGATGTGACGGGAGCAAATAAGTCTTCGCCGACGATGGTGTAAAAGGCGACTTCGTATGATGCTGGTGATGGCGCGTCGACTGTCTCGGCATGGACGTTAAAGCGATAACGACCATCGGTAGTATTAAGCGGAACGTCTGTTATCACCTTGATGACTTTCGTTTCCGAGATTGCGAGCAACACGTCAGTTTGCGTCAGCGTGTTCTGCCCAATCATAAATTTGCCCCATGATGATGACGGGTCGTCACCGAATTTGGTCACTGTCAGCCGAATATGGACTGGAGAAATGCCATAGTTCGTTATAACATACTCTATGCTTCCGCTTCCGCCACCATTCACCAAAACTTCGGCAGAAGTCGGTTGTATCCTAAAGGTCGCATTGCCTATGTAGATTACTTGAATTCCGCCACCGCCGCCTGTCGAGCCACCAGTATGCGCCACATCATAATACCACATTATGTCAAATTGGTGGTCACCATATTCAAGTGAAGAATTGGTATGATTTGTCCCTACTGATACGATGACATAACTGGCGTTCGATGTAATGGAAAGATTTACCGAGCTGCTGCTTTCATTCACGGCTTCCGAGCCAGCGACCTTCACAGCCCAGTTCGTGAATCGTGCAATCGGAATATTGTAATATATAGGAAAGTCTTTTGTCAGATTATTAGTATCGTTGACAAACGAACGATAATAATAAGTCGTTCGCACCACCGCACCTAAATCGACTGCTGTGGAATAGGTGCAATACTTTGTATAAGCTGTAAAGCCCACACAATCTGCTACGACAATATCCCTTTCGCTCGTCAACGGAGTCGTAGTCTGAATCGTACGGTTTGTCGAGTTTGTTGTGCCGTTTGCAAGCGTTACGTTGTAAAGCTCAAAGCTTGTGTTAGTCCAGTTGCTCGGAATGAGAGAGGTTATATTCACAAGGATGTCTGTATAGTTCAACGTATCCGTATTGTTGGTCAAGACGGTCATAAAGCCCGTTGAGTTTGAGTCGACTGTCACGGACAAATCTGTGATGTTATAAGTCGAACGCGTTTTTGTTATGACATTAGTTTTATTGCATCCGAAAGTATAATTAGTCAATCCGCTTGTCGTGATGTCCGTCGAGCTTGCGTTTTGTGTCCAAGTAGCTCGGCATTGAGTTCCTAGCGAAACTGAAGTGAAATTAACAGTATCATTATCAGTAACGTTCATCAAAATCTTGGTGTATGCATTTCTGCCAGCTTCAGTTGTTTTGGAAGCATCTTGTATTTCAGTTCCGAAGACCTCCGTAAGCCAGTCCCCAGACCACACTGTCGTCATGTTAACGTTCGAGCTTCCGCTCAAATCACTGGCGAAAGAACCGCCAGAAATAAGAGTGTAACCCAGCGACAAAGCATGTGTTATTGCATATTTCAAAACGTTCACCGCATAATTGAAAAGTGTATCTACCTTTTTGACATATTGTATTGCCAGTGTGTGCGCGGAAGAATTTTCTGCATAGGAAGCATTTGTCAATTCAAATGAAATCGGAAATACTACTGCATTCTTTCCGTAACTATCATTTCCAGTCACGTTTCCGCTTTGAATCAGCGTCGTTGAAATATTCAGCCAGCAGTAATCCCCGACAAATGTTGTGTTTGTGACTCCGCCGAAAGAACATGACTCCCGTTCTCCGTTTCCGTCGACATCTGTCATATTGACACGCAATTGATTCGCATGAGTCGTGCCGAGATTTGTCGTGACAAATTGAACCGAATTTATCACTGGTGCTGAATCTACTATGGTAGCATTAGTCGAATTTATCCAGCTTCCGAAATCAGCTCCGTCATATACTTGACAACTAAATGTCATATTATCATCACGCACATGCACACCCGTGAAGTTTGCAATGTTAACCAGACTATTTTGAGGATATGGCGGCGTAAGCCCGCCTACCGTATCTAGAGCGCCATTCTTGAACCATTTATACAGATAATAAACATTTCCACCATCCGCATCCGTCGCGTTGCACCACCCGATGAGCGTAGAAGTTGTGTAGAAATCGGTTTCGGATGATGTTATGTTTGCAAATTGCGTCACTGGTACATTATTGTTTACGGTAGCTTGTGTAGAATTGACCCACGAAGAATTGACTTGACCGTCGTATGCACGACAGCTCAATATCCATTTTTCTCCGTCTACAAACGGCGGAGACGTTATGTTATTGACATTTATGTTAGTTGCCGCAGCATAATTTCCGTCTGAAGTCCCAGTCGTATTGATGGCATCATTTTTATACCAGATGTATGAAAAATTCGCCGTATCTCCGTCTACGTCGGTAAAATTACAAAACCCTGTCAGATTATCTGGCACACTTACGTTCGTCGGTGTTATGTATCCGCCCGCTATCGGTGCAGTGTTTGAAATCGTTAAAGTTGTTGAGTTGTAAGCTGTAGAGTTAGCTGTTCCATCATTTGCTTTGATTTCACAGGTTAGGTTGTCACCTTTGTTGTAAGTCGCATTAGCAATGGTCTGAGTTGTGACATCAACTGCGCCGTTCAAATACCATTGATAGTAGAAAGTTGTTGTATCTCCATCTGTATCGTTTGTAGTTCCATTATTACAAGTCACAGCAGCAGAAGTCTTGTAAGCTGGACTAGGTGTAAGTGTAGGAGTTGTAGTCAACGGTGCTGTATTCTGAATTGTCAACGTGCTTGAGTTTGTCTGACTGGAATTAGCCGTTCCGTCTCCGCAGAAGACTCCAAATGTCCAAGTCTCTGTTTTGGTGGTGTTTGCCGCACTGATGTTTGCAAGGTTCGTGGCGGTATTATTAATCACAACCGCATTACCGCTCGAAAAGCTTGTTCCATTGCGATACCAATTCCAGTACGCTGTAATGGTATCGCCAGCATCAGGGTCGGTGCATGTTGCACTGCCGACAAGCGTGTCAGTCGTTACGGGCAACGCAGGCGTAGCTGTGACGGATGTGACGGTTGGGGCGGTATTAATTTTTGACCACCACATGGCTTCTTCGTAAACAGTTTGAGAGTCTCCACTAGCATTATAAAGTACAGACCAATCTGTTCCATTATAGCATTCCCATGTTACGGGAAGACTGTTGTAATTAATTACACGAAATATTAAAGCTGTACTGTTATAATTCCAACAACTAGCAGGTATTGTTTCATTTATTTTCGTAAGAGGATTATTATTTGTTATTTGCCATAAACTAGAAGCTGTTGCTCCTGATGGTTTAAAATATGTCATGTTAATAAAAGCTGTCAACCAAGCGGGCAAGCGCCAACGTGTGTTCCAATCACCATCAAAAGCGTTTGTGTAATTTTCACTGTTATAACCTTCAGAACAATCACCATAACAAACATAACTTCCAGTAGATAATCCACCGCAACTTGTAGAAACGTTCGCAGTCTCCTGATAACACCAAAATGCAAAGCTCGGCGCTACAAAAACCGCCAAAGCGAACAGCACCACAAAAATCGTCGACTTCATAAGAATTTCCACATCATCATCAGATATTTCACAAAAATCTCCTCATTGTTAATATATATATCGGAATCATAACAATTGAAATTATAGCCACTACCCCATACCTACCAAGAAAACTTGTGTCCCAAATTTCTCCCATCTCAGAATAAACACTGTTCATTTCATGGGAAACATTCAAACATGTCGCGTAAGAACCAATCCCGAACACTGTTATATGTGTTTTTGGTGTTCCGTTGAGTTTCATGCAATCGTAATTGTGCCCAAATTCATGTACGCATGTAACAGCAAAAATTGCGATAAAAACAACTATTAATGTTATAATAACGAACTTGACATGACGTTCTATATTTCTCAATCTCAACCGCCCCCCTTGCTCCTCAAAACATAAAGCCCGCCCACGACCAAAATCAAGACCGCGAATATGATGAAATAGAAATTGCTCCCCGCGAGCACGGTGCTCCTGAAGAAGTCTATCCCAGCGTTGTTAGCCGCGTGGATGAATAACGGCGCGACCAAGCTCCGTGTAACGAGCACGGTCACGGTCATTATAGCTCCGAACATGAACACCCACTGCATACTTGCTGGCATCGTATTTCCGTATCGCAGCGTGTGGTAAAACATGAAAACGACGGGGCTGCCGATGGCGGCTGATATAAGCGAGATAATCTGGTTTTTAGACCCGATATAAACCAGCATAAAGAGAAGCGCTGGTACGACACCGAAAAAGAAAAGGTCTTCTTGGTTGGCGGCAAAGATGGAGAATATGGTGGAGATGGTCGGTGTGACTTCAACGACTTGGAAAGTCGGAGCGCCGATTATGGCTGCTGGCGTTTGGCTGCTCATCGAAAAGAAGATGTAAAGAGAAACAAGCGAAAGCCCGATGATGATTATTGCCCACGTTTTTCGTGAAAGAGCGCCAAAGAAAAGCGTGTTTTTTTCATGGATGATAGGATTCGGAAAGTCTATTCCTTTGATTTTTTTGATGCCGAGCGACACGCCGAGAAACGCAAGCGACGTTAAGCCAAGAACCCAGTATATCGTCGCCCCGCCTTGCAGTTCTGGGATGTTCGTGGCGTATCCCGCGAGGACGATTATGCCGACGACGATAAGGATGAGTATGAGTACCTTTCCAAAATTTACACTATCCTCGCCGAGATTTTCAATATCCACACAACTCTCCTCTCTCCTAATGCCGATGTATTGCAATATGATGTTTTATTTGGTTCATGCCATCGATGACTACATCGACATCGAAAACATCGTGGTAAAAATTTGCATGCAACGATTCCCCGATTGTAAACATGTGCATATCTTCCTCTCCTATTTTTTTCGCCAACTCCCGTAAATCGGAGTGTTTTGCCGTAACAACGCCAGACAACAGCATAATATGAATGCATATTGCCTTCCACATCTTCTCACTGGCTTGTGGCAATTCTCCTTTATGAAATTCGTGATACGATTGTCTAACAGAACGAACCATATTTCGTTTGTAATTTTCTATCTCCGTTTCTTTCATCGAGCGCATAATTATCAGACCGCCCATGCGCTTATTACGCTTTCTTCGCATAAAAGCTAATAGGCTTGCCTTTAGCCTTGAACGCTACTTTCTTTCGCATCAAAACCATCCGAACATGAATTTTATCACAAGCACGCCGACTAGCGTAAATACAACGCCGCAGACGAATGCAGTCGAATTTGAGAGACCTTTCATAAATTACGCCTTTTCTTTATTCTTCCGATTAACGACCATGCTTTTTGGAGATTGCGCCTTATGAAAAACTCGTCTCCGCTTTCATAAAACATGATATGAAGTGAATTCGCTACCGTGCCGAGTTCGATTATGTCTTTGTCACGTGACCTTCTCATTATTTTCGATACGTCTTTATGATGGATTATACTTATGTTATAAATTCTTTCAAGCAATAAAATATACGCATTGTATGTTTTTTCGGCGGCTTGCTCAAGATAAATCAATTTTCTCGTCTTTCTAAAAAGCCGAGCTTCGGCTTTGGCTTGCCTGACATAATTTTCAAGCCGCTTGGTTGTAATCACCGATATTTCCTCCATACTAGCGCGAACGTTATTCCAAATATTCCAAACGGAACGACCCAAAGCAACGGCGATAACTGCCAATGCCATATAACATCCCCATATACTATATCTGGTAAATCGTAATTATTCTGGCAGGCGTTTGCCGTTGCATTGAAAAATGTCCCTGACGGGCAAACAGCTTGCGTGCTTGGCGTATATTCACATTTATTTGTTGCTGAATTATACGTCGTTCCTGATAAACAGACCGCAGAAGTCGCTGGCGTATACTCGCATTTGTTTGTCGCCGAATTGTAAACGTATCCAGATGCACAGACTGCCTGTGTTGAGGGCGTATATTCACATTTGTTGCTCGCAGAATTGTAAGTATATCCTGCTAGGCAAACAGCTTGCGTGCTTGGGGTATATTCGCATTTGCCCGTATTAACATTATAAACTGTCCCTGACGGGCATGTTATCTGCACTGGCTGTGTCACGGTAGTCGGGTCATGCCATGCTGAGGTCTCGTCTTTTGTAAGATTGAGTACGATGCTTCCGAGTGTGAGCGTGCTGCCTTGCGTGTTCCATCGGCTATAACCTGTGTGCCATGAACCGCATTCGGTGTATGTCTGATTGAAATAATAATTATTATCCGTAACGATGTCACCTACTCCTAGACGCTGACCGTATCCGTCCGTGAACATGAGTCCCCATCTTATGCCATGACTATTCTGAAGCGCTATGAACTGCGCGCAAGCATAACCCGATACTTGTGAATTGCCTTCGGCATCTACTATCTGTGAATGCAGACTTGAACTAAATTCACGCACGTCGTAATTTATCTGGTTGCCGCTATAGCCGAGCGGCATGATAGAAAACGATATTACTCCGCCGAGCATCAGCAAACCGAGCAGTATGACTACAGAAAACAGCGCTATTCCCACTATTACTTTTACGTCCTTTTTCATTCTTCTCACGCTCATAAAATAAAAGAAAACAAAAGACGGGTCATCCGTTTTTGGCGGCGCGGCGATGAAACCATGCTCATGCTCTATAACACCGCGCAAGGGTGGGCATGGTGGTGAAACCGCGCCGTTTCCAATGTCTCCGTCAACTTTGCTCTCGAATTCCTAAGCTTGGCTTAGGTTCGCTGCCCGTATCTCCAAGCTGCCGTAAGTGCTACTGGAATCGCCATCACGACAAAGAACGCTGTTAGAGCGCCCAGTGCTGATGTGAGCATGCTGCCTATCGCTGGTATTACTGCCAACGAGCCGCTTGCTACTCCCAATGCTATAGTTGCAACAAGGAAACCGACAGATTCACTTTTGGTGATGTTCATAAACCCTGCTGCCAGACCAAGCAATGCCGCGAAGATGACTCCCGTCGCTCCGAGCACGTTGGTGAAAGCTAACAGTAGTGTTACGAGCAATCCGCCCAAAAATGCGTAACTGCCTATGTGTTTCATAGTTTCCACCTGATTTTGACAAGGACTCTCATCTCTCACACAGCCCGCACTGCCACGCGCGGACTTCAAGTCCAGTAACGTATGATATTACCAAATTCTGCATCCACCGAAATATTTTTTGCCGTGCACGACAGTAATTGTATCTGTTTTCGGAGGCAAATCAATTACTTTTTTTCCGAGCATTTTATCGTGCTCACTGTAAAATTTTATGGTTATTTGTACCATGTTTATCATCTCCAATTACATCGTCCAGCCAGACAATACGTTCCGCGCGGGCACACCATCGAAGCTCCCATGCATGTGCCAGTATCGGATGAACACCAATTTTCGTTGACGTAAGTCGTGTCTTGGCAGTTGTCCGTTATGCTTGTGCGACCATCGTTGCATGTCCCGACTACGTTGACGTTATTTCCGCCGTCCGTATCGCTGCACGTCGCACATCCGCAGTGCGCCGTGATTGCGGCTTCTGCTGGATAATATTTGCATGTTCCGCTTGAACATACTCGCGCCGCGCATGCCGAATCGCTGAACGGCGGAACGTTTGCGTTGCATACGAGCGCTCCACCGCCTTCGTCGCTGCCTTCGTCACCGCCAGAACCGCCGCCATCGCATACGTTCACGACAAGCATGTGAGTGTTGGATATTTTACCATTGCCGTCGTGGTCATAACATAAAGCTTCAAGTGTAAGCACTCCAGCCGTGTTCATCACGCGGCTTTCTCTTGCGTCACCATTCGCATCCAGATTGGCGGTGTATACAAATTGCCATCCAGCTCCAGCGTTTACGAATATGGCGCAGTGGCTTCCTGCTGGAAGGTTCGTCATCACAGACCCCATCGTCGAATCGCCGACGCATATCACTTCTGGAACGATGTCGAGGATGGCTGAATATGACGAATCTATTACGGGCGGGTTGCTCGGACTATAACCTCCGCCTCCACCACCCCAGAACCCGCCGCCGCCGTCGATGCTTCCCGAAGTCGAATTATTTGCAAAAATGAACATGCCAGCGATTACTACTATCGCTATCACTGCCAGCCCCATCATCTGCGTCGATTCATTTTTTGACATGAATTTATTTCACCCTCTCGGATGCTTTCGCATCCATGATTTTGCGAATGCGAGTGCACGTGCTTTCGGTAACCTATAATCACTGAGTAGTTTTTCTCTACGGTTTATTCGTGTACTTACCCCCCATTCATTTGTACCGTATTTTTCAACTAAAACCTGATGAGTTGGAATTCTGAACATATCTACTTCCTTTGTAACCCATACAAACAAAGTTTTACTTTTTTTCGGATATGAAAACCAACCGTTTATTATTTTTGTTTTCTTCCACGCCATATCATCACTTCTTCCTCAGCACCGCTACGCTAATATGAAACACATATTACATTCAGGATGTTGCTGCATGTAAAGTGCTGGATTATTATGATATTGTATATACGAGCATCCCGCAGGACAACAAACTTTGGTAAACGAATTCCAACTTCCGCCTTGTATTTGACAACTTATCGCAGATGCTTGCGTATAAACAAGACCGATGATAGCCATTCCTATCAAAACTAAAGCGGCTATGCGCCAAGTTTTTATTTTTCTGCTCATATTTCATCACTTCCTCCGCAGCACCACAATCGCCGCGATTACGGCTGCAAATATAGCTCCGCCAAAAAGATAGTCGATGCTTCCCAAAGTCGAATTATTTGCAAAAATGAACATGCCAGCGATTACTACTATCGCTATCACTGCCATCCCCATCATCTGCGTCGATTCGTTTTTTGACATATACTATCACTTCTTCCGCAGCACTGCTACGAGCAATGCGATACCACCTAAAATAGCCGCCCCGAAAAACCAAACAAGCAGACCGCCGCCTAACGCGACTAAGAGTAAGTTAAGCGGATTAGACAACCAATCAATCACAAAGTAAACTAAAAGCGCGACTATTGCGCCTACGACACCGCCAATCATTGCACCGAATGCCTTGTCTTTCTTGAAGCGGAGATAAACGAACAGACCGCCGACTGCTCCGACGAGCGCTGCTATTATGATTACAAACCAATTGGTGTGGTCAGGCGGTTCACAATCGTGCGAGCAATTTTGGTAAGTTTCTCCAGATTCGCAGATGCCGTCATTGTCGCATCCGTCGCAATCCGTTACACATTTGCAAGCTTTCGTTATCGGGTCGTATATCTCTTTTGCGCCGCATTCAAGAATCTTCTGCCATTGGCTGTCAATACATCGGTAAAGTATGCGACCATCGATGACTTTTTCTTCACCATTTGTACAATTCGCGCAAGCCGTCGATGTCCAAGTGAACGAACGGGTATCATATTTATTCGGGTCGTTCGGAACTTCTGCTCTTGCCGTGCATGAAGCAGTGCCAGCACCGTTTGACCATCCAGTCAATGTGACCGTTTGCGACGCTCCGACTACGAGTATGCTTGTCTTTACGTTCGGCGTTGTGACCGTTATAGGCGAGCCGCAGTTTGCGCTTACGCTAAATTGACCCGCAGCCGTACCTACGTTCTTGACCGTGATTTGCGCATGTCCAGATGTACATCCAGCAAAGTTCGCTGCGCCGACGGATGCAATCTGCGGTGTTCCAGTCAAAAGTTCCACTCCGAGATATTCCGCTTTCAATATGAATGTCAATAGCGGCTGCGCTACGAAGAAACGGTCAAGGCTAAACACCGCCATGCCGTTTGACAGCGTTCCGTTAAACTCGGCTTGTTCGATTATTCCAGCGTTTGTGTTAGCCGAAAATGCGACAGCTTGCTTTGCGTTCTGGACTGCTAAATCCACCCGCGCTTTGCATATAGCGGCTTTCTGGTCTGCCGCGCCAGAATTTTCGTTCATGCAGTTTACAAGATTATTGAAGACTGCTTGCGCATCATTGAGCTTGTGGCAGCTTGCGAACTGCGCCCAATTATTGTTGGTCGGGTATGTTATGGCGCACATGTCCGTAGTATCGATGAAGCTCGGGTCGATGTCAGCCGTAGCGAGCGTCGACGACCAGCGCACAAGACCGAACGTATTACCGTTAGTGTCTTTCAAGAATGCAGATAAAGTAGCCCGATTCGTTATCGTTGCTGAAGTCGAAGTTCCTGTATTATTTGCAACGGTCACTTTCAAGGCATAATCTCCAGACCAAGTTAAAAGGACTTTGCCTTTCAGTTCCTCGTTCTGCGGGACGAAGCAACGCCAATCGGCAAATAGGTATCCAGCACTCCATAACACGCCGCTTTTGCTTGAGCAGAGAGTCCTGAAATCATCTTGGCTTCCGCAGAAAATCCATGTGCACGTCGGTGCTAACACTTCTTTTATTCCGACAAGATATGCATTCTGGTTTTGAATCGGAAACATATAATTATTTTTTAATATGTCAAGTCCGATTGTGAACCCGCTCTTAGCCTTCGCGCCGTTCTGTGTATCTACAATAGATTCTTTCGTGACTCCGCCGTAAATCCTGTCACCGCCGCCGTTGACGAGCATCACAGCAAGCCAGTTCGCGCCTTGAAGTTCTGTGACAGAAGACGTATATTGGACTTGCTGCAATGAAATGACCGAGCCGCTTATGGAAAACATCGTCCAGCCATTCCGCATCGCCCCGACAGCAACGAACGCTAAGACTAAGACTGCCAAGATGCCTATTAGCTGGAGCGTCGAGAGGGCTTTCATTTTTTACCAATCTGCAATATTCCCTTAACCACCATACTCTTCCATCGAATTTGTTGTCTCTCGAATATTTTATGTGCGGAGTAGCATCGAAATACACTATATCGTCATCCGTTTGTCCTGTCACTCATGTAACTGTCATTGTCACTATATCGTCATCCGTTTGTCCTGTCACTCGTGTAACTGTCATTGTCTTTTTGGCATAGTAATCATCCTTACTTATCGTCCTATATTTTTGTCCTTTTCTAATAATTTTATGCGTCATATTCCCTCACCTCAATATATATTTCATAATTACATAACTTGCAATACCCAAAAACCCACCAATAATTAAATTATCCAAAAACATAATCAGAAAACTTGTCATACTAATACTTAGCATATTAGCAGCTATAGCAAACACATTTGGAATAAACGGTGTTAAAAATCCTATTACAAATGCTCCTCCGAATTTTCTTATATCAAAAATTGACCAAACGATATATCCTATAACTAACCCAACTGCAATTAATTCAACAACGGAAAAAATGATTGCTGATGTCGATTCCACCGCCAACAATTCACATCCAATCATAAAGATACTATAGAGTAATGCCGCTAATAATCCAACTATAATTCCTGAAACTCGTGTCATATCTAAAACTCATGTTATATTTTACTCATCTCACATCCACACTACAATATTCGCCGTCACCATCTTATAATCGTCTCTCAGCGTGCGCTTGACCCACGAGAGAAACTCCGCCTTGCTTTCAAACATCTTGGCTGTTTCATACTTCGGGGCGTTGTAGTTTAATTTTATCTGCATTTACCGCTTCACCTTAATATGTCCTTTCGTCTTCGGGTGTTCACGTTGCAAGTGTTTGGCTAGGTAAGTACCGTATTTCTTGCTAGCCGTGATTATGACTTTCATCTCATCCTTCATCTTACTTCATCAAGCCAAACGCTTTTGCCCCCAAAAATAATCCCGCAAAGATTCCGACGAAGACTAATATCGGCATCACTGGGATTTCCGTGAACGGAACTTGTGCAGTCTCATTTGCGCCTGTCTGGGCTGGCGGTATTATCGAATATATCACTGGAGCACCGCCGACTGGATTACTTTGTGATGGTGTACATCCTATCGCATAATCAGTCAGACCGCTTGTCGGAACGTCTACGGTTGAAACTGTCTGCGTATAAGTCGCCCAGCATTTCGTTCCGATTGATACCGCCGAGAAATCGACCATCGAATTCGTCGTGGTCAAGAACCACAGCGTAGCTGAGTTCTGGACGAACGTTTCAGCCAAAAAGTCGCCGCTATGATAAGTCCAAGTGCAATTTGTCGTCAAGTTATGCAAACCAGTCCCTATGTTTATCAAACTGTTGTTGTTCGGACAAGTCGCATTGTAACTCACACCAGTAAAGGTGAATGCTTTGCTGTTTGTTACGGTTACATACGTCTGATTTCTGATGTATTGTGTATCGAACGTCGATGTAGCACTTGAGTTCTGCGTTTTGAGGTATGTTATAACCGTTTCTGCTAACCAGTCACCGCTATCGGCGATATAACTACAGTTTGTCGTCAGGTTGTGCGTGCCTGAGGCTGCTGTGAGCAATGTATTATTATTTGGACATGTTGCATTGATGAGCACATTCGTAAAGTCGAACGATTTGCTATTTACTACGTTGATATATGTTTGATTCGTCACATATTGTGTTGTCAGCGTCGAAGTCGCCGAAGTGTTCTGGAACGATATGAGAAAAGCTACGGTTTCAGTCAGCCAGTCGCCATACCAGACTCCGACTAGGTCTACGGTAACTCCAGTAGTAACACTCGCATCAAACACCACCGATGCGTTCGCCGCTCCAACAGGAGCGACTTGCATAACGTGGTAGTGGAACGTATCTGTTCCGAGATTGGTTATGCTATCATTTTTCATTATTTCCTGCCATGATAGATTGTGTGCAAACGAATATTCGACGTATGAATTATTCGTCAACGAGAAATTCAAATCCATCGTATCTATTGTTCCGCTCGTATCGTTTATGGTAAGAGTCCCGTTTTGGATTAATATATCCGATATGTCTACTGTTGCCGTTCCAGCTATGAACGCTGCCGAAAGACCGTTAAAATCTGCGGCAACTAAATCTGCTGTGCCGTCAGTATCGGTGGCATACACCACGATTTTAAAGTCATGTGATGTGCCTATTGTCACATTGACAGTCGCGCCCGTGATTACTGGCATAGAGTTATTGATTGTCAACGTTGTAGCGTTCGATTCGGATGAATTCGCCGTTCCGTCTCCGCAGAAGACTCCGAATGTCCAGTTATCGCCTTTTACCATTGCACCCGAAATATTTGCAAGATTTGTGTTCGTATCGTTTATCACGACAACCACACCGCCGACATTCGGTGCTCCATTCAAATACCATGCCCAATATGCCGTCAGAGTATCTCCCACATCAGGGTCGGTACATGTCGCGTTGCCGATGAGCGTATCATTAGCATAAGCTGTAGCGGGCGTTGCCGATACTGACGTTACGGTTGGCGGGGATACAGCAAATGCTGTAACTACCATACACGCCATCAATGCGATTGCCAGTAAAGGCACGACTCCCGAATTTATTTTGAATTTCATGTTTTCATCTCGCCTTATATTTCCGAGCTATTTCTATCATCAATGCACGGACTTTGATATATTCCGATTCTATCTCCGATAAGTCAGCAGTCCATCCGTAAAAAAACTTGTGAAGGTCGTATGCACCCGCAAATGCTTCTTGAAACTTCGCATCATTGTGCTGGATGTAGAGATTTTGAGAAGCGTTCTTGATTTGCTGAAAGCTGTGTATTTTCTTTTTAGTTATGATTTCAACCAAGATGTTAAAAGCGTTCCAAAGTTTTTCGCCAGCTTGCGCCAACGGTTCATCTTGCTTTGTCGTTTGATAGCATCTGAATTCTCTTTCAGATGCGCTCATAAATGTTCGGAAACGCCGTTTTGTTGTCATATCCAATTCCAGACTATCATTTCATTTTATACACATGTTCGCCCATGAATGCTGCGACGATTGCTACTGCGAACAAGCCCGCAGTTGCAAGCGGGTTTGATTGTAATTGCTGGATGAACAGTTGAAAATTAACGGCGAGCGGCAACGCGATGACTAGCCCGAAGACGAACAGCCATATTCCTATATTGAATTTACGGGGCATTTTATCACTTCATCTTAACGCTTTCAACATATTTTTTAGCTGCCGAACTGTCATACGCCTTAATATTTTCATGTCCAACCGATATGTTTCAAATTTCGGCATCGACTTTATTTTTTTCAATAGCTGCCGCTTCTCTGCAACTATTTTTGTTGCGACCTTCCTCGTCTTTCTTTTCCAGCCGCCAGTCACGTAATATGCGCGACGCTGTTTTCCTTTGTATTTGCAGGGCATGAATTATCGCTTCCATATTCCACAAATCTTACAATGAATCACACCGTTTCCCCACTGCCAATATTCGTGCTTATGCGAAATCTTTCTGTTCGCTTCCTGTATCTTATAAAATTGAGACCAACTTTTCGTTGAACCGCCTAT
>Ga0315288_10000220_pt1 | contig 69170 bp, 57 predicted proteins | sample YL17G11_20_MG_FD_203454 | JGI IMG/M metagenome (GOLD analysis project Ga0315288, IMG submission 203454) | Sediment microbial communities from Yellowstone Lake, YNP, Wyoming, USA - YL17G11_20 | ecosystem: Environmental > Aquatic > Freshwater > Lake > Sediment | place: USA: Wyoming | collected...
TTCTTGATCAGCCCAATTTCCATACCGCCGACAAAGCCCAGGACGTTAGCTTTCGTCATCTGAGCGGCCAGGGCACCCACCAGGAACGATCCCTCGTGCTCCTTGAACAGGTAGGAAGCTACGTTGGCTGGGTAGGGGTCGAGCGGTGCGAAGTTCTCATCAGTGATGGTCCCGTCGATCAACATGAACTTGGTGTCGGGGAACTGGGCTGCCACCTGTTGTACCGCCTGTGTAAGCATGAAGCCGACCGCTACGACTAGGTCACACTTCTCCTCTTGCGCCATCTTGGTCAGGTTGGGGACGTAGTCCTCGTTGGCCTTGGATTCCACGATGACGGGGGTGACGCTTAAACCAGTGATGCCAACGTTCTTCAGATCATCGGGGATGCTGGCCAGGTTTAGACCGGCCGCCCAGTCTTCCAACCCGCGCAGGGCGGAATCGTTGAAGGACTTGTCACCACGTCCGCCGACGTCAGTGACCAAGCCGACCTTGATGCCTCCCGCAGAAATCACAGGCGGAACGAATGTGTCTAGCTTCTCCAATGTATCCGGTACAACCAGAGCCCCGGAAGCGATCATCGCCTTTAGAGACTCTACTTTTTGCAGGGCCTCCGCCGGGATGATGTCTTTGGTGTAGGTGAGCGGCGAATACCCCACACCGCCATCCTTGACGCCGAGCTCGATGATACCGCCCATATAGGTTCCATCCACAACGGACTTGCAGGCTAGGTACACCGCCAAGTCGACGTGTTTGATCATGGAGGTCAGTACCCGTCCGGGGGCCATGTAGTCCTGATCGGAATCCACGCCGATGGCGAAGAATCCGTCGCCTTTGTCCTTGGCCGCTTGGATCACGCCGATACCGCAAGCGCCGGCAGCATGGTAAACGATATCCGCGCCGCCGCCAAATTGGGTTTCAGCCTGCTTCTTACCGTCATCGGCCGAAGTGAAGTTGCCGGTGTATCCAACCAGTACTTTGGCTGTGGGATTGAGTGTTTTGATGCCCGCCTTGTAGCCGGTCTCGAATTTCTTGATCAGCCCAATTTCCATACCGCCGACAAAGCCCAGGACGTTAGCTTTCGTCATCTGAGCGGCCAGGGCACCCACCAGGAACGATCCCTCGTGCTCCTTGAACAGGTAGGAAGCCACGTTAGCCGGGTAGGGGTCGAGCGGTGCGAAGTTCTCATCGGTGATGGTCCCGTCGATCAACATGAACTTGGTGTTGGGGAATTGCGCCGCCACTTCTTGTACCGCCTGTGTAAGCATGAATCCAACAGCGATGACCAGGTCACAAGCCTCGTCCTTGGCCATCTTGGTCAGGTTGGGGACGTAATCCTCATTGGCCTTGGATTCCACGATGACGGGGTTGACATCAAGCGAGGCAATTCCTCTGTCCTTGAGATCCACCGGGATCGAGCCCAGGTTCCAACCGGCCGCCCAGTCTTCCAAGCCGCGGAGGGCGGAATCGTTGAAGGACTTGTCGCCGCGTCCGCCGACATCAGTGACCAAACCGACCTTGATGCCGGTCTTGGGCATTACACGATATCCGATCGCTGCTGTTTCCCCTCTAGTGATATTAGCCGCCGGCCCGAACGTGCCATCAGGGTACCCCTTCAGGATACCGAGGTCAAAGGCCGCTGCTACATAGGGTTTCGCCCAATCGCCGATTTCTGCGCTATCGGTGTATTTCGCATTTTCCAAAACCTTGGTTACATCAATGCTGTTGACGTCGAAGGTTTTAGCCGCCACGATCACTTTGGCTGCCTCCTGCCGGGTGATGGGATTGTTGGGTTTAAAGGTACCGTCCGGGTAACCGCCAACAAATCCCTTTTCCACTGCGGCCACCACATAGCCGAAGAACCAATCGCTAGCGGTAACGTCTGAGAAACTGGAAGCGCCGCCGTTGGCAGGTGTGATTCCCAGGACACCGGAGACGATTTTGACAAATTCCGCGCGGGTGACCGGGTTGTTCGGCAGGAAGGTGCCATTCGGATACCCAGTGATGTATCCCTTTTCCACCAATTTGAGGATCACTGCCTCGGCCCAATGACCACCAATATCTGAAATCTGAGTAGCTGCCACGACCGGGGCAACTGCTTTCATCGGCAAAACAAATGGAGAAACAACCAACATTAAAGCTAATATTGCTGCCGTAAGCTTCTTCATTCTTTCCCTCCTTTAGATTTCCTTGGCGTCTTCTTACAATTCGTGCTCTTTACGCGACCCCCCTTTCGTTGCTTTCTATGCATTCTTATTATGGTTTATACCTGGCCCACATTCAAACCGTGACGATCTTTACCTTTAGCTTCATTTCTTCGATAAATGCGCTCCAGGCATCCCTCTGTTTGTTCTGAAGCAATTGCTTTTCGATTTTATCACCAACTGTCTCAACCGCGCTGAGCTGCAGGATACAGAATTTGCCGTCTGCCTTCACAATGCCGCTGTGGCTGCCTCTCTCCAATGGAAGCAAGGCGCTCAGTTGCCATGATGCCAAAGTCTTGCGGTCCTTGGTGCCCATGCTGCCGCCTTGTGTTGCGGTGGTGGTGTCGGTGGATGTCGTCTTGGCCAGCTCCGCGAAATCCTGCCCGGCATCCAATTTGGCGAGGGCATCGGCTGCAGCGGTTTCGGTATCAAGCTGCATTTGCTGGAATGTAAAATTCCAGCGATCTTCCAGTTTTGCTTGATAGGCCTCTTTTCTTCCGTATACCTGCATGATGCCGTAGCCATTCGTCAACTCCACCGGCTCGGAGATTTGTTCAATAGGGAGTGAAAAGGCTACTTTTTCGAAATTCTCCCCCATGCTGCTGGTGTAGGCACCTCGGCTAATATAGCCAAGATCCCCCTTTTTCTCCTTGGATTGGGGGTTTTCAGAATAGTTTCCGGCAATATCGGCGAATGAAGCACCGGATTTAAGTTGGCCAATCAAGTCGTTTGCCAGTTTGAGCGTATCTTCCGGGCTGCGGTTACCGTTGGCGTCGCGTATGCTTGAAAGGAAAAGGAAATTCAATCCAACCTGTTCTTCCTGGTCGAATGTTGGCCGTTGGCTTTCCAGGGTATCGGCGACTTCTGTGGCCGTAACAGTAACGGTCCCTGTCACTTCCTCGTACAACTTCTGCTGCATTAGCTGATCCGAAACGGCTTGATCCAAGTCCACTCCCTGCTCGGAGAGGGATTTCCGCAAGTCATCCACAGTTTGATTGTAGTTCTTGGCAATCTGATCGATGGTCGACAGGATCTCTCCGCTGGTGGGGGTCAAATTCCGCTGATTAGCAGCTTCCATGGCCAATTTCTGCTGTATCACCGTCTCTAGAGCGCTGTCCCAATAAAGGTTCCATTCTTGGGAGTCTGGCTGGATTTCTACCCCTTGCGTTTGCTGCTGCTGGATCAATGAGTCAAAGATGCTTTGCACTTCGGAACGGTTTAGGCGGTCTTGGCCTACGTACCCAAGAACGTCACTGCGTTGGGCAAACCATAAACCAAGAACCACGGCGAGAGCTACGACACCGATTCCCAATCCAATGGCCAAATATCTGAGAGTGCGTTCGTAACCGGTTTGTGCAGACGCTTTGGGGTGAGTTGTTTTTTTCGCCGCCAGTTCGGCTTGCTTTCGCATGCGTTGCTTTTTGCTCATGTCAGGGATTATAGCAGAGTTAGTGGTCGCTGCGAGTGCGCAATCGTATTGGAAAATGCGAACGCATCGAAAAGTAAAAATAGGCCACACCCAACATTCTCAAGGCAGAGCCAATACCCAAGGCCCAGCGAATTCCAATCCAATCGGAGACAAATACAGCAATCAGCGGCAGCACTGCAGCAATGCCATTCATCAGCACATTGTAATAGGCGATTCCCCCTTCTCTTGCTCCACTTGGACACGCTTGCAGCAATGCATTGAAGCTCACCAAATTGTATCCTGCCCACCCAAAACCGGCGACTAGATTCAAAAGAAGCAGCGGCCACAATATGGTGGTTAGCGCGTAGAGAACTGGACTGGAAGACATAATGGCAATGGACCAAATCATCGCTTTTATCCAGCCATGCCTGTCATTCCATCGCGCCCAGATGGGATAGGTGAAGATTTGAGCAATGCTGGAAGACACCGCAATCAACGAAACCCAAAGCGGACTGGCTCCTAGATCTCTTAATGTATAGATCGTGAAGAGAGGAAGAGCAAACTGAAACCCTACTTGAAAGAGCAAAGAACCCGTTAGGAAGCTTCGGTATTCCTTGAGACCAGACAATTCGCGCCAACGCATCGGCATTTGCACCTTTTCGGTCGGTTCGGTCCGGCGCAAAGCGAGCAAGTAGAAAATCTCCATCAAGGCAAAGAGAAAAGCCAGCAGGAACACCAACCGATAGCTCCAGGGAAAAACCAGCCATTCCATCAATTGCCCTGCACCCATGGTAGCGATCAAGCCGCAAATGGAAATCAAGCGATTCCGTTGAGAAAATGCCAAAGCTCTTTTTCCCTCTGGGATTGCTTCGCCAATCAGGGCAGTCCAGGATAGTGTGGCCCAAGAGTTAGGCAATGCCGTTAAACCTACGAAAATCAGAAGGAGCCACACGGACGGGACAAAGAAGGAAGCCATGGCGTACAACAAGTAGAAGAAGCGGCTTCCTAAAGCCAGCACCGCCGATTGCACCGCCTTATTTCGCTGCTTTTCTATCAAAGGTAAGCCTGGTAGAGTGACGATCGCAGTGACCAATGCGGGCAAAGCAGTCAAAAGTCCAAATTGAAAAGAAGAAGCTCCCAAATCGCGAGCGTAGACGCCTAAAAAGTTCGCCACCATGTTTTGGTTGATGGCGGCATAAGCGCCATTCAGCGTATTGGCTCGGATATTCCGTTCGATTGGATCAAGATTCGTTTTTCTTGATTTCATTCCAGATTTCGTCCAATTTGTCGGTGGTGATGCTTTCGGAAGCAAGGCCTTTTTCTTGAAGTCGTTCTAGCACAAGCTGATAGCGGTCAAGGAACTTGTCTGTCGCTTGGTGAAGTAGTTCTTCGGGATTGTAATGCAGAAATCGTGACAGATTGACTAGGGTAAAAAACAAATCCCCCAGTTCCTCCCCCACTCTATTGTTTTCCACAACTGCCTGACGCAGCTCACTCACTTCTTCGTCGATCTTCTGCAACACTCCTGCCGGATCGGCCCAGTCCAGCCCCTGGTGGGAGGCGACTTCCTGGATACGCTCCGCCCGCGCCAGAGCCGGCATGTACCGCCTGTGCAAATCATTTGGCGGGTGTTTTTCCAGATCTTTGATTCGTTCCCACTGTTGCTCTACTCCACTGGGGCTGAGCTTCTTGCGTTCGCCATAAACGTGCGGATGACGCCGTACAAGCTTTTCATTGATCCTCTCTACTACCTCCGTAATTTCAAATTCACCCATCTCTTCTGCGATCACCGAATGAAAGACCACTTGCAGTAGCACATCTCCAAGTTCTTTGCATAAAGCTAACATGTCGTTTTTTGCTGCTGCATCTGCTAACTCCCAGGACTCTTCCAGTAGGTATTTCATCAGGCTCTTGTGCGTTTGCTGTCGGTCCCAAGGACATTCATTCCTCAAACGCTTCATGATAGCGATTAAATCGAGGAATGCCTGTCCTTCCGGTGGAAACAGCGAACGAAGTGCTGCTTCTGATTCAGATAAAATTTTGCGGTGTTCTGGGATGATTTGGGGTGCACCAAGCGAGGCAAGTTTACTCTCAGCTTGCTCAAGGCTTAACCCGGATCCAATCATGTAGGCCGCCGAAAGCGCCGATGCCATTGGGTGATCCGGTAGAAATATCACTTTTCCATCCCTACGTTGACGCTGCATGAAAAGCAGAAACCTAAATAGAATGGCGTCATCCAACGGTTCTGTTTGCAGAATCACCCCGTCAACCCACTCGTTGTTTTCTGGACTCCTTTGCTGGGAAGCCTTTTGCTTGGTCTTTGCAATACCAGGAGGTGTTCCGATTGCCAGAATTCCTTGATCAATCCAACGCCGGTTCATGCTTCTTTACCACAAAGATGTTCCAGCACCTGTTCGACAAAGGCCATGGCGTCCTCGATCTCAGAACGTTCCAGCCTTAGATAAAAGTCGAATTCCCGTACTTTCAGCTTCCGTGGGAAAGCTTGGGCTAATTCCACGATACGTTCCGTTTGAAAACGGGGTTCTCCTTCCCAGCTGAAAATCAGCAAGTTGTCCTCCAATCGAACCTGACGGATATGCATTTGTTCGGCCAAGAGACGCAGTCTGACCAGCTGCAAGAGGGATTGAAGGGGTGGAGGTGGAGGCCCAAAACGGTCGCGCAATTCCTTTTGTAGAACATTTATCTGTTGAGGATGGCTTAGGACGGACATCCGTTCGTACAATTCCATTTTTGTCCCCTCATCGTCAACGTATTCTGAAGGAACATAGGCATTGGTCTGTACTTCAATCGTGCTGCGCTCTCGGCTAGGTTGATGGAGGAGGATCTCGCCGGTTTGCTGCCGCTCGATCGCTTCTTCCAGCATTTCGCGGTACATCTGGAATCCGACCTTGATCATGAAACCGTGTTGATCTTCCCCGAGGATATTCCCTGCACCTCGGATCTCCAAATCACGCATTGCGATCTTGAGGCCAGCACCAAGGTGAGTAAAATCTCGAATGGCTTCCAATCGCTTCTCCGCCTCTTCGCTGAGCGTCCGGCCTTTTGGGTACAGAAAATAGGCATAGGCGTGTTGAACGGAACGACCCACTCGACCTCGCAGTTGATATAGTTGGGCCAGGCCTAGGTTTTGGGCATCGGAAACAATTAAAGTGTTTGCATTGGGGATATCGATTCCACTTTCAATGATTGCTGTGCATAAAAGCACATCTGTCTCTCCTTCGGCGAACTCCCACATGACGCGTTCCAGCCGTTCTTCAGACATCTGTCCGTGTGCAAGGGATACTCTTACTGCTGGTGCAATTTCTTCAATCCGCGCCAATAATCTTGGTAGACCCTGAATCCTGTTATGTACGAAAAAAACCTGACCACCCCGTTCTTTTTCCCTTAACAAAGCCTGCCGAATCAGGGTTTCATCCCATTCCACCACATAGGTTTTTACGGGAAAACGATTGGCGGGGGCAGTTTCAATCAAGGAAACTTGGCGTAGTCCTAACAAAGACATTTGCAGCGTCCGCGGAATGGGAGTGGCTGAAAGCGCCAGAACATGCGTATCCGCTTTCAACTTGCGGATCTGTTCTTTTTGCATCACACCAAAGCGCTGTTCTTCGTCGATGATCAGCAGGCCTAGGTCTTTGTACAATACCTGCTCGTTTAAAAGGGCGTGGGTTCCGATGATGATATCAACCTTACCTTCTTTCAGGCGCCGAATTGTTTCTTTTTGTTCTGCAAGCGTGCGAAAACGAGACAGCATTTCTACCCCCACCGGAAAAGGTCGCAATCGATCCAAAAACGTATTGTAATGCTGCTGGCATAGAATTGTGGTCGGAGCCAATACCGCGACTTGCTTGCCTGCAAGTACGGTGCGAAACGCAGCTCGAAGGGCGACCTCGGTTTTTCCGTAACCCACGTCCCCGCAGATTAGCCGGTCGGTAAGTTTACCTTCAATCAAATCCCCCAACACATCCTGGATCGCCGTCTCCTGGTCAGGTGTTTCTTCATAGGCAAACGACATCGCCAGATCCTCCTCCCAAGGTTCAGTTTCTTGATAGGATTCTGGTTTTAGGACTTCCCGCTGTGCATAGATCTGGAGCAATTCTTGGGCAACCTCTTCTGCTGCCCGTCGCGCTCCTTGTTTGGTCCTGCTCCAGTCGGACGAATGCAATTTGGAAAGGGAAGGAAGGCGAATGCTGTCGCCCAGGTATTTCTGTACGAGATAGATTTGATCGGAGGGCACGTAGAGCCTGTCTTCCCCTGCATAAGCGATTTGAATGTAGTCGCGACTTGTTTCATCCAGCGTCAATGTTACCAAGCCCAGGTAGCGACCAATACCGTATGCCTGGTGAACGACATAATCACCTTCTCTCAGCTCTTCCCAAGAAGATAATGGCCTTCCCTTGCGGTACCGAGCATCCGAATATTTTCTCCTGTGCCAGCCGAACAGCTCGAATTCGGTAACAATAGCCAGTTCCGCAACCGGCAGATCGAAGCCACTTGCTAACGGTACCGGCCACAAATAGGTCGTACCAGGTTGCAATTCCCCTTCCAATCCCGGGAAATTCTCCAGTGATATTCCATTTTCGGAAAATTGCCTTTCGTATCGAGCAATAGCATGACCTGCCATGATCAGGGTGGTTCCATTTTTGAGTCTACTTTTCCAAGAAGTGATAAAGTCCGTCAGTTGCCCTTGGTAAGACGGGAGAGTTGCAGCAGAAAGGTTCAGCGTGGCTTCAAAAGGAGTCATCGCGACGGTTTGAAAGGATTGAAAGGATTTCTCTAAGGTATGCCATTCTGGCAAAAGATTGGAAGTCTTGACTTCTGATCCGATCATCCATTCGGTTACTGGAAAAGCCAGCAATTCTCCTTGCTGGATGGATGTCCGATAGCCCGATTCGATCGAATGTGCCAGATCGGAAAATGCATGATGAAGCCTGCTGGTTTCTTCACGGACAATCAGCGTATGGGTGGGGAGATAGGATAGTACCGTCCAGATCCGGTCAAAGAATGGCTGATAATACTCTTCACCCAAAAAAGGGGCTCCTTGAGCCAACGATTCCAGATCGGGGCCGACGGTTTCGTCTAAGAAGTGAGCCTCGCTTCGTTTGCCTTGCTCCAGAAATTGCCTTTTTTGCTTGTCAAACAGCTTTCGCAGATCCAGCAACTTCTGACTATCCTGTTCATACCAACGCCAAGGTAAAACGAGGCTTCCCTCAAGAGATTCCTCGGAAACCTGAGTTGTGGGGTGAAAACTTCGCAGGGAAAGCATCCGATCTTCGTCGAATTCCATTCGGATGGGTTGGGCATAAGCGGGAGAAAAAATATCTAAAATTCCCCCACGCAGGCTGTAGTCGCCCAACTGCTCGACACGTGCCGAGCGAGTATACCCTGCCTTGATCACGGACTGAACGACTTCATCGCGATCAAGACGAGCGCCGCTTTCCAATTTCATGTGTCGCTCCAACAGGATATCAGGTGAAGGACCACATTGAAGCAACGCTCGAAGAGAAGATAGAACTAGCGGTTTTTCGCATTGGCTGATTTTCCAAAACGCTAGCGTCCGATCCGCGTGGGTAGTTCGGTCCACTGCCGCCTTCTCCCCGAAATGCGGCTCCATATGCGGCATGCGGATTGGTGAAAGCCCTGCTTCAGTTAAAAAATTGTACGCACGGTCCAACAATTCCAACTTGCTAAAAATCCACAAAACCGGTTTCTGCAGGTTATGAAGCAGCGCAGTCAACAGCTCCTGAGCACCCTCATTCATCCTTCCGATATCACAGGATTCGCCAATGAGGATCTGCTTCCAAGCTTGCACAAATTGCTTGTCGGCAGTAAGTCGGTCGATCAGTTTCATTGAGCCGTTATCCGAGATCCAGTTCCTTCATCCATCCTATTCTATGCTAGGAACAGTGAAAAAAACCTTACCGTGCAGCAAGGAACATCCAGACAATCGTTAGTTGCACTGATTTGCTTGCGACCCATTCTTGGTTCAATGGGGGGGCTGCTTCCCTTTATCGTTCGGCAGAATCCTTCGGGAAGACAACCTTGGCGCCTTTAAGCAAGTCATCTTCCAGCATGTTTTTCCGGTTAAAACGATTCATGCAGGATTCAAGCCCTTGCTCCAGCCAAAGATCGAGGCCCTCCGTTGCCAACTGCAGCAGTTGCGGAAGCTGGTGTTCTTCTTCCCGGGAAAAAAGCTGCAACACATACTCTTCTGTTGGTATGGCTGAGATTCGTCCTACTCCAAAACGAAGCCGGGAAAACTCTACACTCCCAAGGTTGCTTTGGATGGATCGCAAACCCTTGTGACCAGCGCTAGAACCACCCTGCTTGAAACGGATCTGCCCAAATGGTAGGTCGACATCATCGTGCGCGACCATCAGATCTTCGGGGAGTAAGCGGAAATATTTAAGACAGGCCGCTACCGACCGACCTGTCTCATTCATGAAAGTTTGTGGCAATAGTACTGCTACACAACGGTCTTGAGTAAAACGCCCCAGGAACTTACGTCGGAACCTCCCCAAATTCCGTTTGGTCACCCAGGCTCGAACCACACGAAAACCAATATTATGCCTTGTTCCTTCAAAATCGGGACCTGGGTTGCCTACACCTACGATACAATGCACACTAGGCTGGTTTCCCCTCCTTGCCTTCACCTTCAACTGCCTTTCCTGGCGCAGCAATCTCACCTTCAACGGGAGCAACCTCCACTGGGACTTCAACCTTCTCCGATGGGACCAACGTTACAACGGCAGTTTCACCCTCTGTCACTAGCGTCACGCCAACAGGTAAGACAAGATCGCGAACAAACATACTGTCCCCGATAACCAGAGAAGATACTTCTAGGTCAATGTGTTGGGGAATCGCCGTAGGCAGGCACTCCACTTCAATCTGATGAAGGTTTTGCTGCAATACTCCGCCTTCTTGCAAGCCAACCGGGGTTCCCTGCAACCGCAGTGGTATATATGCCGTGATCGTTTCCTCAAGAGAGATGGCGTGCAAGTCGATATGGATGATCTCTCGCGACAGCACGTCTCGCTGCATCGCTCTGACTAGGGCAAAGATTGGTTTTCCACCTTCCAGTTGCAGGCTTAGGATCACGTTTAATCCAGCAGGTTGGGTAATGGCGTGGACGAACTCTTTCCTGTCAACGTAAATTGGTACTGGCGCTGTTGTCTTGCCATAGACAACACCAGGGATCTTCCCCTGCTTTCGTAACCCGTGAGTCTCTCCTTTTGTGTTAGCTTTTCGTGTTTGAACGGTTAACTGAACTTCTGCCATGATTCTCCTTTCCTAGTAGAGAGCAATCTGTCCAGAAGAACTGAACAGATCAGAAATCGAGCGATTCTCGCGGATGCGCAGTATTGCTTCACCCAAGAGTGGCGCCACGGAAAGCACGACCAGCTTATCGAAGATTTTCTCCGTGGGAATTGGAATCGTATTGGTCACGATTAATTTCTCAATCGGGGAATCGATGATTTTGTGGACGGCATCCCCACACAATACAGCGTGCGTACAAGCGGCCAGAATATGAATCGCTCCACGCTTGTAGACCGCATCGGCTGCAGCGATCAGGGTATTTGCAGTCGTGACCATATCATCGACGATAATACAAGTACGACCCTCCACATTTCCGATCACTCCCACCTCCATGGCTTCGTCGGGTCCGGGTCGTTGTTTTTCTACGATAGCTAACGAAAAACTCATTTTATCAGAGAGGATGCGGCTTTTTGGCGCACGGCCAACATCAGGTGCAACCAATACAGCGTCCTTAATCTGGGTACGCGTGAAGTACTCTTGGAACAGTAGCGAAGCGGTAAGGTTGTCGAAGGGAATATTAAAAAAGCCTTGGATTTGGCCAGCATGCAGATCGACTGCTACCACGCGGTGTGTACCAGCCACTGTGATCAAATCTGACACGAGTTTGGCCGTGATTGGTTCCCTCGGACGGGTTTTTCGATCCTGCCTTGCGTAACCATAATAGGGTACAAGGGCAGTAATCGTATGAGCAGAAGCACGCTTGAGCGCATCGACCATAATCAGTAATTCCATCAAGTTGTCGTTTACGGGGGGGCAGGTGGGTTGGAGCAAAAACACATCAAGCCCTCGAACACTTTCGCCACAACGGACTCGGATCTCTCCATCAGCAAAGCGGGAGACTTCCATCTCACCTAATGGTATCTGGAGAAAATCAGCAACTTCTTGGGCCAATGGACGATTGGCGTTTCCACTAAAAAGATGCAGATCTGTAGGAATCATGTGCTCCCCCCTTTTTATCCCCATCGGTAGCAAGCAGTTGCCCCATCGGGGACATTTTCATTCTTTAGGCGGACAAAGGGACCTACTGTGCAACCTCGACCGATGCTTGTGGTTCCTTCAAGCAAGGTGAACGGTCGAATCACGCTATCTTCTCCGATTTGGACAGTCCAGTCCAGACTGACCGTGTTTTCGTCCTCAATGGTAACCCCACTACTTCGCAATTGATCAATGCGCCGCCTTTTCAATGATCGTGCACAAGCCGCCAGCTGGATCTTATCATTGACACCGATTTGTGGTATGTCCTGGGTCGCTATGGCAGAAACGACTCCATCTGGCATCATCAGTGAGAGAACATCCGTCAGGTAGTATTCCCTTTGCGAGTTGATGGCGCGAATCATCTTCAAATAACGAAATAATTCCGGTAAGCGAAATGCGTAAGCCGATGTAGATACTTCTTGGATGGTTTCCTGCTCGGTTGTAGCATCGGCCTCTTCCACGATGCCCTGAAACGCACCGTCTACCCCTCTAAGAATACGACCCAGCGAGAAAGGATCTTGAACGGTAGCAGTCAAAACAACGGCCAGACTAGCACTGCGTTGCTGTTCGGCCAGAAGCGCTTCAAGATGCTTTGTTTCTATTAATGGCATATCACCTGGAATCACCAGCAGGACTCCATCCGTTTGCGAGAGATAAGGCTCCAATTGCCGAACTGCGTGTCCAGTACCTTTCTGCTCTGGCTGCAGAACGTATTGAAAACCAGTCCCAATCGTTTTTTCTACATCTTCTGCCTGATTGCCGACAATTATGTAAGTTTTGGCTAAATCTATCGGGACTAATGCATCCAAAACAAAGCGCACCATCGGTCTACCCAATATTTGATGCAACACTTTGGGTATTTTGGATTTCATCCGTTTACCTAATCCGGCGGCCAGCACAGCCGCATATATCGTATCCTTCATGGTTTGCCTATCTGGCTGGGGAGGATGGACTCGAACCACCGTCTACGGTTCCAAAGACCGCTGTCCTGCCACTGGACGACTCCCCAGCAATATCACCAAAACAATGGTGCCCCCAGGCGGAATCGAACCGCCGTCCTCGCCTTGAAAGAGCGATGTCCTGGCCGCTAGACTATGAGGGCACAAAGAAAAATTCAAGCTCCTAGTTTAGCTGAAGGAGTCCCAATCCGCAAGCGCAAACGCCTCTTGTTTTCGGGTAGGTTCGATAAAGCGCAGGATCAATTCATTGATCTATTCAGGTTAGGCCTTCCACTGCTTGTGGGAAAGGGATCTCCGATCTCTATCCCTGCAGAACATTCAATTCAGGATGCCAGATCGAATGCGTGGAATCCAGGAAGAATCCTGAATGGGCGGTGATCCTTGTGATTGCTTTTTAGTCGAGTCGATCGACCATGGATCTGCACCTGTACCTCATGGAGGTTTTTTTTCATTTCCCTCCGACCCGAAATTTGCTCGGTGAAGTAGGGCTATTTGATCCGCTTGGCCTCGCATTTTGCCAAAAACGCGGCTCGCTCAACCACAGACCGTTCGTGTGACCCTTCACCAACCTGTTCGGTGGAGTCGAAGGCCTCGACCTTGAACAGCAGGTGACTTCTATCTATTTTCAGCAGTAATGCCCGAGCCCGCACAAGGACCCCCAGCGGAGAAGCTGCTAAGTGTTTGATATCCAATCTTGTTCCTACTGTGATCATCCCTTCCGGTAGATAAGGCGCAACCCCTTTGAGAGCAGCGTGCTCCATCAAGCAAATCATCGATGGAGTGGAAAGAACAGGTAATTCTGGTCCGACGATGTTGGATGGATCTACTGTTGTTTCGAGTTCGAATATCATTCCTTGCTGTAGGCTTTGCTCCACCATTGTTTCCTTCTTTTTCTTTTAATTGGATCTTGCTTCAGATGATCATCCGTCAATGAAAAGCATGCTCCTTGGCGCCGAGATCCGGCGCTTGTTGGTGAATATCGGATTTGGAGCACCGCACCTAACGCTGCTCCACTTTGACCGTAGCGGTCAGGATGCGCAGGTTAGATTCGATCATGGCCGTTGTTGCATCTCGTGGATTTGCATAGGGGCCTTTGACTTCGATGGGTTGGTAATCCCTGGGTATGGGTCTTGAACCGGATAGGGTGCCTACGATCTCTTTCCAGACTGGGGCTGCTTGTTTCCGGATTAACCAATATTGCATTTGTATGCTCCTTTTCTTTTGCCTATCTGTTTCCAAAGACTTCTACAATTAGAAAGAGGCTGCCGTCTTGGTAAAAACCCAATCCCGCAAGAGTCCAATTGCCGAGGACATTCGCACGATGGCTGGAAGAACCCATCAAGTCCTTGTGTAGGTTTTCAACGATCTGTTCCACGGTGTATTTGCTGCCGGGATCCATTGCCCTTCCCAAGTTCTCCCCAACAAGAGTGAAACCTTGATCAAAAAGAGTACAAACTCGGTGCTGGAAGCTGCCAGAAACGGGGGAGTCGTGTGAAAAAAAAGAGGTTGTACCCATTTCCTCCGCATAAGATTGCGCGAATTCCATAAGCTGGTGGTCTAGCAGTATTGCTGGAAGCTGGTTGGCTTGCCGTTCTCTATTTAATAAGGTAAGAAGTTGCTGCTCTTTTTGATCCGGCAAGACTTCGGTTTCAGCGAGTTGAGTTTTCATAGGCGGGGTAAGGAATGGAGTGGTTTTTAAAAATGATACGGTTCGATTCAGGAAGGCTGCCACCTCCTGCCGAGAAGCGATTTGATCGGCAAAAGGACATTGCAGGTCGATATAAGGGTCGGATGCTTGCACTACAGAATGAACCCATGCAGCTGCCACTTCGTCAGAAGCCCAGCAAGAGGCAGCCACTGGATGTTTCCAAGATTCCGGCTGCCATTTGGCAATACGCACTAATACGGAAATGGCCTGGGCACGGGTAAGGGAATCTTGAGGTCTGAAAGAACCATCGGGAAACCCGTTGATCCAACCCTGAATTTGCGCGCGAGAAATGTAGGAAGAAGCCCAATAATCCACACATATATCCGCAAAGGAGGGAACCGTTTCGGAAGGGGAGGAAAATGCGACGACGACCATTTTGGCAAATTCTGCTCGAGTAACTGGTGCTTCCGGTCGGAATGAGCCATCGGGGTATCCGCTCAAGATGTTCAGGGAGAGGAGATCAGAAATGTCCTGGTTTGCCCATGCAGTTGCCAGATCGGTAAAACCGGCCATCTGTGCGAGGACAGTGAAACTTGCAGAATTGAAGGAAATTAGGAAACCGAAGATGAAGATTGCAAGAATGGAACCAATCCAAATTCGTTTTAACCAACTACGTTTCCGCTCGCTTTTCACTTCTCTCCGCTCTTACCGCTCCGTTTTTTTGAAATCCAGCAAACACATTTTACCACATTTTGATGATTACTTCATCTCCTCTTACGTAAACGATAGGAAAAAGGCCGGATACCCGGCCTTTTTCCTATCGTTGTTGTGGGGTAAAATGCTACCGGCGGTACGCCGAGATCATTCTTGTATAGTTTACCCGTTCAAAATGGGTTGGATCGGAGACGCGATTCTGGCTGAGACTTCCTCGCATTTGTTCGATGCTATGATACTCATGCTCTTCCATCCAATCAGTGAGTTCTTCTAGAATCTTAGCCAGCAGTGGAATCCCTTTCTGCAAGAGAGCAGAAGCTAATTGGGTGACACTGGCACCGGCCATCAAAGACTTTAAAACATCAATATGAGTATGTACCCCGCCTGTAATGGCCAAATCTACCTGCAGCTTACCGAATAGAATCCCCACCCAGTGAAGGCGCAAGCGCAACTCCTCGGATGTAGAAAGAACTAGATTTGGCGTCACATTCAACATCTCGACATCCAAATCCGGCTGGTAGAACCGGTTGAACAAAACGAATGCGTTCGCTCCTGCGCTCTTCATTTGCTGAGCAGCATGAGCGAAAGCGCTAAAATAAGGGCCAACTTTCACCGCCAATGGAATCTGCACCGCTGCCTTAACGGCACCGATCAGATCCAGATAGCGCTTTTCTACCGATTCGCAACGTTCATCCGGATCTGTGGCCAAATAGTAGACATTCAGTTCCAGTGCATCCGCTCCGGCTTGTTCGATTTCTTTTGCGTAGCGCAGCCAGCCTCCATTCGTATAACCGTTGAGGGAAGCGATGACCGGGATGGATAGAGCTTCCTTGGATTTTCGCACCAAGTCCAGATATTGCTCGGCTTCATCTGACGCAAAAGGGATTTCGGGCAGGTATGTGAGCGACTCCGGATAGGCGTAAGTCCCTTGGTTCAGCCGTTCGTCGATCTCAATACTGTCGGAAATCAATTGCTCTTCAAACAGCGACGGAAGCACCACAGCTCCTGCGCCCGCATCCTCCAGCAACTTAGAACTGTCTACGCTCGCCGTCAGAGGCGACGCTGCCGCAACCAAAGGGCTGTTTAGCAGAAATCCCAAGTATTTTGTTGTGAGATCCATGCGTCCCCCTTTTATTCCTTTTTAGGATCCATCGCTGCCAGATGTTGGTACAAGCGCCATCGGAACGACACGTCCTCCTCAGCCAGATGAAGCAATTCCGCTGCACGTCCCGGATTCCCTGCTTTCAGCATCGAGTATCGTGTTTCGTTGTAGATATAGTCTGCCAGGGACAAAGTGGGTGGCTTAGAGTCGATGAGCAACGGGTTCAACCCTTCTTTAGACCGGTTTGGATTATATCGAAGCAGCGGCCAATATCCTGACTGCACTGCCTTTTTCTGCTGGTCGAGACCGTGTACTAGATCCAAGCCCTGACTAATGCAATGGCAATACGCAATGATGATGGAGGGTCCTTCGTAGGCTTCAGCCTCCAAAAAAGCCCGGATCGTCTGACCATCATCGGCCCCCATCGATACGCGGGCGACATAGGCGGTCCCGTAAGCCATCATCATCATCGCCAGGTCTTTCTTGCGGGTATCCTTTCCGTTGGCTGCAAACCTGGCAATCGCTCCGCGAGGGGTGGCTTTAGACATCTGTCCCCCGGTGTTGGAGTAAACTTCGGTATCTAAAACCAACACATTTACATTGCGATTGGATGCAATGACATGATCCAATCCGCCATAGCCGATGTCGTATGCCCATCCGTCCCCGCCGACAATCCATACGCTTTTCTTGACCAGAGTATTGGCAATAAGCATCAGCTGTTCCACTTCGGGGCGGTCTATGCCCACAATCCTTTGCTTTAAAGCAGCCACTCGATCTCGTTGTTGTTGAATACCCGCTTCGCTAGATTGCTCGGCATTCAGTAGGTTTTCGCTGAGTTCCTTTCCAATCTCCGTTGAGAGTTTTCTTACCAGTTCTTTAGCAAAAGCATTTTGCTGATCCAATGCCAGTCTCATACCAAACCCAAATTCGGCATTGTCTTCAAACAAAGAATTAGACCAGGCCGGTCCTCTTCCTTCCCGATTCTGTGACCAGGGTGTGGTTGGCAAATTGCCGCCGTAAATCGATGAACAACCGGTGGCATTGCCAATCATTGCCCGGTCGCCAAAAAGCTGGCTTAAAAGGATCACATACGGCGTTTCTCCGCAACCAGAACAGGCTAAGGAGAATTCAAAGAGTGGCCTGAGCAACATCACATCCTTGACCAGATTGAGTTTCAGCTTGCTGCGGTCAACTTCATTTAGGCTCAGAAAAAACGCCCAGTTGCCTTTTTCCCGATCGCGTAAGGGCATCTGTGAGGCCATATTGATTGCTTTCCTTCCGCTTTCCTGCTTGTTCTTGGCCGGGCAGTTTGATACGCACAATCCGCAACCCGTGCAATCTTCCGGCGCCACCTGCAGGCTGAAAACCGTATCGGGAAATTCCTTCCACAAAGCTTTGGTGGACTTAAATGTAGGCGGCGCTTTCTCCAACAACTTCGGATCGTAAACTTTTCCGCGGATGGTTGCATGTGGACATACGATGGAGCATTTACCGCACTGGATGCAAATCGATGGATCCCATACGGGAATTTCCAAAGCGATATTACGGCGTTCCCACTGGGAAGTGGCAGAGGGAAATGTCCCATCATTTGGCAACAGGCTAGTTGGAATGTCATTACCCAACCCAGCAATAATCTTTGCAGTAACGTTTTGCACGAATTCCGGCGCTTCCACCGGTACTGGCCTTCGCATGTCAAACGTGGAGCTTACAGTTTCAGGAACCTGTACTTCCTGCAAGTGAGAAAGGGTATGGTCCACTGCCAAAAAGTTCTTGGCCACTACAGTTTCGCCGCGCCGGCCGTATGTCTTTTGAATGGATTCCTTGATCTTCTCGATCGCTTTACCCTTCGACAGAATACCAGAAATGGCAAAGAAGCAGGTCTGCATGATGGTATTGATCCGGTTTCCCATGCCGGTGTCCTTAGCCACCTGATAACCATCGATCACAAAGAACTTGATTTTCTTTTCAATGATCTGCTGCTGCACGCGCTGGGGAAGATGGTTCCACACCTCGCTCGCCGGATATGGACTATTCAACAGGAATGTAGCCCCCACTTCCGCTGCTTTCAACATGTCCTGTTGTTCCAGAAAATAAAACTGGTGACAGGCAATGAAATTGGCACGGTTGATCAGATAGGTGGAAAGGATCGGTTCCGGTCCGAAGCGGAGGTGGGAAACCGTGACAGCACCGGCTTTTTTGGAATCATAAACAAAGTACCCCCGGGCAAAATTGTCGGTTTCCAAGCCGATGATCCGAATCGAGTTGTGATTGGCACTGACGGTGCCATCCGACCCCAGACCGTAGAAGAGGCAACGCAATGTGCGGAGATCTTCTGTTGAAAAGGAAGGATCGAAGCTCAGGCTGGAGTTCGTCACGTCCTCTTGAATGCCAATTGTAAAATGGTTCTTAGGTTCCGGTTTGGCCAATTCGTCATAGATCGCCTTGAGCATTGCCGGTGTAAACTCCTTTGACGATAGGCCGTACCTTCCGCCTACGATTCTTAATGGCCCAAAAGATGCCTTCCCGCTCTCTTTGGCCTCATGAATAGCCGTAACTACATCCAGATATAAGGGTTCACCGATGGCTCCAGGTTCTTTGGTGCGATCCAGGACAGCGATTTTTTGGATGGAAGCTGGTAGCGCTTGAATAAAATCTGGGATAGAGAAGGGTCGGAATAGCCTCACTTTGAGCAACCCAACCTTCTCTCCCCGATCCGTCAGGTACTTAACGGTTTCTTCCGCCGTTTCTGCACCGGAACCCATCATCACAATCACCCGCTCGGCATCGATGGCACCCACATAGTCAAATAAATGATACTGGCGGCCTGTTATCCGGAATAATTTCTCCATTACTGAAGCGGTTATGGCCGGGCATGCCTTGTAAAAGGGATTGCATGCTTCTCTCGCCTGGAAAAAAACATCCGGGTTTTGCGCAGTGCCGCGGATTCTGGGAATTTCTGGGGAAAGAGCACGCAGCCGAAATTCCTTCACCCGCGCTTGGTCGATCATCGCCTGCATCTGTTTTAAGGAAATCTCTTCCGCCCGGGCTAATTCGTGGGATGTGCGAAATCCATCGAAAAAATGGAGGAAAGGTACGCGGGATTCCAAACTGGCTTCTTGTGCGATCAACGCCATGTCCATCGCTTCCTGGGGTGAGTTGGATGCGAGAAGGGCAAAACCTGTTTCGCGTGTGCCCATCACATCGGAATGGTCACCGAAAATGGAAAGGGCGTGGGTAGCCACGGTACGAGCCGCTACATGGATCACGGTAGGGGTTAACTCCCCGGCAATCTTGTACATGTTCGGAATCATCAAAAGCAATCCCTGAGAGGCCGTGAACGTACAACTCAAGGCGCCGGCTTGAATGGAGCCATGCAGGGCACCGGCCGCACCACCTTCGCTTTGCATTTCCACGACGGTCGGCACGCTACCCCAGATATTCTGACGTCCTTCTGCCGCCCACTGGTCCGCATACTCACCCATTAAGGAGGAGGGTGTAATCGGGTAAATTGCAATCACTTCGCTGGTATGATAAGCACTGTAAGCTGCTGCCTCATTGCCATCGATCATTACAATCTCTTTACTCATCTTTTCCCCTTCGAGCGATTAAAATAGTTCAATCTTTGCGATTCTACTCCCTTGTCTGATAGAAATCATGCAACGTTCAACAAACCCGCTTGTTTTTGTTGGCGGCGGATCTCATAAAGCGCGATACCAGTGGCGACAGATACATTCAGGGAAGACACTTTCCCCATCATCGGAATCTTGATAAGGAAGTCGCATTGGTCCAACAGAAGAGGGCGCACGCCCCAGCCTTCACTTCCCACAATCAAAGCCAGGGGGAAAGTCAGGTTGCCGCTGTACAAATCCTGCCCCCCTTGTGCGTCAGTTCCCACGATCCAAAAACCCGTTTTCTTCAATTGATTGATCACATAACCCAAGCTCGGTGCGATGCAAACTCGCAGGTGAGAAAGAGCACCGGCCGATGTTTTAAAAACGGCTGCGGACAATGGTGCAGTTTTGTGCCGTGAAAGAATTACACCCCAAATACCGGCTGCTTCTGCTGTTCGAAACAGCGCACCCAAATTTTGAGGATCCTGGATTTGATCAAGGAGCAGCACTATATTTGCCGGGAGAGGTTCCAGCGTAGCCAATAGGGTCCCTGGGTCCAGTGTTGGTTTTGCATCTAATAAGGCGGCAACTCCTTGCGCTTTCGTACCATGGCGACGCCGAAATTCGCCGGCCGATATTCGTTCGATCGGAATTTGTTGGATATTTGATTCCGAGAGGATTTCCTCTGCAGGATGCCCGCCGTCCATCAAAACGATGCGGCGCACCCGAACATGTGCTCGCAGGGCTTCCAGGACGGAATTCGTTCCGATCACGAAACTCATGGTGGACCCACCAACGCAACTGCCAATGCTGCAACCCCTTCCCCACGTCCGATGAAGCCCAATCCTTCGCATGTAGTGGCTTTGATGTGCAGAGCTGCCAAAGGGAAGTAGGATTGCAGCTTGGTTCGCATCTGTACGCGATACGGGGCGATTTTGGGTGTTTCCATGACAAGCGCAATGTCCGCAGTAAGCAGCGTCAATCCAGTTTTGGCGACCATCTCGGCAACTTGCTCCAGCATGACAAGGCTGGATGATCCTTTCCGCGCTTCGGTTGTTGGAAATAGGACACCAATATCCTCCTCTCCCACTGCTCCCAATATGGCATCCATTAAAGCGTGCAAGCAAACATCACCATCGGAGTGACCACCGAGACCGCCATGGTTTGACAGGGTAATGCCGCAAAGAATGAGAGGCCTTTCCGTGGCATAGGGATGAACATCAATTCCCAGCCCAATCCTCATGAAAGCTCCTTTCCTTCCAGAATCTTGGTCGCCAAGATCCAATCCAGAGGAGTGGTCACTTTAATATTGGCTTCATCCCCGGGAATGGCATGCACTTCCACCCCCAGTTTCTCGACCAGACTAGCGTCATCGGGAGCGTTCTCTTTCCTGCCCACCGCGTTCTTGTGAGCTTCCTCCAGGAGAACCCGTTGAAAAGCTTGTGGCGTTTGAGCCCAATAAAGATTTTTACGCGGGAGCGTCTTTTGTACGCGTCCATTCCCCTCTATGCTTTTGACAGTCTCCTTCACGGGCCACACCGGGATTACAGCCGGAAAATGTAACAGGCAGTCTACTAACCGCTCCACCAATTCCACCGTTAGGCAAGGGCGCGCAACATCGTGGACCAAGACGCGGACTTCGTCGTCTAAAGCCGAAAGACCGGCTCGTACGGAATCTTGACGTTCGGTCCCGCCGGCAACGATAGCTCGCACCTTTGGCATGTTTCGGAAGGGCTCTGCTAGAAGCAGATAGTCAGCATGCAAAACCAAAATGATGGTTGTAATGCTCTTTGACAGCAGAAAGGGCTCCATCGTCCATCGCAATAGAGGGGCACCTCTGAAGGAGCGGAAGATCTTGTCTTCTCCAAATCTTTGGGAGACACCCGCACCCACGAGGATGGCAGCGGTCTTCATAGCATCCCCTTGGGGCGGGTCATCCTGCTAGGAGTGTTCATTCTTTCGCCCAAAGATCATTCTGCCGGCAGAGGTTTGCAAGATACTGGTCACCATTGCGCTCACGGTTTCCCCAATCAGCTGTTTGCCATTCTCAATCACAACCATTGTGCCGTCATCCAGGTACCCCACGCCCTGGTCCGATTCCTTGCCTTCCTTGATGACTGTAATCGTGATTTCTTCGCCGGGCAGAACCACAGGTTTTAGGGCATTGGCCAAATCGTTTAGATTGATGATCGGCAAACCCTGTAGCTTGGCAATTTGTGCCAGGTTGAAATCATTCGTGATAAGACTGGCGCCAAGGGATTTTCCCAACTTTAACAAGCGTTGATCGACCGGATCACCACTGCTCTTTGCTTCCAGGATGTCGATCTTCACCGGCGATTCTTTTTGGATGCGGTTCAGGACTTCCAGCCCGCGTCGACCTCGAGCTCGCCGGATCGCATCAGTGGAATCGGCCACATACTGGAGCTCAGCAAGAACAAAACTAGGAATGATCACCGTGCCATCGAGGATGCCTGATTTCAAAACATCCGCGATTCTCCCGTCGATGATCACATTTGTATCCAATAAAAAACGGTGGTCCGTCCGTCTGCTCCGCTCACGGCTGCGGGAGAAAATTCCTCCACCAGCTAAGATGTTGGAAAACTCTTCCCGCCTTGAGAGGAACAATGTCAGTCCGATGTATGCAGATAGGACTGCCAGTACCGCTGGTAGATATACCCCTACGATAGGGATGCGTTCGACATCCGCTGCAAGATTAATCAGGTAGGCTACGAGTAGTCCGAGGATGAGGCCGGTGAACCCGAGGATTACATCTCCGAGGCTCATTTGGTGAGCAGCTCGAACCAACCATGATCCTAACAAGAACATGGCTTGCGCCAGGAGGGGAGCCAGAGCGATTCCGATTGCACCACAAACACCTGCGGTTAGTCCGTTCACCAGATTGGGATTGAGCGGTATCGAGAAATTCGTAGATAGAAACTGCCCCAATTGCCATCCGGAAAACACCCCGACCAGTGCCAGAATAATAAATAAAAAAACTCGAATGAATCGTTTCACGGGGTTATCCTTTCAGTAAGTCTTTCAAAGCTTGCCAGGCATCTTTCAATGTTCGTGCTGGCTTGACATTCACCCCCTCTCCTTCCACCGCTTTCGCCACGGGTATAATGAAATTCCGAAATCCTAATCGAATCGCAGTCTGCATTCGCTTTTCCAGAGCGGAAACTGGTCGCAGCTCTCCACCTAATCCCAATTCACCCAAAGCAACTACGGGGGGAATACTCAACTCTCTCTGGTTTTTACCCACGGCCAGTGCTACTGCCAGGTCCGACGCAGGATCGTCAAGGCGAAACCCTCCGAGCACATTTATATAAACGTCTTCCTGTGCCAGAGACGAGATCGTTTTCGTGTAAACGGCCAATATCATCAAGAACCGGTTGTAGTCATAGCCATTGGTCACCCGACGTGGTATGGATAGGTAGCTTTGAGCAACCAACGCTTGAACTTCCACCGGTATCACTCGTGCTCCTTCAAGGGCACAGGTTAGAATTCCCGCACCATGGGACGGCTCAAGGAACAGGTGCTCAGATTCCTTCACTTCCACCAGTCCGGTAGCGGTCATCCTAAACAGTCCGATTTCAGTGGTATCGCCAAATCGGTTCTTTTGCGCACGCAGCAGTCTCGTGGAGGTGGCACGTTCACCTTCAAAATAGAGCACAACATCCACCAGGTGTTCTAGTAGTTTTGGTCCGGCAATGCTACCTTCTTTGGTGACATGACCAACGAGAACCAAGGGGATGTTTTTTTCTTTGATGCAAGCAAACAGGCGGGAGGCGCATTCCCGCACCTGCACGATACTGCCGGCAGCAGCTGGGAGATCGGATAGAAAAACTGTCTGGATTGAGTCCACGATCAGCAGCGCAGGTGAATCCGCCTCAATCCAATTCAAGATCCGGTCAACATTTCCCTCAAAACTAACCATCAGATTAGGCGAATGGGAATTCAAGCGGTCTGCACGCATTTTTAACTGACTTGGAGATTCTTCACCGGATGCGTACAGGACCTTTCTGCCTTGATCGGCGATTTGCTGTGCAGCTTGGAGTGTCAGGGTGGATTTACCAATCCCTGGTTCACCGGAAATCAAAACGCAAGATCCCAAGACCATCCCCCCGCCGAGCACGCGGTCTAATTCACCGATACCCGTTTGAAGGCGTGTCATTTCACCGGAAGGAACCTGAGCGAGAGAAAGCACGGGATGCTGCGATGATTGAAAACGGGTGGAAGACGCCTCTGCCGTGCTTTGCTCCAACAATGAGTTCCATTCCCCACAGTCCGGGCAACGGCCTAGCCATTTCAGGCTTTGATAGCCGCAATTGGAGCAAATATAAAAAGATTCCTGCTTGATCCGGCTCACCGGAAACCTCTTCTGCGATTATAACATCGCGGTTGAGTTACAATGCCTTGGGACGAAGGGTGGGAAACGTGATGATCTCGCGTAGCGATTCTTCTTGGGCAAAAAGCATAATCAAGCGGTCCAGACCAATTCCAAGACCACCGGTTGGTGGCATGCCATATTCCAGGGCAGTAACGAAATCCTCATCCATCGGGTGGGCTTCTTCGTCTCCCTTTTCTTTTTCCTGGTGTTGTCTTTGAAAGCGAATCCTTTGCTCTCGTGGATCCGCCAGCTCAGAAAAAGCATTACCCAATTCGATTCCTGCAAGAATCGGCTGGAAGCGTTCCACCCAATCAGGATCTCCTGGCTTGTTTTTAGCAAGGGGGGAAAGCACTGTGGGATAGTCATACAGAAACACTGGCCCCTTTAGCTCTGGTTCGATCCGTTTCTTCAGTATTTCATCGACTGCGGTACCCCAGGATAATTTCTTTTCCACTCGAATGCTATTTTGTCCAAGGTAGTTTCGGGCGAATGCAAGATCTTGTAGCGATTCAATTTCGATTCCGGCGTGCCTCTGAAACGCTTGTTGCAAACTAAGCCTCTCCCATGGAGGTTCCAAGTTGATCTCTGCCCCAGCCATAGATATTCGATAGCTGTCGAAGATCTGTTGTGCAAGAAAGGCGATCAGTTCCTCCGTCAGCTGCATCATATCGCGGTAGTCGGCATAAGCTTGATAGACTTCTAATGCGGTGAATTCGGGATTGTGGGTGGAGGAAATACCCTCGTTACGGAAGTTGCGACCAATCTCATAAACACGATTGAACCCACCCACCGTCATCCGTTTAAGGTAGAGCTCTGGTGCAATCCGAAGATAGAGCGGAAGATTCAACGCGTGATGATGCGTCACAAAGGGTCGAGCCATAGCACCGCCATAAATTGGCTGAAGGATCGGCGTTTCCACTTCCAAAAAATCCCGATCTTCCAAGAAGCGGCGAACGAGAGCGATCAAGCGGATCCGAAGATGGATATTCTGTCGAGCTTTGCTGTTTGCGATGAAGTCCAGATAGCGTTGCCGATAACGCAGCTCCACATCCTTGAGCCCATGCCATTTCTCCGGTAACTCTCGCAATGATTTCGTCAACAGCTTGAATTTTTGAACGGATATGGTGACTTCTCCAGTGCGTGTTTTAAAAACCGTCCCTTGACAACCAATAATGTCACCGATATCAAGCAGATCTGTAAAGGTAGTGTATGCATTTGCCAGGGTATCCGCTCTCAAGTAAAGCTGAATACGTCCCTCGCCGTCATCTAGGTGGGCAAACGCTGCTTTGCCGTGGATTCGAATGGCAACAAGGCGTCCCGCCACTGCAACAGACTGCCCTTCCAGCTCTGAAAAACCCGCTTGAATCAGGGGTGCACGGTGCGTAACAGGGTATGGACCGTTGTAAGGCTCAATACCTAGCTCTTGTAGCTTCTCCAGCTTCCGTTGCCGCTCGTTTTCCGAGCTTTCTTCGCTCATCCGTGTTGAATTTCAAGGATTTGGTAGTGAAACTCTCCTGCAGGAGCTTTGATTCGAACAAAATCCTTATCTTTCTTGCCAAGCAGTGCTTTTCCCAGAGGCGAGTCATCGGATATTCGTGCTTGCTTTGGGTCTGCTTCAAAAGATCCCACAATGGTATAGATGACATCCTTTTTATTATCCATGTTCAGTAACTTTACTTTGGAACCTATATTCACGATTTTTGAATCAAGCTCTGTTGCCTCGATGATCTGCGCATGCGCCAGCATTTTCTCCAAGGTCAAAATGCGTCCTTCAACGAAGGCTTGTTCTTTCTTTGCTTCATCGTATTCAGCATTCTCGGAGAGATCGCCGAACTCTTTGGCACGCTTGATACGCTCGGCCACTTCGGACCGGCGTACCGTACGTAGCTCCTCTAGCTCCTTTTCAAGCTTTTTCAGGCCCTCATGGGTAATGTACAATTTTTTTTCGCTATTCAACATCGGTTCCGCCCCCTTCAACAATGGCGTTTTCCACGTTAAGACTACTTCATGGGAATAGCCTATTTAGCCACAAAGATGAGAAAAACGCAAGCTATGTCAGCGGAACGATTCTTGGTTCAAAACCGAGCCGCGCAAGCAGACTAATCGACTCCTCAGCGGTGATTTGATCAGCGTTTTTCTTTAGCAAGCACACCAGAATCCCTTCGATCACATTTGTCCCAAACGAGCGTCCCTGCATTTCGGGTGTTGTTGTAATCAAGGTGCGTATCCCCCTCTGCTTCAGCCAATCGATATCGCTTTCCGTGACTGTATTGGTTAGCACGACTTTACCTTCCATATCCGGAGGCATATACCGGGCAATATAATGGAAATCCCCAGCAATCAAATCAGCCCAATGCCAAGTGGATAGGTATTTCGGCGTGTTCTGCTCTTGCTTTTTCCCTGTCGGATAGAGCCAAGAGAATGGCAACCGACAAATGATGGGCAGAAGAATACGGGCAAGTCTCCGTACAGAAGAAAGCCGGTGCAGTGGAATGTTCAATCCCAAGCCAAAGAGAAAATCACCGTACAGAACATCCGCCCCAGATTCGTCAAAACCTTGTCCCATACCGTAACGATCTACTGCACTAATCATCAGAACCTTCATTCCGGTTCGCAAGATTTCTTGTTTAGTGATTTTCTTCACTGTCTGGTACTCCAGCACGATCTTCAGCTTTGAACCATCAGCAATGGGCGTATTTCGAACTCCGCGAACCATGTTCCAAGCATCGCGTACTGGATAACGACGCTTTCCCAAGTAGAAGTAAAGGTCGGTTCCACCCATACAGAGCACATCCACCTGTCCGTCCAACTCTAAGAATTTCTCGTGTGCTTTTTGCATGTCACCATCGGTGCCGATCCGTTCTACAATGAAAATTTCTCCATCTAATTGGATTTCTGCTCGATGGTCCCGCTTTGAAGACCCTAGCGAAATGCTCACCACTCGTTTCATTCTCTTTCTCTTTCCTCCATTTGCTCAAAATAGCCTTGAATCAAAGTATTTGCTGTCTCCCAATTTCCCAGACATGCGGCCGCCCTGCGAAACTTTGTTGCATTTGGCATTCCCTTTACAAACGCTTGAATATGACGATTGGAATAGGGTGTCCATCGATCGGGCACCTTTAGCAGCAGTGTAAGGTATCGTAGCATGGCTCGTTTCCGGTCGTCCGTCTTGACCAAGGGTCTTCGACCACTTTCGTCCCCTTCTAGGCACTGCCGGAACACCCAGGGACGGCCGATAGCGCCCCTGCCGATCAATATGCCGTCGCATTCCGTGTCATGCAGAATCTGATGATAACTTGCAGAATCTATCACATCCCCCGAGGCAAGGACTGGTATGTTCAGTTGGCGTTTCAGTTGATGAACCGCAGTCCAATCGGCATTTCCACCATAACCTTGATTGGCGGTGCGCGGATGCAGGATGATGGCATCTGCACCAGCTTTCTCCACCAGGCGACCCAGTTGAAGATATGTTTTTTGTTCCTCCCAACCCAACCGCATTTTAACCGTCACGGGAAATTTGACGGTCCCACGAACCGCATCGACTACAGCCAATGCCCTTGGCAAATCTCGCATCAGATCTGCGCCTCCATGCGCGCGAATTACTGAGTAAGCTGGACATCCTGCATTGATATCTATACCATCATATCCGGTTTGCTCCGCTAAGTATGCAGCCATGGCCATGGACTTTGGTTCAGCACCGAAGATCTGGGCGAACAGCGGATGTCCTGCGGGTTCGGCCAGCAGTCTTAGTGAACCGTGATCTCCTCTTACCAATCCTTCCGCAGAAATGAGCCCGGTCATCGCCCATTGGGCTCCATACTCAAAGCATAGAGCTATGAATGCCGGATCATTGAAACCGGATAATGGTGCCAACCCGATCCGCGGTGGTAGGAATCGAATCAAGCTTTTCTCAGATTCCGATCGAAGACAATTCGCAAACCATCTAGAGTAAGCTGCGGGTCCACCTGGTCGATTTGGGGGATGTGACGCGAAATCAGCACGGAGAGGCCTCCGGTAGCGATTACGTGCGGAGTGCCGCCGACCTCCTCTTTCATCCGGTGAATGATTTCGTTGGTTAGTCCAATGAAACCAAAGAATACACCAGCCTGCATGGATTGTACGGTGTTTTTTCCGATAACCCGCGCAGCTTCTACGATTTCGACTCGCGGCAATTTGGCGGTCTGTAAAAACAACCCTTGCAAGGACATCTTGATGCCGGAGGCGATGGCGCCACCCAAGTATTCCCCCTTTTTTGATACTGCACTGAAAGTCGTTGCTGTGCCGAAATCAACGATCAGCACGGGGGTTCCGTATTTTTCCTGCGCGGCTACAGCGTTTACTATTAAATCGGCACCGAGTTCCTTGGGGTTGTCGATCAATATCGGCATCCCGGTCCGAGACCCTGGGCCCACAACTAACGGATCCAAATTCAAGTACCTTTCACAGAAGCGAGTGAAGGGATAAATCAGGGGGGGGACTACACTAGCTATGGCTACTTCTTTGATGCAATCCAACTCCTGACCGTGTATTGCCATCAAACTACGAATTTGCATGGCCAGCTCGTCTGCCGTAGCTTCAGCATTCGTGTGCAAGCGCCAAGATGAGAATAATTCACGTCCCTGATAGAGTCCTAGGACGATGTTGCTATTCCCTACATCAACGGCTAAAAGCATAATTGAGTTCCTTTCTCAGTCCAGCGATTAGCGGTGTGATCACAACAATTGCCAGTCCTAGCTCCACGATTGGATTGAGAAGGATGATGGGAATAAGGGCCGGGCGCATTGCAATATCACCAAAAACGTAGATGATTCCAAGAACCCCCACTGTGTTCGTAAGCGTACCAGTCAGGGCAGCAAAGAGAGGTCCACCCCATGACGAACAGAACACTCTAGCCGAATAATAGCCTAAGATCCCTATAACCAAGAGGGGAAGAAACACCCATGGAATTGAAGCAACTACATTTCCTCCACTGATAGAAACAATCGCTGTCTGCCATAGTAACCATATCCCCCCCGCAAGCAAAAGACCTGTCAGACCTCCTACAACTGGACCGACCAGCATTCCCGCAACAATGGGGAGAATATGGAGCGCGGTCAGCCACCATTCCACTCGAAGCGTTGGGCTTCCGGCTAGGTATAGGATCCCCAAAGCCAAAAAACCGAAAGTAAACACACCGATTACCTGTGCAAGGGTCTTTTTCGTCCATTGCAGCGAGAAGAATCTGAAAGTGTAATAGGCTACCACTCCGATCAGGAGACGCGGTAGAAAGGCGGCCAATAAGGCTACCAGGAGATTCCCGCCAGCGAAAGTGAGAAATTGACCGCTGTAGAGGATCCAAGAGGAAATTGCCAGAACAAGACCAGTGAACGCACCTACGATCGGACCACCGAAGACACCGGCCACGATTGCTGGGATGTGTAATGTGGTGGCAGCTCCTGCCAAATTTGGTACAGGGATCAGGCCAAGCGGTGTGAAAGCTAGTACCACTCCTGCGGCTCCACAAATCCCTGCTATGGTAATTTGTCGCGTCGTGATTCTACGTTTGGATTGGGTAGGAGTCTCATCTTTACCTGGCGTTCCCACTGGTTCCGCCGGTGATGTTTGAGCAATTTTTCCGTTCATAACGCCCTCCGTTCCGGTTCTATTTCGATACCGGACGATTTGTGAAATTGTAACAAGAAAATCGAGTCAGCGCTGAAATGTTAAAGGCGCATAGCGGAGAATCAACCGTTTCTCACCTACCGTGGAGAAGAAAATTGTCAATATAGCGTCTTCTCCCTCCCCCTCCCAAGAGCGGATAACGCCTTCTCCCCAAGCTCGATGCCAGACCAAGCTTCCGCTATCGAACTCCTTCAATGATTTTTGGGACGGCTTTTCACCAAAAAAATCCGGCGGGATTTCGGTCAAGAAGGTGGAAGGAGTTTGAGCCGAACGCACGCCGAATGTCATCCGTTGCCGAGCCCAGCTGAAATAAACACGACTCTGAGCTCGCGTGATGGCGACATAGCACAATCGGCGTTCCTCATCCATTTCTTCCGGGCTCGCAACGGAACGCCAATGGGGGAAGATCCCTTCCTCCATCCCCACCAAGAATACAATCGGGAACTCCAGCCCCTTGGCAGAATGCACCGTCATTAACGTGACGACATCTTCTCGCTCCACCAAAGAGTCCAAGTCGGTGTAGAGAGCGATATGAGCCAAGAAATCTTCCAATCGACCGGATGAACCTTCCTGGGAGTATTGGGCGGCCAGGTTGATCAGTTCTTGCAGGTTTTCCAAACGGGTTTGCGCTTCAAGAGTGGCTTCCTTTTCCCAATAGTTGAGATAACCGGATTCCCCAAGCAGCCGTTTCAGCCAATCCGCGGCCTTCAGCATTTCCCCTTCAAGTCGGAAACCGGCGCTCATCGCGCGCAATTGCTCCAAGGAATTCCGGCCTTTGCCCTTCAAGCTCCCCTCTTCCGCTATTTGTTGGAGTCCTTCATACAATGGCAACCCGCGCTCAAACGCTCGATCCACCGTTACCTGGCCGATACCTCCGATCCAACCTAGAATCCGGCGCAATGAAACAGAGTCCAACGGGTTGACTATGAAACGAAGCAAGGCGATTGCGTCCTTGATTTCCCTCCGTTCGTAGAAACGAAGTCCACCCACTACCCGGTAGGGGATTCCCCGGGCCAGCAAGACTTCTTCGAACAAGCGCGATTGGCTATTCATCCGGTAAAGGATGGCAGTGTCTCGGTAAGTCCGCCCTTCATCTGCCACGAGGCGATCGATTTCTCGCACGATAAAGTGCGCTTCTTCGGTTTCATTAGCTGTTTCGCATTGGACCAGGGGGGGTTGTTCGTCAGCTTTTTCCGTCCAAAGCCGCTTTTCCTTGCCCCTGCTGAGGTTGGCAATCACCTCGTTGGCTGCATCGAGGATTTTGGGTCCGGAGCGATAATTGCGCTCCAGTCGGACGATTCTAACACCGGGAAAATCCTTTTCGAAATGGTCAAGTAAATAACGAACATCCGCGCCGCGCCAGGAAAATATCGCCTGATAGTCATCTCCAACGACACACAGATTGTGATGCCCACCCGCCCACAGCTTGACAAGTTCGTATTGAGGGCGATTGATGTCCTGGAATTCGTCAACCAAAACATATTGAAAGCGGCTGCGATATTTCTGCTGCAAATCTGGGAAATCCGATAACAAGCGGACCACCGCCAAGAGAAGATCGTCAAAATCGAAAGCATTGTTCTCTTTCAAGAGTGCCTGGTATTGTTCATACAAGCGTGCAAACTGCGTTTCTTCCTTGGAATGAGCAAAGCGATTGAGGAAATCCGCTGGAGAAATCATCTCGTTCTTCAGGTCGGATATTCGATCCAGGAATGCGGCAGGCTTTCCCCAAGTACTCCCCAATTCCATTCGTTTCAGAGCATCTTTTATCACCCGCTCTTGGTCTTCTTCGTCCATGATCGCGAAATCCGATTGAAAACCAATCCTGCCGCTTTCAGCCCGCAGGATGCGCACGCAAGTAGCGTGGAATGTTCCTACCCACATCTCCTTAATTGAGCGAGAAAGGAGGGTTTCGATTCGATCTCGCATTTGGCGAGCTGCCTTGTTTGTAAACGTCACTGCTAGAATATGCGTCGAAGGGATCCCTTTGTTTTGAATCAAACACGCAATGCGATAGGCAATCACCCGAGTCTTACCCGAACCGGCTCCGGCTAAAACTAAAAGAGGCCCCTCAGTGGCGAAGACAGCCTCTTTCTGCTCTTCGTTCAAACTGGAATCCCAGTCGATCACATATTGATTCTATCGGTCCTATAATAAAAGGGAAAGGGGCTCAACCTCTATGGCTAAAGTTTCTGTTCTTCCTAATGGATTACGATTAATCACGCGGCATAAGAAGGAAGCAGCATCAGCCTCGCTAGCGATTTGGATTGGAGTAGGTTCTCGTTACGAGACCCGCAGTCAAAATGGTATTTATCATTTGGTCGAGCATTTGCTCTTCCAAGGAACAAGCAAACGTCAATCGGCTAAAGAAATTTCGGAAGCCATTGAAGGTATCGGTGGATTGCTTAATGCGTTTACCGGGCAGGAATGCACTTGCTATCTCACCAAGGTGCCGGCTTACCGCTTGGACCAGGCATTAGAAGTTCTCAGCGATCTTGTTTTAAACCCGCTCTTCCGCCTATGCGATTTCGAAAAAGAGCGGCGTGTGGTGGTCGAAGAGATAAAAATGCATCAAGACCAACCTGGCGATCGGGCCGAAATGGCTCTTTTCGAATTGCTGTTTCCCCGGCATCCATTAGGTGCGGACATCGCCGGAAATAGCACAAGCCTGCAAAACATGGAGCTTGCCCGGGTGCAAGAAGCATGGCAGGCCAAATATGTTGCCAGAAATATGGTAGTATCTATCACTGGAGCTATCGATAGTTCTGCAGTGGAAAAGAAAACGGAGCAATATTTCGACCGCTTGGTGGTCGGCCGTCGACCGCGGTACCGCGTCTTCAAGGACAAGGGGCAAAATCGTTTTCGGGTAGAGCGAAAGGATACGGCCGAAACGCACGTCTGCCTCGGTGGAATCACTTTTGGCCGGTATCAAGAAGAGCGCTATGCCTTGGATATCTTAAATGCCGCCATCGGAGTCGGTGCATCCTCCCGCCTCTATCAAGAAATCCGTGATAAGCGGGGCCTGGCTTATTTCGTCCACTCATCGCTGGATTTTTTCCAAGATACTGGCTGTCAGGTGATTGAAGCCAGCTGCGATCCTCATAACGTCCGGCAAGTCTTGGATTTAATATGGCAAGAGCTTGATTCGATCCGGCGAAACGGAATTTCATCACAGGAAATGGAGCGCGTGAAGGAATTCATCCGTGGCGGTTACCTGCTTCGCCTGGAGGATACGCTTTCCGAAGCGCTTTGGCTGGGAGAGCGTCTTTTACTGGAGAATTGCGTCCCTTCCATGTCAGAGGAAGTGAAGAAATACGATCAGGTTCGTGACGAAGATGTCCAGGCCCTCGCAGATCGTCTGTTCCGCCTGGAGAATTTTTCTGGAGCGGTTGTGGGTCCCTTGGAGGATGAAAAATGTTGGGAAAGTTATCGCGCGCCGCTCTCTTCCTGATTCCCCTATTCCTCCTGATTGGCTTGTACGCGCCGGATACGCAAGCCCAACCAGCTATGACTCTGATTTTAAAAGTCGATGGAAGTATCAATCCTGTCTCCTCGCGTTTTCTGAAGAACGGGATTGAGGCAGCCGGAATCGATACGCGGTTGATCGTGATTGAGTTAAATACTCCTGGAGGCGGCGATCGCTCGATGCGAGAAATCATCCAAGCAATGCTCCTATCGCCAGTACCAGTTTGCGTTTTCGTTTACCCCCCGGGTTCTCGTGCCGCTTCCGCTGGAACCTATATTGCCTATGCTTCTGCTATCGCTGCAATGGCACCAGGAACGAACATTGGAGCCGCTCATCCTGTCACATTGGGTGGACAAGCCGATGATGTGATGATGGAAAAAATCACGAATGACGCAGTTGCCCTGATCATTTCCTTAGCCGAGAAAACTGGGCGGAATGATGTGTGGGCGGAACAGGCTGTGCGCCAAAGCGTCGCCATTTCAGCAGAACAAGCCAAATCCGAGAACGTGGTCAATGTGCTTGCCAGCGATTTACCCGACTTACTGAATCAGCTGGAAGGGGTGACCGTCCGCGTCGGGGGAACCTCTCTTGTTCTTCATGACCTAAGCGGATCGATCGAGGAACATTCGATGTCCTGGTGGGATCGATTCCTAGAGGAGATTTCTGACCCCAATATTGCCTATATTTTGCTTCTAATCGGAATCTATGCTCTCATTGCCGAAGTGTTTCATCCCACTGTGGTGGCCGGGGTCATGGGGGCGATTGCTTTGTTGCTGGCATCATTTGCTCTGGAGGTGCTTTCGGTCAATCTCGTCGGGTTGCTGATGATACTAGTCGCTGTCATCCTGTTCATTCTGGAAATCAAAGTACCAGGTTTTGGAATCCTGGGGGTTGGAGGAATTGTGGCATTCGTACTGGGGTCCTTGATGCTTTTTGGACAATCCGGCTTTACTCCCAGTTTCAGTACAGGGTTGTCGCTTTGGATTATCATTGTTGTTGCAATTCTGAGTTTGGTGTTTTTCTTCGTTGTGATCGCGGCTGCACTTCGCGCTCGCAGCAGACCTAGTGTACCGATGGAAATGGACGCACTGCTAGGCTCTATCGGAATTGTTCAGTCTGATCTGAATCCGAACGGGATGATCCAGGCACAAGGGAGTTATTGGCGTGCAAAATCGTTGTCTGGTAGAATCCAAACTGGTCAACGCGTGAAGGTAATAGACAAGAAAGGGATGGAACTACTCGTAAAAAAGGAGGAAGAAGAGTAATGGATGTAGCGACTCTGATCATCATTATTGCCGCAATTCTGCTGGTACTGGGGTTGATCCGCTACGGAATCCGGATTGTACGCGAATACCAGCGATTGGTGATTTTCCGGTTGGGAAAGAGCATCGGTCAAAAGGGACCCGGAATCGTTTTTCTCATTCCCTTCATGGATATTCCAGTGCGGGTGGATTTACGAGAACAATACCTGGAAATCCCCCATCAGACTTGCATCACCAAGGACAATGCTCCCATTTCCATCGATTTTCTGATTTACTCCAAGGTGGTGGATCCAGTGCTCTCCGTAATTAAAGTTCAGTATTTTCAAGGTGCAGTCCAGGGCCTTTCCACGACTTCGCTGCGGGCTGTGGTGGGTGACATTGTGCTGGATGATGTGCTGGCAAAGCGTGACCGAATCAATGAAGTGTTGGCCACCAAGCTGGATGATGTTACTGAAGGTTGGGGTGTCAAGGTAACCCGTGTCGAAATTCGTGAGATCGTTCCACCCAAGGATGTTTCGGAAGCAATGATCCGCCAGATGTCCGCCGAACGAACACGTCGTGCTTTGGTCACCGAGGCCGAAGGGAAGAAGGCTGCGGCTATCACGGTGGCGGAAGGTGAAAAGCAATCAGCCATCCTGCGGGCAGAGGGGGAACGGCAATCGCGCGTTCTAACAGCGGAAGGATTCTCCCTGGCTTTAGAGACGATCTTCGGCGTAGCACAAAAGGTGGACAACAAGACAATGACCCTCCAATACTTGGAAGCACTGAAGGCGATAGGTGCTTCGCCTGCAACCAAGTACATTTTCCCGCTGGAATTCACCCAAATGCTTCAGCCGATGTTGAAAAATATCACCGGAGCTACAACGGGCGAGTAATGATCTTTTACCAAACGCAAGGGAACCATTGCCGTTAAGCAGGCGCTTTGTGATATATTGACAAGGAATTTTCAAAAAGGAGGTTTTGCAGCGAATGGCATTTTTAATTACCAGTGATTGTATTGCTTGCGGTGCCTGCAAGGATGCCTGCCCGACGCAGGCGATCAACGAGGGAGATCCGGCATATTTGATCGACCCGGACAAATGCGTGGAATGCGCCGGATACTACGACGAGCAGCAATGCGCCGCCATTTGTCCTGTGGACGCTTGCCGACCCGATCCAGCTCATCCCCGCAAATAGCACTGCGGCTCGTTCTACCATTACGGATATCCAACGGCTGCCGGTTGAGGGCAGCCGTTGCTCTTTCATGAAAGAAAAACTGTTATTTGATCTGATCCACAAAACTGCTTCTTCTCTTGGCATGAAGGTTTTCCTGGTCGGTGGAGCGGTGCGTGACCGTTTGCTCGGGTATCCGCCCTCGCAGGATTATGATTTCGTGATAGAAAGCGGATCTACCAAGGAATTGGCGGAGAAATTGGCAAAACAGCTCGCTGCGCAACTGGTATATTTCCCCAAGTTTCGCACAGCCCAACTCTCCAGAGATAATTTGAAAATTGAATTGGTGGAAACGCGGACGGATCGTTACTCCGAAAAAAACCGTAAGCCACAGGTGGAAAGGGCGACCTTGCTCGATGATCTTCGCCGCCGTGACTTCACAGTGAATACGTTCTTGCAGGATCTATCCAGCGGTGAGGTCCTGGATCTTCTTAATGCCCGGCCTGACTTGTGCCAAAGAATCTTGCGCACTCCGCTAGATCCTTCCATAACCTTCCAAGATGACCCTTTGCGCATGCTGCGCGCTATTCGTTTTGCCGTCCGTCTGGGTTTTGAAATTGAAGAGGCAACCGGAGTCGCCATCATGCAGAAGGCCAGTTTATTGCCGGCCAAGGTTTCTGCCCAGCGAATCAAGTCTGAGTTGGACCTGATGATGCTTACCCCACAACCCGACCGGGGAATACAACTGCTAAAGCAGTATCAACTGCTTCCGCACATTCTTCCGGAATTGCTTACCATGGAAGGGATTTCGCAAGACAAGACGGGTGAACCCGATTTGTTGCGGCACAGTCTAGCCACCCTCGGCCGAATTGCGTTAAAATCCTGTTCTCTTCGGGAACGCTGGGCTGCCTTGCTACATGACATTGGTAAGCTAGAAACAGTCAAGATGACTAATGGAATTCTCACTTTTCTTGGCCATGAGGAAGCGGGAGCCCAGCTCACGCGCAACCTGCTCGATCGTTTGAGGGCTTCAAATGAAGAAAAGGAGGAGGTTATTTTCCTAGTTCGTTGGCATATGCTACCAATACAATATACGCCCGTCTGGAGTGATGCAGCGGTCAAACGATTCATCCGCCGGATGGGACGGTATTTGAAACCCCTTCTCAGACTTGCGCAGGCAGATCTCCGGGGCACGGAATGTTTGGAGCACTGTTTCTGGCACCTGGTGAAACGGGTGCAGGCTTTGGGGGAAGAACAGGTACAACGAATCTCGTCTCCTTTGTCTGGTGAAGAAATCATGGACTACTTTGGTCACGGTCCAGGTCCTTATGTAGGGGAAGTGAAGCAAGAACTGATTGATTTACTTTTGGATGACCGAATTGACGGGTCGAAGGAATCCGCTCTAGTTTATCTGCGATCCCGCTACCCCAAATGAGAGCCTCCCGTACTCGCGCCCTCATTGGTTCCAAACCGAAATGGCAATGGCTCATTTGATATAGGAGCACTCGCCAACCAAGTTGGAGAGACCACTACATCATAACAGCCGTCTTCAAGTCCCACACCCCTTCGTTCTGGATACTCGCAGTCCGAGGAAATCCTGGGCGCAACAACCCGGTACCGCTGTCCGGTCAGATAGAATCCCTGATTCAACGCACGACGGAAGGTTCGATTTTTACTTTCAACAAACCCTTCTTTGGCACAATCACCAGCGCAACCAAAACCAGGAACCCCCCTACAAGCGCCAACCCTGGCGGCTTTTCAGCAAATAGGAGGAACGCCCATAATGTGGCTCCAATCGGCTCACCCAAGACCGCCAATGTGATAAAGACTGGTTGAACCTGTGCCAGCAGATAGTTCAGCAAGGTGTGACCAATGATTTGCGGCACTAAGGCCAAAAGAACAAAGTATAACCAGGTAATGGGTGGATAATCAAAAAAACCAGGAAGACCTTGTTGAATCAAAAGTGCAATCCCCATAAACAAAGCTCCAAAAGAATAGACCAACGCTCCATAGATGGCCAGTGGAATTCTATCTCGCAGAATTCCGCCTAGATAGAAATAGACGGCTGCAGCCAATCCGCCCGCGAGAGCTAGGAGATCACCCCAAAGTGCGGTCGACGATGAAAATGAAAGATCCGCTCCCCCCATAAGGAAAACTCCACCTAAGGCCAAAAACAGCGAAAGAAAAAAAAGCGGGCTGTACCGCTGTTTGAGAAATAGCCATTCCCCAAGTGCAACAAATAAGACTTGTGTGTTCACCAATACCGTAGAGGAAGAAACCGTGGTCAAGAATAGAGAAGTCATCCATGTGAGAAAATGCACAGCCAAGCCAAGGCCGGCCAACAGTACCAGAGTCAGGTCGCGCCTGGAGAGATTGCGAAACGATTGCCACTGCACGAGAGCGAATGGCCAGAGAACCAGGCCAGCCAACACCAACCGCCAGAATCCGCTGGCAAATGGTGGTGCTGGCGTCAAGCGAACGAGAATGGAACCGAAGGAAATCCCTCCAATGGCAAGAAGGACAAAAAATATTATGCGTTTCGGCATTAGTCTTCCCGTGGCAAGAAGATCAGGGTGTCTATCAAGGAAGGGCAAGCAATCTTATGGTGCGAAGGTGAAACCCTCGATCCGTAAGCCGTCCGTCCTCAGTTCCAAACCCAAGATCATCTTCCCTTCACCAAGGACCGGCAAGGGAGAGCTCGTAAAATCCGAGAGCGGAAAGGTACTCAGAAGTCCCGCTAGGGCTTTAGCGTCCAGGTAAAGGCAGAGGTGGTATTTGCCAATCTTCTGCATGGCTGCTTTTATCGCCGGTAAAGAACCCAGATTTTGTCCATTTCCTTGACTCAATTCGATCATCTGTTCCATTGCCGTGCGGCTTGCCGCTGCATAAAAGCCCGTGTCACTCAATCCGAAAAAGACCTCTCCTTGTCCTGGAATAGGGAGTGCGGTTACGTCAATTCCACCGATCTTCTCAATCTGTGGCGGATTCTCACTCCCTGCCAACTGATTGGCCATTTGTTCCAACATCGTTGCTGCTGAAACCGCCTTGACGCGCAATTCCGGCGTTAGTTCCACGGCCAACCCAATCGGTGGTATCGGTTCGCCGCTTGCTTTTCCTTCTCCTAGAAATAGATTTATTGTCCCATCCAACCAACTGAGATCGAAAGGAAAAGGGGAGGAACCCTCTTCTTTCAGCAATTGGTCGACCAGACTGCCCAGCCAACCGTACGACTGAAGTGCGAAACCGGCATCCTGCGGAACTTGGGCGAATGGAAGAGTCTGGTTGAGCGGTGTTTTTAGCAATGTTAGGAATACCTGGGCGAACGGCTTTGCTTGTCCGACAGCGAATTGGTTAAGAAGCATCTCCAGATCCGCTTTTAGGTTCGCCTTGAAATGAATTTCCGTATCTTTGCCTTCTGCAAAGAGACTTAGATTCTTCAACTGAGGTGGGAAATCCGGTATTTTCGCAAAATCCAAGTATAGAAAGAACATGGCGTTGGCGGCTTCCGCTTTCGCTTTCAGATATTCAGTATCCCCGGCCAGCGGGTTGCTGGGAATTCCCCGTAATAGTCCCGCCATCGCTTGCTCGTCTGACGCCAGATAGAGAAGGTTCCCCCTCAAGACAGAAAGGAGCGGTTGTTCCTGTCCCCAGGCTTTTGCAGGTTGTCCGGCTATCTGCAGGGTTTCAACGGCTATTCCCGTTTGTTGCAGGTTCTTTTCCATGCGATCGAGTCCCAACTGCGCCTGTGACGGATCAGTGACTTCTACCTGTGCCAAGAACTGAACGGAACCTTGACTATACGGTACAGCAATCTGCAGATTAGCCTTTAAATAAGGCAGGAGATCTGCCTGCATTTCTGCAAGAACATCACCGCCGGAATTGGAAAATCCGGACAATTGATTGGCCAAAGTCGGGTTCTCCGCAAGCGTAGCCAACCCTTGTGCCAGTGAGAGATCCCCAGAACGGATCGAGAAAAAAACAGCGGTGTCTGCCGGCGCTATTTGATCCAATGCAAGGTTCTCTTGCGGGAGACTGGGTGCATTCGTATTGCCTCCGGGAACAAACGTTGGCCATAGAAAGTAGATAGCCAAGCCAATTCCAATGATGACCACTACCGTGGCTAGAGCGATTAACCAGGAGAAGTTCTTTGTTTTTGTAGGAACGGAGGGAATTATTGTTGCTCCGCACTGGTGGCAGGAAGATGCATCATCCTTATTTTCGGCACCGCACTTGAGACAGTTCATATTTACTACCTCGCTTCCCCGTATTCTTGTGTTCTTTCTCCGATTATAGAATGCTCAGAACGATAGCGTGAAAGATACTCTCAATGCCACGGCCAGAAAAAGGGCTGTTTGACCCCGGCTTACAAACTTGTCGGGTAGGAATGTGCTCCCACGTGACAGGTAATTGATTGTTGGTTTTTCCAGCAAAGCCGGGAACTGGTTGAAAAATGTCTCCAGATATGCTTGCGCCCAGTGACCCGCTAGATCGGTGAAGGGAAGCAACCCTGGTTTAGTTTCCAAGCCAACGACCCGGACCAAAGCTGATATCGCTTGCGATTTTGATAATGTTTCTTGCGGTCTAAACGTTCCGTCTTGGAAACCTTCCAGCCATCCGGCTGCGGTGCACCGTTTTACCGCCTGCGCAAACCACTCATCGCCAGAGACATCACTGTATGTTAGAACGGAATCGCCAACCGGTGCCAGGGAGCTCGCTAGGAGTTGGGCAAACTGGGCGCGAGTGAGCAAGGAATCCGGACGAAATGTGCCGTCATCCAATCCGCGGACAATGTTCTTCTGGAACAAAGCCACTACCCACGGCCTACTCCAATGATCCTCGATGTCGAAGAAGGGAGGTCGTTTGGGTAGTTGCAGGCCAGTTGCCGTTGTGGTTGTCACAGTCTCTGTTACTAACATGGCACTGGCAATCCGCTCGAAAGTCGCGGATTTATCTTGCCAGACAAGCTCGTTTCCCCAAACAGCGGGTGCATCTTCACCGGTGATCACATTGCTCGCGAAAAATGTCCGACCCGTGTAGAGATCATACACCTTTACGCGTCGGACGCCACTTTGATAGAGAGTGTAGGCCACCCAATTCCCGAAAATCGCCAATCGGTAAATGGAGGATCGATTTTGTGGTGTCCCGCTTTCTGTTACCAGAGTGGAGGTTTCTCCGGTCGGAATTGTATACATATAGATGGTAGAAGAACCGTTCTCGTGGTTGATGTCCCAGACAATCTTGTCTCCAAAAATGGCAGGAGGGCCAGCCGCTTCTGGCTGATTGGGATTGTGGTTCCAAACGGGGAATTCCTTCTCTAGGACAAGATCATAATAATAGATATCGGTGAAGTTGAAGTTTGTCCGGCCATCCAAATAGGCAATGCGGTCACCATCAATTACTGGAAAGAGTTGTGGCCCTGGGCTGTTTACCACATATCGTTCTTTGCCCGTGGTCAAGTCATACAGGTAAATGTTATCGTTCCCGTCGCGGTCGTCTTGCCAGACGATCGTATTGTTCCAAATTGAGGGGGATTTATGCGAGCCTACGCTTGTGCAAATGGGAATTTCCTGACCTTTGTCCAAATCGTAGAGGTAGATGTCCCATTTCTCTGTTTTCCCCACCATATTCCGCTTGTCCATCCAGACGACCTTATTGCCGTATACCTTCGGTAAATATTGGTCCGCCCAATTGGTACAGACGGGAGTTTCATTACCCGTGGACAGATCGTAACTGTAGATATCCAGGTTTCCTACCCGGTTGTCCACCCATACGACTCGATTGCTGGAAATGGCAGGAAACCATTGGAACGAAGTGGATGAAGACAAGAAATGCGGCTGGACTGTTCCTCCAGCGGCTAATGTCACAGGGACCAAACAAAAAAGGATGGCTAGGATTAGGGAGATGGGTCGGCGTATTTTTTCCATGGGGTCCAGAGCGCTTTTAACCTTTCTAAAATTTGGTTTTCTGATCCTTGATCGGATGGGAGATAATATTGCCGGAAAAGGAGCTCTTTTGGCAAGTATTCCTGTTGGATGAAGTGCCCAGGAAAGTCGTGAGCATACTGGTATTCTGTCCCATACTCCATCTTCGTAGCTCCGGAAAAGGATGGGTTTCTCAAATGCAATGGAACGGCTGGGGCAGCGTTATTTTTTACTTCTGCTAGAGCCAAACCAATACCTTTCACTACTGAGTTGCTTTTGGCAGCGCATGCCAGATAAATCGCCGCTTGAGCCAAGGGGATTTGCGCTTCTGGCCAGCCGATATATTCGACAGCGTATGCGGCAGATGAGGCTAACACCAGTGCCATCGGCTCCGCCAGCCCTATATCTTCCGCCGCGCAAATCAAAATTCTTCTGGCAATGAATCCTGGGTCCTCTCCTGCATAAATCATTCGTGCCAACCAGTAAAGCGTGGCGTCCGGGTCAGACCCGCGCATGCTCTTGATGAACGCCGATATTGTGTCAAAATGAGCATCGGCATCTTTGTCGTAGCGAAGCATTCGCTGCTGCAGTGCGTCCTCGATATTGGTAACTTGCAGGAAGCGAATCCCTTCTGCATTCGGGTTGGCATTCAAAGTGGCCCATTCCAGGGTGTTCAATGCGACCCGAGCGTCACCACGGGAGGCTTGGATTAGGAAATCCCTTGCATCGAGTGCCAAGTGGACTTTTTCACCTGCCAATCCTCGTTCGCTGTCGGTTAAGCAGCGGTCCAAAATCGTACCGATCTGTGAATCGCTTAAGGGTTCCAATCGGAATATGCGAGAGCGGGATACCAAAGGGGAGATGATCTCGAAAAAAGGGTTTTCCGTAGTGGCGCCGATTAGAATGACCGTACCTTCTTCCACGTGGGGTAGAAGACCGTCCTGCTGGGCTTTGTTGAAGCGATGGATCTCGTCAACGAACAGGATCGTTTTTTGTCCGTTGAATGCTCTGCGTTTGCGGGCATCGCTCACGATGGCTCTGAGGTCAGCCACGCCCGCCGTGACCGCGGAAAGCTGCATAAAACAAGCTTCTGTTTTACAAGCGATAATCCGTGCAATCGTCGTTTTACCGGATCCGGGTGGTCCCCACAAGATCATTGAACTCAGGTGATCCGAATCAATCGCCTGTCGCAAGAGGTGACCGGGCCCTACGATGTGTTCCTGCCCGACGAACTCCTCAAAATTACGAGGACGGATGCGCACGGAAAGAGGAGAAGCAGGAGATTGCTCCCCCGCAGAAGAAGGTTTTTGGGCTGACTGGAAAAGGGACATAATCCCGCATAGTATATTGCAATCATGCTCGATCTGAAATTCGTACGGGAACACCCGGAACTTGTAAGAGAAGACTTGCGACGACGCCAGCGAGATCCCTCCCTAGTTGACCATCTATTGGAAATGGACCAGCGCTGGCGCATATCGTTCGCACGACAGAGCGATTTGCGTGCAGGACAGAATCGTCGTTCGGAAGAAGTAGCGCGGAAAAAAAAATCCGGTGAAGATACTTCCGCTTTACAAAACGAATTACGCCAGCTTTCTGAGCAAATCAGAGAGCAAAATGAGCAGATCCACCTTCAAGCGGATTCCATTACCAGAATTCTGGAAAAGTTACCCAATTCCTTGCATCATTCCGTACCCGAGGGCACTGACGAAAGTGGCAATATCCGGATTCGTTCGGGGGGCTCCTCACCTTCCTTCTCATTTTCCCCGCTCCCCCACTGGGAATTGGCAAAACACCTTAAGCTTTTCGACTTGGAACGCAGCGGAAAAATTGCTGGTAGTGGGTTCATCCTCTACACCGGTTGGGGAGCAAAACTGGAACGATCTCTGATTTCCTGGATGATCGATTTTCACTGTCAGCACCATGGTTATCGAGAATTATTCCCTCCATTCGTAATCAATCGGGACACTGCGTACGGAACCGGCAAGTTACCCGATTTCGATAACCAGATGTATCGCTTCCAGAATTCCGATCTCTACCTTAATCCGACCGCTGAAGTTCCAGTGACCGCACTCCATGCCGGCGAAACCCTGCAGGCGGATACCTTGCCATTATACTATGTGGCCTATACGGCCTGCTTTCGCCGGGAGGCCGGAGCAGCGGGTAAGGATACTCGTGGGTTGCTGCGCCTCCACCAGTTCGATAAGGTGGAGCTAGTGAAGTTCGTCCGACCGGAGGACTCCTATCTGGAGTTGGAGAATCTTACATCAGAAGCGGAATCGATTGTAGCGGCCTTAGAGCTACCCTATGAAGTCGTTGAGCTCTGTACCGGCGAGATTGGTTTCTCCGCCAGCAAAGCTTATGACATCAATGTATTTGCTCCTGGTGTAAACAAATGGCTGGAAGTTTCTTCCTGCAGCAATTGCACGAATTACCAGTCCCGTCGTCTAAATATGCGTTTTCGCAACCCGCAAACGGGTAAGTTAGAATTCGTCCATACGCTCAATGGTTCCGGCGTGGCCTTGCCACGCACCGTTGCCGCAATCTTGGAGAACTACCAGGAAATGGACGGAAGCGTGCGGGTACCCAGGGTGCTACAACCCTATTTGCAGGTGGAACGGATCCAGCCGGGTTCCTGATTCCTTTTTGTATGGCTGCGGATGGGTGGCCGAGCGGTTGAAGGCGCCGCACTTGAAATGCGGTGGGCGCAAACGCCCCGTGAGTTCGAATCTCACCCCATCCGCCAATTCATTTCTTCCGCCAGCGGGTACCTTGGGCGGTATCCTCCAGCACAATGCCTTTCTGTACCAGCTCATCCCTAATTTGATCGGAACGGGAAAAGTCCTGCCTCTTGCGGGCTTGGTTTCTTTCTTCGATCAATGCCAGGATCCACCTATCAGCCTCACCCTTTTCTTCCAATAGACCCAGCACCTGGTCAAAGGAGCGCAGTACCCCGATAATGGACCGTACATCGTGCAGGCTGAGGTTGCTGGAAAGCAGCCAGGGATTGATGTCTCGCATCAGTGAAAAGAGTGCGGAATGAGCTCCAGAGATGTTCAGGTCGTCTGCCAGGGAGTCCAAAAGCTCGTTTTCCCGCTGGCGTAGAATTCCAGGCAGTTTGGGGTGGTCCTCTGTATTTCCTTGATATTCCAGCAGGCGGTGGAAAAAGTCCTGGATCCGTTTCACATGTTTCTCCGCTTGCACTAATCCATCGAAGGTGAAGTTCAGGGGAGTCCGATAGTGGGCGGAGGTTAGCAAGAAGCGGATAGCCTTGGAAGAAAACCCTTTGGCCAAAAGGTCTCGCAGGGTATAAGAATTTCCCTTTGATTTGGCCATCCGCTCACCTTCTACCATCAAATGGCTAGCGTGGAGCCAATATCGGACAAACGTCTGTCCGGTTGCTGCTTCACTTTGGGCGATCTCGTTCTCGTGGTGAGGAAACATGTTGTCGATCCCTCCCGTGTGGATGTCCAGCGTTTCTCCGAGATAATGCATCGACATTGCCGAGCACTCGATGTGCCATCCGGGCCGCCCTAGCCCGAAAGGACTCTCCCAAAACGGCTCTCCCACCTTGCGTTCCTTCCACAAGGCGAAATCAGTGATTTCTTCCTTTTCATACTCATCGGATTCCAGGCGTGAGAATGCTCGATTTTGCGAGGCTTTGGTATGCGATAAATTCCCGTATGAGGGGAATTTGCTGATGTCAAAATACACGGAACCGCCCAAACGATAGGCGCAGCCTTTTTCTAGCAAGATTCCGATCAGGCAAAGCATCTGGGGGATATGCTCAGTTGCCCGGGGATAATACTCAGCCGGTTCGACATTCAATGTTCCCAAATCCTCAAAAAACGCTTTTATGAAGGGAGCCGTAATTGTTTCCAGAGAAACACTCCGTGTCAAGGCTGCATGGATGATCTTGTCATCCACATCCGTCAGATTCATGACCTGAACCACATGATAACCGAAGAGTTGCAGCGTGCGCCGGAGCAGGTCTTCGAACAGGAATGTTCGGTAATTGCCGATGTGAGCGAAATCGTACACCGTGGGGCCGCAGGTATAAATCCGAACTTCACCTTCTCTTAGAGGAGTGAAACCTTCCTTCTGCCGCGAATATGTATTGTACAAACGTAAGTCCATAGTTTTTCTCCTTGAGCGGATTATACATGGGGAAACACTGGATGCTACACTCTATCAGGTCCGATGCGGATCACAATTGGGATTCTACTGCTGGTTTTGCTCGCACTGCCTGGTGGATCTCCCGTTTCCGCCGAAACTCTTTTTTCCGATGTGTCGGGCCATTGGGCGCAGAGCTCAATCATGACATTGTCTCATCAGGGAATTCTGGCGGGCTTTCCCGATGGCTTATTTCGCCCGGATGCTGCCGTGGAAGAATCACAACTCTGCAAAATCCTAGTCCTGACAAGCTCCGCTGGTGCTGCATTGTCTCCCTTTTTAACAGGGGAAAACTGGGCTATGCCATACTTTCTCGTTGCCAAAGAGGAAGACTGGCTTCCCTGGGACTACTTTGAGCCTTCCCGCCAGATTCCGCGCGGAGAAGCCGCGTTTGCTTTTTGGCGTGCGTTTTACCCTCAGATCCAAGTAGAGAGCATGCCCAGCTTCCTCGATGTACCCGACGGTTCTTCCTTTTTTACCGCGATTGAAGGAATGCACCAATTAGGCATTTTACAAGGGTTCTCCGTTGAGGAGTTCTCTCCGGAATCCAGCTTGACCCGGGCTGAATTGGCGGTGATCCTTTGTCGGATCCAAGGCAAGGATGAACGGGTGGTGGAGGAATTGACCGCTTACGGCCCGATCCGTTTATCCTGCCGTCCAAGCCAGGCTTTCCCGGGTTTCTGTCTCGAAGTACAAGCAGTGGCTCCCCCAGCATTCCGCGTGGAGCTGTTCTGGGGGGAAGAGGCCATTTCTTACTCCGTTCCTTGTCTGATCCCCATTCCGCTGGGGCAAGAACCCTATCTAGGTACAATCCGATTTCACGTCCTATATCGGGAGATCGATAAGACCCTCACCTTGGCAATTCCCGTCTCCTACGTAGCTTTGCCAACGGAGAGCATCGACCTTCCTCCCGCTTCCCAGGACCTGCTGTCGGAGGAATTTCTGCAAAGGGAACGGGAGATCCTCTATGCGTTACTGGATCGGCCCTCTTCCCAACCACCGATCTTGGCGTGGGGTCTTCCCGTTTCCAATCCAGTTACTTCTGCTTTTGGCACGGAACGAGACTATGGGGAACTTGGGTTCGATTATCATTATGGAGTTGATTTTTCGGGAGAGGAGGGAGATTTCGTGCGCGCAGCGGCTTCGGGTATCGTCGTTCTCGCTGAAGAATTGTACTCCCGCGGCAACACCCTGGTTCTTGCGCACGGCGGGGGGTTGTTCTCCCTCTATTACCACCTCTCAGCTTTCTTGGTCCACGTTGGTGATCCCGTCTCGCAAGGTCAGCATATCGGCCGTATTGGCCAAACCGGTGCAGTTACGGGTCCCCATCTTCATTGGGAAGCAAGGATCGGCCGAGTTCCGGTCAACCCGCTTCAGTTTCTGGTAGAGAACCGGCGCTAGATCATTTTCATGCTGGGAAGCTCCGGCAAGAAAGTGCGGGACTTCCATTTCTCCCAAATGCATAGTAATTTGAAAGGGACATTTTGTTCTGGGGTTTCTATTTAGGGTAGGAATACAGGGCCGGGAGGCTATCGAATGACCAAGGTCAACAAGAATCTCATGGATTCTGGTGAAAAATCACTGCAGGTTGTAATTTGGGGATTGGCAGCGATCATCGTTTTGATTCCCTTGATCATCGCCCCTCAAGTCTTCGGCAGTGGAAAGCCAGATCTTTTTAACATCCCTCGCTTAACTGTGATGCGTCTATTAACGGTGGTGGTACTTGGCGCCTGGGCTTGGTGGCTGATTCGTAAGGGCGAGTTTTGGCGGTTTCGAAACGCTTTGTTCTGGCCTGTTCTTGCTTTCTTGCTGTCCTTTCTTTTATCCACTATTTTTTCCGTGAATTCGTATCTCAGCTTCTGGGGGAGTTACCTCCGGGAAGAGGGACTCTACACCATCGGCAATTTTATCCTCCTCTTTTTCATTACTGCAACCTCAATCACCACCAAAGAGCGGCTGAACCTTCTCTTGAATGCCATCTTGGTTGGAGGCGTGATCATGGTCGCCTATGGCTTGATGCAAAAACTCGGTTGGGATCCGATCCCATGGAATTCAAAGGATCGGGTCTTCGGAACTACGGGGAATCCCGATTTCTTCGGCCAATACCTGGCGATGATTCTCCCCTTAATCGTCGTCAAATTCCTCGTTGCGCCGCGGTTGGAGCTAAAGATTTATATGTTCCTGTTCGGCTTGGCTGCTTTCGCGGCCCTGTTATTCACACAAACCCGCGGTGCTTGGTTTGGCTCGATCGTCTCTTTCCTGGTTTTGACGATTCTACTGGTGTTTGAGTTCCGTGGCCGCGCCAAAAAAATCTGGCAGAAGAATAAAGTCTGGATCCTCTCCATCCTGGCCATCGCCTTGATCGGAGCGGTAGTTTTATTTGCCTTTACCGAGACCGGAAGAGGCATCGTGAGTCGCGCATTTGACGCACTAAGCCCCACAGGGACCGGTGCTTCCCGTGTGTTGATCTGGAGTCGTACGCTCAACGTTTTCACCCAACATCCACTATTGGGTGCTGGACCGGAGAATTTCCGTAATGTTTACATGGGGTTCAAACCTTTAGCCTATGCTTCCATCGAGCAACTTTCCAATCCGGATCGTGCCCACAATGAATACCTGGATGTGCTGGCCTTGCGCGGGATCCTCGGCGGTTTGGCTTATCTTTGGCTGATTGTGGCTTTCATCTTGCTGCTTCGGCGTTTAGCCCTCCGTATGAAAGACAACGAACTCCGGCTGCTTCTTACGGGTTTGGCTTGCGGCATCATTGCCTATTTAACCCAGAACCTGTTCGCCTTTGGCGTAATCCCCACCATCCTATATTTCTGGTTGTTCCTAGCAATTCTGGCCGGAAGCGAATTCATCGCGATCCCCGCGAAAGAGAGTGCTAAGAAAGGTAGCAAGACGCTGCCAGCTACAGCTGAGTCGATACGGACTTATGGACAACCGAAGATTCTGCGTCCGATCGTTTGGGTACCCTTGATGATTCTTGCCGTCGTTCTCATGCTTTTTTTCCTGGTTTTCGGTCTTCGTGACTATATTGCCGATACCATCTACGGCACTGGTGATTATGCCGCTGAAATCGCTCAATATTGGGAAAACCAAGCCACCAGTTCGCAAAAGCTGGAAGACCAGCAGAAATTTCAACAGGAAACCTCACTTCAATGGCAACGTGCCGCGGACTCCTATTTGCAATCCGTACAATGGCATCCCGGGGAAGCGGTGTATCGCGCAGGTGGAAGTTACCCACAGCATGTCGGCGGATTGGCAGTCGCCTTATCACGTTTGGCGACAAGTGGTTCTGATATAGACCAGAAGCTAGCTCTTTGGACTTCCGCCAGAGAGCAATTCATGATCGGTCTGCAAAATAGTTTGGAAAGAGAGAATATCTACCAGTTCATGGCCGCTTCCTATCGCGATTGCTCTCTTTTTCTGGATCAATTGCAGCAATCCGGTCGTCATCAGGAAGCTTCAGACTTGCTGAAAAAAGTGGCTGGCGACCTGGATCAACAGAAATTAATCTTGGAGAAAGCGGCGACCTATGTACCGGTGATGTCCTCTTTTGCATCCAGGCTGTATCAGGATTCGACGCAGGTTGCAGCATCCGACATCTATTTCCGGAAATTGATGAACGCCTACGCAGCAGACTACTTCGAACTGGCTACTAAGCAAGACCATACGTTCTACAGCGCGTTCAACAATCTAGCCGTAGTGTACGGTGAGTTGGCTCGATTGGAAACCGATGCGATCATGCAGAGGAATTACTATCAGAAAGGGATTGCCGCAGCCGAGGCTTCCACCATCATCAATCCCAATGAGTGGTCCTCTTGGGTCAATTTGTGCAAACTCTATATGAATCGTTTCCAAACGCTGGACGTAAACGATCCAAGTGCAGCCCGTCAGGACTTAGCCAAAGCCAAGGAAGGCGCCCAAGCTGCCCAAAAACTCAATCTTTCAAATCAGGAAATCCAGCAATTGCTAAACCAGATTGACATCTGGGAGAACCAACTTTCTCTAACCCCTTCGGTTCCTAGCCCTTGATCGAAGGGAAAGGAGTAGAAGGAAGTAGCGCCAGAATAATCGAATGGAGTAGTGAAACTTAGAGATTCCAACATCTCGTACGCCTAGGGTGATAGGAACTTCCGCCAGGCGCAGTCCCGCCTTGCGGCAGAGCAATACTTCCTCCAGCTGTATGGAAAAATCGTTTTCGCGGCAACTCCGTACGATCTCCAACGCTTTTCGACTGAAAGCGCGGTAACCCGACGTGGCATCTTTTACAGGAATTCCCATCAGGCGGCCGACAGAGTTGCCCAAACCACTCAAGGCCCGCCTCCAAAGTGGAACCCTCTCCATCTTGCCTCGTTCTACATAGCGGGATCCAATCACCAGATCCGCTCCGTCTTCCAGAGCCGAGGCAAACAGGACTAGAGAAGCTGGATCATGTGTTAGATCGGCATCCATGATGAAGACCCCATCTAAGTTCGGCTGCTGCAGCAAAGTCTCTACCCCGGTTCGAATGGCTTGAGCGAAGCCGAGATTGCGTGGATGGTCCATCCTTAACAGATTACCGAATTTAGCTTGAGCTAGGTCAATTTCCTCGCCCGTTCGATCATGGCTGCCATCGTTTACGCAGAGGATTTTCCACGCCCAACCGTTGGTTCGAAAGACTTCCACCAACCTCTCAACCAGGCGCAGGAGGTTCCCTTCTTCGTTGAAGCACGGTATCAGGACATAGCCCTGCGAAAGCATCAGCGCACAAGTTACGGGAGGAGACCATAAAAGTCAAACCGATACCGGTTTGGCAAGATGATGGAAAATGGTTATGATTAACATTCACAGTCGCATGTTACGGAGGAAACTCATGGAAGAACCAGTAAAGAAAGTCGAGCGCTGTTCCAGTTGTGGTAGCATAAAATGTCCTTCTTGCCTCGCTCCCCTAAAGAGCGACGGGAAGTCCTGCCCTTATTGCGGCGTGGAATTGGTGTTTTCCCAGGACGGCCAGTTTTTCGCGAAGGTTGAGCAATTATCCTGCCAGTTTTGCGGCGCCAAGATCAGCCGGCACTCTCCTTTCTGTCCATCCTGCAATCGGAAAACCTGGCAATATTGTTCAAACCTCTCCTGCGAAGGTAAATTCAGCTTGGATACACAGACTTGCCCTGTCTGTACCAAGGAAGTTCGCCGGGGTCTAGAACGTCTGGAAGACGACTACCAGCATCTGAGAGAAACTCTTCCCGCAAAGATCCAAGAGGAGATCCAGAAAGAGCTGGATCCCTTGGAACGAGTATTCGTTCAAGTGGCAGCAGTGGAAGACATTTTGATCCTTACCGATTCTCGTCTCATCCAGCGAAGCGGCGGCAAGTATTTTTCCTACCCCTTCGGCATGATCGAAGATGCTTCCCTCGACAAATACGGTAATCTAGCGATTGCCTTGGGTGGAGAAAAACCGCATGACCTGATTATCATCTGCCCGCAGAAAAAAACATCCGAGTTTTCCGAACTGATCGACTTGCTACTGAAGTTCCGCAATAAATCCAAAATCGAGGAATAGCTAATAAAGCTCCAGAGCAAGCAGTATCCCCATTGCAACGAATGCCAGGCCGGCAATCCGCTGAATCCAGGGTAACGCCGGCCGTATTTTTTCTAGAATCCGCAATGTCCTCGTGACAAACACAGCCACCAGCAAGAAAGGCAAAGCAAAGCCAACGGAATAAATCAGGAGCAATCCTGCCCCGCGCCAGGCATCACCGCTTGCTACGGCCAAGGTCAAGATCGCGGCCAGCACTGGCCCGGCACAAGGCGTCCAGGCCAGGGAAAAAGCAAGACCCAAGAACAATCCCGACCAAACGGGAGGGAGCTGCCGGCGTTCCCAGAAAATCAGCCGCCGTTCGCGCTGCAAGAAACTCAAAGGCCTCAATCCGGTCATAGCCAAACCCATGAGTACGATGAGTGCTCCGAAAATGATTTTTAAGAGCCGCTGGTATCGAAATAGAAGCGACCCGATGGTTCCCGCTAGGAAACCCTCTAGAAAGAGCACGATCGAAAGCCCCAATACGAAGAACAGCACGCCGATCACTGTCTTCCATGGAGTTCGCCTGCTGGTCAATGAGGTTCCTCCCAGAAAGGCCAGGTATACCGGGAGAAGCGGTATCACGCAGGGAGTGAAGAAGGCCAGCAAGCCGCCAAGAAATGCGGCTCCAGCACTGAGATCGATCAGGGAAGCTTGCTTTCGAGTGTTTTCTGCGTTGTAGATCCTGTCAGGCGAGCTGCAATTCTGCCTTCTGAGTCAATCACAAAGGTGGTCGGGATCGCCTGGATCTGATACAGATTCGCTAGGTCGGAGGATTGCTGAGAGTTCAGGATGACTGGAAAATCAATAGGGATCCGGCCGCGGAATTCGTCCAGTGCGATTTGCGTCCCGTCAATCTCAACACTGATCAGGGTGACATCTGCCTGATGGTCACGATGGAAGGAATTCAGCTCGGGGATTTCTTCAAGACAAGGGTGACACCACGTGGCCCAGAAATTCAGAACTACGATTTTCCCCTGGAGGGCAGCGAGCGAGATTTCTTCTCCCCCGGTTGTTGTTGCGCGAAAATCAGGAGCCATCGAATCCTGGAAGGATTTTCCGGCACCGCCCGAGGAACAGGCTGCCAATAACAGCATTGCCAATAGCATTGCGATCCATGCGATTGCTGTATCCGTCCTTTTCATCCAAACCCTTTCTGCTACAATATTTTGATGCGCTCGTAGCTCAATGGATAGAGCGACGGCCTCCGGAGCCGTAGGCTGCAGGTTCGACCCCTGTCGGGCGCACCAAGAAATCCCTAACTTTTACATCGTTCCTCGGTATTGATTCCTGATGGTGTATTTGTGGACGTTCATTTCATCTTGTCACAGATCAGGACTCTGTATCCCCGATGCCCGTTGTTTAGGCCAATTTCCCTCTGGATATGTCACCCCAATCTTTTCTGCTGATTTCAAAACTACGTGCTTTTTTCACTTGATACAGCAAAGCGTGATGCGAAACTTGGTAAGGCGACCATGATTTTTTCGAAATCAACCCGGTACGGGACGGTCAAACGGAACTTCCAGCTGATATCTGGTGCGATACCATTTGATTCCACTTCCTGCACCTTAATGGCCTGTTGCCGGAAGAACGCCAAAATCTCTTCGACGCTATGATTACTAAGGGGGTACAAGGTTATGCTCACCGTGTAATCAAACAACTTGGGCATGCGGATTTCTGCGCGCATCAGTAAACGGAGAACCAGCAGTACGATCACCAAGGCAACGAGCGCGGCCCAATACAACCCAACTCCCATGGCCATGCCTAGGGCACTGGTCATCCAAATGGTTGCTGCTGTAGTGAGTCCATGAACGTTGGCGCCTTCGCGGAATATCGCGCCTGCTCCCAAAAATCCAATCCCAGTGATCACTCCAGCTGCAATCCGCATTGGTTCGAACGGTTCCGGATACGCGAATGCCAGGCAAATCAACAAACCTGAACCCAAGCCAACCAGCAAATGCGTTCTCAGGCCTGCGCGTTTGCCGGCCATTTCGCGTTCTGCCCCTACCAGCGCTCCCACGGCTGCAGCGCCAACCAGACGTAAAAGCAATTCCCACCAAGCGATCTGCATACTCTGATTATAAGGTTTGGCAACCTATCAGGGCAGTATCAGAGGCTAAAATCTCTTCCGTGGAAGTTTATCGGCTGCAATATAGTCACCGAATTGGTCGCGCCAAGCCAGAAGTCTCTTTTTTTGCTCATCCAGAATCTGGTGAACCTCAGCCGGTGTTTCGGCCACCTTGGCCTGAAAAATAGCTCTGGTCCGATCTATTTTTGCTAACCATTCCGGGATCCGAACCGTGAATTGCGTCAAGTATTTTTCCTCTAGATATTCCTTGTGCAGAATGTCCCAAAACAACGGTTTAAGGTCTTCGTATCTGGGAATCAAACCTGTAGGTGTCTCTAGTGCATCGACTTCGTCATGTACGCGCAGTTCCATCCATTTAAACCAAACCTTTTTATCGTTTTTCTCATTCAACCAGTTGCCCTCTTTCCCTCTTAGGAAATAATTTACGGAGAAAATGCGGGGAATGCGTTGCAAGTCTCTGGCGAAATCAAGGTTGATCTGCACGTATTTCCCCACCGGAATCGAAAGAAAGTCGAGATTGGACATCGGATTCCATTCCCGCACGCCTTCTTGTCCCAGGGTGGCTGCGGTGGTCTCTGATTCGAGGATGGCTCCCTTGGTGATCACCCCGTGAATCCAGTCGAAGGACTCCTCCACAGGGACGGAGGTATCAGAATCACGGCCGCCGTAGACAATTCCGCCGATTTCGAAACCTGCAGGATCGTCCAATCCAAGATCCAGATTTTCGAGCATATCCAAATTGAGGGTGAATCGGGCATTCGGGTGCGAAGCAGGGATTTCTCTCCCATTAGAGTCGCGTTTACCCTTAAACCACGCTCCGGAGAAGTTTTCCCCTTCGGCCGGTGCTTCCCCATCCTTTCCGTTCCAAAACACGCTTCCTTCCTTGGAAACTAGAACATTGGAGAAAATCACTTCACCGGGATTGTTCAGCGCTTTCCATTGGATCGGATCGTCGCGGGAGTTGATGCCCTGGATGATGCCAAACATTCCATGCTCGACATTCACTGCCCGGACCAATCCGTCTTTTTTGCGCAAATAGGCGATGTCATCTCCGACAATGGACTCCCCCTCCAACATGGCGGTCGATGTCTTTCCACAGAGCGAGGGGAATGCGCCGGTAAAATACGTAATCCGGTTCCTGGGTCCATGGATTCCCATCACCAGCATATGCTCAGTCAACCATCCTTCCTGGGCTGCGCGGTGGATGGCTAAACGCATCGCCAATTTTTTTAGGCCGATCGTGTTTCCGCCGTATTGCGTATTGACCGAATAGACGATGCTTTCTTCCAGGTCGATAAAGATTCGGCGCTTGTCCAGGTTCCTGCAGGTCTTACGCTCGTCTACTTCCCCCTGCGAATGCACGAATTTGAAGAAACGGGCATTGCTCCCTTGGTGAGAAAACTCTTCGTAACCCTGGCGGTACAGCAGATTTTCGCTATGTGCTACATAGCTGGAATCGGTAAGTTGCACGCAGGGAATCGAGAAATCCGATCCGGTCGGTCCCAGGCAGAAGAAGCAGAGCAAGGCTTCTTTTCCTTTCATAATGTCCTTGAGGATCGCTCGGATATCCTCTAAAGACGGTTGCCGTTCCTTGGTTTCGATCGATGGATCAAGTTTCTTACCGGTACGGACTAGGATCCCAGTATTTTTTTTGTCTCTTCCTTGGTCCGCCGGATTGTCAAAATGGAGCGTATGGCCTTTTATCCCCAATTCCCGTTCTTCCCCGTTTTGCAGTGCGGTCCGTTTGATCCTCATTCGATCTTCTGGCCTGCCGGTGGAAAGGTACACTCGATCTGGATTGCAGAGAGAGACGTACCGGGCTACAAAATCCTCCAAATCTGGGTTTCCAATCGCTCTGAGATCGGCGAAAACACCCTCGCCAAGCTTTTGTTGCAGCATTAGAACCTGATCCGCGTCCATCATGTGCCTCCTGGGGGAAAAATAGGCCGAATCCTGACATACATTCAACCGGAGCGAATTATACCCCGATTGACAGATGAGGACCATTTCGGTACAAAAAGGTATCGGCAAAGATGAGGAAGAGTACGCCTCCGACGTTCATCCAGCGAGTAGGAGGGGTGAAAGCCTACGGAATGTAGGGTGGAAAATCACCTCGGAGCTGCGGTCCGAATTCGAAGTAGGCGCCGCCGGTCCCCCGTTACAGGAGAGGGTGTTCAGCACTCGAAGTGGGTCATAAGACAAAACAAGGTGGTACCACGGGAAACCTCTCGTCCTTGAGCGGGAGGTTTTTATTTTCAAACAAAGGAAGGAAGCAACCATAGTGTTTAGACCAGTAGTAGTGAAACCAAATTTTTCCGCGCAGGAGGAAGAGGTCCTCCGATTCTGGCAATCTGAGCGGATCTTCGATCTCTTGCGGGAAAAGAATGAGGCCGGACCACGCTTCTCTTTCATTGACGGCCCCATCACCGCCAACAACCCGATGGGTGTTCATCATGCCTGGGGGCGCACCTACAAGGATCTGTTTCAGCGCTACAAATCAATGTTGGGCTACCACCTGCGCTACCAGAATGGCTTTGATTGCCAGGGGCTTTGGGTGGAAGTGGAGGTTGAGCGGGAAATGGGTTTCAACTCCAAACGCCAAATTGAGGCTTATGGTCTGGAGAGTTTCTCACTCAAATGTCGGGAACGAGTCATCCATTACGCTGACCTGATCACGGAGCAATCCAAACGCCTGGGCCAGTGGATGGATTGGCAGGATTCCTATTATACAATGACGGATAACAACATCGAGCACATCTGGCATTTCCTCCGTCGCTGTCACGATAGGGGTTGGCTGTATCGCGGTCATCGCACGATGCCGTGGTGTATCCGTTGTGGAACTTCGCTCTCCCAACACGAATTGGTGGGGACCGATACCTATGTCAATCTCGCCCATACTGCGGTGTACCTTGAATTGCCAGTCCTCGACAGGAACCAGGAGCATTTCCTGGTTTGGACCACTACACCCTGGACACTCTCGGCCAATGTCGCGCTAGCCGTGCACCCGGAACTAGAATATGCCTACGTCCGCTGGCAGGGTAAGGTCTATACCCTTTCGCGCGCTCTCGTGGACAAGCTGTTACCGAAAGGGGATTTGGTAAAGACGGTTCCGGGCAAAGAGCTGGTTGGGTTGCGCTACCAGGGACCGTTTGACACATTCACCGCTCAACAGGGCGTTGAACATCAGGTGATCCCCTGGACGGAGGTTGGAGAAGAAGAGGGGACCGGTATCGTACACATTGCACCGGGTTGCGGCGCTGAAGATTTTGAGTTGTCCAAGTTGCACAATCTCCCGGTACTTGTCCCCATAGACGATGATGGCGATTATGTCTCGGGATTCGGTTTTCTAAGCGGCATGAATGTGCGCCAAGCCAACCTGCAGATCTTACAGGATCTGCAGCAGAAAAACCTACTTTTCAAAACCGAGGAATATACCCACCGTTATCCTGTTTGTTGGCGCTGTGGGGAGGAATTGGTGTTTAAAGTGGTGGACGAGTGGTTTATTGCTACCGATCAGGTCCGGCCTGCTCTGATCCGCGAGGCAGCCAAAGTGCGCTGGATGCCCGAGTCTGCTGGAAAGCGAATGGAGGATTGGCTGCAGAACATGGGTGATTGGTGCATATCCCGTAAGAGGTTCTGGGGGTTACCCTTACCGATCTATCTCTGTTCCTGTGGGAAGGTTACCGTTCTTGGATCCCGCCATGAGCTGGAAGAACGGGCTGTTCCAACGCCAGTCCGTATTCCTGAACTGCACCGTCCGTGGATAGATGAAGTAAAAATCCGCTGTCCCCATTGTGGCGAGATGGTGGAACGAATTCCGGAAGTTGGCGATGCCTGGCTGGATGCTGGTATTGTCCCCTACTCCACTTTGCACTACTTGAACAACCCACAGTACTGGCGGACTTGGTTCCCCGCTGAATTCATTACGGAGATGCGGGAACAGATCCGGCTTTGGTTCTACTCGATGCTCTTTATGAGCGTTACCTTGGAAGATCGCACGCCCTACCAATCCGCCCTGGTATACGAGAAGCTGATGGATGTAGACGGTCGGCCCATGCATCGTTCCCTGGGCAACGCGATTTGGTTCGATGAAGCAGTAGGTCGCATGGGGGCGGACGCAATGCGATGGCTCTTTGCTTCGCAGAACACCGAAACGAACCTTTTATTTGGTTATGGTCCGGCAGAAGAAGTGACGCGAAAACTGCTCGTCCTTTGGAATGTCTATTCCTTCTTCGTTACTTACGCCACTATCGATCATTTCGATCCAACCAAACACGCATCCAGCACCGCCAGCCGACCTTTTCTTGACCGCTGGATCCTGGCCCGCCTTAATAGTTTGGTCATAATAGCTCGGGATCGTTTTGGTCACTACGACGCAGCGACTGTCACTCGAGAATGCGAACGCTTCATTGAAGATTTGTCCAACTGGTGGTTGCGCTGCAACCGACGTCGTTTCTGGAAAACAGAAGAAGACAGTGAAAAAGTCAGTGCTTATCTCACCCTTTATGAAGTATTGGTCACCTTCATCCGTCTGGTTGCTCCGATCATACCGTTCTTGGCTGAACAGATCTATCAGAATCTGGTGTGCTCTGCGGAATCCGATGCCCCTCGTTCAGTGCACCTTTCCTCCTACCCAGAGCCGCTGCCCACCAATCTGAAGAATTCTTTGGAGCCTAAGATGACTTTGATTCAACGGGTCATTGGACTGGGCCGAGCGGCTCGCAACAAAGCAGGTATTAAGGTCCGTCAACCAATCACGAAAATGATCCTGGTCGGGTTTACCTCGGTTGAGCAAGAAGCAATCCAAGAGTTGTCCGACATCATCAAAGATGAGTTGAACTTGAAGGGGTTGGCTTTCGAGCAAACCGCCCGTGGTCTCCAGAAAATCCTCCTCTTACCAAATCTCCCAATCCTAGGACCTCGTTTTGGCAAACGTTTGCCTGCAATTCGCACGGCTCTGATGGGGTTAAGCGGCGAGCAGGCGCTATTGCTTCTGCAAGACCAACAACCGCTATCGGTCCTGGTTGAAGGAGAAGAAGTCCTACTACAGCCTGAGGAGATTTTGGTGCAACGCCTGGATCAGCCTGGGTTTGCTGCCGAAGCGGAAGGGCATATCCTAGTGGTCCTTGATACATACATTACCCCCGAACTCCGCAGGGAGGGATTGGCGCGGGACTTGGCGCATGCCATCCAAAACCTTCGCAAGGAGGCTGGATTCAAGGTAGAGGATCGAATCCGCACCTACTTCCAGACTTCACCAGAACTAACGGAGGTTTTTCGCGAATACTCACTTTACCTCAAGAAAGAAACCTTAAGCGAAGAGTTGAGTGCCATGAACGACTCGGAGCGGACGACGCAACAAGTGGAAATCGATGGTATCCCAGTTCATTTTGTGCTGGAGAAGATCGTCTAGATCACTTTCCAGGTTTTCTCTATTGGTTTGCGGGGACGCGGATCAGGATTTTCCGCCGGTATTCCCAGTGGAACGATAGCTACAATTCGCCGTTCAGTAGGCAGTTCAAGGATTTTCTCTATCGCTTCCACCGCAAAAAGGGGACCCACCATCCAAACCGCTCCCAGTTTCCTGGCGGCTGCTGCTAAAAGAAAATTCTGGATAGCCGCAGAAACGCTTTGTAACCCGCTTTGCGGCCGCCATCGAGCAATCTGATCGGTAGTCAACCTCCGCGCTTTCAGTATTTGCTCAAAGGGGTTGGTGGAAACCTCCTGGCAGAACACGATGACCCAAGGTGCTTCCCGTACAAAACCACTGTAGCGTCGCAACCAGTCGAGGTTCTCCAATTGCGTTACCTGTGGCCAGGTTGCGATTTGCGTTACCTGATCATCGATAGACTGTGCAATTTGCTCTTTGGTTGTTGGGTCATGGACTGCATAAAAGAACCACATTTGCCGATTGTTGGCGCTAGGTGCCCAGGATGCTAACTCGAGCAACTCTTCCACCACTTCCAGCGGGATCTCCATTGATGAATAGTGGCGAACGGACCGCCGGGAGCGGATAACCTCATCCATTTCCATGTGGTTTCTCCTTTCTGCTTGCTTGTAATCCTACCATTGCACAGGTCCTTCCAACATTGACGAGAACGATCTCGCTGGGTAATGTAATTGATAAGTTTTTTCAACAATGAGCAGAAAATGACGTGGCAATCCACTCTTTCTCGGATGGGATATCGTATCACCAAAGCACGCAAAGCGATCATTTGCATGTTCAAGGATCATGAGGTGCCATGGTGTGCGGAAGAGGCTTGGCAGCGCCGTTCTGGCTGAACGTTGCTTGTCCCTTGCCAGAGAGGTTGACGTTCCTTACGATTCAATCCATTACGGAAAGGAGAGTCCAAAATGGAAAAGCGCTTGTATCGTTCCCGAACCAACCGGGTCATTGGTGGTGTGTGTGGTGGTCTTGGGGAGTACCTGGGAGTGGATCCCGTAGTGATCCGTTTGATTTGGGCCATCACGTTTTTCCTGGGTGGAGTTGGTTTTATCGCTTACATCATCTGCTTGGTGGTTATCCCAGAGACGCCTTCTGGCGTCACACAAGTTTCACAGACCTATACCAGCCCAGCTACCCTGGGAATTATCATCGGCGCTGTAATCATCATCGCTGGAGGCCTTCTCTTGCTGGGGAATATCTTCCAATGGTCGTGGCGTTGGGGATGGTGGCTATGGAGTATTCTTCTTCCCCTGGCCCTGATCGGACTGGGTATTTTTTTAATGATCAGAAAGAGGCGCTAAAGAATCAGTCCACGGTCAGTGTTTTGGAGATGTTGCGAGGAAAATCGGGGTCGATACCCCTTCCTACGCTCATGTAATAGGCCAGAAGCTGAAATGGCACGACTGCGGCTAGCGGGACGAGATAGTAATCATCCACCGGAAGTGGCAGGAAATTGTTGGAGTATTTTTCTAGCAATGGGTGGTGCGGAGCGATAGTAATCACACGCCCTTGGCGACAGGCTACTTCGTTGATGTGTGAGATCACCATTCCGGCATCCTCTCTGGTCGTGGCAAAAAAAACCGGGTATCCCGGCGTGACAATGGCCAAAGGTCCATGTTTAAACTCTGAGGAGTAAGCTCCTTCGCAGTGGTTGTATACAACCTCTTTCACCTTCAACGCCCCTTCGTAGGCGATACCGTGCGTAATGCCGTAACCCAGGCAATAGAAGTCCTCAACATGCTTCAGCTCTTCCGCCAATCGCTGTATTCTTGGCTCCAGTAGTTCTTTCGTCTCGGCCAACAGTCTGGGGATCGTTTCTAACTGCACAAGACCCCTTCCGGCCATCGCGTTTGCCGTTGCCAGGAATAACACAAGCTGGTTGATGAAGGTCTTGGTGGCAGGAACCGATATTTCTAAATCGGACACCAAGGGCAGGAACAGTTCGCTGCGAAGGCTCAATGTGGAGCCGAGTACGTTGACAAAAGCGACGATCCTTCCCGCCTTTCGTTCCTCACAATAATTGACGACATTGATCACATCTTTCGTTTCTCCGCTTTGAGATACGCAAAGCAGGACATCATCGCTTTCAAGCGAACACCCATATTGTTCAATCATGCCACCGGCAACAACCGGAATACTGACCTTTTTTGCTAGCTTGTTGATGTAATACGATCCCACCAGGCAAGCATGATAGGACGTACCGGAGCCAACCAGGAAAATTCGGTTTGCGGAATTCAGGATTGATGCCAGCTTCATCAGATCTCGGGACTCGGAGAGATGATGTAAAAGGTTGTGGCTTTTCTCGGCTTGCTCGTCGATTTCCTTCAACATGAAATGAGGAAACCCGCCTTTTTGTGCAGTTTCCTTGGCATATGGACTTTTCTCGGGCATTCGCTGGATTTGGTGGCCGGTATGAATGCTAAAGAGTTGGTACCCACCGGATTCTAACCTAGCGAACTCCCCATCCTTGACGATGACAATATCCTGCGTAAGCTCGAGCATGGTAGGCAGGTCGGACGATGCACAAACAAAGTCCGGACCAATACCCAAGTAAAGCGATGATCCCATTTTCACTGCGTAAATGGCATTCTCATCCTTCCGGGAAACGACATAAGCATAATCCCCCTTCAAATCGCAAGCTGCTTCGATGATCGCTTCCACCAGATTTTTAGTTCGATCAAAGTGCCTTTCCACAACGTGCACAACGATCTCTCCGTCATTTTCTCCTCGGACCGTATGTCCCTCAGACTGCAATTCCTCTCGCAGGGACACGGTATTGATTATATTGCCATTGTGCGCTCCCACCAGATCTCCACCACAATCGAAATGCGGTTGAGCATTGCGTTGAGCGGGGATACCAAATGTAGCCCATCGCAATTGCACTATGCCCCGTATCCCCTGCATCGAATGAAGATCGTAGTTCTTGTCCACCTGCTCTACCCTACCCACGTCTTTTCGCAAATCGATCAGGCCGCCCGAGCTTATGGCTGCGCATCCGACGGAATCATAACCCCGATAGGTCAGGCTTTTTGCAGCTCTGACAAGAAGCTCCCCCAAATCCTTTCGCTCCTGGGGAAAAACGATACCGAAGATCCCACACATCGGCTATTTACCTCTCTCCATAGGGGTTGAACATGCGGTGGTCATAGTAGCATCCTCCAGCAATTGTGGGAAGGACCAGACAAGCTATCGGAACGCAAGCAGAGTTTCCACCACGGCCTTGCCGAATGCAGTTGCCGCTTGCGGGTCCCGACCCGTGACAATGCGCCCCGCCTTCACTACAGGCTGATCTAGGAGAAGTGCGTGACCCGCAATCATCTTTTTCTTGGCTTCTTCACTGGGGTATACGGTAGCGGAAACACCCTCCAGTAAATTCGCTTCGGCCAGGATTGCTGGAGCCAGACAAATGGCCGCCATCACCTTTCCTTCATTGGAGAAATCATGAAGAATGGCATGTAGCTTGTCGTTACCCCATAAATAGCGCCGAGTTCCGGATCCCCCAGCAACAACGATGGCTTGGTAATCCTTGGAACGAGCTTGGTCCAGACTGATGTCAGGGTGTACTTCCAAACCTAGCATTCCTTTTGCGACCTCGGTGCCCAGGCTTGCAACCGTGATGGTTATCCCTTCGTCTTCCAGCGCTTTTCTTGGTTCCAGAAATTCTTCGTCACGGAAGTGTTGAGGAGCGATCACATAGAGGACTCGGGTTCCCTGCAGACGTTTGTTCATGTTTCTTCGACCTCCATTTTTTGCTATTGTAGTCGATGGTTTAATAAATATGACAATGCTCAGGCCTAGGCTGCGTGTCGCTCTGGCCCAAATGGATATTGTTCCAGGGGACTGGGAGGCAAATGTTATGCGAGCGTTCCGGTTCCTGGAGGATGCCAGCAACCTCCGTTGTGAACTTGTGCTCCTGCCGGAAATGTGGAGCACGGGTTTTCCAGCTTTGGAAACCCTAGTCGATACTGCTAGATCCACCTTTTATAAGACATTGGATCTTATTCAACAGTGGGCTCAACGTTTCCATGTCTGGCTATTGGCCGGCTCCATTCCGGAAGTGGCTGGAGAGGGGCTTTATAACAGTGCCTACCTTGCCGGGCCCGGTGGAGAGTTACAGGGCCACTATCGCAAGATGCATCTTTTCCCGGCGTTTCATGAACCTGCAGTATTCCAGCCGGGTCGGGAGAATCAGCCATTGCTCACTCCCTGGGGAAAGGTGGGGGTGCAGATCTGCTTCGATCTTCGATTTCCTCTGGGTTTTCAGGAACTCCGGACCCAGGGGGTGCGATTGGTCTGTTTACCAGCCCAGTTTCCTCATCCCCGTTTGCAGCATTGGTTGACTTTGATTCGAGCCCGGGCAATTGAGAACCAGTATTTTGTCCTGGCCTGCAATCGTACGGGAGAGGATTTCCCGGGTCGCTCCTACTTCGGCCATTCCATGATCGTGGATCCAGGGGGGGAAATCCTGTTGCAGGGGTACGAAGAAGAAATACTGCTGGCCACCGAGCTCAATCTCGTGCAGGTAGAACAGGTCCAGAACGATTTTCCGCTTTCCCTCGCGTCGGAGATTTTTAAATGAAAACCGACGAACAGCTGATCCGGCGCAGAACCATCGTCCGAAGGCTCTTGCTTGCACTCGTCCTCTCTAGTTGCGGCGCGGTAGCCGTATTCTTCCTGTTCCGGTTTGAAGCTTTCTCCTTGCGCCCTCTATGGTTGCTGGCGGTCGTCCTGATCATCGTAATGATGTGGTACTTCGACGCATTAAGTTTCTGGTTTCTGCTGCGGGGAATCGATCAGCATATACCGTATCGAAAAATCTTTGCTGTGAATATGGCAGGTACGTTTGTCGCTTTCATCACCCCCTTTTACGCCGGCGGAGCCCCAACATTCATGTACTTTCTAACCCAGGAAGGGATGTCTTTCAGCCAGGCGGCCACGGCCAGCACGGCCCGGATTTTCGTCAGCACGGCTCTCTTTTCCCTCATTTTGCCGTTGTTGCTCGTTCTCTTGGGTTCCCAATTCAACCTTGGCGTACTATGGCAAACGCTTTTTTCTTTACCGATTCTCCTGGTTGTTCTATTGATGGTTCTACTGATCCTATATACGCGTAAGAGCAAGCAACCCGCTGCGTATTCGAGGAGAATTCAATCATGGCCCTTGCGAAATTGGTTGAGGAACGTTCGCTTTCGTCGCATCTGGCGATGGAGCTTGGTTGAGGGAAAAAAAATGCGACAAGCTTTCAGCGGTCTTCTTCGCTTCGGCTGGAAGAATCTGCTCTTGGCTCTCGTTGCAGTCTTCTTCTATTGGCTCTGCACATTCATGGTGGCACCATTGTTATTGTATAGCATGGGATTTTTCGATTTTGCGTTCCTTCCAATGTTTCTTGCCCAAGCTATGCTGAGCATCGTTCTGCCTCTTTCCCCGACACCTGGCGGAGCTGGCGCGGCAGAACTGGGGTTCGCATCCGTCTTCCTAACCTTGGTCCCCAAAACGATGGTGGGTTCATTCACTCTTCTTTGGCGGATTGGGACATACTATATCAGCCTGGCCGTAGGATCTCTTTTCTTTTTCGCCTTATTACGAAAGCGCCGACCTTCATTGATAATAAACCCAACTCCGAATGAGGAATAACCCATCTTAGATCGGCTGAGACTGAAAGCGACGACTGATTCAGTGATGTTTTACCTGCAGTTGTCCTCTCCGCATCTCTCGTTGGACTACAAACCTTTCGATCCCTTGCATCAGCCAAGAAGGTGTCAGGTGCGCTTCCTCCAACACTTCTTCGACCTTTCCACCAGTTCGCCAACGCCGGTCCCAATCGGAAGAAAGGGAATAGTTCGCGGAAACCTGGCTGAAAACCCAATCCCTCATGCAAAGCAACGCTTCATTGGTAATCACCATGGAGTCCAACCAATCCTCCTGGGGTAGGATCTTATGTCGGTATTCTTCGTCTTGTAGCAAAAATAACTCATAGCTGATCGCTGCTACAATCTTTAAGTTGTATCCGCTCTTTTCAAGCCAGGGCAATAGCTGAAGCATTCCATCCGTCGTAGAGGTACCCTGTACGATCACGGTTCCCATTTTTTCCCTATCAGGCTTGTAATCTCTAATTAGATACGCCCCTCGGGCTGCTTCCAGATGGGAAGGAATACGGAGTTTCTTTCGATCCGGGATTACGATTGCCGGACGAGTGAGATGGAGCACCACAATCGGTGCGTTCGTCTTGAGAGCGGTGCCCAAGACGACTGGCACTTCATTGTGTTCCCATGGATGCAGGTTCACTACCTGACCCTGGGGGAATAACTGGGTTACACCAGGTTCGAAAATCCCAAAATGTGTCCTGGAATCATCTGCTGTTTCCGGCCCGGAATGCCCGGCAATCCAAATTACTTTGCCGACTTTCAATGGGCAATCCTGGGCCAATTGGCTGAACAGCCGCATCATTCCGTATTTGAGGTAGGCAAAGGAACCGTATGTGGAACAAGCGCCCCAGAAACCATCAAACTCCGTTGAGGGGTTCTCGGCTAGATTTACGGATGCCATCCCGACCATTAATCCGGCATTGGCAAACTCCGTGATCTCCTGTGGCAGTAACACTCCATCTCTATTGTGTAATTTGCTGTACGTTCCCCATCCTGGGAACTCACCCCAAGATTTGGCAAAACCGGCGATATTGGTCGATTCTGCCAAATCTGCAGAACAAACGATAAATAGGGGGCGGCCATATTCCTTGGCGCTCCAAGCGTTGACCCATGCGCCAAACTTTGCCAGTGCTGCTCTGTTTGGCAATTTTTCTCCTGGATTTGCAAACAATTCCGGCGGATATGCATCGAGATCGAATAGCCGCCGGTCGCGAAATGGTTTTTTTTCATCCTTGATGATGCAATCGGGTATGCTCGTCGGTACTTGCTCGCCCAGATTGGCGAGGGTTTGCGCAAGGTAATCCACCAAATCTTGGTCTTGGCGCAAAACCTCCATCACCAAGGTTAAATTGGTTGCTGTTTGGCGCTCGAATTCCTGTGGGTTGGACGGCATGGGATGCCCGTATCCATCAAAATCGATACCATATTTCTCTTGGAATTCCCGTTTGGTTTCCCAGTATTGTGGCGAATTGGGGGGATGGGGAAGCCCATGAGACTGGCTATCATAGATACCGTACCCACGTCCTTTCCTCGTTTTGAACCAACCGGCCGCAGGGACTCCTTCGCCTGGGGATTCCACCAAGTCGTTTAAGACGGCAAGAACGGAAGGAAAATCGGAACCTTTTTCCGTTCCGAGCACCCGCCAGCCATGAGAGGAAAACCAGATTTCCGGAGTGCCGTAAACCGTATCGGACAATGGGTGGTCATCGATGCCGAAATTGTTCCAATCGATGAGGAAGTATAGGTTATCCAAACCCAGCGCCCAGGCAGTGTTTGCGCTTTCGTGCACGGCACCCGGTGTGAGCGCCACATCTCCCTCTAGTGCGAACACTTTCACTTGCCCTACTCCCGCCCGTTTCAATGCGAAGGCCTCTCCCACAGCTGCTGGGAACCCATGAGCGGAAGGTCCAGTGTTGAACTTCAGAAAGAGGGTTTTTCCGGAAAATTCGGCATGTCCGGGTAGTCCACCACGTCTACGGAATAAAAGTAAATCCTCAGGATAAACCGCATCCTGCTTGATTTTGTATCTCGGGTCTCCTGTTTGCTGAAATCGAAGCCGTAGGGCGTGGTTCAATACAGCAAGGGTACAGTAAACAAGTGGTACGGTGTGCCCGGCCGTGAGAATGAATCGATCGGCGAACCTCTTGGTAGGGTCACGCAGGTCGTACCGCATCACCCCGGAAAGTAGAGTGGCTATTAATATATGTACTTTCGATCGAGATCCGCCCGGATGGCCGCTTTGTCGGTAATTCAGCGTGATGTCGATGCATTGATCGACCATCTCCTTTGTTTTTTCCCAATGATGCTGAACCGAAGTCCATTCGATCTGTTGCATCTTTTGCTCCACTTTCTAGCCCAACGCCGAATTCGTTAGCGTTTCACGACCAGGGCAAGTCAGGCGTAACCTCTTCCTGCAGTTGCCTGAAAAAGTGAATCGACAGCCAGTGGAATATTGGTGGCTTTTACGATGCCAAAGGTTTCTTTGCTAATTTCCAACTCCAAGTGCTGGGCAGAGGATTCGGTAATGACGCTACGAGCGCTTAATTTCATCAATTTGCACCATTCAGTCTATCATAGGAACATAGGAAGCGTTCAAATCTATCTTTTTTAGCCCGGCAAATCGGGCATATTTCCGGTGGGCCGTCCCGTGCGCATAGGTAGCCACATACTCGGCATCGCCAAACTGGGTATTTCCAGTGAGTCTTCCCCAAATCTCCTGGTTCGTTTCGCTGATTTTCTCTCACGAGTGGCCGGCGTTCCGGAATGCTTCGTGCGATCTGTTCTTTCTTGGCAATGGCATCGTTTACGTAGAGCGCACAATAACAAGCACCATATTCCATCAGGTCCTGGTCACGGTAGTCACAGGGACAGATGACATCGCGATCCTGCTCGATATTTCCCGTAGCCAGCCTGCATGGGCAATTCCAATATCCGTAGCGTTTTTCGTTGGTTAGAAGTCCGTGCACGAGTTCTTTGGCGAACTCGGCGTCGGGATTTAGGTGGTATCCAGCTGACTCCGCTTCTCTCGCCAATCTTTCGTAAGTCCTCAAGACCTGTAGATCGTCATTGCCCACGCTTGCCTATCCTCCTAAAGTTTGACGTATTTTGGATTCATCATATCCTAAAATGCATGATTGATCCCCAATGACCATCGTGGGAAACGAGCATTGTGGATTCCAGCGGATCATTTCATTTTCTGCCTGATTTCGATCTGACCCGCTGAGAAGGTCCACATCAACATAATCGTAGGCTACGCCTAGTTCAGCCAAGAGAGCCTTTGTTTTTCTGCACCAGATGCAAGTGCTCAATGTGTAGAGCATAATGGTTCCTTTGTTATTTCCTTTCACATGATTGGTTTCCATCGCGACCAACCTTTCCAGTTCTTTTTTATTGGAAACCGAGCTCGGAGCAAGATATTCCCAAATCTGACTAGAACATCCGCCAGCGGCGCAACAGCCAAAGTGCAAACAAAGAAGCCAGGACCGCCAATCCGAGAATGCCGATAAATGCCCAAGGATGATTTTGGAATGGCAGGTTCACATTCATTCCGAAAAGGGAGGCAATCATCGTAGGAAAAGCAATGATAATGGTTACCGCTGCAAGGAATTTCATCACGATGTTCAAGTTGTTGGAGATGATGGACGCAAAGGCACCCAGGGTCGCGGTCAGGATTCCGCTGTGGATTTCTGCCGTGGAAATCGCTTGCCGGTATTCGGTTAGGGCATCTTCAAGCAGGTCCTCGTCTTCCGGGAACAACTGGATGGGAATGGCGAGATTTCTCCGTTCTTCCGTCGGCCGCAGGCAAGAGCTAAGAAGCTCTTCCAGCAGGATTTCATTTGCTTTAACGGCAATGGAGAGATAAACCAGGCTCTTTTGGATCTCCATCAACTGGAACATCTGCTCGTTTTTCATCGAACGACGCAATGTTTTTTCTACCAAGCCAGCCCGCACGTTCAGTTTTTTGATAGATTCTAGGTAGAGGTCGGCGGAGCGATATAACAATTGAAGAAGAAGGCGTGTTTTTTTCCCCGGGTGTACTCCCAATCGCGGCCGCAGAAGAAAAACCGGGTTCTCTTCCAGACAGACAGAGACGATTGCGTTTGGATTGATCACGACACCCAGAGGTAGGGTTCGGATTTCCGTATCAGAGCGTTGCGCTGGTACGTCGATAATCACCAATGTCTGCTCGCCTTCCACATCTTGTCTGGGGCGCTCTTCTGGGTCCAGGGCGGCAGCAAGAAAATCCAGCAGAAGACCTGTGCCCAAGGCAACTTGGTGGAGCTCTTCGGCCGTGGGAGCAATCAATTGGATCCACATTCCAGGAAGAGAGGGATCGTTTGCCTCTTCGATTTTTCCTTCCACTTCGCGCAGCATGCGGATCATAAGGATTCCTTTTGCAATTCCAATAACCCCTTCAGCCTGGATACGAACTCTCTTGCTTCCTCTCGTTGCCGCGTT
>Ga0315288_10000221_pt1 | contig 69128 bp, 50 predicted proteins | sample YL17G11_20_MG_FD_203454 | JGI IMG/M metagenome (GOLD analysis project Ga0315288, IMG submission 203454) | Sediment microbial communities from Yellowstone Lake, YNP, Wyoming, USA - YL17G11_20 | ecosystem: Environmental > Aquatic > Freshwater > Lake > Sediment | place: USA: Wyoming | collected...
GAGATGTCGCCGCCGAGGAGGCCCATCTCGGTCAGGGGCCCGACGGCCTCGGACTCCGAGAACTGGGTGATGAAGTCCACCGTGCTCGTCGGGACCCCGGAGACTACGCCGTCCCCGTCGATGAAGGCAGTCGACTGGATGGTCTTCCTTCCGAGCTCGTTCCAGAGACCGCGCTGGGTCACCGTGGCAGGCGGAGGGCTGAGGGGGTCCCAGTTGGGATCCCCCGTGCCGACGGCGAGGGCGTATATGCCGAAGTTCGGCTCCGTCACGTGGACCGTCGGCGTGCCCGTCCCTTTGGCAAGGCGGGCAAGAAGAACGCTCGCGTCCAGGGTCACGACGTTCTTGAGGTGACCTTTCTCCTCAGAACCGTCCCGGACGTCCCGCATGGTCCAGAAGACCTCTCCGCGAGGGCCGGCAACGCGCTCCGAGCTCTGCAGGCCGAAAGAGAACGACGCACGAACCTTCTTAAGGAACTCCTTCATCATTACCATCTCCTCGGCATCGGGACCCTACCGGGCGCCGCCCATCAAATGCCGAACCCGCCAGGAACGACCGTCTCTGGTCAGTAGAGAATCTTCGTCACTTGCGGCGGGCCTATGGTCTGAGTCAGTGTTCCGACCACCTGAGCATTCTTAGTGCGGGCAAGGCGGAAGTCCGTGTGGTTCAGCCGGGGAATGTGACCTATGGTGAAGTGTGGTGGCCATGCTCGGACGTCGGGGACGACCTTCCACGGGCCGAGCGTCAACGGGCGGGCGTTGAAGCCGGTCTTTACGTCATAGCGGTCTTGGGCGTCGGTGACGAGCTCGACCTTGTCGAAGTCCACGTCCGCGCCCGCGGAGGCTTGCTTCAGAGACGGAGAGAAGTACACCTTGCCGCGCGTCCCGTGCACGCCGTCGAGAAGCTGGGACTCGTCGCGCCCGGAAAACCTGCTGATGTGAACGTTGCCGAGCGAGACGTTCTTCGGGACAGGAGGGTATACGCCGTGGAACTGCGGGTACAGGAATATCCTGTACGTCATGTCGATGGTCTCGCCGTCGACCGCCGAAGCCTGGACCGTCACGTCCTGATTGATGAGGCCAAAGCGGGGATCCTCCTTGATGTGGAAAAGGTAGCCGTTGTGGTCAGAACGGTAGGTGAAGCTCGAGAGCGAGGCGTATCTCACCGTATATCCAGGGACGGAGCCGTCGAACACGACGAAGGTATTGATGAAGATCTTCACCGTCGCGAGGTCCACCATAGACCCCTGGACTCCGACGATAATGTCGAGAAATCCGCCGTTCGAGCTCGGGTATATCGCTTTATCCTCGTCCGGCGACGAGATGACGTAGACGAGGCCGCCGCCAAGGTGCTCGGACCCGAAGGCTGCGCCGAAACCGCGGTTTCCGAACTTCTGGGGCATCCGCTACTCTACGACCATAAGGTTCATCGAGTTGGTCTCCGCGTCCCGGAGAACCCGGTACGTATGGAACTGCCCGTCGTTCCAGTTGAAGAGGCGCTTGAACACATTCCGGTTCGCCTTCAGGTCCTGGAGTTTGACGTAGCATCCGCCGGACACCACGTCGACCTCGAACCCGATGGCGACGGAGAATCCGGGACCAGCCACGCCGTTCATGCCAACGTAGACGTTCGAGTCCCCCTTGTCGTCTATGTACGCGTTGTGAATCCGCACGGAGACGGTGACGTCGATGTCGAACGAGACGGGATCAGTCAGGCCCGTAATGGACTTGTACGTCGTCGCCGACCCCTTCGTGGCGGGCACAGTCCCATAGTTCAGGTAGTCGGGCGTCCCGAGAACCGGAAGCACCTGAACGTCCGTCGCGTCCGTCGACTTAATGATCCACGGGGAGAATTGGGGGACGTCGAGTCCGAGCTTTACGCTCGCGCTCCCGCCGACGATGAGCGATGAGCGGAAGCCAGGCGTCGGGCTGTAAAGGCGGACGCGCCCATCTCCGTTGTCCTTGGCAAACCCGCCGCCCGTACGCACGATGACGTTCACCATGTCGTCCACTGCGTGCAAGTACTGCAGGATCTTATGGTCTTCAAAGGCCGTACGGAGGGACGCCGTCAGGTCGATGAGCTGGCCAAGGTTGAAGGCATATCCGGCCCCGACGGTGTTCGTCGTGTCAATGAAGTTGTGGATGCTTGGTTCGACCCGGTGTTTATTGTAGTAGTATCGAAGATGGTTCGCGAGCGCGATGCAGGTCGGTAGGTCCAGGGCGGGAGGGAGTGGCTCCGCGTTGAACGTGTCGTCGATGGAGTGAACACCAGGCTCCGTCAGGTGGGTGTTGTACGCCTCGCGAATTTCGTTCAGGATGAGCCTGCAGGACTCGATGTTCAGCCTCTCCGCGACGTCTGACGCGTAAATGTCCGTGGCCTGCATCTCGTACGAGTCGTTCGGACCGTCGTCCAGCTTGACTGTCAGAACGTCCCCGTTGGCGAGGTGGTAAGGCTCCACCTCGAACGAGACGAACGTGACGCGCTCGGGGGCAGTGCCTCCTTCATAGCTCAGGCTGTGCGGCCTATCCTGGCGGAGAGTGCCCATATGGAGAGTGTCGTCGTCCGAGAACGACTGCATATGGCCTTCCACACCAGACACGTTCTTGAAGGCCTTCAGGGAGTTGTAAAGAACGCGGTTCGGAGGGTCAAGGCGGATGAAGACAGAACTCCCGTGGATACCAGGCTCAACGAGGTGCGCGTTGTACTTGACGAGGATGTCGTTCGTCAGAGCGCCGAGAGTCTCCAGGTCGACCGCGTCCGACGCGACCACCTTATCAACGTAGTCGTCCTTCACATGGACACCGGGCTTGGCGATGTGGGAGTTGAAACTGGACTTGAGGGCGTTCGCAAACGCGATAAGGTCCACGAGCGCTGTCGTCAGGGGGAGGTCCACGACGTCAACGGGATCCGTCACCACGTGAGATCTTTTCCGGACGACGTGGGCGTTATGCCCAGACTTCACGAGAGAGAGGATATTGAACGCCTCGGTGGACGGGTCGCGCGCGGAGCCCGAGGTCAGGAAGTTGAACGTGTCCCTGGACCGGTGGTACGAATTCCCGCGTATATGGGCGTTGAACTGCTGCTTCAGCGTGTTCGTCTGGTTGATGGCGTACTCCACGTCGGCCGGACCGTGCAAGAACAAGGGCACAGAGTCCACGACGTCGGACGGGAGGTGGACTCCCGGCTGAACGAGGTGGGCGTTATGCTTTCCGACACAGTCGTCCGTGAAGTCGACTATGGAGACGAGCTCAAAGCTCTCTGGAGACGCGGTGTTATATGTGGCGTCCTTTACAAGGGGGTTCCAAACGTCGTCCGCAGAGTGGATGCTTGCAGAGGAAACCTGGTTAACCCGATGGGCGTTGAAGCTGGACTTGAATTTCTCCAGGACGGAGACGAGGGCCCCCACCGCCGTCTGGTCGGTGGAAAAGTGGGCCAGGTCGTAGTTTCCGTGAACGTGCAGGAACACGACTCCGACCTCCACTTGCGTGAAGTGGGCGAGCAGTTTGGCGCGAATTTCGTTCGCGAGGACTACCAGGGACGCCGGGTCTACGGCTGTCCCGGCGATGACGTTAGTCGAGTCCTGGACCATGTGAACGGAGTTGACGGCATGTCCGTTCAGAACCCCCTTCAGGTCCGCCGCAAGCTGAATTCCGGTGAGCAGATCTACGGCGTCCGGCGCTGTTACGGCGTGAAGAAAGTCCGGTTCTTTGTGATGGTCCACCTCCAGATGGTGTACACCATATTGAGCCTTCGTGGCGTTGAGCAAGGCGATAGCTGAGACCAGGTCTACCGCCACCGGAGCGACGATTGCGTCCGGGTCGTCATGACCGTGCGCCCCGGTCCTCTGCCTGTGAGCGTCGTATCTGCCCTTCAAGGCTTGAGTGAGGACGATGAGACTGCGTAGGTCGAACGCGTTGGACTCAACGACCAGGCTCAGGAAGTCCGGAAGAAGGTGCGAAAATGCATACGTGAAGTGAAGGTTGAACTTCGCCTTCATCGAGTTCGCGAGCACGATGGCGGATGAGAAATCAGTGGCGTCCAGAGTAAGGACGGGGTTGATGACGTCAGGCGTGTGGTAGACAGGATCGGGTATGTGAGCGTTATACGCCAGCCTCAGACGATTCAGGACAATGATGCAGATCGTCACTGGATCAATGTCCGGAGCGGTTACGGCGTTGAACGCGTCGTCCGCATAATGCAGTCCGGTCTGGACTATGTGAGCATTGTAGACGAACTTCAGGTGGTTGGCCGCGGTGACCACCTGACCTTCCGTCGCGTACGGAGGGGACGGAAAGCCGACTCCCGGGAAGACATTGGCAGGGTCGACAACGTGGTGTCCTGAAACCGCGCCAGAGGACAGGTGCCCGCCGTACTTGTTGATAACGTCCGTGAAGAAAAGGTTGGCCGAAGCAAGGTTGATCGGGTCCGCGGCCGTGATGATATTTATGGGGTCGTCAGGAGAGTGAACTCCAGGCTGGGACCGGTGGGCGTTATACTTCGCCTTGAACGAGGCGAGAACGCTCTCTGCCTGCTCAAAGGTGACAGCGTCGGGGAGCGCTATAACGTCGCGAGCATCGGGCTCCAAGTGAAAGTCCGCGGACTCAATGTGCCTGAAGCTTCCTGGGATGGAGGCGAAGCTCGCGGCAATGTCTTCGACCAGGGCCACTCCTGTGACAAAGTCTATGGCCGGACCTGAGAAGACGGCGTCCGTCTCGTCAACGTGAGCGTGGGACGGGAAAGCAAAAAGGTGGGCTAGGTACTTGGCCCAAACGTCGTTGAGCAGGGTGAGGGCGGTCGCAAGGTCAACCGACGGGACTAGCAATACCTGGTTCGCGACGTCGTTCACATAGTGGATCCCAAGCTGGACTATGTGCGCGTTGAACTTGGCGCGAAGATCGTTGACGCGGGTGACGAACAAGGGGATGGCCGAAGACTCGACGACGGCGAGCCCATGGTCGACCCCGTTCACCGTGTCGTCCTCGAAGTCGGAAAGGAAGCCCTTCGTGTTCACGAAGGTGGACGTCGGAATGATGGCGACCGGCGTTATGGTCTGCTCTAGTCCGCCCCGTACCTCCAGCGTCTGAGTGAGGGGGACGGGAGCCAGACCCTCGTTGAGCTCTGTCGCCGCCCCTAGGCCATGGTCCGCGAGGAAGTCGTCGATGGGAGTCCCTCCCGAGTACACGTTGAAGCCCTGGTGAACGTGCGAGATCTTCGTACGGAGGTGCTCCGGAGAGGAGACGACGTTCGCCTGGTTGAGGACCTGGTGTGGCGGGATCACCAGGTCAGTGAGGGTGAGCTTCCCAAGGGAGTACTTCAAGGACGCCCATATGGTCCGCGACAGCTCGAACGGGTTGAACCCTCCGAAGGCAATACACTGCCTGCCCTCGGTCACCCCGTTGAGAAAGCTCGAGGAGGAAGAAGGGAGCTTGAGAGGGTCGTAGTTGATGGATATGACCGGAATGTCCCCGCCGTCCAGGAAGACCGACACGCTGTGGACGGGGTCCCGGACCAGACGATAGCTGTGGGGGACTGTCCAGTCAACCTGGTGGACATAATATGAACTGAGAAGGCTCGGATCTCCCCCGCCATAAACCCCGACATATCTGCGCGAGGCAGCAAGCGGGTCCGAGACCTTCCCGTCGCGGAACACGGACACAGAGCTCCACTCGACGGAGGACTTTGCCGTGGACAAGTCGGCGTTGGAGACGGCGTTTGCGCCAGAGCCAAAGCTGACGGACGGTCCGTTAAACCCTGGCTTCAGTGAGGAGTACAGGAAGGTTCCGAGGACAACGTTATCCGCCAGGACAAGGACGAGTCCGGAAAGCTTGGATGTGTAGACGTCGTACGAGTGAATGTCGCCGTCGTTCCAGTTGAACGGGAACTCCGCCATGGAGTCGAGGTTCCCGGTCATGGCGTCGTAGCTAAGGACGTTCAAGAATGAGTCCCCGAATTGGTCCTGTGAGAGCTGTACTTCGACATTCTTCCCCTGAGGGCCCTCGTCGAGATTCACAAGGGCGCCGCAGAACGTCAGGTTGGACCCGGTGGCGACGGGATCTCCGGCGACGAAGGAGAGAACCTTCATCCGGAAGTCGCACTTCCAGTCCTGGCTGGCGGACAATACAGGTGCGGTGAACAGCGGGTTGGAAAGGACGTACGTCCGGAAATCGGAAGTGGACGAGTCCGTGATCCGAAGAGTCCGATTGAGGAGCTCCGAAAACTGTCCGCCGGTCTGAGACCATGTCGGGAAGTCGTGGTCAGGGAAGTCCTCCCCGAACCAGGCGATCTTCGGCTCCGGGTTGGAGTCTAGGCCAAAGTATGTGCCGGGGCTCATCCCGAGCTTGGTCAGAGCGTCCCCGCCGATGAGTTGAAACTTGGACGCCGCTCCGACCGTGGAGTCCGTGAGCTTTACGACCGTGGACGGACCGCTCGTGTTGACGGAGGTCGTGGTCGAGGCAAAGCTGAACCCGAGCGCTCCGTTGATGACGGCTGCCGCCCCAGCCGCGGTCGTGACCGGCGACGGGAACTGGATCGTGACGGGAAGCTCGTTTCCGAAGGCCAGAATGAACAGATCGTTGGCGGCTATCCCGTACGGCTCGGGGCTCGTTCCGGAGACCGTCGCCGGCGTGGGGGTCGCCTGCAGGAAGACAAACTGGGTGGAGAAGATTCCGTCATCGATGAAGACGCCGGCCGCCTTGTTGTCGAGGCTGTGAGTCCAAAAACCAAGGCTGGCCTGGAACTCCACGACGCACGTGGTTGACGCTGCCAGGATGGGCTCGAGGCGGAGGTAGCCCTTGTACGCGCCCGTCGTCAGCCCAAGGTTTGCGACGACGGACGCGTCCGCGCTGGCCGTCGAGTCGGATATGAGAACCCCGCTGGAAACACGATCAAAGCCTGCCTGCCCAATGGTTATCCACGGGGATACAGGGTCGAGCTCTGGAACGACGGCGGGGAAGTAGTCAACGCTCTTGTTGTCCGCTATCTGGTTGGCGTCGACGGGAGTGACGTTCGCGCGGACAAAAGACCACCGGCTCGTGGATGTGGGCTGAGAGCCGACAGAGCCGAAGAACACCTGCTGCATCGGGTCCAGGCGCAGGTCCATGTTCGAGGAAAGGGGCAGGTCCGCGTGCTCAACCGTGGCGATAGGCTCCACAAAGCCGGTCAGGAAAAGGGAGACCTTCCCGCCGGGGACACGGGATATCCGGTACGTGGCGTATTGGGACCAGTCTATGGCGTAGGAGTTCCAGCTCGAGTCAAACTCCGGGTACCCGCGGTCCGTGAGAATCCCGACCTGACGGGCGGGGACCATGAAGTTGGTCCCGTCGTTGACGTAGTGAACCCCGTACTGGATGAGGTGAGCGTTATACTTGTCGTAAAGCTCGTTCACCAGGGCCGTCGCCGTAGCCTCATCCTCGGCGTCAAGGGTGGACACAGTGTTCACGACGTCAAGGACGAGGTGGACGACGGTAGGCCCCTTGGCCAGGTGCGAGTTGTAAAACTTTTTAATCCGGTTGATGAGGATGATCAGCGACCCGAGGCTGGTTGCGTCGACCACGTCCAGGGCGCTTCCAGGATCGTTCGGCCGGTGCGTTCCCGTCAGGACGAGGTGGGCGCCGAACTTCGACTTGAGGGAGTTCGCTAGGACGATGGCGGAAGAAAGGTTGGTGGCCTTTGTGACGACGAACCCGAAAAGCGCGACCTTCGCGCCGTCCGACAGCCCGAACCCAACGCCGGTGTTGGCGCCGTCAAGCTGAAGGTGAGAGGTCTCATCCACGTCGACCTTCGCCCTGAAGGCTGCTGACGTGATGCTCTCGTACTGGAAGCTAATGGCGTGGGTGAAGAACGGGGGACGGCTGTTCGGGCCGCTTGCCGAAGTGATATCGACGATCTTCAGCTCCGTACCACCAGGGGCCAGGGAGAGATTGCCGACGCCCTCGAAGATCCACGGGTCGACGGCGTTCTGCGGAAGCGTCGTCGGGTCGTAGCGGACGGTCACCTCCTTGACGGTCTCGGACAGGACTGGGTAGAACGTCTTGTTCGACGGAACGTTTAGGAGGAGGGTCGTGGGATCGTTCAAGCACGCCGAGTACGCCCTCTCCAAGGCCTTATACTTCCATCCAACCCTCCTAGGCTGGAATGGCGACGACACGGTCTTGTCGAACCTGTCCGGATCCGGCAGATAGGACCTGGACCGGTACCTGTGCCCTGGAAGACCTGCAAAGTTCCCATTGCCGAACTGGTTCAGGCCGAACTCGAAAGAGTTCGTGCGCTTAAGCTGAACCGGGATGTTCGGCATGAACCCGTAGTTGACCGAGACACTGTCCAGGGCGGCGGGCTTGCTTGTCAGGACGACGGCGCCGAGGAGCCCGAACACAGCGTCTATGGAGACGGGGATGCCGTTCACCTTCGCCGTCACGTCCGATGGGTCGTCGGCGATCTGGCCTGTCCTCGGATCGGATACAGTCCAGGTGAACGGACCCGTCGTCGGACCGCTGCCGAGAACCGGACGGACGTGCTTGACGTTCACGCGGTTGAAGGAGTCGGAGACAAGGTGGAACTCAAGGTTCTGACGGTGGGCCTCAAAGGACCGTCTGAGGGCGTTCACCAGGAGGATGGCACTGGCCATGTCGTGGGCCACAGGAAGCAGGATCCTGTCCTGCTCGTCCTGAGCCTTGTGAACGTGCGGAAGGGGGCCGATAAGGTCGAGGTGGGCGGCGAATTTAGTCCGCAGCTCGTTCATGAGGATGACGGCGGACGGGAAGTCGACGGCATAGGCTGACGAGACCGGGTTGAAGGTGTCGTTCGTCCCGTGAACCCCGCTCCACGTCCTATGGAGCTCATACGTCCTCTTCAGGTCGTTCACGAGCTCCACGATCCGGGCCGTCGTGGCCTGAAAGTTCAGCACATCAAAACCGCGGCCTGAAAGCTTCAGCCTCGACGCGGACAGGACCTGGGATATGGGGAACAGACCGTCGTTGACGCCGCCAGGGGATCCCGATATGAACAGCGTATGTCCGACGTTCGACTCGGTGAACGTCCCCGTCGGGATGCTCACGGTGTTCGAAGATAGGATGGTGAGTCCTACCCCCGTGATCAGGGGCAGAGAGCTCTTGACGATCGGACCCTTGTGAGTGAAGATGGTCCTATCGAGAACGGAGTCGAGGCCCGTAAAGCTTATGGACAAGATGACCTCACAGCGGGTTCCCTACAAGGTCCATAAGGCCGGAAGCGCTGAGGGTGTACGAGATCTTCTCCATGTTCATAACCCGGACTGAGGCCGTCCTTTCATCAATCCAGTCGGCCCCCTTCAGGACCAAAGATCCTCCGGAGACGGTAACGGTGCCGCCAGTCCCTCCGTTCAGCTCAGTCTTATGCATTCTCTTCGAGAAATAAACCTCGATGGAGTCTGCCTCGAAGCTGTAGAAGAGCCGTCCCTCACGGTCCTCATGGAAGACAAGTCCGGGGCGCGGGAGGGCCGAGGCCACGGCCGGGTGGGCGGCGAAGCCCAGGAATTCCGTGTCGACGGGGACGGGGCTCGAAACCTGGCGTGAGCGGAGAACATCCCATTTCACGTCCGAGGCAAGGAAACGGAGCTGATGAACTTCATCGTCAAGCATACCGTCAAGGACGAAGACCATCGTGGAAAAGAGTTTCGCCACGAGGAAGACCTCCCCGGGGGCCAGATGGTGGCCCGCGAAATGGGGGACGACGCCCGAAGAGGACATTGAGTCCCCAGAGCCGTTGTGCGTGATGAACGCTTCCCGAAGGGAGCCCAGAAGGATGATGAGGGACGGGAAGTCGAACGCGTCGGGAGTGAGAACCTTGTCATCAAGATTTGTATGGACGGCAACGTTCCTCACATGCCCGTTGAACTTCGACTTCAGGAGGTTCGCCTTGTACAGCGTTGTCGGAAGGTCCGTGGTGGTCGCGTAGTCCGAGGCAGAGGAGAAGAACTGGCTCTCGGGGGTGACGTGGACCGCACCGGCTGGAGCCGGACCTAGGTGCTTCGCGTAGCTGAAGACAAGGCTGTTCAAAAGCCAGACGGCGTCCGGGAGCGTGCTGGTGGGGATCATCCGCACGCCCACAGGACCTATCGGGGTCCGTACGGAGAGCGAGGAAGAGTCGGAGACGAATACCTCCTTGTCGAACGAAGCACGGACCTCTCGGTCCATGACGATCTCCTTGGACAGGAGAACGGCCGGAGCCCCGACGGCGCGAGCGGAAATATCCCCAGAGAAGAAGAGAGGGTCTGTGAAACTGGCGAGATCTTCACTCCGGATTGTCCCACGCACCCGTATTGGCAGCGAGGTAATGGTCGTGGTGACGTGAAGGTCGACGAAGTACGTCAGCTGGCTTATGACCGGGAATGCCGTGGCCGTAGAGGCATGGTCTGTCACAGTCCCGATCTCGACAGGATACGCGCCCGACCATGCCAAGTTCCTCTCCGCGGCAAGGTGCTGGTTGTAGAGGAGCTTGAGGCCGTTCGTGGATGAGATGAGCTGCGCGTTAGTGTACGCGACGGGGAGCACCGGTATCCCGTCCGGCTCGGGGTATAGATGGTTGCCAGGGTCGACGTCCTCAAGAGCGTGATCCTTGAAAACACTGAGGATATAGTCGTAGACGATGCCGGCAGTGACGGAGTCAATCGCTGGCGGGATGGAGAGCAGGTAAGCACGCAAGTCCGGCTGAATTGTTCCGTGGACGGGGGCTTCCACCACATGGTCCGCGAAGGTCGTCCTGACGGCGTTCAGGAAGTTGATGGCGTCCGTCAGGGTGACGCAGTCGGGGACGAGAACCGAGTTGATGGTGTCAGGCCTGGGGTGCGGTCCTCCCTGAGTGATGTTCCAGAGCGAAAGGTTGAGGACGTCAACCGACGCGGCGGGGCCGCTGAAATAGACGCGCACCGTGGCCGCGTTCACGTTCGGAACGATCTCCGACACATAGGCGTCGACGAACTGCATCTGGCTAAGAGAGCTCGAGTTGTATGGAGGAGGAGACCGGAGCTGAAGAGCAAGATTGACTTCAAACCCGCCGACGTTGTTCGAAGCGTCGACGATGTTGAAGGTGGTGATGAAGTAGAAGTCACCGAGAGGGGTCGTGTTCGGGTAGACGAACCTCAACGTGTTCTCGGGCATATTTTCAGCCGCCCACGGCTGATAGATCATCGGAACGGGCAAGAAGTCCGGGTTCCGGATGTTCGCCGCCGGTGAGGTTGAAAACGGACCGACGGGCCGATCAAAGACAACGTCCACCATCCCCCGCTTCGAGAGGAAAGCGCCGATGGCGCGCGGAGCGTCGGGGACGTTGGCAGTGAAATTCGCCGCCACTGCCGCCACTCCTTCACCGTCGAACCCGTGGACGCCGACCACCTGCATGGAGTAGGTGGACGTCCAGGTCAGGGGCTGGGAGGTCCTGACGACGACCGACAGACGGTCTGCGTCATAGAACTCGACCTCGTCGACGCCGGGAACGACAGTCCCGGACGTAATGCCCGCAAGAATGTATGAGGACGTGGCGAGGGCGGAGTCCGTGACGGGCCGGTCAAAGCGGACTCGGATCTCCCTCGACGACAGCACATGGACCCGGAAGCCGATTGTCGGAAGGTCGAACGCGTCCACAATCCCGAGGACGATGTCCCCGAGCTGACTGTTCTGTGTACCTATCCTTCCGGTAAAGGGCATTCTGGCCTCGATCACACTACGGGCTCAGCCCCACGGGCTCAGCCGTGGGAGATCTCGAGCCTTGCCATTTTCACCACTGCCTGGTCTGTCGACGTTCCTGCCTGAATCTTGAGCTGGATCTCGTAAAGGGTGTTCGAGACGGGGAGAGAAAGGTCCGAGGACACGACGAACGTGGGAACAGAGTTTGTCGTGTAGAGCTGTGAGCCGGACATTCCCGTTCCGACGGAAAGGTTGTAGAGCTGGAGCGAGGCCGTAACGCCCGTAGCCGTCTCCATGATGGCTTGGAACTTGACGTGCTGGGGCTGACTCGGGATGCCCGGGTAGTAGTCGGACGGGTTGAACAGGAATCCGCCGATCCCGACGTACCCGGTCGCGCTTGACACCTGCTTGCCGGCCGCGCCATCGACGTAGTGGTACCGGGCGACGGTGTTGATGACATAGGCCGTAAGGCCCGCGGTCGGCGTGGACCCGGGAGCGAGCACGCTCTTCAACGCATAAATCGCGCCCTGGACGTTGGTGTAGCCCATCGTCGGGGCGTAGTCGGTGATGACGACGCCGGTCGCATTCCCGACGCCAGGAGAGCCCTGGACTCCTTGCGGGCCTGTCGGGCCTGTCGGGCCAGTGACGCCAGTGACGCCGGGGGACCCTTGGGGAGCTCCAGCAGGGCCGGTGGCTCCGGTGGCGCCAGGCGTACCCTGCGGACCCGGCGGACCCGTAGGCCCGGTCGGGCCAAGGGGCCCGGTCGGTCCGTCAGGCCCGGTCGGGCCGCCGAAGACCGAGGCTCCGGTAGGTCCGGTAGCTCCCGTGTCGCCCTTCGGGCCCGTGTCGCCCCGCGGACCGGTCGGTCCGACAGCTCCGGTGGGCCCGGCCGGCCCTGTCGACCCGGTCATGCCGGGAGTTCCCTGAGGGGCGCCCGGAGGCCCGGTCACGCCCGTAAGACCGGGAGAACCCTGAGTGCCCGGGAAGCCAGCGGGAGCCACAAACCCTGCGGCGATGACCGCCCCGGACGGCTGGTTGCCGAACAGGTTCGAAAGGACGAGGTTCGTCCCCGTACCGCCCGTGACGCCGACGACCGTGTAATAGCCACCTGTCGGTATGAAGACGGTCTGCCCGGGCTGCTGCCAGCTCTGGCTATACCCGTTCGCGGCGCCCGTGAGGACCGTCGTAAGGGTGAAGTTGTTCTGAGCGTACGTCGGCGTTGAGTTAAAGGCGTTGAGACCTGGGGACCCCTGGGGAGCTCCTGCGGGGCCGGTCGCCCCGGTCATCCCAGGAGAGCCCTGAGGCCCACCAAACGGACCCGTCGGCCCAGGAGAGCCCTGAGGTCCTGGACCTCCGGCAGCCCCTGGAGGGCCGCCAGGTCCCTCCGGTCCTGTAGGTCCCGTAGGTCCCTCCGGTCCCGTAGGTCCTCCGAAGATGGACGCTCCCGTGTCGCCCTTTGAACCGGTGGGTCCCGTCGCACCACGCGGCCCGGTGGGTCCGGTGGCTCCAACGCCGGTCGCGCCGGTCGACCCGGCTGGACCGACCGCTCCCGCAGGGCCGAGAGGTCCCGTAAAGCCAGGAGAGCCCTGAGGCCCTGGAACGCCAGTGGGTCCGGCCGGACCTGTAGGTCCTCCGAAGACCGAAGCTCCTGTCGGGCCAGTCTGACCCGTGACACCCTGTATACCCTGCGGTCCGGTCACACCCTGCGGACCGGTCACACCCTGGGTGCCCTGCGGTCCCGTAGGACCGATCGCACCCGGGGGCCCGGTGGGCCCCGTAGGTCCTATCGATCCTGTGGGCCCCGTGGACCCCGTGGCTCCGACGCCAGTCGGTCCGACAGGTCCAGTGTTCCCGCGCGGGCCCGTGGGCCCGGTAGCGCCCGTCGGACCCGGCAGACCGGTGGCCCCAAAGCCGGCCGGGCCTGTGGCGCCCGTGTTCCCGCGTGGGCCCGTGACACCGGCCGCACCGGCAGGGCCAGTGGTGCCGGCCGCGCCGGTCGTCCCCGCTCCCGGCGGGCCGGTGGGTCCTTCCGGCCCGGTGATTCCGGTAATATCGGCCTTGAGCTGAGCGACGGCGCCCGCCGTCAGGATATGAGTAACAAGAGCGCCGTTGGAGTGGGAGGATGAGGCCGTCCCCTCCTGACCGCGAAGGAGTGTAAAAACGTTCCCGACCACGCCCGTGACGAGCAAGATCTCGGCGTCGATCTTGAGGCGGAACTGCGGAGCCGGCGGAAAGAGGGCGGCGGACGTGACGAAGACGGTCGTGGCGACGGGCGTGATTCCGCCGACCTGGTTGATCGTAGTCTGCGCAGCGTTAGCAAATCTCTCTGTCGTCATCTTAGGATCCGCCGGTCACCTAAAAGTCACCGTCGTGGGACTCGTCCTTCACGGCAACGAAGGTTTTAGAGCCGAGTATGTCCGTTCCCCTAACGCCCTCGACAAACCTTCGAAAGTCTTCATATCCATAACTCTGCAGGTTGTAGACGAAAGACTCACGGACCTTGTTCGTTCCCACGTTCGACGGCGGGTTCTCGGGCTTCGGACCGGGGCCAAGGTACTCGTCGAGCAAGATGAACTTGAGCGTGTAGAGCGTGTGCGCAGGCCGGATTATGGCGAGGAGTATCCGGATATTCCTTTCCGCAAGGAAGACGTCCACTTGTCCAGGGCTGGACAGGATAACGTCAACGGTGAACCCGAACTGGTCGGATATGTCGTACCCGGATCCAGGCCTCTTTGACTGCTCAAAGTTCTCCCGAACGATGACCTCCCCGCCGCAGACGAGCTCCACTGCCTTCTTCACGGAGTCGGGGACGCTTCCCGCAAAGTAGATCTTGACTATCTTACGGAGGAACTCACGGAAGTCAGAGTCACCCTTTTGGAGGTCCGGAGCTCCCTCCTTCTTCGGGAATAGGACGGACGTGACGGTCTGATAGAGGAACTCCGTTCTCGTTGTGGCGAAGTCCGTGTCTTGCTTGACGTCCTCGAGCATGAGACGGACGCGGGAGAGCTCGATGGCGACGGCCTTCAGGTGCCTTGCGTAGTTCGGTCCGTCTATGTTGGCCTGAAAGTAAGAGGATAGCATGGACAGCAGGATCTTGAAGTTCACCTCCGACTCTTGACTGAGACGGGACAGATACTCCTCTCCCGTCTCATACGCGTTCAAGTTATATCTGACGATGGCCATCGTCAGCTCTTCTTGTACGTGATCGTCAAATCGCCAGGGGAAAGGTATTCCACCTGGGATGCGCCAAGGTCCTTGGAACCACGGTCCCCGGACACGACATATGTGCAGGCGAACGAGTGGTCCGTCGGAACGTCCGGCGGGTTCAGTCCGGCGTTGAGGGAGACGAGAACGCGGTTGGCCGTCCTGCGGAGTCGCTCGGCCGCGACGGCGTCAGGAGTGATGAACAATGGCACGAGCGTAGCATCGTCCGAGTATCCGGTGATGATGGCCCCGTTCCTACCGATGATGAAGGAACGGTTGACGACGACTCCGACGTCGGCCAGCGCCGGCGAGGACTCCATAATGAGCTCGTCCTTGTAGACGCCGTGGTGGATGGTGTTCGGGCCGCCACCGTCCGTCGTGGCGAACGGGAGCTCGTCGATGAGGATATAAACCGCGTTCGTAAACTGCGACAGGGACGGGAGGAAAGTGTAATCGGATAGGACTAGGTCGCGGATGCGGAGCGCGCCGTCCTGGAGGGTGAGCTTGGTGTATGGCTGGATGAGAAAGTCCACGCCATCCACCTTCTCCATGGAGCCGGTCATGTCGGACTGATGGACCTGATTCCCGACGCCCTTCCTGTCAAGAAGGATGGACACGGCCGTACGAAGACCGCTGTCGACCGACGACTGAACCGCGTTCGGAAGAAGCCTTACGGTGACCTCCGCTGACAGTGGGTTCTCGACAGCTTGCTTGACCAGGGCATCGGCCGTAAGATGCTTGGAGTTTTTGACACGGGCCTGAACCTGCTGGAGAGTATCATTCACGATGTACGTGACGTCAAAGTTCTCATCGTGCTCGTAGTCGACCGAGACCGTGGCGCCGGTCGGGATGGCGGAACTTGAAGAGCGGACGATTTTCAGCGGTTTTGTCTGGGATCCGGCGACGACAAGGTAGTCCGGGTTGGACGTACTGGGTCCGTTGTATAGGATTGTCCTGTCGAACGACAGGACAGAGAGCGTGAAACTGTTTACGCCCACAGACCCGAGCGGCTCCTGGAACTCGCCTATAAGGACGTGTTGTTCATCGTTGACGGCAATCGCCACGCCGTTCGGAACGTTGTTGACCTGGTTTATCGTGACGTAGTCAGTGGATCCCGTGCTCTCTCCGTCGAGAAGCGGGTCTTGCAGCTTATATAGGGTATACCCGGTGGCCGAGTCGAGGGCCCCAGAACCGGTCCCAATGACAGAGGCTACGCGCCGGACGGGCTGAACTCCGGCCGTGAAATGGTTGTTGCTCCTGTACCGATAGTCCCCTTCGACGAAGTCGTCAACGAGGGTGGCCGGCTGAGGGATGAACGTGTTGAGCTTGATCGTCCTATAATCGAGGATCGTGACGCCCGTTAGGTCATAGTCCGTGGTCGGAAGGTTCGAGTGGTTTCGAAGCCCGAGTCCCTGGCTCGGGTTGTTCAGCATTTCCTGAATCGGATTCGACACGGTGAGCCTTGAGTCCCGGGCCCGGAAGACGAGCTCGGTGGCGTCGATGACGTCGAAGCGGACGCTCTTGGCCACGCTGAACTGGAACGCGAACGTCTCTGTGACGGTCCGCTCGTTCGTCCCCTTAACGTATATGTCGACCTTGCCGCCGATGTGCTTTTTGCGCACGTCATCATAATCGCGCATCATCTGAGGGTCGCCCGACTTGACGATGAAAGCGTCGAGGACGCCGGGCGTCCCGAACGTGATCCTCTCGTAACCGCCCTCCGTCCCGGTGTCGAGGGAGGAGAGCGCGCGCTGACCGTCTTCGGACACGCCAAGATTGCTCTCGATGTCCCGGCCGAAGTCCGCAGAGACCTCGTTGATCGTCTGAAACCCGCTGGCGCCGGACGTAACGGTGTCGATGGCGCCAGCCGGAACGTTCCCGATGTTTCCCGGGGTGTCGGACACCATCTGGACACGGATCTCGTAACGACGAAGGTCAGGGTTATAGTAGGCCGGAGCGTTGGCGGCGGACAGGATGACCGCGCCCTGGGAAATATAGCGCGGGGCACTAGAGTTCGTACTGGACGAGACTATCGCTCCCTGCGACACAATCAGGTCCTTGACCGGCTTGGACGTCGTGAAGAACGTCTGATTGACGACAGCGGAACGGCTTCCCTGCCTCCCCAGCCCGAAGCTGGAGGCGAGGGAATCGAACGAAGAGTCGATGAACGATTGGACGGCACTGTCGTCGGAGATGGAGAGAGCGGTCTTAAGGCTCTGTTTATATGAGGACTGGGATACGAGGATGCTCGTCCCGGAGAACGTCGGATCGTCGATGGCGAGCATCGCGGAGAAGGATTTGGAGCGATGGACCCAGTCCGTCAGGAAGTAGGCCTTCTGCATCTCGTTCGAGAACGGCTCAATATGGACCTCCCGGACGGTCGATCCCGGAATGAGGGCCATGGTCGGCTCTTTCTTCTGGACCTCTGAGATGTAGCCCTGGGAGATGGACCTCGAGTCGCGGATGCGGACCCCGCGGACGGTGGCGTCAAGCGCCAACGGCGTCCCCGAGAGCTCGACGCTGAAGCGGCTTTCCTGCATGATGCCGGTCGACTTGTCGAAGTAGACGGCTGAGATGACGTAAAAGAGAGGATCCTCCGGAGAAATAACGGAGAAAACGTCGTTGTTGAGGATGCCGGAGCCAATGCTCGCCCCGCGGTCGTGTGTGAAGGTGTAGTTCTTCCTGAGGACGAGGGACTCCAGGCCGATCGAAAACCGGACGTTCGGATTCTGGATGAGCGGGTACTGATTGAGAGTCTTCTGTTCGACGACCGCGCCGGAGACGGGGTCGACCGTCCGCGCTATGATTTGAAGGTCCAGGGACTCGGAGTCCGAGAAGTCGTACGACGGGTTCGCTATGGGGAAGGTCTCCACGGTCGTCGTCGTGGGCTTCGTCGCCGGGACCATGTCGGCGTTCACGCGAAGGTAACCGGATCCCGCACCCCCGGCGTCGGTCGACGCGTAGACGTTATATCCGACGGCCTCCTGCGTCGTCAGGTCGGGCCATGCCAGCTCGACGGAGATGGCCTTCCTCTTCATCTGGAAGCCGGTGACGGGGGCGGGGACGAGGCCTATTTCGGCGTCCGCCCTCACGTCCACCGTTATGGTCGTGACCGGACTGACGGACCCGGACAGGTCGATGGCCCTCAGACGGATGGTGTTCCTGCCCTTGTCGAGGTTCAGGCCGTTCGGAAAGCTTACGAGGTTGGGGACCGTGAAGCTCGGAACGGTAAGTCCGACGAGCGTCGGGTCGGAGACGAAGCCGATTCCGTTGACGTCAATCTGGACGTCAATCGTGTTGGCGTCGACCGAGCCGGTGAAGACCAGGTTGAACAGGTTGGTCGTCAGGCCAAGCTCGGTCGTGGTCCCGGACCCGTCGAAATAGTCGATCTTCGGAGCGGTCGCCATCTTCCCCGACGGTACTCGATAAGAAACGCCTCAGCCGGCCCGGAGCTCACCCAATCCGGTGGAACGGGTCGCTCTGTCCGGCAATGAAGAACGGGGAGGGGTTCCCGACAACCCTCTTGAGCTCCACGGTGCCTCGGCTCCTGGTCGTGATGCCCGCCGAGACGACGGCGATGGTCGGGTCGACCTCCGAGTACTCGATGGTGAGCCCGTCCAGGGAGACGGGGAATTCCTCGTCCGTGACCCTCTGGAAGAGCATATTATCCTGCTGCTTCTTAATGTCCTGGTAGGCCTTGAACGCTTGAGTCACGTCCATGGTGATGAAGGCCTGGGAGTGCCCGTTCGACGTGGCCGCCTTCCCGCCTATGCGGTCGGTGATGTTCGTCCCTATCCAAGGCCATTTCCAGTGAGAGCCCGCCTTCGTGAAAAGGAACTTGTCGAACTCCTGGAAGAGAAGGTCGGCCCCCGAGACGGTCTCGTACGTCCCGTCCTTGACCGAATAGTCGAACTCGAACCTCGAGCCGAAGCACCGACGGCAGTTCCCGGCGTCCGTCACATATCGAAGGAGGACAGTGGGGAACCTGTTCGGGATAGGCTCGTCGAAGACGAGGATCTTCTCATCCACGAAAGAGTTCGGATCGGACATGACCTCCCACCCGGGGAACATTTTCATGCCGGCAGCCGCGCGTCCGGGCGCAATCCCGAGCTCGGCGTACGCCCCGAGGACACGGGCGGTGTTGGGCATAGAGCTCGTCCGGTCCGTCCATCTCGGATCGTGGAAGACGAAGGCCTTATTCTTCGACGGTTGCCGCGCGGACACGCGAACACGGCCGTTCACCGCGTCAAAGGCTAACTCCGGGATCTGGCGCTGAAGGTTCAGCACAAGGTCGCGGGCCGGAACGGAGGACCCCGGGACGATCTGGACAAACTTGGGGGGCTCATTCCCGATGCCGAGATATAGGAGGTCGTTCCTCCCGACCTGAATGCGGTATGGCTCCGGACGGGTGAGTGTGATGGAGGCCGTCGAGTATAGGCCGTCAAACGGGATGCCCACGTCGTTGATGCTGACGCTGACGCGCGAGGACACCGGGGGCCTCTGGAATCGGACGGTGTTTCGAACGAACGGGTCGAGGGAGGAGAGCTCCGCGAAGACCTCATGCGTACACACGTTCTCCGTGGCGAAGTCGAAGCTCATCTGAGCGCCTCACTCTGCTCTTCGTCGATGTCGGCCCGGTTTGTGAGGTCCTGGACCCGCCCGATGTTGAGCCCGAAGATGTCTATGAGGTCCTCAACGACGTTGTGAGCACCGGTTCGGATGGACGTGAGGCGGATATTCCGGATGGCGTCCTTGACCTGACGCCCTTGGTCCACATCAAGAAGGACTTCTATCACAGCGATCTCCCTCTGGAGCTGGTCCGAATAATCGAGGGCCCTCTTTATCTTGAACTCAAGGTGTTCCCGCTTGTGCTTTACGGCCTCAATCTGCCATGACTTCAGCTTGGTCACCTGGACGCCAACGTCCCTGTCGAATCTCTGCGACCCGCGAACGCGCCGGCCGTTGGAGAGCGTGTCCGAGTAGCCTGCCGTCGGGTCCGTGGCGGTCGTGGACGTGTTGATGTTCTTACCACGGGTAAGGAACACCGCCTGGTCGGTGGACCGGAGCATGAAGTCGTTCTCCGGAGTCCCTCCCAGGATGCGGTACGCCTGGAGGAGCTTGGCGGCGTAACTCCCGGCTGAGGCGGAGAACGACCTGGGGAGATGGGTCTGCGGATTATACTCGGTGGTGAATATCCCGTTCCTCGTGAGCTGGGCGGAAAGCCATGACCCGCGGGCCACCAGGTCCCTCTCCTGTATGAGAGAGAAGTCGACCAGCTGCTGGAGCTGACCGGTGGTGAAAGTCCCGTAGAACCCGAACGCCATTCTTCTCTACCATACGGATTCGAAGGCTAAGCAGTACGTCGTGCCTTCCAAGCCTCAAAGGCCCTACGATCACACTCAGCACAGCGGGTCGAAAGCCCGTCCTTCCGGCGCTTGTTCTTACGAAACCAGTTCAAAGGACGTGGAAGACCGCAGGCGACGCACGCCTTCTCCTCCGAGCAAGGCGACCTCTTTGAAAGGTCGAAGTAGGCCCGGACACCCGCGCTCACCTTAGAGCGGTGGACAACGTCGAGAGGCTTCCCGCGCATCGCCTCAACGGCCGCCAGACGGGCTTCGGGAGACAAGTCGCGACCCTTCAACGCCGCGCTGATTTTGACCCTCATCTCCGGAGTGCGCTCCCAAGTCTTGTTGGAGGCAGAAAGCTTCGCGCGCGTCCCTTCCGAGTGCTTCTTACCCTTAAAGCCAGCGATGTTGTTGGCCCAGAGCTCCGGCTTCTCCGAGCGAACTTTCTTCAGAGTCGCGGACTGACGCTGACGAACTTCAGGAGTTCGAAGAGCCTCATGGTTTCGTTTACGGAACTCGGCGGCGCGCGCGGGGTCGGACCAAGCGTCCTTCAGAACGGAACCGACCTTCTCACGGAACTCAGGTCGATCCCAGGGATTCCTCTTTTCCGGGTTCGGTCTGAACCCGCCACCGCAAGCAATGTTGAACCCGAACTCGGGGTCGCGTGTCTTGAAGTGAGCTATCCACTTCTGCTCCGCTAGGTTAGCCTCCTCAAGCGTTGAGCACGATTCGAGGACCTCGTGCGAGAAGGCGTCCTTCCCATATTTACGGATAGCGTTCGCAAAATACGACCTTCCGTCCGACGTTTGGGAAGCACTATAAACATGACGGTTCCATCGCTTCATCATTGTGAGCTTCGTCAGCCCAATATAACGGCGACAGGTTTCCGTGTGCGTATGACAGTAAATCGTCCATCCCATACTGGAACTTTACAAGAACCAGCATCATGAAAGGACTAAAATGGTAGAGTGAGTATAAAGGCCAATGCCTTGAAGGCCGCGATGAACCCCTCGCCGGGCCCGCCGAACGTCATGACAAGCCCCGAGTGCAGCCCGAACGGGCTCGACGCCGGTTTGTTCTCCGACTCCTGAAGGGCCTGGGCAAGGGACTCCGCCGACCCGTTCGTGGAGGCCGTGGCGAACACGGCCACCCGGACGCTGATGTTCAGGAGATCGATGAGAGCGATGATCGACTCGACTATCTGCTCGAGGGCCTGAATCTTCCGGATGATGGTGAGGATTATGTCCTCGATGGCCTGGAGCGCGGACTGGAGGGCCTTGAGCAGTGCCAGGATAAACTGCTCTATGTCGTAGATGAAGGGGATGAAGGCCGGGAAAAGGTCGCCGACGGTGACCGAATACCAGGCCAGGTAGCTCGTCTCTCCCGACAGGGAGATGAGGGCCGAGCGGAGGAACTCGCCGAGCTTCCTGCGGTCCTCGGCGGTCACGCCGGCCTCGTTCCCCTTGGGGTCCGTGAACGGGCCGAGCGGGTACGGCCCCGCGAGCTTCGACTGCCCGTTCTTGTAATCCTTCTCTTCAAGGAGGTAAGACTGTATCTTCTTCTCGGACTCGTCGGTGATCCCGCCAACAATTCCGAGAAGAGTCCAGGTGAACTCCGCTCCCGTCCGGTCGCTCGGGGTACGAGCTCCGTCCTTGGATACCTTCTCACCCTTCGCGCCGAGGACCTTGTTGACGGTGGCCTCGACGCCGTCATTCCACTGCTGGGCGAGGGACTTGAGAAGCCGCTTCTGAGCCAGAAGGCTCGTCAGGCTGGAGTTCGAAATCCTCCGGGCTGTGGATTTGAATAGGAAGTTGTCGTAGAGCTTGTCCGAGGTCTTGAAGGCCGATTTTATCGGGCCCATCTGGCCGCCTGCCGCGGCGAGGGTGCTCCATCCCGTCCTCTGCTCAGTGCCCGTGTCGCCCCCAGAATTGTCCGGAGGCGCGGGAAGGTCAAAGTTCAAGAGAAGCCCGGCCTTCACGGCGTCATTCACGGACTCGTACGGGTTGAAGCTAAAGCTACCGGAGGGGAGGTTCGGGACAAACCCGCGCCTCACCTCGCTCACGGGCCCCATGACGACGCCGTTGCTCCCATACTTGATTATGGGCTGTCCATTGTTCTTCGGGACAACGTTCGTATTGCCGATGATGGCATTGGCGTCCCCGCACCCGAGATACTCCGTCGCGTCCCCGAAGTAGGCCCGGACACGATAGTAGTAGGGCGTTCCGGGCTTCAACTCATCCTTGTCTATATAACGGTATGTACCGATGAAGGCGCCCGCTGCCAGATCGGCGCCGGACACCTTGATCTTTTTCTTGAAGTTCCGGTAGGTGGTGCCGTTCGGCTCCTTCACCGCAACCTTGGTCTCAGGGGAGGCAATCTTATACTTCGCAGTAATGGCCTTGACGCTCTTGCCAGCCGTAGGAGTGTTAACCTCCGACTGCACAAGCTCCCCCTGCGGTGTCTCGCTCCGCTCTACGATAAAGTTCGGGAAGCGGAAGGAGTTGTAGAAGCTGGTCATCGCGTTGACGAACCCAAAGGCTCCGGAGCCTCCGGGGTTGGTCGGCATCTGCCATTCGACAACGAGCTGGTCGTTCAGGGTCTCCTTGCTGTCGAACAGGCCGGCGAAGTTGGCCACCGGGCTTCCGCTCTTGCGGACCGGGTTCACCTTGACGCTCACGGGGGCGGGAAGGGCGCTGAGGACGGCGGGCGTGTTGATGAGGCGAAGGAGTGCGAAGAGCTGAGTGATGAGGTCCCCAGGGCTGTCCGTACCGATGTAAAAGACGAACATCGCGACGGAGGAGCCCGGCGGGTACTGCGGGCGGAAAACGTCGCTCGAGTCGAAGAATTTGCTGACGACCTTGGACTCGAATCGCGGGTATGAGCCAGATACGGACAGGAGTATCTGCGCGAAGTCCTGCCGGCTGAAGTCCGGGTGGACGACGAGTATGGAGAAGCCCGTCGCCTTCAGCTGGTTGATGATGGCACGTATGGCCGCGAGAAGGAGGGCGATGAGCGCCTTCAACGGGTTGAGGAAGTCGAGCAGAAACGCCTTGATGATAGCAAGTAACGCCTCAAGGATGGCCTCGACGACCTCAAGAAGGACAAGCACCGCCTGAAGCGGCGGCTTGAGGGGCGCCAGCGGGTCGAACTTTATCGAGAGTGTATCCCAACTAGCCATCCGACTTCGGCTTCCTCACAATGTCCTTTGCGCCGACCATTCTCGAAAGCCGACGACGTTCAAAGTCGACGGCCTGCTGGACGGCGAACTGGAGCGTCTTCAGGTGCTCGTTCACGCGGTTGAAGGAAAGCTCTTGGTCGTGCAGCCACGTTCCCTTTTTCAAGAGCTCGGGGTCGACCTTCTCCTCGTCTTTCTTTTCTTCCGACATGTTCCTACGCTATCTGGCTGGAGATCAATTTCTTCTGCTGGTCCGAGATGAGCTTGTCGAGGGTTTCCTGGCGCTTCGCCGCCGCCTGGCTTATCTTGACGACGAGCCCTTCCTTCCTGTCGATCCTTTGCTTGATCCAAAGATACCGAGTGTCGTAGATCTTCTCATCCTTCTTCAAAAGACTCTGAACCTTCGAAACATAGTCCTTGACGGCCAAAATTCGGGCGTTGACGTCAACCTGGCGTCCGGGAAGTCCGGCCGAAGAAGGAGAGGACCCCCACGCGGAGGTGGCAGTCGTCCATGTCAAGGCGCTCTTGATGAACTCTGTGGCGAAGGCCGGCTGCTTGGGGGTGACGAACTGCCATGGCTGAATGACATAGTACTGAACAGCCGTGGCGCCGACCCCCGGGAAGGAGCCATACGGGGCGGCCGGGTCAAGCTTCAACTTCGTCGAGTGCACTTCCTTGACCTTGTAAAGGCCGTAGTTCGAACCTGAAGGAATGTAGATAAAGCAGGAATTGGTGACCGGAATCTGGAGCCCGAGAAAGTTCCCTCCTGGGTCCGTCAGCTCGTCCGCCGCGGTGATGTTCCCGCCGACCCGGTTTATCAGAATAGGTCCATAGCTGAGGATGGCCTTGTCGAGAGACTTGAGCTCCGAGTCAAGATGTCCGATGATGGCCGGGGCGACGGGGGCGACAGCAGTGTTCGACGACACAAGCCCGTTCTCCTGCGCCGTCAGGGACGGAATTTCACCCGCGTGAGTGATGACGTAAAGGTCCCTGGGGACGGCGTCGATGAACACGAACGCCGGATTGACCGTGAAGGTGCCGACAGCCGGGCCGATCGTCGCGACAGTCCGCTGCTGGCCCGCGTTCAGGCCGTTGAGAAAACGAACGGTCTGTCCGATCTCCACCGGCACAAGACAACTACTGACGGTGTTCGTCACGGAGACCACTCCCGTGCCGAGATGATTGTTCGCGTAGAGCTCCAGGGAGAGAGTGTTCAGCTCGCTCTGATAGGCCAGAGGAGGGAAGCTCAGAGCTCCGCCGTCCGTTAGCTCAAGGCCGTCGAGGGCGGGAATGCGCTTCGGCGACACGTCCTTGTTGACGAAGGTGACGTTCGCCTCCACTATCTCGTTGCCGGACCTGGTACCAATCGGGCCGAACGGCGGAGGGAACTGATCATTATGGACCTGCCCATTGTCCATATCCACGGTGACATAGTCGCTGTTATACCCGTTGACCCCCGGGGCGGTCGTATCCGAGTTTTCAGCCATGACGGAGCCAATAATGGACGTGACCGCTGTATCGAGGACTATGAAGTCCGGACCGGCGCTCGAGACGGTGGCCGAGCCCTGTCTAACACCGTCGGGCCCGAAGAAGGAAACCTTCATGCTGTTGGCGAATGGAGGGACAAGGTTCTTCGCGTCCCCGTTCGTGCCGGCCAACAACAGGGTCTTCTTGTCCGGACTGACAGATATGTATTCTGACCGGGCCCGGGCGGTTATGAACGTGCTGACGGACGTGAGGTTGCCGATGCCGATGCTTCCGACCGTGCTCCCATAGTTGAGAATCGGTGTGAACTTGTCGTTGAAGGCAACGGGAACCGACGCGCGGGTCGTCCCGTAAAACCTCGAGAGACTGTTATAATCCCATATCGGCCCGAAGACGGGCCCGTCCGCGAAAGTCAGGGGGCTGAAGCTGACGAGGACGACCCCGTCGTAAAGCTTCACCTGATCGTCGATGTCGTTCTGGACCTCGGCGTAGCTGTTGCGCTTCACCCCGCTCACGTCGCCGTTGAACCGCATTCGGCCTGACGAGCCGCCGACCACCCGCCCGTCGAAGTTGGCGAGCATGTCCTCGTAATAGTTCGCTTGGTCGTTGTAGAACTTCAAGAGACGAGATATGACCACATCGAGGTTCCGCAAGTGTTGCTCGTCGAAGTACAGGCTGGCCGAGCCGTAGTCCTTCGTCTGAAGGGAAGACGCACTCGACGTGCTCGGACCGGACGATCCGCTAGACGACGAGGCGAGCTCTTTGACGACCTCGGGGATGAACGTCTTTATTGATTCAACACGGTAGAAGAACGTGTCCGAGTTTTTCAGGCGATACTTCGCTATGAGCTTCTGCCCTTTGATCCCGTTCGTCTGGGTCGGAGCTATCTGGAACGCGTAGTTGAACGCGAAAGAGGTACCGACCGGCTGCTCCTTGCGGGCCACGTAGAAGGCGCGGACCGTGTCGCCGAAAGCGAGGTTCGTGGTCATCTTGACGACTCCTCCCTCGCCCGTGTCGTAGTCGACGCCCTGCTTCAGCGTCTTGTTCACGGTGCCAGTCCGAACCAGCGTAAACGGATAGCCTGCGTGCATTGGTTTCAACGTCTTGAACTCGGCCGTCGAGTTATAGACAGGGCGTACCGTCCGCTTCACCTCCGGAAGGATATAGTTACGGTTGGCGTTCACCGCCAGGATGACGTTCGTGCGGTTGCTTGAAGCCACGTAGGACGAGGAAACAACGTAATACGGGTCACTGTCGATGAGGACAACAGTCCCGGCGGGATAGACAACGCTCCCTCCGATGGAAAGCGTATTCGTACCCTTTGTCAGGACATCAACGGGGTTTGTCTCGGACACGAGGTACGGGCCGGAGATGGGAGCACAAACCTTCAGGGGAGCTCCCCCGGAGTCGACCGTCGGCTCCGGGTTGAAGGTGATGGAAGTCGTGTCGGCCGTAGGGTTATAGACTACCCCGCTGACGAGGACGACATCCTTGTCGTTGATGAGCATCGCGGAGCCAGGGGACACGATGCTCGTCTGGTCGCCGTTGTAGACGGTGACGACCTCCCCGTCCGTGACGAGAGGGAAGTCCACGTCGACAGGGCTGTTGACGAGGGTGAAGAAAGTGTTACCTCCGGGCGATTCGGCGACAAAATAATTGATGGTGACGGTGGTCGTGTCAAGAAGGAGCTGGCTGACCGTGATCGTCCCAGGGGCCGAGAACACGAGATTCTCGGGAGGGATGGTTATCCCGTCCACGTACAGCGCGATAGGGTAGGCCGTCAGGACGGTCTTCCCGTCCGGGTTGAAGTGCACGACGCCGCTGTTCGGGACGACCGACCCTATCTCCTGACGGATCTTGAACCCGGCAAACTCCGTGACGGGCGTGGGCGTGACCGTGACGCCCTCGTCGGGTGACTGTAGCCAGGTATATTCAACCTTGAAGACCTCGGTCGGCTTTGCGGCGACGGACAGGTTGATCTGCCCGGTCGAGGCCAGGATCGTGAACTCCGACGTGTCGAGCAGTCCGAAGGGACCAGCCACACTCGCCGCGCGGTAGACCTTGAGCTTCTTGAAAGGTGGAAGGAAGGACGTCCAAAAGCGGTCCGCCACGACCTCAAGGGCAGTCCGAACGTCGGCAGTCCCGATCCCGTGGATCACCGGGAAAGCTCCGGAGACGAACAGAGTGGTCGTACCCGAGCTCGCCAGGATGGGGTAAATACCGAAGTTCGGGCCGTCCTTGACGAAAAGATACTTCCCCTCCTGTGACGTCGCGGGGAAAGAGCCCGGAACGGCGTCCCACTTGATAGAAGTGGTCGCCTTCCCGCTAAAGCCGACGGAGTTTGCAGGGTCGTTCTCACCAACGGGCTCTATGAACTCGACAAGCCCAACATCCTGGTTGAAGTCGAAGTCAACTCCAGGGCGTATTTCAACACCGTTCCTGGTGGTCTCGAAACCGTATGGGTTTACGACGGAGTCATCCAGCTTGAAGGCCGAGGTGGCCTTGTCGAGGACCTTCAGGACTGTCTTGCGGTTCGAGAACTTGAACTGCTTGGCCTCGAGGTCGAGAATATACCCGTTACCGGGCCTGGTCGGATCGTTCGAGTCGACCAGGTTCCCCGTGAAGGTTCCGCCGCTAGTGCCCTGATCAACCTTGTACTCGAGGAACGCGTCGACGGTCGGAACAGTGGGGAGCATGACGAACGGAGACGACCCGATCCCGTCCGCAATGACCTGAGAGAGGACTGAGTACGTGTCGACGAAGTCCGGGGTAACCTCTTCGCCGGAGACGTTCAGACCGCTCTTGTAGAACTGGACGGACACACCGTTCTCAAGCTCGTGAACGCCGTCAACGAACTGAATCGTGGCCCCCGTCTGGGCGCCGGGGTCGGAGCCCGACACGTAGAGACTCCCAGTGACCGGACTGATGTAACAGGTCCCATCGGCCGGAGGGCCAGAGGAGATCGTGTCCGAGTCCGCCAGTTGGACCTGGAAATAATAACGGGGCTTTCCGGGAGCCTCGTTGAAAATGATGAAGCGAGAGGCGTCCGTCGCTCCGATGAACTCCGTCTTCGTCCCGACCGCGACGGGCCATGTGCTGGCGGGCACACCAACCGTACCCCGGTGTAGCTGAAAAGAGCCAAGGATGATACCATCATAGTAGACGGGCATCTCGGCGTAAGCGTCTATATCGGCCGCCGAGAAGGCCAGTTTTCCCGTATCGAGCGAGAACTTGAAGAAGCCCGCGGACGGCAGCGGGTGCAGCGCAGCCTCCGTAGCTACGGGGATTCCGGTCAAGTGAGATCGGAATCCGATGCGCACGAGCGGCGTCTGACCGGATCCGGGAATTGGGTTGAGCCACAGCGTATAGCTCCCGGCCGACGAGCTCGGGAGGACGCCAATCTTCCCTTTGACCTTTGTCCTGTCGAAGAAGCTCTGCCTCGCAAGGTATACGGGCTGATTCACGAAAACCTGGTTTCCGAGGTCCGCCGTTCCGAAGTTCAGCTCTCCCTTGTCCGAAGAGATCTCGACCGTTCCGGCCGGAGGGTCTCCGAAGTCCTCGGAAGAGCCGATGATGGAGACGTTGAAGGTGGCGGTCCGGTCCGGACTTCCGGCGTAGATGGCGTAGGGGGCTTCAGAAGTGGGAACCACCTTGTCGGGCACGGGAGCGACAATGCGCGGGGAGTTCGCACACTTTCCGACCTTCTCCTGACCGGATCCGGGAGCCGTGCTCCACCGTTTGGCGAAACCGTCCCAGTCGAACCGGATAACGGTCCCGTTGTTCCGGGTCCAGAGGAACTTGAGGTTCGCGTCGGCGATCTCGATGCCGGAGAGAGCGGGATCCTGGCCAGAGACGAAAATGGCGTACTCCGCGCGTCCGGGAGAGGCGTCTATCGCCCCCTGGTTAGTGACGAGGGTCCGCGCCGGAAATGTGTACGGGCTGTTGGCCGTCGCGACGCGCATGCCCTCCAGCAGGAACCCGGACGTGTTCAAAGCCATGAGCGACAGTACCTCGTCACAGAAGTTTCCCGATGCCGGTTCCTGCCCCGGGCAGGATGTTCGGCGGTCCGACTATCACGACGGGGGCAATCGAGGCCGGAAGGACTAGGTCGAGGCCGACCGCGACCGCCGAGGCGAGCTGGATAGTGCTGGGGCCGAGCATGCCGGCGGCCTGGAAGGCGGCAAAGAAGATGCCCGCCGACGCCCCGGGGTTTGGAATGCAGAAGCCGACTCCGGCACCGAGCCCGACTCCAGCGGCCACGGTCTGGACGATGGCGAGAGCGAAGGCCATCTGCATCCCGTTGGCGACGCCCGTGGCGGTGGGGATGGAGAAAGGGCCAAGAATACCGTGCGCGATGAAGGAGCCGATCATCGAAGGGACGATGAGAGGGGGGACGACGACTCCGGCACCGAGCCCGACTCCGGCACCGAGCGTCCCCGCGTCTATCGACTGAAACTGAATGGCTGTGTTAGCATAGATGGACGTGCCGTTGGCGAGCCCCGTCGCCAGCTGAATCGTGCTAGGACCTATTAGGCCAACCGAGACAAGGTTGAGCAGGAAGATGGGCGTCAGAGTACCGGGGTCCATAGGCATAGGTCAGGCAGCCTTCCTCTTCATCTTCTCTTCCCAATATTAGACCATCACCCTATGATGATCGTGGGTATACCCAAGTGCGGAATTCCGAGAAGATAGTCGATCATCGGACCCGGGGGACCCGGGATGCCGGCCATGCAGAACCCGGCGACGCTCGCGCCGATCTTGTGGAACGGCGCGGTGAGGACGTTCATGGTCGCGGCCGTAATGGAGTTCATCAGGCCGGACGTTATGGACACCGGGCCGCCCGCCGCGGTAAGGGAGAGAGCGCCTGCGCCCACAGTCGCGGAAAAGCTGCCCGCGCCCACCGTCATGGACATGGCGCCCGTGGCCGCCGTGAAGGACATGGCGCCGGCCACGCAGGTCGTCGACATGGCGCCGGCAAGGATGGTCGTAGTCTTCGCGCCGGCCAGGATGGTCTTAGTGTCGATGCCGGCAAGGATGGTCTCCATCCTGCCGAGGGCCCAGGTGGACGTCGAAAGCTGCGCGAACTGGCGCTGAGTCTTGCCAAGGATGGTCATACCCCAGTCGCCGGCCGACGTGACCTTGTACCCCCCGGCTCCGGCGTTCGTCAGGACTGAGGTGGCGACGGTGGTGTCGTCCCCGCCAATCTCCCTGACCGAGTTGCCGCCGATTATGGACATGTCGGTGGCGGAGATAGTCCGTAGGGTCGATCCGCCGACCTGCTGCTGGAAGGCCGGCGCGTTCGACGCCGGATTATTCATGATGCGCTGAAGGACTCCGCCGTGGAGGGTAACCTCGATGGAATTGCCGGCGTCGTTCCGCCCAATGTCCAGGTTGAGGCCGCCGACCAGCTTCAGGTCGAGGCTGGTGTTCCGTGAGTTCCCGTCCGCGCCAATGATGGCCTTCACGAGGCCCTGAATGTTGAGGTCGACGGACTTCCCCTTCATATCGGGCGTCCCGACGCGCGACTTCGGGATATGGACGTAAACGCGGCCTTCCTTCGAGACGCCGAACGCGTACTGGTTCGAGCCGTGCGGACTCATCACACGGAACAGCCGCGCGAGCCCGATGTCGTCCATAATGTCGAGGTCCTGGATGGTGTCCACGGCCTCGAACGTAGGACCGTCTGACGGGGCTCCCTGCTCAAGGTTCTTGAACACCGCCATCTTCAGCGGGTGCTTGTAGAGCGGACGCCCGCCGGACGAGTGGAAGTCGTTGCCGACGACCGTCCCCATAACGTCCTCAATGAAGATCGGGTAAGGAGGGTCTATCTGAAACCCATCCCCTTCCTCGGTGACGGCCATAATGCCGTCCGAAAGGTGGCGTATCTCCTTCCTATCCTCAACATAGCACAAGTGCGCGGAAGAGAAAGTGTGATTGTGCTCGCCGTGAACGATGTACGCGATATGCTGACCGTCCGGCGTCACGACATGAGAATAGAACGGCTCTTCAGGGTTGTCAGGGAATGTTTTCTTCCCTGCCGCGTCTATGAGCCCGAACTCGAGCAGTATGGGGTACGCCGGGCTGTCTTTCGATATGGTCGTCGGAACTTTTCCCTTGTCGTCCTCAGGGAAGAGGTCCGGCAGAAAACTGTAAGCGTTCCTCTTGATGAGGCCGCGACGGTAATAACCAGCTGCGTTGCTCGTAAACTCGTTGATGGTCTGCAGGATGGCCGTCTGGTCCGCGTCCCGGAGACGGAACTCGTTTCCCGCCCGGTTCGTGACGAGGGCATCCCGGTCGAGCAGAACGTCCGCGCCGTCGGAAGCGGAGGCCATGAAGTCGCCGGGATAGACTTTCCGGTGCTTGAGGCGGACGATGCCGAGGTTCACGCCCGGATCGTCCTCAAGGCTCGGGTTCTGGTTCATCGCCGTCTTCGCGTCCGCCGGGTCGACGGTGGAGAACGGCTCGAAGTCCCGGGCGAGGTAGATGCCCGAGGTCATGAACTCGATGATGTACGGCTTGAATCCGCGATGGCCGAACTTCTGCCACCCGATTATGACCTTCGAGTTCCGGTCGGGGACAGACCCGGCCCAACTCCTCGGCCCACCGCCTCCGGGTGCCGGGATGGGAACGTCATGGAACTCACCAAACCCGGACTCCAGCCGGATGGAGCAGCACATTGTCTCCGTGTCGACGTGGACTATCCGGGCGGACCAAAGGTACGTCCTCGCGTCGCGAGAGGCGTTAGTCTGTTCCTTGAAGCCGCCGATAGCCCGAGGGTCGGACGTCATCGGAACGCTGTGCTTGGACCTTCGGTCGCTCATCTAAACCACGATACTCCCATCAGACCTGTAAGGTTCCATCATGCCGATAGTCCTTCAGGTGGCGACGCTGCAGGGAAAGACCCTGGAGGGGGGCCGGTGGGAACTGGAGAACGTCCCGGGCCTCCAGGAGGGACAGAGCTTCGCCCTATCGTTCCCGACCAAGGACAAACAGCTCGTGGCGTACCTCATGAAGGTGCAGAACGGGGACTGCGCGGTGGACCGCGACAACGGAGAGTACTCGGTGGCACTCTCCTTTCAGGTCCGGCGAATACGACACATGCTGACGGTCGGAACTGAAAAGCTGGACACGATGGCGGTCCTGACACCCGTGAACAGGAACGTCGAGCTCGTCGTCCAGTACCTGGTGGATCCGAAGAAGGTCGACCAAAAGTTCTTTAAGATGGTCCGGGAGACCGTCAGCCCGGGGTCTTGAGGGGAATGCCGTCGCGGCCGAGGTAGACGGGGACGCCCGCGTTATCATAGCGCCTCTGGTTGATAGGATCACTGACAGTCGGGGCGGGGGGCTGATACTGAGGGGCGGTGTCCGTGGTAGCGGACACGAGTGGGGAAGCCTTTTGCTTGCCGATCTGGTTCAGCCTTTCGGCCGCGTTTTTGCCCGCCTGGTCGACGGTGGGTCCGAAGTTCTTCAGCGCCGCGTTCGTCTGACCGAAGTTGAAGTTCGCCTGCTTCTGCAGGGCGGCAAGCGCGGCCGGGTCGCCCAAGGAGGCCCGGGCGAACAGGGGGTTGTCCGGGTCGCCGAGGACGTTGTCCTGTTCGTCATCGCCGAGCCCGAGCGGATTTGTATCAACGTTCGCAGGGTTGTCAATACCCCCTAGAGTGTAGGCCGTCTCCCGCTTAACGTTCTCCTTCAGCTCCGTGTCGAACTTCGTCAAAAGAAAGACGTCGAGAGCCTCGAAGAAACCCTTGCTGGAGAGGATCCCCACCTCTTTATCCCTCCCAGTCGACCCGGGGGAGCTCAAAAGCACCTGGCCTCCGCCCTTGGCGCCCGCCCGCGACATGCCGTTCACCGCAATCGAACCGGGCTCAGTGTTTGAGCCAATCTCGCCCGTGATGGGGTTGACAAGCGTCTTATTGTCTTCTTCAGTATAACGTCTATCCTCCCCTTCGGCCGTGGCGTCGGCCAGGACGGAGGATATGAGGTTTGATGGGAGGAGCGAAAGCCAGTTCGCCCTGTTCAGACCACATCCGCACTTCGTGAACGCGGCGTCGATGCCAAGGTCTATCGAAGGAACCATCTCGCCGAGGGTCTTCGCGCGGCGGGTAGCATCCGCCTCCACATAGAGCCCGGTCCCCTTGTCCGCGTTAATCAGGTTCGTGTACGTCGAGGCGCTCGTCGTCTGGACGTTCGACACACCCTGACCCGGCGACACCGTCCCGGTGAACGAGGCCCCAGTCTTGTAGTCCTCAGGAGTCATCTGCTCGAATAGGCTGGAGAAGTTCACGGCCTGACCGTCAACGTTCGACCCTATCCCGGCGTCCGTCAAAAAACCGCCCGTGGGGGCGAACTGAATGTTCAGCTGGTTCGCGACGCTCGGCATGTCCGCGCCCTTCACCGGCACTTGGAGCTTGCCACGGTCAATATAAGCCCCACGCCCATACCGGTTATGACCTATGACCTCGAACCCGAACTCGTCGGACACGGGACGAATGAGGACGTTGAGCTCCGGGATGTACGTGACGACCGGGTTGGCGGCCTTGACCGCGACGAGCCTCTTCTGCGCGGATTCCAGATCAGCGGCGGCCTTCTTCTGATCTTCCGTAATCACGGCGAGCTCGGCGTTCAGGAGGGTTACACCGGCAGTGAAGTTGGCAAGGCCGGTGGGACTGAAATCAGGCGGTTTACTCTTGCCAAACTTCTGACTCAGGTCCGTGACCTCCTTGGATTTCTTCTTAAGCTTGACGTTAAGTCCGTCGAACTTCTCCTTCGCGGCCTTTATGTCGGCCAGCTGCGCGTCGACCAGCTTCTTCTGCTCTTCCTTGTCCGGACGCTCTTGGTCCTTACTCTTGATGGTCGTGGTCGCGGCGTCGTCCACCTTCGGGTGGTTCTGGTACGAACTCAACGGGATGAGGGCAAACTCTCGGAAGTTTCGACCCTTGTCCCAGGCATAATCATATGCCCCCGCGTTCGTCATCCCAGCCTCATACCGGTGGGCGCGAAGCCTGGCAATCAAAATGTCCTTGTTCGCGGACTGTGACTGAATGAGGGTTTGGCTAACTTGTGCTTTATGTGCGAGGGGCGTGATCTGATTCTTGTTCCCCTTGGCGGCGGGAGCAGCAGTGTTCGGCTGGGTCTGCTGCCCCTGGCTCTCCATGATCTTCTGGAGGTCCTTTCCGGCGTACGTCTGCTTGAAGACCATGACGACGTTGGGGAAGCCGAGTATTTTCCCTGTCTTCGGATCGCGGATGATGGCAGGACCGCCGCCGGAGACGTCCTGTCCAAGGCCGCTGGTCGCGTCTTGCTTTCCCGGCCACGTGACGGTATAAACTTGGTCCTGACCCTCTAGACCACGTTTCTTGTCGCCGACCACATTCCGGGTCGCGCCCGGAGTCTTGTTGATCTCCCCGATGCCCTTCGGGGCGATGAACTTGGAGCGCTTGGCCGTCAGGGTGACGGTCGTCGTGGCCTGACCCCCGACTGAGTACTGGTGGGCGATACCCTGGACGTAGAAGAAAGAGTCGTACTTCGGGACCCAGACCGGGAAGCCCATCCGAAGCTCCGGACGCATGGGGATGGAAATGGTCCCGTTCTGCCGCTTCGCATTAAGGCGGTCCATCCAGTCGAGCAGATAGAAGAAGAGCTTCCGAGGGTTTCCCGCCCATTCCAGCTGCAAGTCCGCGCGGCGCCAGCCGTAGCGCCGTAGGAGGTGAAAATCGTAGACGCCGGTTCGCGGAGTAGTGATTTCGTCGTTAAGACCCCAGTCTGTAGCGCCGCCGAAAGCGTTTCCGGACGAGGTGACCTGGGTCACGACCTCGGCCTCGGAATCGGTCAGCTGATCGTCGATGATGTCGAAGTCCTGGATCCAGGAGACAGGCTTGTTCGGCAGAACGTTCAAGTTATAGAACGGAGGCTTGAAGATAATGTCGCCGGTCGTATCGCAGTAGAATTCAAACCCCATCTGATCACGGGCGTGCATGGCGAGGGAAAGCTTGCTCTGGGTCTCGTTCTGGAAGAATTCCACATCTCCGGCCCGGGCGACCTCGATCTTCGCGGTGGTGACATCCTTCGGATTAGTCTGGAGAAGGACGGTCGAATGGTTGTTCTTGAGGGATCGGACCTCCTCTTTTATTATCGTCTCCAACATTTGGTTGGGGGACACGGTCCCGTCGACGGCGGAGAACGAGTATGCCTGGCCTGATGTTCCGAACATGACCAGGGCGGTCTGAATGTTCGCAAACTTCAGCTGCCAATATGACATGACGTCCTTCATGAAGCCGCCGATAGTCGGGACCTCGGGACCCTTTTCAGGAGTGTAGGACGTAAAGGATCCGGTCGTATAGAAGAAGTCGCCCATAGCGTCTTTGGCGAGCTGGGCTATGGTTGCGTAAGGATTCTGTCCCGAGAACTGGTTCTGGAAGAGCTGATACCCACCAGCGCTGGACCCCCCGGCCTCAAGGAAAGCGGGGTTCGTCGTCGCGTTCGTCAGCTCCCACCAGCGCAGAATGTCCTTACAGCTGACGGTCATAGAGCTCGTCCCGTTGGACCACGACTTCGACACCGACGAGACGATCCCCCAGAAAATCCGGTAGTACTGGGGAAAGCCTCCGATCAGATAGTAACCTTTCGCAAAGATCTCCACCTCCATCATCGGCTGGATGAGGAACTGCCCGTCAGAAAAGAATTCGTTGACGTCGTTGTCCGGAATGGAGAGGTTGATCGTTGCACTCCCGGGAGGGGAGTCCACAGAGGCCTCCGTTGATATCTGAGTGATATAGTCGTTGTAGTTAACTTTGCGAAGGCACTCGCCACATCCAATGACCGTCGTCTCCCCCTGAAGGGATACATACGCGTCCGGTGCGACCGTGATGAACGGTCGCTTATTGGGCTCCCATGTGCCACGCCAGGCGGACTTCCTCATCTTCCGCCTATGCTTCCGCCTACTTGAGCGTCGGTCACGGACTCAACCTCCATGTCATACCGGACCGTAAACTTGAAGCTGTACTCCAGGTTGTAGGGCTTATCCGCACTGTCAGTAACGCTGAAGTCGTCGAACGAGCCGATGTAGAAGTGGCCGTCGAAGTAAATGTAGACGCTCATTCCGATGAGGCGGACGTGGTCGTTCCTGTCGCCGAAGTTCTCTTTTCCTGAAAAGAGGTACCCGTTGTTCTTGTACGTCCGGACGAGGGACATGAGGTTGCGATAGCTTAGGCTGTGGACTCGCTTCTGGTGGGTAAGGCCTCCGGTGCCGGCGGAGTTCATGATGTACTGGGCGGCCGTCACCCCCTTGCAGGAGATCGTCATGGGCTTCTCCAGCCACATGTGCACAATATGATTCCTGCGGCCCTTCGGGGTATCAATCGAATGCTCGTAACTCCGAGAGAACGTTTGAGGCGAGATGAGCATGTAGAGAGCCGGAATCGACTTCGCGGCAGCTACCTGGTTCTGAAGGTACTTCACCTGTTTCTGGACGGTCTCTTGCCTGACCCCATCGACCGGACGGATGTTCCGACCCGTCCGTCCCCCGATAGGATCGTCCTTCTCCAGGTCCGTGATGTTCCCGCCCGACATGACGTCTGCCCTAATCCGCGGTGCGTCCGTATCGATCTTGTTCAGGTCACCAGCGGATGGGGAGACGGCAGGTTCATTGCCGGTGAGGATACCGTCCGGATCAGGCTGGGACGGATCTTTGTTACTCGAACTGTACATATTCGCGCCCGACTGAACGTTCCGTCCATAGCCTATGACAAAAGGGTCGGTAGGCGAGTCGCCGGCCGTGAAGTACGGACCGTTGTTCCCGCCCTTGCTCTCGGGGAAAATGTCGGGGCGAAGCGCTTTCGCAAAGTCCTGACCGTCTTTGGCGTTGCGAACTTGCTTCCAACCGAGGGTAGCGCCGACCCAACGGTTTACTCCGTCGTCCAGGTTCGTGGCGCCGACAAAGTATGTGTCGTACGGCTTTCCAACCTTCCCAGGAGGGAGACCCTTCTCACCGGAGCCGTGGAAGTCCTGACCTTTGTAGTACTGCCCACCCTGCTTAGGGCCACCCGAGTGGACGTTCCCGATATTGAAACAGTCCGTCTTGAAGTTCGTGCTCCCTTTCGGCTCCCTGTCCAACTCAGCTCCGGCGTGGCCTACGAGCAGCGGCGTAAGGCGTTTGGCGTCCGGTTCGCTGAAACCCCGCTTCTTCAGGTTGTTGTATATGGCGTTCCCCAATGCCTTCTGGGTGAACACCGTCTTAGTCTTCACGAGCTCGTTCGGACCCGAAGCCCCGCCGCTCGCCGACTGACCTTTGGCAGTCGAATTCCCGGTGGCCGAACCCAGGTTCGTCTTTGTCTGCTCGATCGCCACAAAGTTGACGGTCACATCAGGAGGGATGATCCCGATGACGAAAGGCTTGTAGGGGGTCTTCGCCCCGACGAGGCTCGCGTAGACCTCCGGGGCGAGCTTATCCACATCGGTGGAGATTGTGGAGACAAGGTCGTCCAGCCACGGGTTGATGTCCGAGGACGGCGCCTGCGCCGTGGGTCCCCCGATGGTGTTCGGTGCGTTGACGAAGATCCGGTCGCGGACGGACATTTCAACGACCCTCCGACGGTTTGTTCGGCTTGGTGAAGAAACCTTCCGGGCCGGAATCGCTAGCTGTGTCCGGAATCCGATAGATGACGCTCTCTATTTTGAACTCCCATGACAGCTCGAACGAGAAGGGGTGGGAGTCGTCCTCGTTCTCTTCAAAGGTCGTGAAATGGCCCAGGAAGATGCCGCGGTCATATATGCACATGATACGGCCGCGGATGACGGGCTGACCGACCGAGTTGAAAACGCAGCCGTTCATGCGAAAGAGTTCCAGAAAGTCCTCTTTCCGCTCCCACGCCATGGTTCCGCGCCTGCCGGGGTTCTTACCTCCAGTCTGGGTCCCGCTTGAGCCGCGGGCCTTGCGCTCGTTCCCGGCGGTCAGACCGGACTCGGCAGAGAAGAAGGCACCCGTGGAGGACTCACAGGAGAGGCTTCCGAGCTCGTCCGGCCAGACGAACTCCACCCAGCCCCCGTAGGTCATGACGACGTTCTTGGACTTCGCCATCTTTTCGTCGATAGAGCGGGGGTTCACGTGTAGGGCGAGGAACGTCGTATATAGAGGCTGCATGGAGTCCGGCCGCATGACCTGGAAAAGCATGGGCCGGCCGCGGCGGGCCTCGTAGTTATACCCGTTCTCGACCCTCGGATTCGGAATCGCCCGTATCTGAGCCATCAGTGCGCCCTGTAGAGCTCGTGGACGGCCGCCGCAATCTGCTTCGGATCCGCGTCGGTCTGGACGTTGATAGTGGCGTTCACGTTCACGATCTTCCCACCGCTGCCCTCGCCCCCCTTGACGAGCATGCCGCCCTTCGGGACGACCATCTCGCCCTTGTGGACCCTAGCCATCTGGTCATAGTCGACCGATCCACCAGTCGCAAACCCGTACTTGGCTGGAGAGACTTCCTGGGCCCATTTCCCGGTCTGTTTCAAAAAATCAGATCCGGACGAAGGCTTCATGTTCTTTTCCCCAAGGTCCTTACCCCATTGACTGACTTTGTCCCATTCAGTGAGCATGGCGAATTCGAAGAGGGCCGTACGGAACGATTCCAAGGTGGCATCCTTCAGGACGTTCGAGTATTTCGTGGTCAGCCAGCTTTGTTCATACTTAATGCCCTTCTTGAAGAGCGAAAGCGTGTCGTTTATGCCCCTGTAGATGTCCTCATCCTGGGAAAGAGCCGCGTCGGCAGTCTTCGCATGCTCTTCTTGAATCTTCGTAGAATCCTGGGCAGCAACGTTGGCGAGCTTCACGTCGGCAGGCTTTGGGCCCGGGCCCGGGCCCGGGCCCGCGGCGGGAGCGCCGATGGTAGCTGCCGGCCCGGCAGCCGCGTCGGCAGCGACCTTCTTTATCGCAGCGACCTGCTCGGGAGTGAGTCCGGCTTTCGGAGGCGCAGGAGGTCCGATAAACCCTGGATCTCCGGGCTTCGGCACGGCGGCTCCAGACTTCGGAGGGGCGGGCTGACCTGTCTCCTGCGCAATCTTCGCGGCGGCGGCGTCGCCGACTCCCTTGCCGTAGAGGTCGGCCGTCCTCTTGTCGAGATCAGTCCCTCCCGTCCGCTGCTTCGCATGCAGAACGCCGGCCTCATTTGCGGCCGTCCCGCGACCGAGGCCCTTCGCGTCAGTAGCCTGATCCTTGCTAAGCTCACCAAGTAGCTTCACCATTTTGTCGGTGTCCATACCTTTGAGCAGCTTGTCCGTCTCTACAATTTTGCCTTCCTTATATGAATTGACGAACTTGTCGATGTCCTCACGGCTAAGACCGGCCGTCGCCATCTGACCGCGCACCTTAGTCTCCTTTTCCCAGTCCCAGTGCCTTTCACCGGTCTTCGCGTCGGTGACCTTCCCGAACCCGAGGCCCATGAGCTTGTCACCAAACTGATTAGCAAGGTCCTTGGAGTCCTTACCCGACGCGACTGCACGCTGGACAGCGTCCATATCGCCTGAAAACTTGGCGTACGCGGCGTCGTTCCCGGCGAAGGACTTCTTGGCGTCGTCGCGCATCGCGTTGATGGCGGCGACAGACTTCTTCTCCGCCTCACCACCACTCATCCACGAGAAGATCCCGTTGAGCTCCGACAGGACCGAGTCCATCGCGTAATAGATCTTCTCGAGCAGGAAGGCGAGAACGTTCTCCATCTTGTCACCAAGCGAAGTCGTCGCAATGACCTGCTGTTGAGCGATCTCGTCCGCACTCTGGGCGTTCTCCTTGTCCTCCGCCATCTGCATTGTGGATGCGAGCTTGATCTTCTCCTGAATGTCGCCGTCGGTCAGGCCCTTCATGGTGCTCTCGAACGTCTCGTCCGAGTCGTCCTTGAGCTTGCCCTCCTGCTTCAAGATCTTCTTCAGGTTGGTGTTTATGGACACGCTCGACGTGCGGCCCGTCTTCCTGACGGAGGCGGTGTTCACCGCCATGTTGTCCTTGAGCTTTTGGATGGCCTTCAGCTCCTGCTCCGATATTCCGAGCTGCTTCGCGACATGCTCGCCGAGGCCTGTAAGATCCCCACCGGTAAAAGCACCAGCGTGGGCTTCCAAGGCCTCCATGCGGCCGAGCATACCCATGCCCTTCATGCCCGTGGCCATCTTGAGAGGGTCTCCGGACGCCCCGAGTTTTTTACTTCGCGCAAGGTCCTGCATCGCAGAGATCTTCGTCGGATCGATTCCGGCAGCCGCCGCCTTAGCGGAGATCGCGGCTATGTCCTTCGTTATATCCTTCGTGGGCCCCTTGCCGGACATGGCCTGCTTGAACTCGTCACCAAGGTCGCCAAGCTGGCCCGCCATGGACTCCGTAGAGCGAGCAAAGTCCTTCTCCATGATCTTGCCCATCTTGCCGGGGCCGACGACCAGGACCATCTTCAAGCGCTGCTTGAAGTCCATCTGGTCGAAGCCCTTCCCGAAGGCCTTCATGAAGTCCTTGAGCTGCCGGGGGTCCATCGTCTTGCTCATCATCTTGACGACGCCCGTCACCTCCTCAATGCGATTGGTGAACATGTCGAGCTCTGGAATGGCGTCCTTGAAGATCGCCATGAACTTGTTCACCGGAATGCCGGCCTGGGAGGCCTGCTTCACCACGTCCGCCATCACCTTCGACACGTTCTGGTGCGAGATGCCTATCTCGCTCACCATCTGGCCCATGAAGCCGGCCACCTCGGTGGCCTCCATTCCGAGGGCCTTCCCGTAGACCTGGGCGTTCTTGGCGAGCTCGAACATCCCCTGCTGGAGGTCCTTGCCGCCCATGTCCTTGATCATCGCCTCGGCCTGGACGATTGAGCCGGTGGACTCCCGGGCGAACGCCCCGGCGGCGGCCATAGCGGTCTCGGAGCTTCCGCCGAACTTGATAAGGGCGCCGTGGGCGTCCATCGCCGCCTCGCGCATGTTCTTCAGGGACTTGGCGTAGTCGGCGCCGGAAACGCCAATATCCTTGGCAAACCCCGTCCCCTCAAGCATCTTCTTGTTGAGGTCGGCCATCGCCCCGGAGGCCTTGTTGATGAACTTCGCAAGGGCGGCGAGGCCGGCGACGGCCATCGATAGGCCCGTGGCGGCCTTCCCCATCATCTCCCCGGCGCCTGCCATCTTCTCGGCGCCCTTGGCACCGCCTGCAGCGTCACCCTTCTCCTGAACCCCGCGGGCCGTCTTCCCGGCCGCGCCCTTGGAGATGGAGGAGAGCATCCCGGCCAGACCGCCCTTAATGTCCCCGGAGACGGCCCTGATGAGCCCATCTCCGACGCCCTTGAACATGTCCTTCCCGCTGAAGGACGCCATCTCGTTGAGCTTGTCGATGCCCTTCTTCTGTGCGACCGACGCGCGCTTTATCTCGGACGTGTAGCTTTTCAGCGTCCCCTTCTGGGCGTTGATCTGCTTGTTCAGGTCGCCCATGACGGACGAGAGGTCCGAGAGCTTCTTCTGAATGTCCCCCTTCTTGGTGTCGTCAGACTCCGCCGCGTAAGCGCTCTCGAGGGCCTTGGCCTCCTGCTTCGCCTCAGAGAGCTTCTTGCCGAGCTCCTTCAGCTTGCCGAGGGACGCGTTGGCGGCCGAGCTAAGGTTCTTCGAGAAGGCCTCCGCGGCCTTCGAGATCTCGTTTATGGCCTTGACGTTGAGGTTGGCCTGCTTGATCGTCTTCGTGAAGTTGACCGCGCTGCCCTTCTTGGCGATCTTCTCCAGGTCCCGTATAACGTTGGTCGTCGCACGCTGGTCGAGGACCGGCGTGATCATGGTCTTGATGCTTATGTTCTCTTTGGCCATGACACCTCAGGGCTAAGCCCCACCATCCTCCCCCTCATCGGAACTCTGTTTAGCGCCCTCGACCATCTGACGCTGGGCGGACTCTGCCTGGTCAAGGCGAAGGGCATCCATGCGCTTCATGTAGGCGTCCGCAGCAGCGCGTCCCCCGAGTATCCTCGAACCACCCCCTCCGATCGACGGCCCTCTCGCTTCCATCTCAGGGCGCCGAAGGTAGGAGTTCTTCTGAAGCTCTATCGTCTTGGCCCTCTCCTGGTACTCCGCGCGCTTTCGCTCGATCACGAGGTCGTGATAGTCCTTCTCGCCTGAAAGGGCCGCGGACAGCTCCTCAGCCAGCTCCTCAGCGCTCTCCGCTTTGAACTTCTTAGCGACGGACGCCTTCCGTCCGTCCGGAAGGGTGATGGTCTCCTCCGGTTCTTTGTTGTCCGTTCCGCGATTCAGATAACGGAAGAGGACTTTGAGCTTAAGCTCCTCCCTCTCGACACGCTCCGTCTCGAGACGTCCACGGTCGCGTTCTTCGATGGCCTTCACGCCCTTTCCGGCGAAGCACCCACCTATGAACTTGGCGTTCGACCAGTCCCTCTCCATCTCCTCACGGTTCTCGATCATGCGGGACAAGGAAGTCCAGGTCTGCTGGCACAGGTTCATGCCAAGCTCGTCTGTTCCCGGGATACCGGTGTGAAGACCAGAGTGGATGGGGGAGCCTTTGGTGTGCAGCCACTTGAAGCGAGAACGGTTCTCGTAGACGTATATCTCGACGAGAGGATATAGGTTGGAAGCCCGCTCGTTCAGGGACGAGAGGCTGGATAGGATCTTCTCCTGGACAGGGGCGGGGATCTTCGACACAGTCTTGACAAGCCTTCCGATGTGGCGGGGTCTGTCGAAGAGCGCGTTCTGACCGTTCACGAAGAAGATGGAATGGGCGATGAAGGCCGTCCGAAAGAACGAGCGGGCTTCCGGGACAGAAGCCCGACCAGGCTTCATGAACTCGACGAGGCGGAGCTCGTTATGGTTCATGGACTTGAACACGAAAGGCTGACCGACGACCGTCGAAACGCTCGTCAGGAAACCGCAAAAGAGGTACTTTTCAAGCTCCTCCCAGACGGTCTCGTCGATCTTCTTGTATGTCTCCGGGACACGGATCTCGACGCGACGCCGGGCGCTCGGCTGCGGCTTCTCCGTCGACATGGTCACCTGGAGGGCCGGGCGAACCTTGGGTTGATGCTCGTGGCGGGCGGCCGGTCAATGGCGGGCGGCTGAACCGGAGGCCGGGTTTCCCCGCGCTCTTCTATCACCTCCCCGGAGACAAAGCGCGGGACGTGAGGTGTCTGCGGAGAGCTGGCGGTCGGGGCGGTCGGAACGATGTCGAGATCGACCGGAGAGGGATCTGATTGCGGGGGCGGGGGCGGGGGCGGGGGCGGGGGAGAGTCCGGGACGGGGACGGAAACAGAGCGCACGACTCTCCTCGCCGGCTCCCCATGGGCGACAGCCTTGAAGGGATCGAAGTCAGGACCGACCGCCGACTGCTCCTCTCCTTCGTTCGGATCCGGAACTCTCGCCTTCGGCTTCGAGTCATCCTCTTCGGGGTCCACGAGCTGCGGCAAGTGAAGCTGATCTCGAATCTCGGCGACTCGCGCCATGAGCTCGACCATCTCCTCCACAGGGCTTTTCGAATTCTCGAAGCGGATCTCCTGAAGGTTTTCCTTCTGGAACGACTCCATGAGGTCAGCGTAGACACTGAAAAGGTCATCCACGAGCTGGCCGCCCCACTTTTGGCTCTTCTCGTATATGTACTTGTCGAGAGTGACCGACACCTTCTTCCCATCACGGTTTGTCGCGGGGAAGCTCGGACCGGAGTTGCGGTATTCGCGAAGGTCGTGCTTGCCGACGCCGACGATAGCGTATGCCAAGGTGATGCGCTTGGCCTCGTTGAGGGAGTTGGAGCCGGCCTCCTGACTCACCATAGCCTCGTTTATCTTTCCCTGGGCCTCATAGGAGACCGGGGACAGCAGGAACTTTATCCCACCGACGGTCCGCTCCCACACCTTGTCGGTGCCGAGCGATGTTATAGCGCTGTCGAGCTCGGATATGAAGTCGGCGTCCATGGGGACACGATACCAATACGGCCAGGTCCCTAAGGGAACCCGGCCGTGAGGGTGTCAGGGACCTGGTCAGACGGCGAAGATGCGCGAGCCGGAGCCGGGCTTGAGGATCGGGTTGTTGCCCGAGTTCAGAAGGTCGCCGTACGTGTCCTCGGAGTTGCCGTAGAGGCTGAAGCCGTCGGTCACGTCGGTGGCCGTAGCGGCGCAGTCCTCCATGACGATGGCCGAGTCGGACGGGAACGAGACGCTGTAGGAGTTGATCCAGCAGGCCTCGAAGAACGTCACCATGGCGAAGTTCGGGTCGTCGGTGCCCGTGCGCTTGATGGAGATAGCGGCGGCGTCGCGGGCCGTGACCAGCTCGGAGAAGACCAGCTCGGAGCGGATGTCGAACGGCCACTTGTGCTGGCGGAGCGAACGGACGAGGCCGTCGATGCCGCCCTTATAGCCGAGCTCCTGGATGATGCCGGCCGTGTACATGAGCGTCCGGTTGAGCGTCAGGGCCATGGGCTCCGTGACGCCGGGGACGAGCTCGACGACGCGGTCGCCAAACCCGACCGCACGCACGGGGTCGACCGCGCGGCTCTCGGACTGGTCGAAAGTCGACAGGACGCCGATCTGCTTCTCGGTGGGGGCACCGGTGCCGAAGGGCTTCGAGAAGACGCGGTTCTTCTGGGAGATCGCGATTCTCGTGTTGGGCGATGAGCCCTTGCGGTAGATCTGGCCAACATCTGCGTCTCGTGCCATATCTAGTCCCTCACATCAAAGACTCAATAAATGACTCAACGGCGTGGGTGCGGTCACCCCGTCTCGGGCCAGCTGTCGTAGCGGATTCCGTCCAGAAAGTCCTCGACGGCCTCGACGATCTCCGACTGGTCTTCAGAGTTCTGGACGACCTGGGACATCCTGTCGAGGGACTTCATGAACTTTGGTTTCGGAGGAGGTCCTGGGCGGCGGCGGCCCGACGACTCCGGCTTCTGCGAATCTCCGGAAGGGCTCCCCTTCGGCGCCCCGGCCTTAGGCGCTTCCTGCTTCTCGGGCTTCGGTTCAGCCTTTCCCGCAGGCTTTTCGTCCTTGATCAGCTTCTTGGACGGTCTCGCCGGACGGTCGTCCTCGGGAGTTTTCCTAAGCCGACCGCGCGGAGGGACACCGAACGCGTCTCCAAGCTCGTTCCAGTCGTCAGCGGGATCGTCCGGCAAAAGCCTTTCCGGCTTCTCGTCCGGTTTGTCATTCTCCGGCTTCTTGGCCTTCTCTTTCTTCTCGAGCTTCTTCTCCTGGTCGCGCTCCCACTTCTCCGACTTCTTCTCGAGCTTCGGGTCGACTTTCTTGTCGACAGTGACGGGCTTATCCTTCGCGCCCTTGTCGCGCTCCCAGTGCATACCCTTCTTGGAGTCGAAGAGCTTGCCGAACGCCTTGTCAATTCCGGACAGGTTCTTGATGTCTTCGAGCGCGGACTCGGCCTTATCGGCCGGGACGTCGAAGACGAGCCCATCCTCCTCGTACTTCGGGTGCTTCCCGCCGTGCTTTTTGACGATGTCGACGACAGCTTCCTTCGACGCGCCAGGAAACTTGCCCGACTTCTCGAGCTTCCACATATCCGTCCCGCGGGCATATGGTATCTCTACGCGCGCCTGACCCTTCGCAATGCGAATGAGTCCGGCCACGATCATCGAGATACGAAGAAGCCTGACGGATGAGAGGCCCATGCGGCTCAGGCGTGCTGCGTGAGCTTTTCGAGAAGACCCTTGAACTTGGCCTCATCGCCGGAGTCGAGCGCCTTCTGAGCGTCGGCGAGCATCTTGGTAAGCATGGTCTTGCCGGTGCCCGACTGCGGGAGTGCCTGCTGCTCCTGCTGTCCCTGCTGCTCCTGCTGTCCGTAGCCCTGTTGCTGGGACTGCTGCTCCTGCTGCTCCTGCTCGCCCACGTTTGCCATGTTCGCGAGGACGAACTTGAGGTCGCGGATGACGAGGGCCTTGTTCGGCGTCGACGACTTGTCGAGCTTCGAGGCGATCTGGCGAAGATGTTCGGCGGTCTGCTTGGGTCCCATTTGAGTCCTCCTGGATGATCGTAGATTAAAAACAGCTGAAGACGCCGTCGAGGGCGTCCCAGTGCTCTTTTGAGCCCACTGGTCGCCTTCGGGCGTCTCAAAGACGGAAGCACGGTACCCCTCGACGGTCAGGAAGCCGGAGAACTTGGCGCCGGAGAGGACGTCCGGAGGCAGCTTCTCTGTCTTCCACTGGCCCTGGGGATCAAGGTGCCACGCGATCCCGGGCGTCAGCGAGGGGCTGGCCTCAGCCACCTTCGGACTTGGTGTGGTGGCCCTTGCCGCGGCGGTCGAAGTAGAACGTTGCGTTCTTGCTCTGGTCGCCGTAGAGGCCGTGGACCGCCTTCTCGATGGCCTCGAGATCTTTGTCGAGGTCCGCGACGGTGTCCACCTCGGCGAAGACGCCGGCCACGTGCTCGGCGATCTTGGCGATGCGCGGACGGAGTCCGGCGAATTGCGGCTTCTCTGCCGCCTGGAGGGCCCGGTGAAGGCCCGCCGTGATGGCGAGGATGCGCTGATAGCGCGCCGCCGGGACGACGGCCGCCGAATGGAGCTTCTTGATCTGCTCCTTCAGGAAGTCCGTGTCCTGCTTGTTCGAGTTCTCCCCGAAGCTCCCCTTGAAGCCGCTGGGCTTCTCGACCCCGCCCCCGAGAAGCTGGGCTTCGGCCTGAAGAACGTCCACCGTCCGGGACACGGCCTCGGACTGGGGATCAGTCTCGGCGAGCCTTTTGACGGCGGCAATGACCTTCTTGACCTGAGCGTGGTTGTTCATCGGGGTCCTCTTCTCACGAAGTATATCAACAGCTTATCGATCAGCCGGCCTTCAAGAGACCCTCGACGGAGGCCTCCAGGTCGACATGGTGCTTCTTGGCCCGCTTACCCAGCTGGTAGTTGCGCATGGACTGTTCTGCCGCGGCGATGAGGTGGTCCGCCGAGAACGTGGCGCAAACCCCGTCAAAACAGCCGGAGTCGACCGCGCGAATGACGCAGCTCTTGGCCACATCGCGCATGTAGGCGCCCGTAAAGCCGTCCGTCATCCCGATGACGTTCTTCCAGATCTCCGGAGTCACGGACGCGTCGGGCCCGGACTTGTAGGAGTCGAAGAACGTGACGAGCATCTTGTGGCGCTCCTCCTCGTCGGGGAACGGGATCTCCACCTTCACGTCGAAGCGCCCGGGGCGGTTGACAAGAGCCTCGTCCATGCAGCTGAAGTCGTTCGTCGAGGCCACGACCACGACGCCGAAGTTCTCCTGCGCGCCGTCAAGGCAGGCCAAGAACTCGTTGAGCACGGACTGGCTCGAAAGCCCCGAGCTCCGGTCCGCCCCGAAGAGGTCCATGTCCTCAATGAAGAGAATGCAGGGAGCGAGGGAGCGAGCCGCGGAGAAGAGGGCGGTGACGTGCTCGGCGTACTCGATGGACTTTCCGGTGCACCAAATGCGCGTCATCTGCTGCTCGAGCTCGTGGGAGATCGCGCGGAAGATGCTCGTCTTCGCCATGCCGGGCGGCGAGATGAGGAGCGTGTTCCTGTTCGGGCACAGGTTGATGCTCGCCAGCGCCTCCATGTTGTTGAGGACGGACACCGTGTTCTGGCGTATCACGTCCTTGATCTGGGGTTTGAGGATGATCCCGCCCCAGGACGTCTTCGTGACGGCCGTGAAGTCGAGGTACCCCTTCGTGAACGTGAGGCATTGACGATGGTATATATCGTTCGCGACGAGCGACTGGGCGAGCGCTGCCAGGAAGTTCTCCGCCGCTGCCGCGCTGCCGGGACTCGACATGACCGTCAGGTTGCAGCTGAAGGGGTCGTCGTGGACGAAGTCGACGTTGACGAGGACCTGCTGGCCAGTTCCGCGGTCCTTCACGAAGAACGTCCCGAAGACCGGAAGCTTCATCGACTCCCCGAGCGCGATCGGGAGCATGGCGGACTGGATGCGGAGCGCGTAGACGCCCTTGACCGCCTCCTTGAAGGCGTAAGAGTCGATGAAAGGGACAGCATCGTACGTGGAAGAGTCGCCGGTGAAGAGGCACCAGAAGGCGTACGCCATCTGTCCCTTCATCCAGGCCGGGCGCTTCTCGTTCAGCGTGACCGCCTGGTGAATCTCGCAGCCGAGCCAGAGCTCCTTAAGGTACCCGACCGGGTCGTACGGGATCTCCGGGCCACGGTCCATCGCGGCCATCCGGGCGTCAATCTTGGCGAAATAACTGTCGACCAGATAGTTAACGGCGCCTGAGAGGACGGGCGTGACGCCATACTCTTGTTCTTGGAGCTTTCCAAGGTACGACGCAGTCCTTTTCAGAAGGCCCTTCATGTCAGATATGGGCTAGTGAAAGCCTAACCGACACTACCATCAGGAGGGGAACGGTCGTCCGGGTCGCTCTGATCCGGATCAACCTGCTCGACGTACTGGAGGAAAGCCTTCCGTGACGCCAGCTTCGAGCTACCCTCGCGGATCATATACTCCATGAGCCTCGACTCCCCGTCCTGGAAGGTATCGGAGGTGAAGGTCATACCGGATGGGTCGTCTGTCTGCAAAAGCTCGGCCGTCCCGTCAGAACCGACCTGGAGCGTAAGCCCAAGCGGATGCAGGATGGTCCTGTTGACTTCGAACAGCAGCCCGTTGTCCTTTAGAAACTGTAGGGGCAGTGTCTTCACAATTGTACAGTTGTAATAAGGCGCTACGGGTATGGATCCGCCTGATGGCCTTATCTACCAGAGCGAGCTCCCGTTTGAGCGCGACGCCGTCCAGTGCCGGGACGGAAAGTGGGTGTTCGTCAAGCTCCGAAAGGCGCCGTCGAGCATCGTAGCCGAGGCCGGCACGAGAAAGGAAATATTGGAGCTGGCCGAAGCGTCGGTGGAAATGCCGCTCTGGGAAGAGCACTACGTCGGCATGTCCATGATAAAGTGCGTCCCACCGAAAGGCGTCTACAGGCACCCACAGACGTGCTTCCTGGTCACAGACGGATCACCAATGCCGGGAAAGTCACGTACGGAGCCGGAAAGTCACGTGCGCTTGAAGACACTCCAGTCCGAGCCAGCCCCGGAGACCCCTCGGTCGGCAGAATGGCATGAAGAGCAGCGTCCGGCCGACTGGAAAGAACGAATGAAGAAGATAATCAAGAAGAAGGTTCAAGGCCTATGAGGCCATGGTCTCGAGGACCTTCTCTCGGTCGGCGGATATGAGGACCTTCACGGCCCCGAGAGCAGACTCCGGGACCGGCCATGATCCCCACTCTCCTCGCTCCCGGATGGGAATAACAGAGGCCCAGGTTCCAGCGCGAGGGTCTATGGCGAGGACGGCAGCGAGGACGTCATGGAGGGCCTTCCCGTCCGGGTGCTTGCCGAAGTAGCAGTCCATCCCCTCGCGCATGAGGTCCAGGCCACGGTGAGCTCCGGACGGGACGCTCGCGTGCATATCCTGATCATAGCGGAAGCCGTGACAAACGTTCTTGGAGACCATGCGCGTCTTCCCCATTCGAAGGTGACCTAGGAGCTCCTTCGCCGCCGGAGTGTTCCCGTTAAGGTTGAACGTCGGGCACGTGATCTTGCCGCGGAACTTCTCGAGTCTATGCTCTTCAGGGACGACGTTATCCCCGGCAAAACCGCCCTGGCAAGTCCACTCCTTATACATGGTCGCGCCGCCGCTCTTGAGATAGCCGTTGTAAACGTTCGTCAAGGCGGCCCCGGTCACAAGGCACAGTCCCGAACGTCGACACTGATCGGCTATCATGGAGGCCGAGTCCATCAGCGGTGATGAGTCTTCGAGTGGGCCGAGCCAGTCGTAATGAAACTGCGATACATGCCTCTTCGGACTCGGATTCATGGACCCGCCGACCGCCACATGGTCGGCTTGCACCAGCTTGAGAACATGCTTGACGACGGCAATCTGGTCCCACCCTCCGGGATGGACGGTCACCAGCCGAAGGTTGACCCGAGGGTGGCTCGCAAGAAGGCAAAGGGCGAGGACGTCGTCCGGGTCGGCCGTCTCCATGTCGAAGTGTAAATCGATCATGTGAGGATCGTACGCTCGGACATGGAAAGCCTCTTCACCGGGACGAGCGCGCAGGCGAGGGAATATCAGGAGAGAATCTGCCGAAAGGTCCTTTCGATGATGGACGGGACGTGGCAGGCGAGGGATAGCCGGGTCCCCGACGCCGCAAAGTCAGTCCTGATCGAGGCCCCCACAGGGTCCGGAAAGACGGTCATGGCCCTCGCCATCGCGCAGTGGGGTGCGGCGCATGGGCAGCGCGTCGGGTTCGTCGCCATGCGCCGCAATCTGCTGACGCAGGCGGCATCGATGAAGGACCACTTCGGGTTCAGCATTCCGAACATGCGCTTCATCTCCATGTTCGACGCCGAACCCCCGACGGACGTGGACTGGCTGATCGTGGACGAGGCGCAGCACGACAGCACGACGAGCATGGCGCACATCCACGCGATGATCCGTCCGAAGAAGGTCATCGGTCTGTCGGCCACGCCGTACAGGTCGGACCACGCTCAGCTCGCGTTCGAGCGCGTCGTCCGGGACGTAGGAATCCACACCCTCATTCAGGAGGGATGGCTGTCCGAGTACGATCATTACACCATCCCGAAGTACTCTCCGGAGGCTATCGCCAACCTCTTCAAGGCCGACCGGGGCAAGTGGGGGAAGTCGGTCGTGTTCTTCCTCACAAAGAGCGACTGCGACAGGGCGTCAGAGCTGCTCACCGCTGCGAAGGTAAGCAACGAGGTCGTGTGGGGCGGGTCCGACCGCGAGGCGCAGATTGACGCCTTCCGGAAGGGGAAGGTCCAGGTGTTGGTGTCCATGAGCATTCTATCCGAAGGGTTCGACGCGGACGACATGAAGACCGTCTTCATCCGTCCGTCGTCCCGGCTTCCGGCGGTCCAGATGGGAGGGAGGGTCCTCAGGAAGCATGAAGACCACCTCTTCAAGCAGATAGTCCAGTGCCAGGACACTCGACACCCGTTCGTCAAGACGGCGCGGGCGAAGAGCGCGTGGGTGCAGGTCGGGGACGAGTTCCGGTCCCTTACGAAGAACGAGAACATCGAAGCGACCGCACGCCATTACGCCCGGCAGGTGGTCCACGCGGACTCTGCCCTGCCGGCGTTCATGCTGAAGCGTAAATCCAAGAGGCGCTCGCGTAGTGTATAATCCCGGGGATCCCCCTCCCCCAGATACCAGGAGACAGACGATGTCAGAAGAGAATCCTCAGGTCCACGTGTCACATCAGAGCCGCCTCGGCCACAGCACCTCCAAGGAGATCGCCCCGCTGGAGTACAAGATCGCCCGCCTGGAGAAGGCCAAGATGACGGCCATCGGCAGCGAAAAGCAGCCGCTCCGAGCCATGCTCAAGGTCGGAGGCCAGTCCTTCGAGACGACGCAGCGGTTCTGGAACTCGTTCATGGCCCGGTTCGGCCTCTCCGAGTCCGTCTTCCGGTACTTCAACCACCAGGAGGTCCTCGACCGCATCTGCGAGCGGAAGCCGGACACGGAGCTTCGCTTCTGCCTCGATCCGGAGAGCAAGCTCGCCTTCGCGGTCTCGAACCCGAAGAGCCCGGTCGTCCGGCCCGAGTCCTTCATGGAGATCGCGCGCAAGTACCGCGGCTCCGACGTGCAGTACGCCCGCGGCGTGGTCCTCAGCACCTACGTCCCGCCGTCCGGCGAGCGCAACATGAGCATCGGCCCCGATATGTTCGCGAACCGCTTCGTCGTCGAGACCCCGCTCGACGGGTACGGCAAGCCGTCGATCTACCTGTCGCTGCTCCGCCAGGTCTGCTCCAACGGCAACGTGGCGTACGCCCCGGCCTTCCGGAACGACATCACCCTCGGCGACGACCCCGGGTACGCCATCGGCCGTGCCCTGGAGAGCTTCGACTCGGACGAGGGTTACAGCGCCGTCCGCCAGCGGTTCCAGGCCGCACAGTCCTCCCCCGCGTCGCTCTGGGAGTGCCGAAAGCTGTTCCAGACCGTCCGGAGGATCGACGACAAGGGAAGCCTCATCCTGAAGGCGTACGAGAAGGTCGTCGGGGACATCTATGGCCAGTACGGCGTGGCGAACTTCGACGCCATCACGGAGAAGAAGCTCCGGCTCCTGCCGGCAAAGTGCAAGGTCTACGACCTCATCAACCTCGCCAGCGAGGTCGCCACCCACCGTTCGGCCGGGATTCAGTCCATGGCGCTCCAGGCGTGGCTCGGGACGACGATCTCCGAGGAATACGACCTCGAGGGGACGTCCGACAAGAAGGAGGACTTCGAGGGAGTCTTCGTCAAGGACCGCGATCGTCACCCGCAGCGCCCGCGCCGACGCGGCGCGAACTGACCTGGAGGTCCGTCATGGCCTGGTGTAATCCAGTCCATGACGGACCAAAAGGATTATGATCATATCCGAATCGTGAACGTCGAGGAGCCCGCCATGGGCTCGGCCGAGGACGTTCGGAAGACCCTGTCCCAACTCTCGTTCGCGCCGTCGTGCGTGGACATGGGATGGGAGTGGGAGGTGGAAGTCGTCTACAGGATGGACGCCGAGAACCCGCTGCCGGGGAGACCGCAAATGGTGGGCTGCAGCTACCGCCTCCGGACCACGTTCATGCGGCCGGACAGGGAGACGAGGGAGATCAAGAAAGGGTTCGGTCGCTGGTGGGAGGTCCCACTGGACGTGACCGTCTCAGGGGTTGTGAAAACGGCCTTTGCCGCCGCCAAGATGATCCTCGAGCATGAGCTTATGGAGAGCTTCAAATGGCGAGACGCCCGCGTGTTCGATCCGCACCACACGGTCGGAGAGCTGGCCTCAATCCAGCCGGGCCGTTACACCGACTCCATTCTGTAATATCGATCATTTCTCCGCGTGACATGACTTTCCTCTCTGGGTCTTGTTCGCGGCCACCATGTGACGGCGACAACCGCGAAGCCGAAAGGCTATGGCGCCGTCGAAGGGGTCCAGTTCGGCCATCAGCTCGGGGTACGGGCTCGGCATCAGGCCGTGGACGTCGGCGGAGACGCGGTCCCACCGGTCGATTTCGGCCTGGGAGGTGACTATCTTCTGGCCGCGGCGGGCCTTGTCGCCCATCAGGTTGACGTACTTCTGGAGAGAGTTTTTGAACTTGGCGAGGGCGCTTCGGAACGCTTCCGGAGGGCCCTCCGCGTGGGCGGACACGAGGGCACGGGCGTCGGCCTCCACAGCATCTCCAGCCACGGCCGTCTCCTCGCGCAGCTTTCCGTCACCCGGGACTTTCGGTCTTGAGGTCATGACCGAAAGTACAGCCAGGGCGAACGGGATCTAGGTCCTGAAAAAAGACCGGGAGCTCACAAGGAAATTGCACGATATGGAGACGCGAAGCCCGTCCGACTCGTTCACCTCGACGCTGTGGGTAAGGCTCCCGTCAAAGGTGAGGAGGAGCCCTGGCTCCGGCTCTATGCGTCGGCCTCGAACGCCGGGAAAGACGATGGCCGCGGCCGGGCGGGGGACTTGGATATAGTATGCGGCTGAGACCCGGCCCGGGTTGTGCTTGTGCTGGCGGTTGAAATGCCCCTTCCCGTTGACGATAGCCCATAGCTCGTCAAAACCGCCGACTTCCTTTCGAAGGAAGGCGGACAGTGCGTCGAACCCGGGAAGGACCGCGGTGCTGAGGTCGTGACTGTGCCATCCGCCAACAGAGCTCTTCCCGGGCCTCCCGAGGTCGGTGCGGCGAAGGAGGTCAATCGAGTCCAGGATGTCCCGATTGGTCCTTTCAAAGCCGGGAAGGTACGACCGTCTGATGTCCATTCAGCGCCAAGACGGTACAGGAGAGCGTTGAGACTGGAGTACATCCGCCGATTTACTCGGATGTACGGTCCCGGATGAGAGACGACGAGACGCGCGTCTGCCGGCTTTGCGGCGGAGACCCGAAGCCCAAGTCCGAGTTCTACAGCTACAAACAGAAGCAACGAAACGGAAAGGTCCTCACCCTGACAAGGACGGAATGTCGGAGGTGTCAGGACGGGAGGACACGTAAGTACCACCGAGACAATCGGGATAGGTACATGCTTAACAACTGCCGCCGGGGAGACAGGGAAAATGGCCTCGCCACAGTCATCACTAGGGAAGACCTTCGACACCTGATGGTTCAGGCGTGCCATTACTGCGGACAAAATGATGGCAAAGTCGGAGTGGACCGCGTCGATAACTCCAGGGGGCATTCCCTAGAGAACTGCGTCCCATGTTGCATTCGTTGTAACTGTCTCAAACGGGACATGCCGACCGTGGCATGGCAGTTCTTAGTCCCGTACGTGAAACAGGCCCACGACCTCGGCCTATTCGGAGAGTGGATAGGTCACAACGTCGGATCCCAAATACGCGGAAACCGTCGATCTCTGCAGCCGAAGCCTGAAGACCGACGGTTTCGAACGGCGCCAACTGGCACCAGTTGATTACGCGCGGATGCGTACGGAAAGAGTGACCACTATATACTCGAGCGGGAAGACCGGGACGTAGATGGCCGACGCCCGGAGGATGGTCGGGTCGTTGTCGTCGACCGTGACCTCGATGCCCGTGGCCTTCTGCACGATCTGCTGGTCGACGAGCTGCGAGAAGGCGCCGACCATCGAGTTCTCGACCGACTTGATCAGGGAGCCCGTGAGCTTCTGGCCAATGTACGGGTCGAGGACCTTCCGCATCGTCTGCTGGACGTAGTGGATGGTCAGTGTGACGGACGGCGTGCGCGTGATGACCGTGTCGACGTTCGTCGTCAGGCCGTGGCGGACGCGCATTCCGGTGTCGACCTGCTCGATGATCGAGACTCCGGCGACGGCGACCTGGTTGGCCTCCGTCGGGTCGAGCAGGCGCCCGAGCCGCTTGAAGCCAACGATGGAGCGCCGGGTGAGCGGAGTGGCCACGTCGAACGCGGAGTTCGTCAGGGTTCCGGCGAGCGCCGCGGCCATGTATGAGCTGTCGACGAGCTGGTCGGTCAGGTTGCCCTGGTCGTCCGAGACCGAGAGGACGTACGTGTCGGGGTAAGACACGAGCATCAGCTCGGAGTTGAGCCCCTTGGCGATGGCCTGGACGCCGAGCGGATTGGTCCCCGCGGCGACGCCCACAACGCCGATCCGCTCACCCTCCTGGCGCGGCGTGCTCATGAACACGCAGTGCTGGTTCAGGGAGGAGAAGATCGTCGGATCGGTGGCGAGCGGGACGATGACGTCCGGCTTGACCGATCCCTGGATGGGCTTGCGCTGCTCGTCGATGGCCGCGATGAACGACCCGCCGCCGGCTTGCGAGGACCCCTCCGCCCTCAGGACCTGCTTGAGGCCGATGAGGATGGCGCCGTTGAGGAGGCAGATGCGGGCGGCCAGCGAGAGCGGGTTATCCGGCGTCGGGGAGCCGAAGTTCTGCTGGATCTTCTTGATCTCCCGGAAGAGCTGCGTGGAGAGGTCCGTCTTGGCGTAGTCGTAGGAGACGTAGTAAACGTCGCCGATGGCCGGCTCCGTCCCCGAACGGGCGTACGTGCTGACGAGCGCCGTCGTCCCCGGGTTCATGTTGTTGGTGTTGAACACCGTGATCTCGACGCCTGAGATGGCCTTGATCGGGATCGAGGCGTCCGTGATGAACGACTGACCGACTACGAGGGTGAAGTTTCCACCACTGGCGTAGTCGCCTGCGACCGCCTTGAGGACGGTGAACCGGAGTCCCGTCGTGACATCCGTGTACGTCTGGCCCGGGAACCCGGTGCCGTGAGAGCCCAGAAGGCCCTGGGAGGAGGAGACGGAGAAGCCCGCCTGGGCGTTCTCGCCGACATCACCCGAGGTACCCGGAACGATTCCGAGCTTCGTGTCCGTGACGAAGGCCGTGTTCGAGACGTTCGAGAACGCCACAGTCGATAGGTTGCCCGTCGTGAGGGAGTCGATGCGGAGGAACCCGCCGAGGCCGGGAGATGCGACGCGGTACGACACGCCGACGGCCTGGAAGGACGCGTTGGCATTGAGGGCGTTGGCGATATCGGAGGCCGTCGGCTGCTTGCGCTGGGCCGAACCGCCGGAGACGAAGCCGAGGACGTCGTTCGCCGTGCTAGTCGACTTGACATTCAGGGAGGACAAGGCGTTGTTGAGGCGTGAGGTGAGTACCAGCTTCCCAGCGTTGATACCGGCGCCAGTACGAGCCACGAGCTCCGTCATAGACGTGGTCGCCTGGTTCACAGCGTCCTTCGTGCCGTGGACGTGGTACGGGCCCTGGGTCTGCGCCAGGTGGACTGGGTACTTGACCTGGAGCTCCGCCGTCAGGGCGACGAGGGACGCCGGGCTGGAGGCGGCGACCGACGTGATGACGTTGGTCGTGTCCGCCACGAAGTGGTAGTTCGTGGAGGCAAGGTGGACGTTGAGCTTCGTCTTGATGTCGTTCGCGAGGGCCTCACCCGTGAGCTGGGAGAAGGCGGCGGGCGCCGTGATCGTGTCCGTCACATCGTTGATGATGTGAACGCCGGCCAGCAAGAAGTGAGCGTTGAGCTTCGCCTTGATGTCGTTGAGGATCGGGTAGCAGTCGGTGTTGACGACCGGAGGGAGGGCCGGGGTCAGCGTGTCGACCGTGTCGTCGAAGCCGTGGACACCAATCTGGACGAGGTGGGAGTTGTAGAACTCCTTGAGGTCGTTCGCGAGGACAACGGCCGACTGGAGGTTGGTCGCGTTCCCGGTGGCGACGGCGTTGGACGTGTCGCTGAGCTGGTGGACGCCGCCCTGAGAGAGGTGGGCGTTATACTTCGCCTTGATGTCGTTGAGAAGGGCCTGGGCGTCGGCGAGGGTGACGGCGGCAGGAAGGACGACAGAGTTGGTCCCGTCGGCCGCCACGTGGTAGGCCGTTGAGACGCGGTGGAGGTTGTAGTCGCTACGGATCTCGTTCGCCAGGGCGATCACGTCGGCCGTGTAGGTCGCGATGTCGGCCGTGGAGGCGAGGGCGATGTACGAGTCGTTGATCGACGTAACGACGTCCTGGAGGAGGACCGCCGTGCCGCCCGGGAGGGTGGTCGTAACGTCCTTGCCGTCGACGTTGAGCTGGAACGAGTCGTTGACGCCCGTGGAGATGTTGAACGGACCGGTCTGGGTGCCGACGAGGGTCGCCACCTGATTGATCGCGTTGTACGAGCCCGTGGCCGCCTGGTTCGGCTCGAGGCCGACCTTTCCGGAGGCGTCCGTCTCGCCGGCCGCCGTGGGCGACATGATGAGGACGCTCGAGACGAGGCCGTTCGTGAACGAGGGGAGGCTCCGGGCCTTGATCGAGAGGATCTTCTGGAGCCCGTACGTCACGACTGACACGAGGTTGTTGGGGGCCGTCGCGGCGAAGGTCACCGACCCATCCGCGTGGACCTGGACGTCAGCGTCGATGACCGCGTTGACGGCCGCAGCGACGGCGGCAAGGGTCGTCAGGCCGGTCATGTTGACGGGTATGAGGTTCACGCCGTCGACGTTGAGGACGAGGCGGTCCGTCGAGAGCATCGACAGGGGCTCAGTCACGCCGCTGGAGAGAAGGACCGCCTTGTACTGCAGCGAAAGGTCGACGGAGACCGCGGGGTTCCCGTCGATGATCATCCCGCCGAAGATGCGGGTCGCCTGGTAGATGTCGTACGGCTCCTGCTTCTGGTTGGAGAAGGAGGCGTGGGTCGCCGGGTCGAGGGCCGTGTTGAAGGTGACGGTGACGGTCTCAGCGACGGGGTTTCCGGCGCCGGTGTGAATGGCGTCCGGAAGGCTCTCGGTACCGGAGGGCCACTGGATGGTTTGCGGAAGGGAGGCTTTAACGCCAAACTTGGCTCCGAAGACCAGGGCCCCGCTGAGCGCGGACGCGATCGAGTAGCTTCCGGTGCCGGACGAACCGGGCGTGAGGACCGAGAGGGTGAAGGTGTCGTCCGTGATCCGGTTGTACCAGAACGTCGCGAACGCCCTGTACTCGGCCGACACGGGGGTGGCGAGCGTCACGATGTTCGTGGAGCTGTCGACCTCGAGGACCTTGACCGGAGGGCGGGATGAAGCGTCCCGCCAGGTCTTGCCGACGTAGACCGTGACGAGGTCCGGGCGGTTCGTCGGAAGGTCAAGGCGACCGTTCGTGATGGTGGTGTAAGTCGCCTGGCCGAGGGGCGTATCGCGACCGTTTCCGCTGGTGGGGACCTCCGGAAGGAGGAACTTGGTCGTGGAGACAGTGCTCGTGGTCGTGTCGACGAACCTGGCGCAGGGAGCGCCGAAGATCCTGTCGTCGACCAGCATGCCGACGATCTGGGTGGAGTCAAAGGACGCGGACCCGGTCTTGTCGCCGGCCTGGACCTGAAAGGCCGTCCCCCATTGGATCTTGGACTGGTCGCCGTCGTTGACGACGATGAAGTCCGGACCGTTGAGGAAGTCGCGGCGGCCGGGCGCAATGCCGACGTTCCCGACCGTGATGATGTTGCTGTTCGGGAGGTAGTCGAACGTATCCTGGAACGTGTTGAAGTAGTAGGTGATGAGGACCTTCGAGCCACTCTTCGGCGCGAAGGGAAGGCCGACGAGGCGCTGGGAACCGTCGACCGACTTGGCGAGGACTTGGGTCCCGTTCACCGTCACCGTCACCTTGGACGGGTCTGTCGTCGTGATGCCACCATCAGAGCCATCGACCACGGGGCCGTTGAACACGCGGAATGACTGCGTGCGAGCGGTGTAGTCGCCCGCATTGAAGCCGAGGACTCCGTTCGCGCCGCCGCTACCGACGAGGATGTTTCCGAGGGCGATCAGCTGGACGTGGGCGAGCCCCTCGTTGTCGATGTGCACCGAGGCTGTGAGACCCGGGACGTTCGCGGCGTTCACGTCGTTGGCGACGTCCGTGGCGGTCCGCGTGACGCCCGACGTCAGGACGATCGTCACGGGGACCGTGTCGTCGAGCGTGATGTCGAGCTTGTCGTTCGAGCCGAGGGTGACCGCGTAAGTCTCCGTCTTCGGAGCGACGAGGATGGCCGGACCGTCGGTGATCTGGGCCGACACGTCGTCGGTGATCCGTGTATCCTTGCGGTGGAAGAAGTAGTTGATCGTGACCTTGTCGTCCTCAGCCGGAGGCACGAGGAGCGAGACGAGTCCGTTCGGACCGTCGATGGCCGCGACGACGACGGGGGCTCCGTTAACGGAGACCGAGACCTTGCTCGCGTCGTAGGTAGCCGAGCCACGGCCTTGGCCGTCGACGATCGGATAATTGCGGACCTTGAACTTCGATTTGTTTCCGTCCTGGTTCCCGAGGATCGGGCTTTGGACGGTTCCACCGGAAATCCAACGACCTTGGGCGTCCTCGCCGAAGATCGGTGTATCCGCGACGCTCGAGGATCCGCGGATCATCTCGAAGTTCGTCTGGGAGAGAGACTCTTTGCCCACGCCGATCAGGACCGGGACCCGGAGGCCCCCAAGGAGCAGGCCAACCGCCGGCTCGACAACGGTCTGCGCGTAGACGCCCGGAGGTGCGTAGGTCGTAAAAGGTCCGATGCCCATGTTAGCTCCCTTCAGTGAGCAGAAGTCTAAATACCGGTATGCGTCTCTTCTCTAGAGCAGTGTGGGGTATGCGTATGCGTCTACGTGAAGGGTCACTTCAACCCTGCACGCCGCATGAAGAGCCTATTGGAGGGGCCTACTCGGATGTCTTCGGGGCGGACTTCTTCGCCTTGTCGAGCAGCTTCAGAGCCTTCTCACGGTCGCGAATCGTGCTGGCGTCGGCAGGGGCTATTGTGTCCCCGGCCTGGGACACTGCGTTCGTCCCGGCCTCCCGGCGCACCTTGTCGCGAGCTTCCTTGCGGGCGTTATATTCACCCCACTTGACCTCAGCCGACCGGCCGACCGCCTTGTCAACAACCGGATAGTCAAGATCGTGCACCCCGCTGTTCCCGTGAACGCCGCTGCCGGCCCCCTTGTCGACCCCTCCGGCAAACTTGAAGCTGAAGGAGGAAACGCGGATGCGCTCCGCCCTGTTCTTGCAGTTCGGGCACGGGTGATGGTCGAAGTACTCCTGGATCTCCTCCTTCTTCAGGAGAAGCTCTTCGAACTCGGCATCACAGTCGTCACAAAAGTACTCAAAGGTCGGCAAGGTTCACCTGCCGAACCTTACTAACGGACTCGCTCGTAAGTGAGGTCCCGCCCGATAGATACGCCGACCCCGGCGGCCCCAAGCTGACCCGTCGACCGGAGAAGGTCAAGCGGATAGCTCCCGTCAAGGTACCCATGCTCGACCTCCGCAGCGCGAGAGGTGTTCTCCGCACGGATGACGGTTATCGGCAGAGGCACGTACACCTCCCAGTCGACGCGAAGGGAGAGCGAGACGGTCGTCTCGTAGTAATACTCGTCCGTGTCAGAGTTATATACCTCCTCATTCTCGCCGCCGGGGGCGATGTCGAGGAGCTCCAAGCCCTCGAACCCAAGGGAGTTCTGAATTTCGAGGACCTTCACGATCACATAGTCCGCGAGCTTCTCGCGATCCTCAGCGTCGCGGGCGAACACGATGAGTTCAAACGCGACCTCATACTTCCCGCCGTAGACCTCGGCCACGTCCGTCCGCTCGTCCGTGACGACCACACACTGCTTGTCGCACTCTTGCGGCCGGTCGCCGAAGGCGATGACGACGCCCGGTACAGCGTCCAGATTCACCTGCTCTCGCTCGTAGTGGAACGGACCCTGGGTCGGCATGACATAGCGATAGTCAGCATAGATCACACCGCCTGTCGGAGTCTCCTTCAGGAAGGTGACCTCACCGGTCTCATAGTCGGTGATGAAGTCAGTTCCGGGGACCAGCGCGCGGCGGCCGTCCAGCCAAAGACGAACGGACCCCGGGTAAAGGTTGCGCCTTGATATTTGCGCCTCCTTATCCCCGGAGCTCGTGAAGGTGATGAGAGGCTCGTTGATCTCCGTGAGGAGAGGCTCAACGACGAACTCTCCAGGAACCTTCCGCGCCTCGTCCGGAACGGAATTCACCAGGATGTTATAGACGCCGGACGGTGCGGGAAACACGTCCCTCCTCGGGGAAACCCGCTCGAGGACGTTGAAATTCTCCCGCACCCATTCTATCGTCGTCCCAGGAGCGTTCTCCACGGGAGCGAGCATGCAGAAGGAAGACAGGCGCCCGACGTAGTTGTCGGCGGACAGCCGCACGCGGTCCGCCGAAGCGCTGTTGACGATTATTCCACGCTGCGGGCGCTCTTCGAACGAGTACTTGTTAGTGACGTTCTCCGAGTCAGATCTGTACCTTGGGTGATCATAGAGGATCTTGCGAAGCTCCTTGATCACCCTCTTCTTAGTGGCATTGATCAGCCAGACCTTCATCAGCCTTTGACGCTACGGCTTGTCTTCTTTTTCTTCCCATCCGGGGTCTCGGCGGGAGTCGCCGCGCCTTCTACGTCCTCGGGGAGGGGAGCGGGCTGCGTCTCCGGCTCTGGCTCTGGTACGAAGGAAGGGAATGGATCCGACTCCACCGTCACGACCATGTCGACCGGCTCACGGTCCGGCACGGAGACGGCAAAGTCGGGTTCGGAGGGGGCCGGGGCCGGGGCCGGGGCTGCGGGGTCTCCAGAGGGAGTGGCCGCATTGTGGGCGTGGAGGTCTTCCTCACGATGGAAAGCCTGCTCGAAGTAAACTCCCTTATAGTAGGGCATGGATTGCCTCCTTTACCGGGGGCCCCGATAGAAGGACTAGTCCTCTTTCGAGTAACACCCGTCGGGTCCCCTGAGTTGACGATGGGTGGCTTCGGAGATCTTTTGACGAACTTCGTCGGAATGAGTTCTTCCTTTGAAGGAATTTCCCATCCGTTCTCTAGCCTCTTCACTCATGTTTCTGGCAGCTTCAAGAAGCTTCTCTTTTCTTTCCGGTGAAAGACGCTTCCCGCGATTGGCGTCCGCGATTTTCTTCACCACTTCAGGAGTCTTTGCACGTAAACCAGCCATCACAAACTTGGAGATCATTTCAGGACTGCGAGAACGATTACGGGCTGCAATGCTCTCACCGTTTTTCTTCGCAGACGCGCTGATCTTCGCCCGGGTTTCTTCACTAAGAGGTTTACCCTTACGTAAAGAAGATAGGTAAGCACGTCGGTCTGAAGTCATACTCTTTTTGGTGGCCGCCGAAAGCTTCTCCCGAGTAGTCAAGGAGTTCGATGAGGTGGCAGTGCCACCCTTCATTAAATTAAACCCAAACTGCGGAACCCAAGAAGAGAAAGACCTGATCCAGTCTTTCTCCGCCTCGTTCGCCTCCTCAAGTGAAGAACAGACCTCGAGGACCTTGTGGTTGAACGCGTCTTTCCCGTACTTGCGGATCGCGTTCCAGAAATGAGCACATCCGCGCCCTATTCTTGTCTTCGCGTTCTTCAAGTGCTGGTTCCATCGCTTCATCATCGTGAGCTTTGTCAACCCGATGTAGCAGCGACCAGTCTCCGTATGTATGTGGCGATATATTGTCCAGCGGAGTTCCATATGGACACTCTACCAGACCAATATTCGTAAACGTCAGTCCTCCATTTGGCTCAGCACGAGAAGCCCGGTGGCGACGGCCGTCATAGGGTCTCCGGCAGGCCTGACCTCTGAGATCTGGATGGGAAAACGGTCGCGCTTCTCTTCGAAACGTTCCTGGAACTTTTCGAGGAACCCGCCGGCTAGGGAGGTGCCGCCGGAGACGATGATCGGGATGGGCTTGGGGACGAGAAGCTCACTCTTGACCTTCACGAACTGGGCTATGATGTTGTCGATCGTGTAGTCGATGAGGGTCGACACAAAGAGGGCTATGGCCTCCTCACTCCGATCCTTCGGCTTCGTAATGTCGATGCCCGACTCCTTGAGAGAGCACATCTTGGCCTTCGTGGACCCGACGGCCTTGGCAGCGCCATTGTCGATCCAGTCACCCCCGCGGCCAAGAGAGAACTCGAGGGCCGACATGGCGTTGAACGCCAGGCAGACGTTCGTCATGCCCGAACCATAAGAGATGCCGAGACCGCAGAAGTTCTCGGCCGTGCACTCGGAGAAGATGATGGCGAGGGCCTCGTTCGCGGGCTCAGCGTCGTAGCCGAGCTCCTTGACGATCTTCCCGAGGATCGCGGCGTGGTATGTCACGTCCGAACCCCCGACGTCGACCGCGGCGGACGGAACCGAATAGCAGCATTTTTCCCCGGGCTTCTTCGGCTCGCCGAGAATCTGCTTCATCATGAGAGAGATGATCGTCTGGGCGTCGAGCTCGCCGGCGGAGATGAGGCCGCCCTGGAGCGGACGGCGGGCCTCCCGGTTGAGAAGGTTGGCGGTGTTCAGCGCGTCGTCCCCGACGACGATGAGCTTTCCGTCCACCTCGGCGAAGGCCGTGTTCGAGAGCTTCAGCATGCGCTTGTGCTCAGGGGGCAGATCGATGAACGCATCCCGGACGCGGGCCGTGGTGACCTTCTTCCCAGATCGCCTAGCGGAGACAAAGTTCATCGTCCCGCAGTCCAGGCCCACTCCGCAATCCTCCGGCAATTTGCTCATTTGAAAGTCTCCGTATCTGTCTTACGACAGAATACCCTACCCGGCGTCAGGGCTTCTTGCGCATCTTCCGGAGGGCGTCGACGCTCGAGCCCACGTCGGTCTGCACCTCCCCCTCCTGAACCTTGATGTTCGCCTGCGCGTCGTCCGGGACGATCTTCGTGGGTATGAACATCGGATCGGCCCCGCGGGCCGAGGGAGAGTACTCGTGAGCCTGGACGGAGCCTGGCCTGTATGGAACGACGGCCGGAGCGGGCATGGCCTGGATCGACTTGTTGATCTGGTCCATTCCCGCCGGGACGGCCCCCGCGAGCCCCGTCATCATCCTCATGAGCTCCTCCTGGTTCTTGAGGAACCTGTCGAAGGACTCCTGGGACACCGGAACGCCGGACACGGCCGGCGTGTCGATTCTCGACTGCGAGACCGGGGGAGACGGGTCCTGAGGGACCAGGGCCGACGGGGGTTGGCGAACGGACATGACGGAGGAAGGAGGCTGGCCCTGAACGTACTGCTTGTCCGCCCGGACCCACCTCTTGGCCTCGAGGCTTCGGGCGTCGTTCGATTGTGCCCAGGAGTCAGCGCGGACAGTGCAAGAGCCCTTCGCAGGCAGGAGAATTCCGAGGTCCTCCACAGTCAGGCTCGTGGAGAGCAGGTTGGTTATCTTGTAGAGCATCAACTCAGACGCCTCGCGAGGAGTTCCTCAAGCTCAGGGACGAAGTTTTCGACCATGACCTTCTCGAGGCTCTCCATGAACTTCCCAATAACGCCCTGAAACTTACCCTTCGGCATGCGAACGCCGCCCTCCGGAGTGTCCTCCACTGTCTTCGTCATCTTCAGGGAGACCTTGCCCTCCCTACTGACCTTCATGGACCTCGGAGAGTGGAGGGCGGCCTCGTGCTCTATCAGGCGAGTCTGGGCTGTCTTCGCGCGGCTGTTGAGGGTCTTCGGCGGTTTCCGGGCATCACGCCGTCCATCCCACACCGACTTCCGGGCGTCGCGCCGGGCGTCGCGCCGGCCGGTCAAGCGACCCGGCTTCGAAGTCGGCTGGAACCCGTACGTGCGTACGCCAGGGTCGTGGTCGGCGTCTTCAGAGTCATCACGTGCTTTACTAAGGGCGTCCTTGGTGTCCGCGTCATTGGTGTCGAAAGCGTCCTTCGGGACGAGAATTTCAAAGGTGATCGTCCTTCCGCTTACATGGGCGTAGACCTCATAGTCCTTGAGGGCCTCCGACTTTGAAAATCCCGCGTCGTCAAGGACGTGCTTCAACGCCGTAACGCCGTCGACAGCTATAGCGTCGATCACGGCGTCGACGATCCTCAACATCGAGGCGTTCAGGGTCGTGGCAATGTCGTACGCCATGTTCAGCGACGATGAGCGTTCTCAAACGCGACGGTGTTTCCCCGGAACTCGCGCTCGTCAGGGATTGCCTTGCGCTCGGTGACCATGGGCTGAGCGACGCCCGTGCCGGGAGGGGCGTACCTCGTCCGCGGAGACTCCATGACGGCCGTGTCGAGGACCGGAACCTTGGAGCGAATGTCCTGCTCGTCGAGGTGGGACAGGTTGAAGAACTGTTGAAGCTGCATCCCGCGGGCGGTCGGCATGCGGACGGGCCCGACGCCGTACCTGTCGCCGTTGAGCTTTACGACAAAGTCCCTCTGGGAGAGGAGGGGGCTCGGCCCGGTCCACGACTCATAGGAGTGTTCGAGAGTACGGCCACGGTTGTTCTGGGCCTTCTTGCGCTCCGCGTCGTCCGGCGCGACGATGAGGTCATATGGGCCGTCGTACCCGCCGATAACTCCAGTCCCATAGCAGACGAGGCAGTCCGAGGACGGCTGTTTGTGGAGGTCGGAGCTGCACCCGCACCTCGGACCGACGTCGCGCCGTATGAACACCTTCACGCGCTCGCCTCCCTGATGGAGAAGGAAGCGGTTGCGGCGGACGGCCTCACGCCAAATCCAGTCGAGTGTCTCCGTCTGCTGGTTGTTGCCCTGGGCAGCCCGGTCCAGGGCGGTCTCCATGAGCTGTCCGGTTTCCCGGTCGCGCGCGACCGTCGTGATGCGGTAGAAGATGCGCTGCCCAAGGTCCGTGCGGACCTTCTTGGAGACATACCTGTACGTCGCCAGGACGACGTCCGACTCGTTCAAGGGGAGGACGGCCGGGAACTGCTGCTGGGATGCAACGTCGAACGTCGGAAACGGCTCGAGCTCAACCTCCCCGAGATAAGCCACGATCCGGCGGATCCAGGCCCGGACGCCGTTCACGGTCACATAAACGTTGAGGTCCGTGCACTCTGTCCCTCCGATGACCGGGTCGAGGACTATGGGGCTGTTGGCCGTCCGGAAAACCCAGGTTCTGGACGGGTCCGTGTCCCCGCGCGAGACGAATTTTTTGGACACGTCCTCGCGAAGGGCGACGGACACGGTCGTCCGGTCTCTCCAGAACGTCGACCCCACGGGAAGAGAGTTCATCCGGAAGTACGGGCCGAACTCCGAGTCGAAGCTCCTGTAGACGTTCACCCCAACAAGGTCGAACTTCGTGTTCGAGGATATCGCCGCCGGGGAAGTCCACCGGAGGTCGATGACGCCCTTTTCAAGCCCGGACTGTACGGAGAAGTTGAGAGGAGGGTGTGGGGCGGCCGGATACTGTTGCTCGAGTATGTGGGGCGGCCTGTCCGGCGGGAACGGCATTTCGGGACCTCACTTGGAGGTCCAATCAAGAGGCTGGCGCCGCGGCCTCGGCGGGGGCGGCCTCGGCGGGGGCGTCCGGTACTCCGTCAACGGGCTCGTCCTGGACGGCGACCTCCACGAAGACGTCCTCCCCGTCCTTGACCAGGCGTGCCTGGACGACCCTTTCCATCCCGAAGCCGGCCGCCTTGCACAGCTCGGTCACGACCTTGTTCTTGGCCGAGGTGAGGTCCCGGAAGGTCGACAGGGCATCTTGTGACGCTGCGGCGTGCCTGGAATGCTCCAGGGCCCAGTGCGTGGCGGACTGGTCGATGTGGACGACCTTGTCGTAGTCCTGAGGCTTGATGGGGGCGCGCTTTATTTGCATGCCCGGACGGTACCGAGCACCTCAGTCGTCGTAGTCGTGGTCGCCGCCGTCGCGGGAGTCATAGTCGCTGGACGCGATGACGCAGTCGAAGGACGTGGGGCGGACGCGCACGTCCGACGGCTTCAGCTTGAGATCCCGGGCGGTGATTTTCACCGCGGACTCCAGCATGGCCGACACTTCCGACTTGAGCTTTTTGACCAGGGCGGACTTCGAGGTCTCCCCCTCGAACTCCACCTCCACGGAGAGCTCCATCCTACACGCCCACTCTGTGGGCGGGGCGAGAACGGACTTGCTCTTCGCCTTCGCCTTCGCCTTCGGAGCCTTCTTCTTGCTCCGGGTCTTCTTGCGGGCGGCCTCGACGTTCAAGGAGGCGACCTGGGAGGCTATGCGGCTAAAGTCCACGTTCCAGGCTCCGGACGAAAAGCCTAACCGGCCTTGAGGCCGAGGTCCTTGCCGATCTTGGCGGCCTCGTCGTGAATGGCGTCCGCGAGGGCCTGGATCGCTCCGTGGACGGGGGACTCCATGATGTGGACCGCGACCGCGTCGTGGTCGTCCGTGCCGACCGCACGGGAGATTTCCTCGATCGCGAGCATGTTGATCTTCATCTTCGTCTTGAAGTCGTATGCGGCAACGCGCGCGGCTATTCTGTAAAGGTCAAGCCTCATATTCCGAGGAACCTCCTGGGCGTGAGCGCTCCGCGGCCGACTGACGGGCCGAAGCTGCTGCGGATGCCGACCCCGAACTTGGACTGCTTGAGGCCCCGGATGACCTTCACGGTCTCCTTCGCCGCCACGACGAACTCTTTGAACCGGGCATCGGCGTCCGAGGCCATCGACTGGTACTTTGAGCTCTTCTCAATGTCAAGCGAAACCCCGCCGATAGAGTATGTGAACTCGTCGGCGACCCAGTTCAGGGCGAGGGCCTGGATGGCGTAGACCATCGCGCCCGTCAAAAGGAGGGTCCTCCAGCTCCGGTGCTGCGTGATGAGCGCGTTGAGGTCCTGGTAGAACGTCTGCGGCGGGTACATGTTGATGGAGTCGTTGGAGACTCGAAGGAACTCGAGCAGCTCCGCGTCCTCCCAGAGGAACCCGAAGACGCGAGTGAACTGGTTGACCGACTCCTCGCCGGACGGCGGGATGAAGTGGTAGTTCCTCGCCGGGTTGTTGTCGCGGAGGAGCACCCGGATGCCGCGGACGAGATCGAGCTCGATGGGGGTTATTCCGGGCAGCGACACGACCTGGGTCGCGTCCTGGACGACGCCGAACTCCTGGAGGACCGTCGCCTGCGGCGACCCGACGTACTCACGGAAGTACCAGCGTATCCGATACCTGCCTATGTTCGCGTCGAGCGGGACGATGAACGACGCGTAGTACTCTCCGATGGCCGGATTGACCGGCTTGCGGCCCTGGGGTGGAAGCAGGACCTCGCAGCCCGTCGTGAAGTCGAAAAGATCGTAGGAGATCTCGGCCGAGTTCTTCGGGGAGCCGTCGCGCGCCTTCAAGAAGATGTTGAGCCCGTTCGAGCGGGAGAGCTCCTGACCGCGCTTGAACGTCGTCGACATGCGGGACCTTACTCCGAACCGGAGTTGTAGGAGGAGAGAAGGTCGTGCAGGATTTCGAGCCGAAACGCACTCGGGGGCTCTGAGGAGAGGATCATATCGCAGTAGGACGCGACGAACTCCGCCTCGGCCGCGGAAAGGCCGGAGGACGCCTTCGCGTGCTTCGCGGCCTCGACCTGCTCCAGCCGCTTGTCGGCCTCACCCTTCGTCGGGTAACATCCGCCGCTCCAGTCCGGGTTTTTCTCGGACTTGACGCAATAGCCCTTTCCCGGGGTCTTCCTGACCACGCCCGTTTGCTCTTCCGCGGCGACGCGAGCGCATATGGCGAAAAGGTCCATCGCTTTGGATGAGGCATTAGAAGGCTCGACGTGACATTCGGTCGGCCTCGTCCCGTATGTCGCACGCAAGCCTGGCGATGTCCGAGTGGAGCGTATCACACATCTCCGCCGCGACAGCGTTGAACTGCTCGTCGGTTGGGTTCGGGCCGTAGACGAGGTGGGCAACCTCGCCTATGACGAGAGCGTTCAGCCGGTTCTTAGCCTCGAACTCGGCAAGGGTGATCGACACGGCCATGACCGCCACCTCCAACCACACCGCCGGATGAACAGTTTATGTAAGTCCGACACGGGTCCGAGTACAATCGGCATGGGGTTCTGGATTTTCCCGTTCAAGCCGATGAAGATCAACGAGTCGCTGCTGGGGAGCCTCAACCTCGACGACTACGTGCTCGAAAAGAAGTACGACGGGTATCGAGCCCTTCTCATTGTCGAGGAGGGAGGGTTCAAGCTCTTCACCCGCCAGAAGGTGGAGATTCCCGTTCCGAACAACCTTCGACCTCAGCTGGAGTCGCTAAAGCTGCCAGCGGGAACGGTCCTTGACGGAGAGCTGTGGACTCCGACGAGCCGCGGGTCCTGGACTCATGACAGGAACGTCGTGTGTTCGCTCACCTTCTGGGACGTCATGGCACAGGATGGAAAGTCGGTCGGGGCGAAGACCCTTGAAGAACGCCGGGCTATCCTGGAGGAGCTGGTCGGTGTGGGGACGGAGAACGTCGGACTGGTCATCCAGGAGCCCGTCACGAAGGAGCGCATCGAGGAGATCCGCAAGGAGGCCATGGAGCACCGAGTGGCCTCGCAGTCCCGGTCCGGCTTCGTCCACGGAGTCGTCCTGAAACGGAAGGGATCTCCGCGAAGGGACAACCCAAACCGCTCAGTCGAACACGCCGACTGGATGAAATTGGTTTACTGGGCCCAAAACT